>Ga0099799_10235_pt1 | contig 16786 bp, 16 predicted proteins | sample Uncmet6_SortLC_1_FD_89033 | JGI IMG/M metagenome (GOLD analysis project Ga0099799, IMG submission 89033) | Marine eukaryotic communities from CALCOFI LINE 67, Pacific Ocean - CN11_C50_N6_SortLC_1 | ecosystem: Environmental > Aquatic > Marine > Oceanic | place: Pacific Ocean: Monterey Bay...
TCTACGACGTACGAGTAGTACTCTTGTGTGCATACTACTCTAGAGTATGGATCCCCGGTGGCCGATTACTCAACTCAACTCAACTATCCATACTCTAGAGTAGCTACTAGAGTATGCATACTCTAGCTACTACTAGCCTCCTAGAGTACTCCCTAGAGTATGCATAATATTATTCAATATGGAAACTACGAGAGTAGTTAGATAGTAAATTAAATACAGTCCTCATTGCTACGGAGCTAGCTAGCTAGCTACGTAGCTGTACTACTCTCGTAGCGTACTTATTTCATTCACGTTTATACTGAATGCAAAATTGATATGCATACTATGCATATCTGACCTGAAGACGGTATGTACATGTTAATTTTTGACATCATGCATGCCGTCAATTATTCCAATTATTTAACGGCAAAGCCTATTTTGAACCCAAGGATCTCGATGGGTTCGCATTCGCTGAGTTTTATGTCAGACTGGGCCCGACGAGCGCGTACGGTAGATCTCCAGCTAGGCCAAAACTGGAGCGCCGGGGAGCTAATACTACTGTAAGATGTGTAAATAAGAATTCCTACTGTTCTCCAACTAGAGTACTTAGTACTATGCATACTACTACTACTGCTAGCTAGTACTACTACTTTGCATACTGCTACTACTACTCTGTGCATAGAGTAATACTGAAGTATGCATACTACGAGCTCGTACTAAAGTAGATTGATCTTCTATTAGTTATGTATACTACTCGTAATACTAATACTAGTAGGAGTATGCATAAACTTACGAGAGTACATGACATGCGAGTATTATGTGCACCTTCTTTAGTGCAGAAGGTCCCACCCCGCCCGTACGGTGGAGCCGTTGCTTCGGCTACCAGCTTATCAGCGTGTGCTCGTACAGCCTCGTCAGCCTCCTCATGATGTTGGCGAACAGGTTCTGCTGGAACTCCTGCGACCGGCTCTCGTCCTCGTCCAAATCCTCGTCCTCGTTTACGTACTCGGCCATCATGTCCTGCACGTCCATCGAGCCATCGCACAGGAGCAGCACCTGTGCCTCTAGGTCGTCGAGAAGCTCGTGGTACCCCCCGTCCCCCCCCTTAGCCCCGCTATCGCGGTGCATGGGCCTGCCCTCCATGCGGACCCGGGTCACGGCCTCGATCTCGCCTCCCTCACCCACCCTCGTTGTGGTCTCCAGGGTGAATGCGCCGGCGCGGACGGGCATTACGGGGGGCCTCACCATGCTCCCCTCCTTGCTGACCTCCCCCATCAGCGCCCTCACATTGGCGTCTTTGCGCCGGACGACGTAGTCGCCCATCACCAGCATCTCGATCGATCCCATCGCGTGCAGAAAGCTCCGGACGGCGTCCTGGGGGGTCTCCACGATGGGCTCGCCGGGGAGAGTGTTGAAGGAAGTGTTCAGGACCAGCGGGACGCCGGTCAGCTCGAAGAAGGTCGAGATGAGTCGGTGGTAAAGTGGTTCACCCTCGGGTGTGACCGTCTGCAGCCGCGACGACCCGTCCACGTGCGTCACGGCGGGAATGACGGAGCGCTTCGCCTCCCTAACCTTCGCCGTGAGGCTCATGTAGGGGCTGGCATTACTCCCGGGAGTTCCGAGGTCAAACCACTTGGTCGCCTCTTCGGCGAGGGCGCTGGGGGCGAAGGGCCGAAAGCTCTCCCTGCTTTTGACCGACTCGTTGATGAAGCGGACAAGGGCTTTCTTTCGCGGGTCTGCTAGGATGCTGCGGTGGCCAAGGGCGCGGGGGCCAAGTTCGGACCTGCCGTTGTAGATGGCGACCACGCCCGACGAGTCCAGCTCCCGCGCAATCATGTCGAGTCTCCGCTGGTTGTCTCGCACGACTTCGACCTCGAGCCAGGGGGAAGCATCGTCGATGGCTTCCTTGATTTCAAACTCGGTGGGCATTGGCCCAAGGTAGGGGGAAAGAGGAGCCTTCCAAAGGTCCACCTTCTTCTCAGGCGGCGAAATGCCCTTGTTTCCAAACAATCCGTAGGCGCAGCATCCGACGGCAATGCCATCGTCTCCGGGGTAGGGGGGAATGAAAGTTTGCTCAAATCCCAGTTCCCTGCTCATCCGTCCATTCAGGACGGAATTCAAGGCCACGCCACCTGCGAGGCATAGATTGGTCTGCCCCGTTTCCTCCTTGAAGTGCCGAACAAAGTCCATCGCGACGGTCTCCAGGTCCTGCTGCACGCGGGAGGAGAGGGATATTGCATCCAGGGCGACTTTCGAGGGCCGGTGGGTACTCTCCTCCTTCTCCTCCTCAGATACCGCTGCAGCATCGGTAGCGGCATCCTTGGTCGGAGGCGCGACATCCTCCTTCGGATTGTAGTCGTCGAAATCGTACCTTTTGCGCATGTTGCCATCGGTATCGAAAAGGTCGGGATCCGCCCGCGAGATGTGCGGCTGCCCCTTCATGGTTGTGCGAGCAGAGCGGAAGGCTTCCTCGCCCCCGTCAATATAGAGCTTCCCCGCCATTATCGCGTCCTCTATGGGCTCGGCCTCGAGGCCATCTCCTCCCCCGTCGTCCTCCCACCTGTGCCCCATCCACGGAGCAAGCCCCATGACCTTGCCACAGGCGTTCCAGTCTCCGAAAACGTGCGATGAGGCACGGGAGTAAATTGCCCCCATGCTGTCCATGTTCTCGAAGCCATGGTTGTACCGCACGGGGGGGGTCCGCTCCTCGACGAAGCGCTTGAAAACCGGACGGACGGACAGTCCCTCGCCCCCTGCCTTGTCGAACACGTAGACCGACTCCGCTTCCCGCCAGTCGAAGACAGACGACGCACTCCTCTTCCGGATGTCGGGGGGGGACACACTGGAATTCCCCCTCGAAGATCAGGTCGGACACGTAGTTGTCGTCCGTGTGTCGCCCTTCCGTGGTCGCAGCACGCATGGTCCGGTACGTCTCCCCCATCCCATCCATGACGACAACCATCCCAGAATCGAATGGGCACTGCGCCGCGGCGCTATACGCGTGGGCGAGGTGGTGGGACATCTCAGATCGCTTTGCTGCGCTCAGTAGGTTCTCCTCGTCTCCGTACCCACCCTCGGTCCCCTCGTTGATGCCCAACCCCTCCTCCCACTCGATTGCACCCATGTCCTCCTCGAGAGGCAGCACGCGGTGGTGGTGGTTGTTGACGACGACCCTTTCCACGCTGTCTAGGTCCAGACCCAGTTGCTCGAGGCACTTCTCAACGATGGAGGCCACGTTGCCTCCGTCGTGCTTCTTTCGCGTGATCCGCTCCTTCGCCATGGCGAACAGGACCTCCCCTGTTATGGCATCGGCCGCGCAGAGGCTGGTATCATGGGAGTACTTGTTGAGGCCCAGGACTAGCCGGGTGCCAGGGGGGGCAGCGAGGGGTGGGTGGGCGCCGGACGAGAACGGGGTTGCGTCCCCCAGGATATTTCCGATGTCATCGTCGTCATCATCGTCGTAGAGGGATGCATCAAAGGGCGTCGAGCGGAGGGGGGAGTCCAGTGCGAAAAATCGCGCCGGGGTGCGGGCGGTGTGCCGGACGCCAAAGGCGTGGGCGCCCGGGGCGGATGGCCAGAAACTATCGAGGGGGCGAAGATAAGGGAAGCAGAGCAGCCAAAGCAGGGACGAGGTCGGCCACAACGACGGCGGTACTTCTCGCGTCGGTCCCATAGTGTCTCGCCGTGTTTGTGTAGCTGGTCGATATGGTGGCGAATGGATGAGACGAGCTGAAAAGAGCTGCTGCTATTTGAATGCTGGATGAAGTATAAGGTAGGTGTAGGAAATGAGAGCTGGTTCATACCGTTATACGTGGTGTACTATTACTACTCTAGTAGTTTCAATATGCATACAAAATGCAGGATAGGATGAGGGCAAGCCGATGGTTTGATGGCTGCGCCGAACCGAGCAAGCACCATCATGACGTCCTTTGACGTCAGGCGCGAGCGTAAAATGTCAATACTTTTCTTCATGAAATCCCGTAGTATCATTCTTATTAGCCCAAGTAATTTGAACGTGGATAAAAATTACATCATGATTTGTCTTGTTTAAGTTGCTACATCAAGAGGATTGTTTGCTTATCATTAGTTACTGGGGTATGTCCACTTTCTACACTCGAGTAATGTCGCGGCCAAACGCCTGTGTTTTGATCCAATCGACGATGACCAGAACACGATTCCGAAGCGAAACCTGCTTGGAAAGGTAAACGCTCCTCCAAAGACCAAAACCGATCTTTCCCGTCCCCTTTACGCGGCCAGCTTCCGTCGGCGAAACTTGAAGCTGTGCGAGAGCCGATCCACCCCCAGTGTAGGCGAGAATGCCTAGGTTCAGAAATTGAAACGGCGCCGCATATTCGCTGTCTGATGTGGCAAAAGCGGATATCAACTCTGAAATTGACTTTTCCTTGGCCGGATCGGGCTTGGGAGGGATGAGGATGCCCTCAGTGGAATCTGTTCCTGGCGCGAAGTCGTATCCCTTGGAAAAAAGATTTGCAAGATATTCTCCTTGTTGACTTGCCACCTGCGCTGTCGCTGGGAGCTGACCACTCATAACACAGGAGCAATCACCAAAGGCAATGATTTTTCCATCACCTCCGATCGCACGCATCCAGGCGTCAGTCGCGATACGGCCACGGGCAACATCCTGGGCTTCTGCCTGCTCGCTGCCGTTGGCTCCAAGCGCATCAATGAGCTGAAGGGTGAGGGGGAGTGGACCATTACCAGCGGCCCACACTGCTAGCCCGTACTCGATCTCGGATTCATCACTAAGGATGATTTTCTCACCGGTGACTTCTTTAACTCCACTGTCAAGGAGAAGTTCAGTAAGCTTGTAATCCCCCGGTAGAATACTGGCAACGCTCTCGTCCTTTATGAAAGGGACGCGGGCCAGCTGTCGAATGGCCTCCTCCTGCAACGACTTGTCAAACGGAGCCAGAACCGTTGAGGATGCCTCAATGATCTTGATTCGCACATTTTTCAAGAGAGTCGGATAGTACTTTGGACCATCTTGCTCTACGAAGTCACGCAGCTCAGATGCAAATTCAATACCCGTCGGACCAGCACCAATAACGGCGAACGTGAGAATAGCCTTGCGCTCTTCGTCAGATAGATTTGGCGCATTAGCCCTCTCGAAGCAATTGACAATCGAAGTTCGGATACGTCGCGCATCGTCTACCTGCTTCAGAAAAGCACAGTGCTCGCGAACCCCAGGGATACCGAATGTATTGGTCTGGGCGCCGACAGATACGACAAGGTAGTCGTATTCGACGGAGAAATCGTTGATAGAGCAGCTTGTCCCCTCACAGAAAACGGATTCGCAGACAACTGTGTTCGTCTTGGGATCAATGTTGGTGGCCGTCGCCTCAAGATAAGCAGCCTTGTTCTTGCTGATCTCCCTGACGGGCTCGGTGATACTCCGGTACTCGACAGTGCCAACCGCAGCGCCAGCAAGCATGGGGGTAAAAAGGAAAAAGTTCCTTGGGCTAATGATGGTCACGTCATATCGGTCTAGATCAATGTCCTTGAGGAACGCCGCAGAGCCCCATCCGGTACCAAGGACGACGATGCGTTCCTTTCTATGCGAGTCGCCGTTGGCATAACCATCGTTGGATTCTTCTGATCCAATCGATGGAGCGATGCCCTCTAAAAGTTGAGCTCCCTTCTCTAAAAGGAATAAGGGGTATGCCCGAGTTTTGGTGAGTCTCCCAATCTTGGCCGCAAGAGGAGTCGATTCGCTAATCCTCGCATCTTCCTCTGCATCGTTCTCCTCCGATAAATCCATTTTATCACCATCTGCAAGTGAGTACTTTTCCTCTTCCTCAATAATTGCATTGCGCTTGGCGATTTCCTTCCGCAGCTCCTGTTCAGTGTCCTTCCCGACCATATTCAGGCGCGACGAAGACGCCAACAAATTGTTTTTCTTCGTTGTAGTAGGAGCGAAAGCAAAGGCATCGCATTGGAGCTTGTGCGGTAGTATCTGCGACTGCGCCAGAAGACCCGCTAGGGCGAGCCCTCGGGAGTTGACAAGCACCATCTTCCAAGGATCGGGTTATTATCTGAACGAGATGAGGCGTTTGCCACTTCTCATTCGGACCGCAAATTACAGAATTTTTACACCAAAAAGTTACACCAATGAGGAAAGACCGAAAAGACCTTGACTAGCGACGAGGAACGACGACACTACCGAACACGTCACAAACAGGGGATACCGCGCACACACGCGATCGACACACACGGACCAAATTGTCGAACGAACGTGGAAGTATATACTGTTTGTATGTAATGTATGTACAGCTGTACTCTCAAATTATAATAAAAAAATATTTGGCAGTATTCATACAGCAGGTGTATATACACCAGGAGTACGAGCTCGTAATAATTCTATTAGTAGTAGTATGCATACTATGCATAGCTATTATGCATACGAGTCGTACTACACACACGTGTAGTGCGCATGTCGAGATGGTAAAGGATAATAAGACACCCGGACTAATACTCTCGCATTACCTTTTGAGCCGGCGTCTGACATGTCACTAGCTAGAGTCTCGAATTGCGTGTCAGTTACATAAGACTAGAGATGGCAGCGAGCTAACCTGATTCAGTTTCGCCTCCGTCCTCCTTGGACTCCCTCTTCAGCCTAGCCTCGAGGAGCCTACGACGAAACATCTCCTCATCCCTCTCCATCTTTGCCTTTGCGTCGACGTCGACCCTATCTGTGCCCTCGTCCGACGCGGAAGCGGCCTCCTGAAAATTCTCAGTGTTTCCCCTGGCCTCGTCTTCCACAACTTCCCTTGCCTCTTCAGCGTCGACGGCATCGGCGACGCCCCCAGCGGCCCCATTTGCCTCGTCCACCCCATCCGCACGGACAAAGACGCGCAGCGTTTCGACCGGCCCCTGCCGGCCCCTGCTGATGCGGAGGGCTTCGTCAACGAAGGTAGTGTCGAACCTGCCCGATTGGAACTCGCTGAGGGGAACATTGAGGCCTAGGATGTCGGCTCCGTTTGGCTCAAGATACTGGCTAGTCCCAGCCACGGTGAGGACGTAGCTCTTGAGATTGATCTTGGTGCGGAGGACGGGGCTGACGCTCTCGACCTTGGCATCGTGCACGAGCGCAACCTTGGACTTGGTAAGCTCGAGGGGGTTGATGACGATATCGCCCAAGGCCGAGAGCGGCGAGGAATCTCCAAGGAGGTCCCCCAGCTTGTTGGCGAACGGAGTGAACTGAATCACATTGTCGACCCTGTCGATCGCCCCGCCCTCTTTGCCTGCTCGGATCCGCTGCGTCACGTCGAATGACTTCCTGAGCTTGTCCTGGAAGGGCAGCTCAGGGAGGCCTCCCTTGCTCCCGAAGAGGGAGAGCTTACGGACCTGCTTCTCATTCTTGGAACCTCCGCCACGGGAGGGGGAGGTGGTGCAGAGCAGGGTCCAGTCGCCCAGCATGAGATCTAGGGATCGCTCCGACATGTTGCCGCATACGGCCTCGAGGTCGGCGACGGCCCGGCAAAGGTCGGAGCGGGAGGAGGCGTCGGAAAGGAAGACGCCCGTTTTGGACTCCTCCTTCAGCTGCGAGGCCAGGGAGAGCACCCGCTCCCTGGCGCTCTCGACCACATCAGGCGAGATCGCGGTGGCCCCAGCGGGGCCGCCGCCGCCACCGGCACTTTCCCGCCCCGCCGCGGAAGCGAGGCCAGTCGCCGCGGGCCCTGCAGGCGCCAGCCGCGACCCATGGGTCCGTGCGCCGATCGAGAATGCGGATGCCCCCGACAGGGGGACAGCGGCGGCCGCACCTGCGACTACAGCCAGGCTAATGCGCATATGCATATTGGCTGCGCAGAAGAATCGTATTGCCAGGTAGTATTCAATGCCCCTGTCGACCGCTGATCCATCACGCTACTCGTTGGACGTCCACCGAACTTCCTCATTAATCACCAAAACCGCCAGGTCAGAAAACGTTCTTGAGGCCGTGAAAAAGAAGGTCGGACTTTCTTTCGCCCTTCCGCTCACACTAAAATATGTGTGTGATACTCAGTAGTATGCATGCTACGCGAGTAGTACTCTAGCAAGAGATCTAGATGGATACCACATTTACCCATACTATCCATACTCCTAACTACAGTAGTATAATTGTACTAGTCTAGTGTATGCATATACTAGTTTAGTATTACTAGAGTATTATGTTGGAGCTCACAGGTCAAGGCACTAGAACATGATCGAATCTTTCTTCATTAGGTTTATCCTCATCACTGATTACTTTCCTATTTTGCCCAAAGAGACCCAACCCTTGTAGTCAATGCCGATTCCGTTGCTGCCCGTGTCCGTGTCCCACGCATTCGCACTGGGCGGCGGCGCTGGTTAATTCCGGGGCCCACAGGCGCTTACGCACCCCTGCGACAGGACCGGGCGGCTCCCAGGCACCATCGCAGACCGTCTCTCCCTTCCCCCCCCCCGTCCCACACTTTGCTCTACGTCAACCCCGAAGGCATCGGGTGGGTCGAATCCATCGGTCGATCGATCGCTGGCTACAACGACGGCGGCGGCACAGGAACCCAATATTGAGGTAAGACGCAAGACTGCCCCCCGGCCCCTGCGGCACTTCCTGGCTTCCTGGCCTAAAGTTTCAGTACGGGATCCTACGTGGGGATTCACGTTGGAGAGGGAGCAAACTGCCGGCCGGGCCCCGCCCTACGTGCCGACCGCTACATTTCGGTACGGGACTGTGCGGAGCTGCGCCCGCCGCACGTCACGTGCCCGTGCCTACGATCTCTCCGTGGCCGCTGGCCGCCTCCCCTGCCCTGGCCCCTCGCTCTCTCTCCGAGGCTCCACGGGCCGGATCGGTCAGGCCGGAACTGTCGCCCCCCCCGCCGCATCCTGCTTCCTTTGCCTGCGCTCTTGCTCACCCCCTGCGCCTGCCGCAATTCTTTCCGCATCCCAACACAGCCTTGCTGCGTGGGCGGCAGACGATCCATAACCGCCTAGCTTCGGGTCATTGCCGGGCAGATATAGGTCCAGGTCGCTGCAGCGGCACCTTTTAGTAGGGGAGGGGGGATTACCAGTCGCTTCTCCTGGAACGACATACGTGCCGCTTGGATTGATTCGTTCTGGCCCCGACGGCTTGGGAGGAGAATTGGAACCGCAAAGCAGCCGCAGAGCCGTGGCGCGGGTAGGAAGTAGACGGTTCCAGGGGTTTGGGGCAATCCAGAGGGCGACCGAAACGCGACCGAAACGCCTGGCCTAACCCCCTTGTTGTTGCCCGCTGCCCGTACATGGCCGGACGCTTCGCCAACGGGGGCCCACTAGTCGAAGTCGCCATGAATAGCGCGGGGGCGAAGGCTGGCGGCCCTCCCCCGACAGCCAACGGCTCCGGCTCGGGAGGAGCCGCGGGCGGGGACGGGACCCTGGCCAGGGCCGACCGGGACGGCTGGTCCAGGGGGGGCAGGCAGTTCGCCTCGTCCCGGGAGGTCTACACCCGCTCCCTGTTCCGCATATGCCTCAAGTTCACCACCTCGGAGGACGAGGACGAGGGGAAACCCGAGCCCGGGACGGCCTACTGGACGCTGTACGGCCGGACCACCACCATCGGCAACGGCGCCTCGGGATCAGCCACCCCGGACGACATCTGCCGCCGGATGGACGACTCCATGACAGGCCCGGCGGCGGGGGTCCTCGCCCGCCTCACCGACTTCGACGGGGAGCAGGCCGCCCTCCACGCCCTGAGGGCCGCCATGACCACCGGGTGGCACATCCGCGGCGACCGCGGAGACGCCGCCGTCCGTGTCGGCAAGGCCAAGATCATGACCATAGGGGGGAGCCAGAACCAGGCGGCGGACGGGTCCTCCGCCCGAAAGGAGGTCCGCCTCCTTACCCTCGACGCCGAGCGCTGGGTCCTGTGCAAGGGCGCATCCTTCGCGGCAGGAAACTCCGTCTTCAACGTGGAGGACGTCAACGAAGCCAAGCAGAAGATCACCGTTCACTGCTCCAAGGGGCCCATGAGGGGGAAGCTCATCGACATCCACGCCTCCCGGTGCCCCTACGTGTTCGGCAGGGCGCATGAGGCCGACCTGTGCATCATGGACCGTGAGCTCAGCCGCAAGCATGGCGCCATCCTCTACCTCCCCAACAAGGCGGGGAAGAAGGGCGGCAACTTTATTCTTACCGACCTCGAGAGCACGGTGAGTATAGACCGCCGCTTCTTGGTGTTGGGAGTCGTGCATGCGTTTGAGAAATGTGCCGCATTTGTGTTTTTCCGTCCATGCTATCCACCCCATGCCAATGCCCCATTCCGGTTTCTAATTATCTCTATTCTCGTAACTCCCTATCCCACTGTTTCTTTCCGCATCCAAATCGCAGAATGGCTCGTACATGAGGCTGGTCGGTCCCTACGGACACAAGGGCATGGGCGCACTGTGCATCGGAGATGAATTCATCGTCGGGAGAACCGGCTTCTCCGTCAACCGTTTCGACTACGGCATATCAGAAGCCATCGGCGCGCGCCCAACCATGGAGGACCGATCGGTGGTCATCCAGAATCTAATCGGCGCGCCCCCTGACTTTTACTATGGCGGGGAGCCGAAGGAAACACTGAACGAGCTGGCGATGACCACCTTCGCCGCCGTTTTTGATGGCCACGGGGGAGGCGAGTGTTCCAACTATCTGGTGGACGTTCTCCCAAAGTTTGTGCGCAGCCAGATGCTCGCGGAGAGGGAGGCGCTCCGTGTCGCGATCGAAAATAGCCGTGGGGCCCGAGGAGCCCACTCGGAGCAGACCGAGGATGCCGCCTCCGAGCTTATGCGGAGAATCCTCAAGACAGCCTACCTGAGGGCGGACAAGGAGTTCATCACCCCGAAATCGGCACCGCAAAGTGGATCGACAGCCGCAACTGTGATCTTGATGGGCAGGCGTCTGTTCGCTGCGAACGTTGGGGATAGCCGAGTGGTGCTCTGTCGAGGAGGCGGGCAATGCGTTGAGCTGACAAGCGACCATAAACCCAGCCGCCCGGACGAGGCCGCCCGCGTCAGGGCAGCCGGTGGGTTCATCCTGCACAAGAGAGTGATGGGTGAACTCGCGATCACCCGTGCGTTCGGTGATAAGTCCTTCAAGATGGGGATCAAGGCCATGCTCGAGGAAGAAGCAGAAGATATGAGTGGGGCCGTGGGGATGAGCGACAACGATATCGCTAAAGATCTGACAGCGCCGCTTGTCAGCGCGGAGCCCGAAATCGCTTCGATGGTGCTTAGCCACAATGATGAGTTCCTGCTGCTGGCGTGCGATGGATTATTCGACGTCTTTAGATCGCAGGATGCTATTGCGCTAGCTCGGCAAGAGCTTATAGCTCATAGGGGCGAGCCGGCTGAAGTTGCAAGGATATTAAGTGACCAAGCAATCAGAGTTCGCCGAAGCCGAGACAATGTTAGCATTCTGATCATTCCGCTGAGACCGTTCTGGGAGCTTTGATGACTGGCAGTTTTTGCGCGCGGCCAGCTTTCAAAATAACTTACGTAAAAATGAAGCGCTATTTCCAATCAGAGAGGATTTATTTGATCTTGTATCCATTATGCATACGTACTGCAGGCGGGGTGTAGAAAACGTCGTCGGGATAGACTATTCAGCATGATCATGCTGGCTACTTCTGCTGGTGGCCGATTTAGGTGCAACACTTTTTGAATCTCTCCCTGCTACCAATTAGCTAGAGCTTCTAGATCGACGAGTTGCATTCGAGCAAACAAAGCCTCAACCAAATCACTTCTTGTGTATGTGTGTGTAATAATAATTATGTAATTTGGTTTAGTGTTTATCTATCCCTTCGTCCCCCTTTCCCCCATTTCTCTATATTGGCGCAGGCTCATTTGAACCATCATCAACCGCCTCTTTACATGAGCTTCATCAGATTGGACACGGGGATAGACCTCTTGTCGTGATGGCCAATGGCCTCGTCGAGGAGGATGTCCTGGTCGCATCTGCTAAGGCAGTCCTCCTCGTGGCCTATGTTGCGGAGAAGCTTGTTGATCCGGTCGATATCAATTTCGGTGCTGTCGGTGTACGCAGATGAACACACGGACTGAACGACCTCCTTGCGGAAGCGCATCGGTGTCTCCCTCGAGTAGCTGCGACGGCGGGTAAGTGCAGTGGAGATATGAGAAGAAGAACGATACGATTTGGGTGGGTGAGATACCGATGGTTTCAGTCCAATATGTGGTCCACACTGACGGATCCGGTCACATGGGCATTGGAAATAGAAACCAATTGCCGAATGGGCACTCACTTTTCTCTCCGATACTCCTCGAAGATGCATTTCAGTTTTTCTGCGGGAGCGCTGGAGAGGCTCCGACGAGCGACCAGCTGCGCCTCCACCCTGCGGGAAACAAGCCGATATGACGAGGCCAACATAGTAGTGGGAGGAAACTTGGCAACCTCGACAACTCAGTGAGCTCGAGTGATGAGATGGCTCAAAAACAAGAAAAGTGGCTGTTCTTTTTCTACGAACGTAGTTCTGATGTCAAGCTCGCCAGTAATTATTTTACTGACGCTTAGTGACGCGCTGAATTTGATTTTTTTCATTATAGAGGTTAGGGTTCGGATGGAAACTTCTGGCAGTTGCGCGCAGCGTGCGCGCTATGCACAAGAAGTCGTGCTTCTTGTCCCCAACCTTAATTCTCCGGGTATTTATTGTGGGCAATGAGGGGGGGGGGGGGGTCGAATTTTATTCAAATACGAAACGTAATAATGTTTTGGTACAACTATCAAATTAGTATGCATCATTGCGACCTCCGTACACAAAATACCTCATCACCGCCATGTATGCCGGCCGCGGATCAGCAGCTCTGAGCCGTAGGCTCGCCAAATGTAGGCAGCGTCTGTTGCCTTCGTCCCGCCTCCTCTCGTCCAAACCAGCCGCCCCACCCTTCCAGTATAGCCCCCTCTTCCAATCCGACCCCAGCAGGGGAGCCGAGATCGACCAGACCGAGTACAGGCAAATCTTGCCTGCGTCGGCGGTCGAGACCGTCCTTGTTGGGGGTGAAAAGTTCCTCCGCGTACCTGGATCGGCCCTCCGGCTGTTGTCTGCCACTGCCTTCGGTGACGTCGCCCACCTCCTGCGTCCAGCGCACTTGGGGCAGCTAACGAAGATCCTTGACGATCCCGAGGCATCCGGAAACGACCGATTCGTGGCCATGGAGCTTCTCAAGAACGCCAACATAGCCAGCGCGAGGGTGCTCCCGGGATGCCAGGACACGGGAACAGCCATCGTTATGGGAAAGCGGGGTCACAGAGTTCTCACCGATGGGGATGACGACAGATACCTATCCGGGGGAGCCTACGACGCCTACACCGAACTCAATCTGCGCTACTCACAAGTTGCCCCCCTGGACATGTTCGCAGAGAAGAACACCGGCACCAACTTGCCCGCCCAGGTCGACCTCTACGGGACCAAGGGTGACGAGTACAACTTTCTCTTCATTGCAAAAGGTGGGGGGAGCGCAAACAAAACATTTCTATATCAGCAGACTAAGGCCCTACTTAACTCCGGAAGCCTTGAAACCTTCCTAGAGGAGAAGATAAAGACCATCGGGACGTCGGCCTGTCCCCCGTACCATCTAGCCATCGTCATTGGTGGGCTTACGGCCGAACTGACACTGAAGACGGTCAAGCTAGCGTCGACCAAATATCTAGATGACCTCCCCACAACCGGTGACGAGACTGGTAGGGCCTTTCGAGACGTGGGGTGGGAGGACTACATCTTCAAAATGACGCAGGGCCTCGGCATTGGAGCACAGTTCGGAGGAAAGTACTTCTGCCATGACATTCGGGTCATTCGTCTTCCCCGTCACGGGGCCAGCTGCCCAGTCGGAATTGGGGTGAGTTGCTCTGCGGATCGTCAAGTGAAGGGCAAAATAAACGAAAACGGGGTGTTCTTGGAGCGTTTGGAGACGGACGTAACCAAGTACCTGCCCGAGCCCACCGACGACCATTTATCCGAACAGGTGGTTCAGATTAACCTGAATGATATGACTATGAAAGAGCTTAGGGAGATGCTCTCCCAGCACCCCATCCGGACCCGCTTGAGTCTTACCGGCACCATCGTCGTAGCTCGGGACATTGCTCATGCCAAGATGCTGGCCAAGATCGAGGCCGGGGAGGGGCTGCCGCAGTACGCGAAGGATCATATTATCTACTACGCTGGGCCAGCCAAAACCCCCGACGGGTACGCGTCGGGTTCGTTCGGTCCCACAACGGCAGGACGGATGGACGCATACGTCGACGCCTTTATGAAGGCCGGGGGGTCCTACGTCACTCTCGCCAAGGGTAACAGGTCCAAGGCCGTTACCCGCGCATGCAAAGAAAACGGTGGCTTCTATTTAGGAAGCATCGGCGGCCCGGCCGCAATTCTGGCCAAGAACTGCATAAAGAAGGTGGAGGTTCTGGATAACGAGGAGGACGGAATGGAGGCCGTGTGGAAGATCGATGTTGAAGATTTTCCCGCCTTCATTGTGGTCGATGACAAGGGTGACGACTTCTTCAAGGAGTGGCTGGGATGAACTGAAATTGGAAAGAAGATAGGTATGCAGACACAAAACTCTTGAGCTAGATCTTTTCGCAATCCTAGCCGTCTACTATAATGAAGAAAGCATCGAACACTGGTACCCGGGTTGCGAGCGCTCTGGCACCATCATTGCCTCCTGCCACCGACGACGAAACCGGTTGCTGCAGCGAGCAATCCAACGCTGGTGACGACAGCAACCTACTTGCCATCTATGGACGCCACTAAGTCTCGAACTGCACCAAATCTGGGTTTGAGCTCGACATCCAGGCTATCCCTTGGACTCGGCTTTTTCCCATCAACGGCCGCCACCCCCGACCCTTTCGTGCGCCGCTTTCTCCGCTCCTCCTTCTTTCTTTGCTCCTCCTCGGCCATGTTGCGCTGCTTCACTCCCTCCTCTGTACCATAAAGCTCCTTGTTAACAGCGTAGTGCCGCTTGGCCTGGCCACGTCCCCCGGCCAGTGCCTCGGCCATACGCCGCTCTGTACCCTGATCGCTCCCAGGATCCTTGATGCCACTCATGAACTGCATCATGTCCTCCCGCTTCGACTTGCTGGATTCAATATTACTTGAATAGTTCTTTCTCAACATTTCTTCGAATTCCTCGTCAGTCTGCACATTACGCTTGTAGTATAAAGCATACATGATCCCGGGGATCGATGCCAGGGAGTAGCCGAAGACATGGGCGGGAATCCTTGGGGCCATGGGTTCAGGGTTGGGTGCAGATAGCGATAGCGGTGGATTCTACTGTTGTTGAAAGGTGGTGTGCAGGAAGAGGTGAGAAACGTGGTTTGTCTCCGCCCTCCTCTTCGTTGGGTAGGTTGTCTGGATGGGTCTTCGGATGGGCGGGCGACAGCAGTTTGAGTGTCGGCTGGCGGCCTAGTATGATCAATAGACTTGTGGTATGGTCTGTAGAAGATGATACGATACGGGAGCTGGTCGATGACGCGGTGGGGCGGTTCGCGACGAAAAAGTGGAGGTCGTAAATAATGGTAATGTATTTTACAAGCAGGGATCGGGAAGCACGGAAGCAGCCACGGAGCTTGCATCGTACTCCTCATCATGCACACTGAATAATACTACTACTCGTAGAGTAAGTAGTAGTACGAGGTTCGTAGTATGCATCGACATCATGTACGTACTAGCTAGTACTACTAGCTAGAGTAGTAGGAACGCCTCCTGTCTGTTAGCCACTGTCGGCTAAATGGGATACGACGTACGTACGCCAGATTTATTGAGACTCTCTCCACGAGCTCATACTCTTACTACTAGCTAGTGGTAGTAGTAGTAGATATATAATCTCAGGAAATTCGCTGCTGACAACACTGACACAAATCAAGCAAAACAAAAATCACAACCAACATGGGAAGATACGGTCACGCTCGGCGGCGATATGCGCGTATGAAACAGCTTCAGGAAGAGCAAAACGAGACAGCTGACGTTAAGAGTGAAGGATCAACGCCAGCAGGAGGACTGCAGCAGCCGCTTTATCGTCGTGGTCGCCGAGGATGGAGGGGAGGCGGAGCCGACGACAAGGGCATCCTTCTGCCGAGGCTCGTGATGAAACTGGTGGTGTACGGTATCGCCTTCTACTTTTTGAAGGGTAAGACTAAGAACGAGAATGGCGAACTTCTATCTGAGAAACCCGGTGCTGAATTCAGCGACAGAGCCCTGTGGTTTACGGAAAAGATCAAATCCCTCCTTGGTTACGATCACAAGAACGACAGCACACAAAATGAATTATAATAGCAATGAATCGAAGATAAGAGATTTTCTACGCGTTAGCAAAGAAAGGACGCAATAAATAAGTATAAATGACTTTCGAATCACATATACCAGACATTTCCATCGAGGAGATCATCCCAGTCCGTTATTTGCCATTTTCCCAGCGTGGATGGGCCGCCCTGTACGGAGGCTTGAACCACCATCTCAAAGCGAACCAAATGCGTTACATCTATGGGTTTCCCATCGGGGTCACCCTGCACGACTTCTCCTAACCCAGTGTCTATGACGGAGAAGGCTTCCCGGCAATGGATCGCAACCTGCGCAATTATAGTTGACTCCAGCATGCCCTTCCCATCTGCCTGCTTCATGGCCAACTTCTCCAGCTCTTCTGCGATTTTGCTGGTAGACTCGCCGATTCCCAATCGTCTTTCAAGCTCAGCCTCCTTTTCTTCTAGTTTTACCCAAACATTACGAAACGCGTGCCGAAGAGCTGGTCTTTTTTCTACACGTTCTCTCGTGATAAAAGGGACGAGAAACATGCTGACGATCTCGGCC
>Ga0099799_10236_pt1 | contig 16727 bp, 10 predicted proteins | sample Uncmet6_SortLC_1_FD_89033 | JGI IMG/M metagenome (GOLD analysis project Ga0099799, IMG submission 89033) | Marine eukaryotic communities from CALCOFI LINE 67, Pacific Ocean - CN11_C50_N6_SortLC_1 | ecosystem: Environmental > Aquatic > Marine > Oceanic | place: Pacific Ocean: Monterey Bay...
CCGCCGACTGCAGCGTGGAGAGGGAGCTGTTCGCGGCCCTCCGGAGGACGTGCCTGATCGAGGGAAAGGGGGAGACCGGCACCCACGGCCCATCCCCAAGCCACGCCGCCACCGATGGCGACGACCAGGGCCACGGCGGGGGGCGCGGCTGCGGGTACAGCCGGGCGGGACGGACCGACAAGGGCGTCAGTGCCTTCGGGCAGGTGGTGGCGCTCCGGCTAAGGAGCGCGGTTCCGCCGGGATCCAGGATGGCCGTCCCTCCCGGGGAGGGAGGCGAGGGGATGGAGGCCGGACCCGGGAGGGATGTCACCGAGGAGGATCTGCCCGCCAGCTCGGAGCCGGGAAAGGGGCTGGACTACTGGGTGCCCCCCAGACAGAAGAGGAGGGTTAAGAGGAAGAGCGATCAGAGCGGCGGGGACGGGACCGCGACGGCGGCGGGGGCATCTCCCCCCCTCGTCCGGCGGACCCTCCCCGAATTTCCCTACCCGCACATGCTGAATGGCGTCCTCCCTCCCACCATCCGCGTTCTGGGCTGGTGTCCCGTCACTCCTCAGTTCTCGGCGCGCTTCTCGTGCTCTGACCGTACCTACCGCTACCACTTCGTCCGGAGGGACATGGACCTCGAGGCCATGGACAATGCCCTGCGCAGGATGGTGGGCAGGCACGACTTCCGCAACCTCTGCAAGATGAATGTGCTTGAGGTGTCCAACTTCGTCCGGGTGATCAAGGCGGCGAGGATCGTCGTTCCGGACGGCGGGGCAGGGGGAGAGGGAGGGGAAGGGCGGCGCCTCGCCACCTGTCACATCGAGATCGTGGGGCAGGCCTTCCTCTGGCACCAGATCCGGTGCCTTGTGGCGGTGCTGTTCCTGGTGGGGAGGGGACTTGAGAAGCCGGGGATCGTCGACGCCCTCCTTGACATCGACGCCAACCCGGGCAAGCCGTCGTACCCCATGGCGTCCGAGATCCCCCTCGTTCTGCACAGGTGCGCCTACGGTGGCGATGCCAAGGACAGGGTTCCGTTTCGCTGCTCCGCCCGGGAGCTGTGGGGGGTGTCCTGCGACCTGGAGCGGAGTTGGGAGGACCTTGCCCTCGCGGCCGCGAGGCTGAGGGATGGCCTGGCCAGCCTGGAGACCGAGGCCACCGTGACGGCGGCGGACGTCGACAGGTTCGTGGCGGAGGTCGCCAGGGAGCGGGAGAGGAAGGGGCGCCGCCGCAGGGCGCCCACGGCGGGGGTGGCTCCGATACTGGCCTTGGCGGCGCCAACGGCGGCCCGCGAGGCGACGAGGCTGTCGTGGGGGGACGCCCTGGACGAGATATCGTCCAGGCTCGGGATGCGGCCGACGCCGGACGGGGCGAGGACGAATCTGCACGTTCCCCTTCTCGAGCGCGCGAGAGGGACGACGTACGAGGAGAAGATTGCCTCCCTCAAGGCATCGCCGGAGGCAGGGGCCGGGGACGGACAAAGTATGGTACCCTCGAAGACCAAGAAAACGAGGAGGTTGGAGAGGTACGAGGAGAACGCCGGGAAGAAGAAGAAATCTCGCGACGAGGACCAAAAATTCTATTCGCACATGCTCAGCCAGGGCGCAACGAGGGCTACCTAGTTTGTCTATAGTCTTTTAATGCTACAATGTAGGATCTCTGGTACGGCACCACTCTATATACTACGACCCAGCCGGACCGTCATGGTTGCAATCGTCCAACCCTACGTATTTGCCGAGCATCTTCTGCTTGCCCATCACGCCGCCGTACTCGGAACAACTGGATCATATCTTTATTGCGAGAAGAAAAAGTTGGGCTTTCGGCAACAATCCTCCATCTGTGATGCCGCTCCTCCTCGTCGTCGTCGTCGTAACCAAGCGATACAAATTTTGTTTCGCTGTATGCCTCCATCGCACTCATCCCCGGCGAAGCCCCTGCCGCCGAGCCGGTGGCGTTTTCGAGGCGGTCCAGTGATAAACCAAGGCGTTTGCAGATGCCGAAAAAGTTGAGGAGAGGCGAATCCTTCCGATTTGGACAAGCAATGATGGCTTCAGTGGGACCCCTAGATGATGAGGATACCGCCCCAACTTCTTTTTTCGACGGTAGGTGGGACGCAAGGGCTCTAGCGAAAAGCCCATCCATACCCGCGTACAGTACGTCGGCTGCCAGTATCATATCATAAGGCCTCCTCGATGGGTCTAGAAACGTGGTCACATCTCTCCAGTCCAAGTTGTGTATGTCGATCCGATCGGATAAATGGTTTTCCGCGACGCTTTTCCGGAGGATAGGATATAGGTCAGTCGCCGAGTCGGATAGCGTTACGTGTCTAGCTCCAAGCTTGGCACAAGTGAGCCCCACGACGCCCTTGCCACATCCAAGGTCCAGGAGAGTCATATCAGGCAAATCGCAAGATGTTTCTGACCGGTAGGACATGTACTTCGCGAGGCAGGTTCCGGACGGCCATAGGACGGATCCCCATACCAGTCCCTGACCCGAGCTGTGAGCAGATGGATCTGACTGGTGGACGATCACCCCCTCATCCGTCCGAACGGGTTTGTCATATTTACTCGTGGCTCTGTCAGAGATGAATCTGGATGCCTCGAATGATACAGAACCGCCGAAAGTGCGCGTGCGGATGCGTTCCAAGTTAACTTTCGCAGTGAGGAGGGAGCGATGCATAATATGCGGTGTGTGGTACCAATGGCACGATGCGAACCATCGAGCGGATACCAGATAGTCGTCCTACGGTGGTGGAACAATCATATATCTAAGATACCCCCCCGGTGGTACCGCTTGTCAAAATCCTGCAAAAAGTAGCAGATGTAAGTACGTTCAGAGTCCTAGGTAAGTATTCGTATCACGTATCCAATAATGAAAGATTTCACGCATGCATCATTCCGAACTTTTCAATTTCAAGACCACAAGATACCCCAACCCAAAAATATTGGATCGAGGAGAGCTCTTTGATGTATTACAAAAGCAACCATGGCAGAACCTGAACCGAATTCAAGAAAGGACCGCAAAAAGCACCCAGGCGGGCTTTCATTCCTGGCCGGACCTTCAAGTCGCCAATCGCGATCCAACAGGAAAAAGGACGGCCGTCGCCGTCGTCGATCCGGTGGCGACGGCGACACCGAGACGAAGATCCCATGCTGTCGAGCTGACCGTTTGATTGGCGCAGTGTTGTTCCTTGCGTTGCTCGCTATTGCGATCACGGTCCCGCTGACTGCACGTGATGGCAAAAGTACTACTCCCGATTTTGTACCCACTTCGATGCCAACTACTTTGCCTCCCGAACCCACGAGCGGCGGTCCTGCAGCAAGGCCTTCTCTACGCCCAAATGCCACAACGCCCGCCCCAGTACAAGAATAATATAGGTTTTAGTTCTGCGTTGTTTCAGTATTTACACGATGTGCCTAATAATCACCCCGGCGCTCGTCGCGTATTTCGGAGCTTTCTATGCGAGAGGGAGGCTCGTCATAGGGTCCCCCGTTTGGTCTCAAAGTCACGGTCATCGACACATCGTTGCCCCCTCCCTTTTGAGGGGTACTGGCAACGAACACTTCCTCTGTGTATCCCGTATTCTCCGAAGACGAGACAAAAACAGCCATCCCGTCCCCGCCGGCTGCATCGGTTGATACCACAATTTCGTATCCGTCAGTCTGCAGCTGGGCCACGTGCGGATCATCATATGAAAAAGCGGCAAAGATAGCACCACCTTCAACTCCAAATGCGGAAGGAGCAACCGCCTTTCCGTCCTTGCCAGGGGCAGACTCTCTAGTTGACATGCTATCAACCACAGGATTCTTCCTATCTACACCTCGCACAGCTGATAATGTAACAAAGGTGTTCCTGCCGCCACCAATGGTAACTTCTTCGTCATCATCCTCATCGTACCACTTGTACATAGCCATTAGGTTGATATCACTTCTCCCTTTGGACAGAATGAGCTTAAAGTTGTCAGGATCGTCCGGCCTCTTTTTTCCAGCACTGCCGCCAATGAAGATAATAAGTAGATCGCCCCTCTTTGCCGCTTGAGGGACTGTCACATTCATGTCGCCCGTATCCGTGAAGCTGTATATTGTTTCCACCACGGTAATGCCATTATCAAGCTCGATGGGAAGCATTTGAACAAACGGATCCGCCGCAATGCTGAGCGGCTCGTACTCCTTGCTGGCAGCCACGCAGGTTATCTCTGACTGATTGGGATCGCACTTGTAACCCTCGCAGCAGGATGCGGCGTGTCTGTCATCATCAGAACCACATTCTATCGCCTTCGAACGGTATCCACCGCATTTTTCTGGATAACGGCTTATGGTCGGAGCTGTACCTCCGTTCGGACCATCCAATGGAGTATCGCCTTTTTTATCACGAGTTACTAGCGGAACCGTGATCGCCATTAATACCAGCCAAAGCAAAAAAAGGGCCCAAACCTTGACATCGGATCGCATGTGAATGCATTCCTTCTTCATTGTCTCAGGCTCTGTCATGGTTGTCTTAATATTACTCGGAATAGTGCTCGGTATTGTCTATCATTTTGTCAATTAAAATTGTTTTTGTTCGTGGAACTTTGTGGCTTCGGGGGCTTTTGTGGGGGCTTCGAATTGTCGGCTTCTCACCCGGATATCTAAGATCAGTTTTGTTGGTTTTACAGTATTCTTACTAATACTTTATTAGTAGTTGTTCCTTTGGCTGGGGAATAGGCTTTATGCCTCGATATTTCTCTGCGTTCAGCCATCTCCTGTCTCGGATCTAAGGTGAACAAGCACTGCTCAACGATAGCGGAGGCATCATATATCATATCTCCCAAATGCTCATACCGAAAAGCGCCCGCTATTTCCTGAGCCTCCCACTCCTCGCGAAGAACGCAACCCTCGCCATGTCCTCGTCCTCGATCAACGACGGCAGGGTGATCCCGATCGACATCATCTCTGACACCCTCTGACCGTGGTGCTACGTCGGGAAGCGTAGGCTCGAGGCAGCGATCTCGGCGGCCGCAGGGGAGGAGCGGACTGCTTCCCTCCGTTTTGACGTGCGGTGGAGGCCCTTTCAGCTCAACCGAGGCCTTCCCAATGGGGAGGGGCGCAACAAGCTCGGCTACTATCACGAAAGGTTCGGTGCCCAGAGATCCGAGGCAATGATCGTAAGTATGAAGAAGGTTGGCAAGGAGGTCGGAATCTCCTTCAGTTACGGCGGATCGATTGGAAACTCCTTCAATAGTCACCGGTTGATCTGGAAGGCGAGAGAGGACGGCGGGTCGGAACTACAGGGGAAGGTCGTAGACGAACTCTTTCGTGCGTACTTCGAAGAGGAGAAAAGCTTGGGCGTTCTGTCCAACTTGGCGGAGTGCGCTGAGAGGGCAGGTATCGATGCATCGGAGTTGCTGGCAGATCCATCCATGGGAAAAGAAGCTGTGGAAAACGAACTGGAATACTTTACAGGGAAATGGAAATGCCGCGGCGTTCCTCTATTTATAGTGGACGGAAAGTACCCCCTCAGCGGAGCTCAGCCCGCGGAGGCTTTTCAGCAAGTTTTTGAGATGGTGTGATTGAACACAGCAGGTTCCTCTGAATGACAGATCTAGGCAGACCATTATTTTGGCTTTGGATCTCGATGACAGCGAGCCCTGTATTGGGCACGCTCATATGGAATAGCATGTCATGCTTCTAAACTTCTGCACTACCTTATCAACTCCTCACCGTTAAAATAGATTTAGACTGCAAACAGACAAACTACCTGGGTAGCTGTTGGTAAGTGCCGCCTCCATCGTCCCTGCTGGCCTGGGTCACGTTCAGTAGGCTACCAGAGTCGACGCCATGCACATTGCCTTCGCCGTCGCCGTACACCGCGTGGGTTGCCGCATCAGCAGCCGCGGAGGCGGCAGAACTAACGGAGTCAACGACACACGAGAAGAGAGGTTTGGACTCAGCGACGCGGGCTGCGGGTCGCCCGCCTCCCATCCCCATCATGGCCCGGGGGGGACTGGCCCCGTGGCCCCCGTCGACGTTCGCCATGAGGCCGCGCTGCTCGCGGGAGGCTGGTCCGGCTCCTGGCGGTCGGCTGAGCGACATCTGCCCAGAGTGGTCCTTTGGAGCAACGTAATCACTGACCGTGTCGAACCATGACTTTTCCTGAGGACCCGTAGGCCCAACAACGGGTCTCGCCGAGGATGAGGCCGCCTGGTCGCCGGTGATCATATTCCTGATAGAGGACATGTAACCCTGCTCTCCCTGCCCTCCCCCCTCGACCTCTCTCCTCTCTCTCCTTTCGGCTCTAGCTTCGGCGTTCAGTTCCTTCTGCAGCTGCTCCGCGAGCTTGTGGTCCAGGTCGAGCTGCGTGGCCTCCTCGGAGGTCAATCCGACCGCGGCGGCGGCGGAAGCGGAGGGAGCGCCGTCGCTGATGGCCCTGACGGCCGCGCTGGCGCTACGCTGCTCGAAGTTGTCCGCCCTCGCCGCGGCGATGGCGGCCTGGTTGAGCGTGGCCTCCCTCTCGATGGCGGCCATGATGGCGCGCTGCTCCTCGATCATCTTCTTGCGCTCCTCCGGGCTCAGCTTGTTGCCGTCCAGATCGAACTCGAACATTGACTCGTCGATCTCAGGCGGTACCGCTGGTCCCCCGGTCGCGGCCTCGAGCTGCTCAAAGGTCGGCGGCGGGGCCTGCTCGAAGGTAGGGGCGCTGGGCGCAGGGGGGAATGCTGGGGGGGGGACGGGAACCAGAAGCGCGGGATCCGGCTCCGGCTCATGCGGGGCAAGCGGTTTCATCCCGAACCCCTTCTCCAACTCGGCAAAGGAGGGCGGCGGGGCGGCGGCCACGGGGGTGCCCGTGCCCTTGCTGACAACCTCGAAGGGCGGGGGCGCCATCGCCGCCGCCGCCACCTCGAAGGGAGGGGGGGGCATGCTCGCCTCGGCCACCGCGAACTGGGGCGGCGGCGGCTGCGAGGCGGCCTCCTTGTCCTTCCTGAGGTCGGCCAGGGACGGGGCGGGCGGGGGGCCACCCGCGGCATCCGCCTTTCCGGACAGCGCCCTTAGAATGCTGTCCTCCGCGTCGGCCGCGGTCTTGTGCTTGGCGGAAGCGTCGGACGCCATCGCCTGCGCAGCCGCCGCCTCCTCCTTCACCTCGTCCTTCGTCTTGGCGGCCTCGGTCTCGAAAGCCTTCTGCTTCTCCTCAGCCGCCTTGGCCCTCTCTTGCGCGGCAAGGATTCGGGCCTTGGGGAAGAAAGGGATTTGGGCGTAATAAGAGGGGGTATGGATGGTATGTCAGGATCAGAACAGAGTCGAACAAGGCCAACTGACGAGGGGTATCCCGAAAGGGGCGAGGGGAAATCAAACAACAAATCAATCCCACCAGAAGCTCACCATCAGGGCGCTCTTGCTCTTTCCACCTCCCGCCGCCTTGGATGTCGGGGCTGGGGCGGGGGATTGGGCTGGGGTTGGGGCTGGGGGAGTGCTGGTCGGCCCGCCGAGGTCCTTGAGGCGCTCCTCGAGGGCCTCGACGGCCTTCTCGGGATTGGCCGGCAGCTTCTTCTCCTCGACGACGGCCGCCGCCGGGGCAGGGGCCGCTAGGGCTCCCTCCTGCTCAGCGGCTGTCGCGGGGGAGGCGGGGCGGGGCTTTTCGGCCATCATCCTCTCCTTGGGGGCGTCTGATGGGGAGCGGTTGCGTTCGACGCACGTGATGTGTGATGTGCGAATATTCCGGAATCAATCAAAGGTCCGATCGGCATCGGGTCAGGAGAAGCGAGAGGAAGCTGACTGAAGAAAGCACGTACGAAGTCCTAACGGATTGCACGCTGAGGATTCTGCGACTGCTGCCGTGACAAAAGTCTGAGTCGTACCCTCTCCGTCTTGGACGATGTTACTAAAGTACTCTCGTACTTCTAGTATGCATACTGTACTATTATGATAGTGTCCATACAATTCTGCTACTAGCTAGTAGTCGTAGCTACAGTGCGTAATATGCATACCTTACGGTACTAGCTAGTATGCATACTACTAGAGTAGCTAGTCTAGGAGAGTACGAGCGTCGTAGTAAGATATTCATACGAGTTCTACGGGCCTAGTAAGTAAGAATATCATCTAAATGAAGGTAAGTGTTTCCTAAACGGAAGCAAGGAAAAGAAGTCCCGGGGCTTTCTGGGACTGCGGACAACTATACTACTAGCTAGTAGTAGTATGCATACTATGATGAGAGTATGTAAATCGCAACTCAAAGATACATTAGGTGCCCGGAGGTTACGTGAAGTTCTCGTGGTGACTGCAAGCGCGCGCTCGTATCCCAGATATTGTTTCCTTCGACGAGATCATGTAAAAAGATACGAGAGTGCTCTAGGCATGGGTCTCAGAATATGCATATGATACTACTAGCTAGGAGTAGTATGGATACTATAGTACTAGGTACGAGCGTAGTAATACAACCGATGGCTCCGCAATAAAATAATAATAATGAGCTTTCCAATAATTAATTATTTTACTACTCTCGTAGTGTAATACAAGCGTATAGGGATAAAAATCATATTTTAAAAGTGTACATTTTATTTGAGCCTGTTTTATCTAATATACGCATATATTTAGGGGAACGGCAATGGGATGGCTGTCAGAGGCCAGATAAAGTCACGTCATTCAAGCGCTGCCGCCTTTCGCGTTGCGCCCCACTTGAGATAGCAGGAGCGCGCCCGATCGAGCAGGTGGCGCGACCTCGCCCCGTCGCAAAGGCGGCCGTGGAACGAGGACGCAAGCTCGGCCGCGAGGGCCTCGTCCTGGAGGAAGCCGCGCTCCGCGGCGAGGCGGATGGACCGATCGTAAGCCAGGGTCGCTGGGGCCACGTCCGCGCCGCTCCCGCTGGCAATGCAGCTCGCCAGCCTCTCCGCGCGGAGCAGCTCGAGCTTGTGCTCGCAGTTCCACGGGCAGGCGGCCGACCACACCTCCATCTTGGCGATGGAGGCGTCAGCGGCCCCGAGGAGCGCGGCGGCGTTGTGGTCGTTGCTCCGCCGGCGGGCTATGGCGAGCGCGTTCAGGCCCTCAATGAAGGCAAAGGTGACGTTCTCAATCCTCCCCTTTGAGTTTGTGCTCATGAGCTCGCGGCACTTTCCAAGTTTTTCGTTCACGACTTCGTGCTGCCCAAATATGAAGGCCAGCGTCACTTGGAAGAAGGTGAGATAAGCCATGAAGCTTCGATTTTCCCCGTACTTGGTCTCTATATCGTCATCCAATATGGCGCCCCTGAGTATGGTCGGATCCTCCGCTTGCATATCCATCAGGTTCAGGCTGCACTGCCATGCAGGCCCGAATGCGAAGAAGCTGGATTGCTGGTACTGCTGGAAATCGCCCCACAATGATTGCGAATCCTCGACGATACTATTCAACGACCTCCCACCCTGGAACGAGATTAGAATGTGAAGCGTCTTGCAGAACAATCCAATTTGAGGTTCTCCCGTCGACAGCCCCAAGCTATATCCTCGGTGAAGCTCCGGGAGGCTGGACTGAAGTGGTTCCTTCCATAAATTCACCCAGCCATACAAAGAAGCATAGCATGTCGCACTGCATGCATTAAATCGATCGTTGCCGTGCTGATGAAGGAGAGATCGACCGATCTTGCCCACCTCATAGGCTTCCTCGATCATGCCAAATCCGCACAGCACTGCAGCAAAAAGTGTGAAGATTGCTGCAGACTGAGTGCATACACCGTGGGACATTGTAAGGCGGAACATACGGGTCGTCACCAGAGAAAGTCTCAAGTCAGCACTTTCACCAGTGTAGAAGTAACGCCAGAAAGTGTATAGGATTTTCGTCGCCCAAATTTTTTTCTCGTCAATCATTGGCCGGTCCGAAAGGACATTCTTGCCTCTCACACGCACTATACCCAGCATGTCAAAAAGGTCCGCTTTGGCGGAAGATGAGCTAATGTCTTCCTCGAACGACTCGCCGAGATGGTCAAGGAGTTCCTTACCAATCTTTATGGCATTCTTCATTTCTCCTTGGGCCCCCAAACACTTCATCTGAGTGTACTGAGCGCGCAGTTTGTCGTCAAACGTCCTTGCCCGCAGCTTGATCTCTTCAATGAATAGATTGATATCCTCATAATTTCCGGAGATGTATCCAGTTTCAGCGCTCCTGCTGTACAACTCGAGACATAGGTCATAGTTTTCCACCCAGTCGCTACTCCCGAGCAAATTGATGCCTGCCTTAAAATATTTGAACGCCAACTGAAACGACGACGACGAAATCGCCTTGTTTCCAGCGCGGAGGTTCAGATTAACGAGATTAACCTTTTCATCGTGATCAAGAATGAGATCAGATCCCTTGTTCAGCTGGTACACCACTGTAAATAGGTGTTCGTCCAATTCCTCTTCTATTGCGACGCCTTGTAGAGCTCTCCCAATTTGCAGGTGCAAGGCAGGCCGATCGATCTCACTGATAAGAGAATAAGCTGCCTGCTGAACCTGGTCGTGAGAAAATCTACATCTCAGACCCGTCCGAATCAAGATCCCTTCTGACTCCAAAGTCTGCAGCACATCATTGATGTGTCCTTCCCCTCCGAAATGCTCCCCTCTGAAAAGCTGCTGCCTGTCAAGCATTCGTAGAGTGGTCTCGTTCGTTTGAGCTCCTAGCAAAGCTATCACCTTCAGTACTGACTGATCGCATGATTTCATCTGGATTATATTTGCTCTCATCAGATCCGCAACGTTGTTTGCCACTTCCATTGAGTGTATGGCAACTTCGTCCCACACCCAGCGCCGAGAGACAACTGAGTATCGGAGGAAGCCCTGATCGGCGAGGGTCATTAAAAATTGTACAATAAAAAGGCAGTTGCCGTTTGTCTTTTGCAGTACTATTTCGGAAAGGGAATGCGTAAGTCTTGGCGATAGTGCAGTTATATCTGATATCAGATCGTTGATGGCACCTGAAGAAAGGTTCTTGAGGTAGATACTATGAACAGGAACATCCATCGACTTGAGTTCTGTAAGAAAATTTGTAAGTGGAGGCGCTCCGTCAACCTCATTACTTCGATAGCTGCCAACGAAGAGTAGCGACGATATGCTCTTATCGCAAATGATCTTGTTGATAATCTCGAGGCTTCCCTTGTCTGCCCATTGAAGGTCATCGAGGAAGAGGACAATGGGATACGCGGGATTTGCAATTGCCCCGAGCAGCTTTCGGAAGAAGAATATGCGGCGATTCCAAGCGTTAGGGTTCCAGCCATCTGCCGTTTGATTTGATTGTTGATGCTTCACATGATGATCTCTTATCAAATACTTCAGTTTGGGGATGAGGTTGATGAAGTTTTCCGCGTCATCCCCTATTGCTTTGCTAACGTCGGCCTGGATCTTTGCGAACACCAACCCATCCGTCCTGGAAATAAGGTCTATAATGTACGAGTCTAGCGCAATCACAAGAGCTGAAAGGGGCTTGGCCTGCTGAAGCACGTCAAATTTCCCTGAGAGGAAAAAACCTCCTCTGCTTTCTATAGGATCTTTCATCTGGCGGATCAATGAGGATTTACCAGTGCCAGAGTAACCCGACAAAAGAACTGCCTCCGTAGAGCCGCTGCCAAATAAGACACGCTCGCAAATGGCGTTAAGGGTTGTCAAATCGTCAGTGCGGCCATAGAGCTTTCCGACTGGGAATTTAAGCCTCAACACGCCATCTTCGGAAAGAGGGCACTCCATATCGAGCAAATACTGGTCAGGATTCGTCACCATCTTCACCAGGACTTCCTCTACGTCTTCCAAAGGGGGCGTGACGCCTTCCGAATCCCGAATCAAACTCATTACCAAAGCGTCTACTGAAGAGGGCAAACCTATTTCTCGGAGAGAAGCAAAATTTTCTTTCCCGGCTCTGCCGTTGACAACCCTTTTCTTCCTAGGTTCGGACGCACATTTTTTGTCACCCCTGGATGGGGGAGGGGAAACGGCAAGTGGCGGCACCCCCGCGTAAATCTCGTACAATAAAATGCCGACGGAAAAAGAGGGATTGGCCATGGAAGAGCTCGATGAGATTACGTCAACTTCATAGGTCCCGGCTTCTGATGAGGCAACACAAATTTCTGAAGATTCTGTTGGAATCATATTTCCAGCGAGCGCGGTGCGGACGAGGGCGAGCCCGACCTGAGTGGCCTTAAAAAGGTAAGTCCCAGAAAACATGTCGTTTTGCTCCGTTTCTATGTGAATCCACTGATGCAGGGGGAGTTGAAGGGGAATAGGGGGCGCAGCAGAGTCGCCGCTCCCATCAGAAATGCTGCTGCTTCCATTGCTCTCACCTCTGCTCCGCCATTGATCGAATCCCAGATTTCCAATCCGATCCATACGTGCGTTCGGACTGGTGTTAATGAAAACGTCTGATCCCACCCAGGAACCGCCATCTTCTGACTCCTTCCACAACGGACGAGCTCCCTCAATATTGCTCATCGCTCGCAGGCCCTGCCCGACCTTTTCGATTGTCGAGGCCTCCTTCTCAGCCTTTCGTAGCTGCTTATCCCGCCGACTCCTCTGACGTAGGCTCTGCTTGACGCGTTCACGCGCAGTAACTTCGTCAACGGGAATCCATACATCAGAGCTGCTCTCAATTCCCCATGCACTCGCCTCTTCCGTGCTCGCACGCTTAAGGAACCGCCCAGGTGGGGTCATGCCATACCAGACTTCCTCCATGATCTCGTTCGCAATCGCACTCTTCTGTTTGTTATTGCAGCGCCGATAGGCATCTTTTCGACTCTGGACAAGCGTTCGAAACTTGTCATTGACGTTATGGTTGTTGTTCCCGGCCCCTTTGCCGCAAAGGATGTCGTGCGGGTTGAGTTGCTCCTTGGACAGATAGTTGAAGTCAATTGGCGGCATCGGCCGGTGGCCAACGCCGGTGTCCTCGCTGGACATGGCGAGATGTTGACCGATATCGACGTATGTTTGTGCGACGTAAAAATAAGGCGAGGGAGAGAAGTGCCGATTCCTACTAATAGTTTTTGTTTGTTAATCGGCCTCCGGGGAGCTCCGGTAATGTTGCGAGGTTAGGGTTTTTTGGAGCAAACCGAGATATTTACCGCTTCGAGAGCTCGTATATATTTTTTGAGTGAGTCTGTCTCCAAACCGTAAAAAGAGTGAATTTGATGTATGCATACTCCTACCGCGTTTGCGCGGCGCGGAAACGCGCGTTCATTTGCAGGCTTGATAAAAGGGTTGCCTTGCTTGAGGATCTTCATTTAATGCGTGGAATTCGCTACTTCTCTTTATAAAGTTCAGAAAGGCTTTGCTGGCTTTATTTTTGGCGCGACTGGCGCGATTAGAACAAACGCGGAAACGCGCGTTCATTTGCAGGCTTGATAAGGGTTGGCTTGCTTGAGGATCTTTCTTCCTCCTCTTGAGAGAACTACTACTCTAGAGTATGCATAGTACTACGTGCAAAACACCGCAAACAGCCTCATTTCTCATAATATCATATCTTTGAGAACGCTTCTTTTCCTACGCAACCAAAACAACAACCATGCCGAAGGGATCCGGAAACAACAGCCAGGGCAACCACTACAACACCCCCGGCGGGACGAATTCGTCCTCCGGTAGCAGCTACCACTGTGAGTTTCGTGCTTTCGATCAGTTTGTGCTGAGCTCACATTTCATTTCAAGATTCTCCACGTGTTGCTTTCTTGACACCCGAAGCACAAACTCAATCGATTGGTGTGGGATTTGAGAGAGGCGTCGTCGACTGCCTATTCTTTGTCTGTATGGATCTGTGTGACATCGGTATTCCGCCGTCTTTATTTGATTTCCGTCTTCGGTCGATTCACCGTCGCCTCACCGCACCATACGTGTAATTATTTATTCTTTTGGATCTTTCCCTCACTGCACGGCCCATTCGAATTCCACGCCACCGCGGCAACAGACTCCAACACCAACGGGAGCTATTATTACTCCAACGATAACGGCTCGACCTACTACAACAGTGGTCAGGGGTCCAGCACCTACACTTCCCCCAGCGGCCACACGACGCAGTCCGACAGAGGCAGCAGCAAGAAGTAAGGCGTCCTTCACATTCCAAGATGAGTTATGTCGATAGGGCCAGAATTTGGACAGTCTCACCGACTTTGTCCAATACGGTGGCAAGAGCAGAAAGATCTAACTACGTAGCTGGTCGATTCTATACTAGCAGCGACGTTACCTATCATCGAAATATTGTGCCATTTACTTACATGTTTGTAGTCACAGATTTCGAACGTAAAAGTCACAATCATAAATACTGAGTAAATGAATTCGTTATCGAATTGAATTGCTTTATGTATATGTATCTATCCATTCGTTGTTTGCCCCACAACATTTCACACGCATTCCACTAGCTAGTAACAAGACCTGCCGCCCTGCATTGTGCAGCAGGAATCGTACCTGCGAAGCTTGTTGTTTATGCACCTCTTCACTTTCGTAAGGCGCTGCATGCATTGCCTCACCTTCCTTTGGCATCGGTTGGTGGCTTTGCGGCCAACAGAAGAACGGCAAAAGCTGCAATCTGGGACAGGAGTGGCTGGATTTTGGACAGCATCGACCGGGCCACCACCATCTGACGTTGCAGGAGGGGCTGATTCCTACGTAAAGGTATTCAAGAGAAATCGCTCATTTCTCATTTTGTGATTGCTGATTTCTCAGCTCTGCCATCTTGAAATCTTGAGCAGTCTCGACCCTCGCTTGATACTGCAATATCTCCCTGCAACTATTAGCTAGAGTACGTCGAACGATCGTACGCCTGTGGCTAAAGAGCTTGCGCAGATAGATCCGATCAGCCCGCAACCCGCCCGTTGCCGCGAAAGCACCACCGATCGAAGTACATAGTACGGGGGTTGAATCAATCCAGTGTGTGATACATTGCAATATTTTCCTGCCGTGCAATTCCTCAATTTACCAATACTAGTCTAGAGTACGTGGGGCAAGTCTTTACGAGCTTATGCTCGTATATCACATACGAGCTCGTACATACATCATAAGACTTCTACGAGCTCGTATGCATACTAGCCACTACACCACGTGGTGTAGTATGTCGATTCACGATTCATGTGTCGTCAATTCAATTTTTCACGCTGATCGGCGGCCCCGCGGCCTGAAACAGCCAGAACCGCCGCGAGGCAGCCAAATGATGCCGACAGAAGAAAAAAAGAAAACAGTTCCAAAAAGAGAGCAGTTCAAGCCCCCCCCGAGCCTCAGCGCCCCCCAGCCGTTCGGTATTTAAAGCAAAATATTATTGGAGCTCCGGGATAGGAAGGGGGAGTGGAGAGGGAGTCTGCCGTTCGAGAAGAAAACGACCCGAGCAAAAAGCCGAAGGAATACTATTCAACGGCGATAAAAAAAAAACTTGCCCAAATAAGAGTCTGACCCCAGGCCCTAGCAATTACATTCGCATGCCTTCATCGAGTGCCATCGTTCCTGTCGCCCACATGTTAGGGCGGTCCTCGGGTGAAGCAATGCACCAGCACCAGCACCAGCACCAGGAATATCAGCAGCGACAAAGGCAGGCGAGGGAGGGGGCGCTCTCGATCGGCACCACAGCGAGGGCATCGATCGGAACGGTGGCAACTGTATGCAGCGGCCGGCATCCCTCCCGCCAATCCCATGTGCTCAAGTGTAACCGTTGCGTCAAACCACTCGCCACGACGTGCTATCTGTGCAAGTGCGACTGCATCTTTTGCGAGGGTGAGTTTTTGCTTGTCGTGGACACTTCCCTATAGTTTTGAATGGTTCGTTATCCGATTCGTTTCGCCTAACTTCTGCGCTTCGATCCTACCTCGTAAAATTCATTATTCTACATCAGAATGTACATTCGATCACTTTTCCAAGTCGGCCGACTGCCCCAAGTGCCGCCGCACCCTTGGAGAGTCCGACTTCACCGAGCTGGTTGTCGCAGATGCCGCGGGCTCCATGACGGACATGTCGAAAACGTCGCTCCAAGCCCTCTTCTCAAATCAGTCCCCTTCTGGCCATCTTCCACACAACGAGATATGTCGCGCGCTCTTGAACCAGTTCGATGTCACCAGACAGTCCACCAAGTTTCTCCTGAAGCAGCTGCTGGTAGACTCCAGCCAGCAGGGGGCCAACCGTGCCAATATGGCCCGGATGGTGAAGCAGCACCGCGCAGACGTCACCCGCCTGAAGCAGCAGCACAATGCCGAGAAGCTGAGAACCGAGGGTGCCATACAGGAACTCCATCAGCGAGTGCGGGCTAAGGAGGCGCAGTACGGTCAAGCCATGGCCAAGATTCAGGAGAGGGACGCGCTGATCGCCAAATTCAAGGAGCAGCTTGGAGCGAGAGTGGTGGGCGGCCCGAAGGGCCATCAGGGAAGCGGGGGGATTGCCAGCCACAGCAACGGTGGCCACCGCAACCGTCGCCATTCTATGCCGGCGCAAATGGTCCCCCCATCGTCCTCCCACGGCGGGGGCAACAGCCGCATGTCTCTTGGCAGCAGCAGCCGCCTCGGATCCGGCCAGATCCAGGGTCCAATCAACGGCTTCATCGCGCAGGAGAATCACAAGTCTCGTCAGCAGCAGGCCCTCCTCCAGCAGCGGCGAGGCCTGGTCCCCCTCCCGTCCTCCCACGGGCAGGACCAGGGGCTGAGACGTCCCCTCTCGATCGGTGCCACGCGGCAACTGCATCACCCCAATTTCGGGCATCAACCGCAAAACCCCTATCTTAGGCCGCCGTCCTCGCCATGGCCCTCGCGGGCGTCGTGTCGACGACGCGCCGGGGATCCATCCTTGCCGCCTGCGTAGTGGTGTACTGCCTCAC
>Ga0099799_10238_pt1 | contig 16473 bp, 18 predicted proteins | sample Uncmet6_SortLC_1_FD_89033 | JGI IMG/M metagenome (GOLD analysis project Ga0099799, IMG submission 89033) | Marine eukaryotic communities from CALCOFI LINE 67, Pacific Ocean - CN11_C50_N6_SortLC_1 | ecosystem: Environmental > Aquatic > Marine > Oceanic | place: Pacific Ocean: Monterey Bay...
CGGCCGCTGCAGCACGCGCTACTGTGGGCCTGAATGCCAGGTGCAGCACTGGAAGGAGGGCGGCCATGACCAGCTCTGCAAAAAAGTAAAAAAGGTAGGCGGCGCCGAACAGTACAACGCAAATAAGAAGTACGTGGAGGCCGTCGCAGTCGCGGCGGAGGCGTGCGCCGATGACACGAAGGGGCAGACGTGCTTCATCTGCACGCAGGCCCTCCATTGGAAAACCAAGGAGGGTCTTGTACGCGGTTGCTCGTGCCGTGGCACGGCTGGCTTCGCGCACGTGTCGTGCTTGGCGGAGCAGGCGAAGATTTTGGTCGCAGAGGCCGAGGAGAACAGGTTAAGGGACAAGGCAGGGGAAGCGTGGATGAGGTGGAACACATGTAGCCTGTGCGAGCAATCGTATCACGGCGTCGTGGCTTGTGCGCTCGGCTGGGCGTGCTGGAAGACGTACGTCGGTCGGTGGGAGATGGATTGGGCTCGGGTCAGCGCGATGAGGACGCTTGGGAACGGTTTACGCTCTGTAGACCACCACGAGGACGCCTTGCCCGTGCAAGAGGCCGAGGTGGCTATGCTGCGGCGCATTGGCGCTGGTGAAGACAGTTTCCTCACCACGCAGAGCAACCTCGCGAGCACGTATGAATCGCTCGGACGGTACGAAGAATGCATCCGCCTACGGCGATACGTATACTCCGGACGTCTGAAGCTCAATGGCGAAGAACATGAAGAAACCTTCCGAGTGGCCAACAACTACGTGGCGACCCTTATGGCTCTAAAGCACTTCAAAGAAGCCAAGTTGCTGCTGCGCAAAACGATGCCCGGGGTTCGACGCGTTGTCGGAGAGGAACATACAACTACGTTCACAATGAGGATGAATTACGCGGCGGTGCGCTACGCGGACCCCGCCAGCACGCTCGACGATCTGCGCGAGGCCGTGACGACGGGCGAGGAGACGGCCCAGACTGCGCGGCGTGTGCTTGGCGGCGCGCACCCGATAACGTCGAGCGTTGAGAATTCCCTGCGAATCGCGCGAGAAGTGCTCCGCGCCCGCGAGGCGCCCGAAGTCCTCCAAACGGCCGACGACCTCGCCGCCCATTTTGATAGCTTGTAAGGTGATAGTAAAAATTGCACTTACTCCACGGCCACCGTGATCTGGCACGGCGTGTCGAAGCACGTCGGGAGCGACGCGTCGTCCGCGCGGAACGTGTAGTGGACATGTTGGCCCTCGACGCGCAGGTAGCGCCGCACGCTGTCCGAGGTGTTGCGGCCGTCGACGTGGGCCACGGCCGGTAACGACGCCCACGCCTTAAGGGAGCCGTCGCGGACAAGGCGCTCCACATGAGTGTCGACCGGTCGTTCAACGGGAAGGGCACTCTGTGTTAATTTTTGGGCACCTTTCCATGAAATCAAGGCGCCGCCGATGGACGCGTGGGCGCAGCCTCCATGCAGTTTTGAGACAACTTCACCTTTCTCATATAACTCGCGCGCAGCAGCAACACATCTTTCGGAGATGAATGGTCGCGTCGTCTCGACGCCTACATGTTCATGATCTGGCACGCCCACGTCCAACGCTACTATATCCCATTCTTCCCCGTCCAGGGCGATCAACACGTTCCTCAGAACGGCCTTGATGTCCTCAGACAAGACGACGTCGTCCTCGAGCACGAGAGCAAAAGGCAGCCCCTGCTCCACGATGTCGTGCCACGCCGTCAAGTGCGAGAGCCAGATGCCCACCTCGCCTTGGGACAGGACAGAACCTTCCCGTAATGTCGCTCTTGTGACCCGAGGGGATAACAAGGACCCGTCGACGGCCGAAACCCAGCGCGCTTGGTCCAGTAACGACGCCCGTTGGAGTTGGGCGCGGACGTGCTGGCGTCGGCCATAGGACGAGGCCAGATTCAGCACGAACGTCGGTAGCTCATTTTTTTCTATCGCCGTCCGGGAGACGCCGTGGAATAATGAAGTGAGAGGTGTCTCTATCGTCATCAGAGATACGGAACGTTCGGAGCCGGGCAGCGTCCTCAGCTGACCGAAAGCTTCGCTTTGTAGGGATCTTTGGTTAGAACGGACCCGTAGTTGCGCGGCGACGCCTTCAGCAAGTGAAGCTCTTGAAGCGTTGATATCTAAGATCAAAGAGGCCTCCTCGACGAGTCGTTCCGAGGCCTCTTCCGCGCTCTCGTCGCCGCGCCATTCCGCGAGTAAACTCCGGTCAGAGACGCGCACGGCCACGGCGGCATGCAACGGATCGGTCTTCGCGGCGACTTGCTCCAATTCCTGGGCTATGGGTTGCAGCGCGCAGTTCTGGACCGCTCTTCGATACTCGCCTCTAAAAGCGGCGACACCGCCAATACCTAAAGACGCGAGGAACGCGGCGTAGGACTGCGACGCGCCCAGGTCCGCGAAGCGGGGCACGGCGACGGCGACGCCCTCGAAGGTCGCGCTCACGAAGGCGTCGGCCTCTTTTGCGGGTAGCGGGATGGCCGCGGCCGCGGCGAGCAGTAGTAGAAGTCTCATCCCCCGAAGAGCCAGTAGAGCGTCGCGAAGGTGCTGCCGATCGTCATGCACACACAAAGGAGGAAGCAAATGCTGTCGGCGCGCAGCAGGCGGTCGACGAGCGGCGGCGGGCGGGCCACGCCGAGGGACTCGCCGGGCCAGCGCGCCCGGGCCATGGCTGCGGCTTGTCGACGTGTAGGGGTCTGTTCTTTGGACGTTCTCAAACGAACGGATGCTGCAGCGACCGCTCCGTGCGTCCAATTAATCGATCACGACGGCTGCGAGCTAGCTAGCGGCACTAAGGCACTAGCATTATGCTGTCTGGCTAGCTTTGGCATCGTAGGGCTGCCCCCGAGCGAGGTTTACAGACACAAGATGATCCTTACGCAGTGCGCCGTCTGCGCCACCGACCTTGGCTTAACCTTGGGCAAGAAATGCGGCCGCTGCAACACGCGCTACTGTGGGGCTGAATGCCAGGTGCGGCACTGGAAAGACGGCGGCCACGACAAGCTCTGCAAATCAATAAAAAAAGCAGGCGGCGCTGAGCAGTACAACGCAAATAAGAAATACGCGGAGGCCGTGTCGGTCGCTGTCGAGAAATGCGCGGAGGACACGAAAGACCAGACGTGCTACATCTGCACGCAGGCCTTGCATTGGAAGACCAAAGAGGGCCTTGTACGTGGTTGCGCATGCCGCGGGACGGCGGGCTTCGCGCACGTGTCGTGCCTGGCGGAGCAAGCGAAGATTTTGTGTGACGAGGCTGAGGAGAACAATTTGGACGACGCTGCATTTAATGCGAGGTGGGGGCGGTGGCACGAGTGCGGCCTTTGCGGGCAAGGACACCACGGCGTCGTGTGGCGCGCGCTCGGGTGGGCGTGCTGGAAGGCGTACGTGGGGCGGCCAGAGACGGACTGGGCTCCGGGTGCTGCGATGAATCTGCTTGGGAACGGTTTGTACAATGCCGAACACTACAAGGACGCGTTTTCCGTGCAAGAGGCCGAATTGTCTATGCTGCGACGGCTTGGCGCATCGGAGGGAAGAATTCTCGTAGTGCAGAGCAATCTTGCGAATACGTATAATAAGCTTGGACGACATGAAGAGGCCCTGCAAATGCGGCGAGACGCATACTCTCGACGGTTGAAGCTCAACGGTGAGGAACATGTAGACAGCCTCATGGCAGCCCTCAACTACGCGTCGTCCCTTGAGAATCTAGGGCGCTTCGAAGAAGCCAAATCTCTGCTGCGCAAAATGCTGCCCGTGGCGCGACGTGTTGTCGGAGATAATGATGTGGTCACGCTCAGGATGAAGTGGAGTTACGCGGGGGCACTATACAGAGACACCAGCGCCACGCTCGGCGATCTCCGCGAGGCTGTAACGACGCTCGAGGATACGGGAAGGATCGCACAGCGCGTGCTCGGAGGCGCACATCCGACCACAGTGAAGATCGAGCATGCACTCCCAGAGGCGCGAGCTGTGCTCGCCGCCCGCGAAAGCGGCGACGCCCTGCGCGACGCGCTCGGCGCGATGAGAGGGACGTAGTAAGGAATAAATAACCTATATATATACAAGTGCCCTACCGCGCGAGCCGCTGCGCGACCATCTGCCAGGCCATCTCCTTCCCGATAATTTTGGAGATGTCGGAAGCGGACGCGTTTCCGTCCCACCAGCCGTCCGCTTGCATGGTCCGAGCCGCTCGTAATAAAGCCTGCTTCACCTTCTCGTAGTCCTCCTCCGAAAAGTCGAGGGAGAACAAACAGCGGCCGGTCCCGACCCACGACAAACTTAGCCCCTCGGCCCTTAGGTAGTACTGGAACATCCAGTGGTACCTTCCAGGCCGCGTGAAGAGCACGGTCCAGACCGTCGTGAGGTTGTCCACTCTCATGGGCAGATCTTCCGCAGCCAACACTTTGTTGACGGCGTGCACCCACGCATCGGTACGAGAAGTAGCCAAGGCATACTCAGACTCCGTTTCTGGTTTCGAGACCCAGTCGAGGAACTCGGCCATGCACGCTAAGGTGAGTGGAGCCGCGGAAAAAGTTCCGATGACGTACGCGACGCGTAAAGGCCGCGTCTCGTCGAAGCGCTTCATCAAGCGCGAGGGACCGCAGACGACACCGTTCGCCAGGCCGCCTCCCAGCGTCTTGCCGTAGACGACGACGTCGGCGTTGACGCCGTAGTATTCTTGGGCCCCTCCGGGAGCCATGCGGAAGCCAGTATAAACTTCATCAAAAAGTAACGGGACGTCGTTCCTTGTGCATACTTTTTGTAGTTCGTGGAGCCACGTCCGGTAGGCGTTGCCCTTCTCTGCCGTTTTACGTACTTTCGCGTCCAATAACACAAGGTCGGAAGGTGGGGGAGAACCGGGATTCAACCCTTGCAGCGGCGACACACAGACGCACGCGATCTCGTCGCTCCGCGCCGCGATGCACTTGAGGGCCGTCGGGTGCATGTCTTTCAAATACAAGACGTCGGAATTCGCTCTCTCACTCCCGGGGCCGGGCTGGACGCCGTCCCACCAGCCTGCGCGAGATGTTGTGAAACCGCCGCGAGAGCGTGAAACCGCCGCGAGAGGTTCTCACGGGCGCGATGACGGCGCCACGGTGGCATGGCGTCGCGTCGACGCCGTCGACGCGAAGTTCAAGTTGAGAAATCGAAGGAAATTGACGCCGAGTCAGCGCCGTGATAAGCCCCGGCAAATTGAACAATCAACTTTCTACGAGTGTTGAAGCGGCAGAGCCGGATCGCGCACATGACGGCCTCGGTCCCGGACATGTGGAAGCTTACTTCTTCTTTATTTGATATAGTTTTGAGCTTTGGGAGCACCTCGGAAATGATGGGGTGGATCGGTCCGAGGACGTTCGGGCCTAGCTCCTTCACGCGCGCCCAGCCTCGCTCCACAAACTGTTTATACGCATCATAACCGCAGACGTTGACGCCGTAGGAGCCGGAGACGTCTATGGATTGACCGCCGTCTATATCTATCAGAGTACAGCCTTTCGACGTACAAGTGACGGCGGCGACTTGGTACCTCGCTCGCGTCTCCCTCTGGAACTGGACGGGGACCCGATTCGTGTCCGTGAAGCGGATGTCGCTTAAGCCACTTATGAGGGTTTCATTGAGAGCCTTCCCTTTGGGGCCAGTGAGCGCGTCGAACCGCTTCGACAGGCGGTCGGCGCCGCGCTTGCGCCTCTCTGCTACTTCTGAAGAGCAGCCGTCGGCGCGGAAGTAGGCGTCGCCCTCGAGCGAGTAGGAGACGATTAGAGGCGCGGCGGCTCTCGCGCCGTACGGCAGCGGCGACATGCACGCTAGGGTTAGTAGTCTACGGTAGGTCCATCTTATGATACGGTAGCCTACGTACGCTATGAATGCGACGGCGGCGGCTCGCTGGTGCATCGGTAGGGCGGTGAGTTGGTCCATGGTGTTGCGCTGTGCTGACTTGGCTCTGCGGCTGAGCGTTGCGGCGGCGACTGGAGCTCGCACGGCTGGTCCTGGCAGTTATGCGCAGCTCTGCTAGCACCTTTTGCTAGTCGCGGAGCAGCTATGCGCAGTTTAAACAGGAGGACTCAGATGCGACGCAAATCTGAGCTAGCGTCGTGTAGAGACACTAGGAAGTACCTACCTTATTGATGCGCAACGCGCTGAATTGCTGTAATACGTGCGGACGTTGCATGCTGACATCGATGCTGTGACGCCCGAAAGCCCTGAAAGTTGCTGCGTCGCACTCGGGACCCGTAGAGACACGCACCACCGAGCAGCAGCTGCGCACACGCGACCGCGGCGTCGGCGTCAACACATGGCCGCAGCGCGCGTCGCCCTACACCTGGCGCGGCGCGCGCGACGCCCACCACACCAACGAACACGTACTTTCATCCCCGACGCGACGCAGCTTTTGATCGACTTTCAAACAACAACAGGACTGCCCTGGTACGCGACCATCCCCTGTGCCACCTTTGCGTTGAGAAGCGCCCTCGTGCCCGCGTCGCTGATAGCGAGGCGCCACGGGCGGCGCATCAACCTCGCCGCGCCGCATCTGCGGAAGCTGCAGCAATTAGCGGCCGAGCGGTCGAAGGAGAAGCCCGACGACAAAATAGGGACGGCGAGGTTGCTCACGACCGGCATCAACGGCATCTTGAAATTGCACGGCGCGCGGCCCTCTTTTTTATTACTTCCGTTTGCCACGACTTTGCCCTCAATGGTCTATCTCGCGCTGGGCGTGCGCGGCCTGCCTGAGGACATGATTGCGGAGGGCGGGTGCCTGTGGTTCCCGGATTTATCAGCTACAGACGTCTATCTCCCGTGTTTTTGTGTCGCGGCCGCCTATGCGAACTTGGAGCGCCAGCTCGCGGCACCGCCGGGCAAGGCCTCCATCGCCGGCGCCGCGAAGAATATTGGCCAGCTCGCGCTCATCGCGACGGCGCCCGTGACGTTCGGACTGCCTTCGGGATTTCACCTTTTCTGGCTCTCGTCGACAGCCTTCACGGCGCTCTCGGGCGAGGCGTTTCGCTTGTTAGATAAGCCGCCGCCGGTGCCTCCTGCACCAGTTGTCGCGGCATCATCGAAGGAGGCGTCTCCGTGGCCGCGGCGGCGCAAGCGCAAAAAGCGCCGTTCTTCGTAAGTGTGTCTGTTGTATGTCTCGCTAGGTGTCCGAGGGCGTCTGCGGAGGCGTTCGCGCGCGGCGCCCGCGGCGTCTCCCTTGGCAAAGAGCCTGGTGCTGTCCGCAAATCGACCGCGGCATCAGCACGTATCGCTTTCAGTGGTTCAGAGACCTCTCCGGGGCTAGAACAAATCATCGTTTGCGCGGCGCACCACGCCGCTCGCGTACACGAGCACCACAGCCAAGACCCTGTGAGCCCAACAAAGAAAGCAATCGCTGCGCGTCGGCGCGGACCGATCACACATAGCCATCAGTCGCGATGGCCACGCCGCTCGCCACCGGCAGCGAGGCCACGCCGCTCGCCACGGCCAGCGAGCAGCTCCGTGCGAGCAACGGGTCGTCCGCCCTCGCGACCGCCATCGCCGCGGCCGAGGCGAAGAACGTGCCGCCGCCGCCGGCCATGCCCTCGGTGACCGCCGGGGGAGCCGCCGCGGCGCCGCCGGCTATGGCGCCGAGCGCGGTGACGACGCCGTCGCTGGGCGCCACCGCGGCGCCGCCCGCGGCCGCGCCGACGCCGTCGGGCGCAGCCGCGCCTAGCGTGACCGACGGGGGCACGGCGGCACCAAGGCCGCCGGTCGCGGCGCCGCCGCTGCCCTCATTAGGAGCGGCAGCAGCCAAAGCGCCAGTAACATTAGCGCGGCGCGTCCAGCCGGCGCCCGTCGCCAAGGATTCTGACGACGACGACGACCTCGACATCCAGGCTTCGACAAAATCACTGAAAGTTGCGCCTGTAGCACCGCCGCCGCCGCCCGGCAGTCGCATTACGGTGCGCTTCAGCGACGGTATTGACTACGGCGGCACCGTGCAAAAACTGCTCGATGGCAATAAAGCCTTCGTGCTGTACGACGACGGCCAGTCCGAGGCCGTGCAATTCCCCGACTCCGACGTGAAAATCACGCGCGTCGGCCCGGGGCCTCCCAAAAGAGTGCCTTTGCGAGCGCGCCTCGCGACGGCCGTGCCGCCGTCTGACGACGACAGCGACGACGACGCTCTGGATCGCGCGGCGTTGCTGTCCAAGCCGGTGGCTTGGCCCGGCGACAAGGCGCCGTCGAAGCCTCGCACGAGGGGTCGGAAGCGGCCCGCGCCTCCGAAGGACGACGACTCGTCGTCCGACGCATTGGAGGATATAATTTGCGAGGCCTGCAAGCGCGGCGACGACGAACCTAACCTCATAGAGTGCGACGCGGGCTGCGGCCGGTGGCGCCACCTGCGGTGCTGCACTCCACCCCTTGATACAGTCCCAGAGGTCTGGGCCTGCCCGGCCTGCTCGCAACCGCGAGAAGAAGGTGTCGCGTGCCGAGGCGACGTCGTCTTCGCGAAGTTCGCCCACTACCCCTGGTGCCGCCTCGGCGTCCCCTCGTACGCCTTTACGCCATCGACGCGCGTCGTCTCCATCAGACGAGGCCGTCGCGGCGTGTCAGAGAGACCGCGGTCGCGGCGATGGCGTCTTCACGCGAGTCCGCGCCGCGCAGGTGGCCGGCCACCATCCGATCCCTGAAGACGGATACTGTTCGAATCTCGAAGCAGCCTCAAAGGAGAGGCCAGCTCACCGGTGTTAACATCGACGTTTTATATGTGGGTCGAGACGTCAACGCTTCGGTCGACGCGTTGCGCTGCGTGCCCTTCGAGAACGGTTTGTCTGAAATGAGAAGTTATGCGAGAGCGACCCGAGGCTCGTTCGACAACGGCGACTGCCCGCGAGAGGCGTTCCGGGAAGCCGTCCAACTGGCGGTCGATAAGTGCGCGGCGCGCAAGGCGGCGCGCAACAATTCCACGGACGTTTCGAGCTACAAGCAGGCGCTCCTGGACAAGTGCGGCGTCGCGTCGAAGCTCCTCCTGGTCCCAGACACGGACGACGATGAACCAGTCCAAATGACTGCGGCGCCGCCGGTGCCCTTCGCGCAACAGCCTTTGGCTAGACCTGTCATCGCGAAGAAACGGTCCTCGGGCCGCGAGTCGACGTCGTCGCGGGACGGCCATTTGTGGTACGCGGCGATGCTCCGCGTGGGCATTGATGAACAAACGGCGCTCGAGGCGGTCCGCGAGCGCCTCGACTGCTCCGAGGCCTTCGCGAAGCAGGTCGTCCGGCAGAAGGCTCAACAACGCCGCGCGTCTTCCCTAAAGACGTCGCCGACCGAGGACGACTACGCGAAGCCGCGCGTGCAGCTGCGCGCGACGTCGAAGCGGCAGCGGGGGCTGCCGGCCTAGGGACTTCCTCCTCCCTGCTAAGTGTACTCCTTACTAACAGGTCTTCTTCTCGCTGTTGTTGCGCAGCCGCCCGTAAATTTGAGGCAACGATACCACTACCGCGAGGCGCAGGAACGCGGACGCATCAAAGCGGGACGCGTCCGCGGCGAGCGCGAGGTAGATCGAGAGCTCGAGCACGCATATGGTCGCACCGAGGAAGTCGCCCATGACTCCGCCGAGCACCGACTGGCCGTAGGCGCCCGCGGCGACGGTGCCTACTGCGACTGCTCCGAGAACGCGCATTGCCGCCTCGACGGGGAGCAGTCCGAACGCTATGATCGTGGCCGACACGATGGCCCCAAGCACGCGCCACGGCCCGAGAAGGCGTCGGCTATCCCCAAACCAGTTGTAAAATTCCCCTTTGGCATCAGCGTCGTCGACGATGTGTTTGCGTTTGCGGCAACACGGCTGAACCCCGTGCAGCGTGCGGACAGACAATAGCGCGCATATGTGCAATACGCACGTGTAGAACGACTTAATTTCGATTTAAAACGACTAGTTCGACGCAGCGGCACGCCGTCGTTCCCGCTCCCGGCGGTCGACCTCGCGGCCGACCGCCTTCGTCAGCTCCTCCACGAGCAAGATGGGCAGCGAGAACTTGGCGACGGTGATCCAGTGCGCCTTCGTAAGCGGCGCGAGGCCGAAGAGGCCCCGCAACCACGGCGCGTGTAATAGGAACATATGCAACGCGACCGGCAGCGCGACGCCCGCCAACAACCAAGGGTTCGCCCACGGCGCCACTCGTAACAAGGAGTGGTCGAGCGACACGGCAGAAAGCGCCTTGAGCATCTCCATGGCCACGAGCGTCGTCAGGGCTAGAGTTTGCGCCGTCGCCTTGACTGGCCCCTTGGCACCGAAGGCCCCAGCACAAGCGTCGCCGACGATGCCCGTCGGCGCGAAGTCGGCCCACGCCGGCTCCTTCAGGTCGCACGACGCCCAGGACCGCAGCCTCTGTCGACTTACACCGCGATCCTTGAACTCGTTGAGGAAGACCTGGATCGTCGCGAAGCCGACGTAGGCGCCCGTGATGGCATATCTACCAAGTAACCACGGCGTCAATATCGGCGCCTTCGGGTCTCGCGGCGGCCGAGACATCGCATCAGGGTCCGGCGGGTTGAAGCCGAGCGCCGTCGCGGGCGGCCCATCAGTGACAAGATTCACCCAGAGCAGCTGCAGCGGCGTCAACACGTCCGGCACGCCCAGACACGTAGCACCGAAGACCGTCGCGACCTCGCCGAAATTACACGACAGCAGGAAGCAGACAAATGCTTGCATGTTCTTGTAGATGCCGCGCCCCTCTTCCACGGCGGCCACGATCGTCGCGAAGTCGTCGTCCATGAGGATCATGTCCGCCTGCGGACCGGCGCCGTCGCGGAACCGCGTCGCGTCGATGGCGTGAAGGGCTCTCTCGCACACCGTCGACGCGACGCATCACCTTGAAGTAGCTTCACCGGACGCCGAGTCAGCACCGCTTGCTTGGCCACCTCCGTGCCCGCGATGCCCATCGCCACGCCGATGGAGGCCTGCTGCAAGGCGGGCGCGTCGTTGACGCCGTCGCCCGTCATCGCCGTCACGTCGCCGTGCGCGTCGGCCAAGAGCTTGATGATGCGCTGCTTGTCGGCCGGCGCCGTCCGACAGAAGACGCCGTCGCCCGCGGACGGCGCGAGCAGGTCCTTGCGCCGGCCCTCCGCTTCCGCCGAGTCGTCGGCGAAGAACGCGTTGCCCTCCCAGGCGCGCTCGTCGCTCTCCAAAATACCCAATTCCTTCCCGATGGCCACGGCCGTCTCCTTGCTGTCGCCCGTGATCATGAAGACTCTCACCCCCGCCGACTTACACCGCGCTATCGCCCGCTTCGCCTCCGGCCGCGGCGGGTCCCTTATGCCCGCGACGCCTTCGAGGATCAGATCGCTCTCGAAGGCCTCGTGGGCCGCGGGCCCGCCCCGTTCAACGTCCTCCCACGCGGTGACGTCCTTCGTCGCGAGCGCGAGGCACCTTAAAGGTCGCGACGCCATCGCGTGGACCTTGTCGACGAGCGCCGATCGCAGAGCCTCGTCCAACGGAACGATGGACCCGTCCTCCCGTCGCACGCGCGTGCACCGCGCGATGACCGAGTCCGGCGCTCCTTTTACGTACAAACACGTTCGGTCGCCGCGCGTACAGACCGTGGACATGGACTTGCGGCCTCTATCAAACTCCAACGTAGCCTTTCGGTCAAAGGCGTGGCGCCAGGACAGCGCCGCGCGCTGCCAGGTCCCGGCCTGCTCGTACCCGGCCGGCTTCGGGAACGGGGGCGGTCCTAATTTTTCGGCCAACACTCGTAGAGCACATTCCGTTGGCTCGCCGACTCGAACAAATTCGCCCGAATCTTCGTCCCGCGCCAATTGGGCGTCGTTGCATAACGCACAGACGGACGCGCACTGCAATAATCGAACGTCGGCGCAGCCATTGCGCTCTTCAAAACCTCGCACGTCACCGTCGGTGGGGTCGTACGAGCCACCCGTCACTTCCAATTCGTCAAAGGCGCCCGACGCCGGGATGAGTAGAGAGACGACGGTCATCGCGTTCGTCGTTAAAGTGCCCGTTTTGTCGCTGCAGATGACGGAGGTGCATCCCAGCGTTTCTACTGATGGTAAACGTCTGACCACGACGCGCCGCGCGGCCATCCGCCGCGTCCCCAGCGACAAGCATAGGGTAATAACAGCCGGTAGACCTTCCGGGATGGCCGCGACACCAAGAGCCACGGCGCCCTTGGCGTAGTGGGCGGCTCCCTTCAGCTTGTTCCCCCCGAACACCGGAGACCCAAATCTAGGAACAGAAGCGGCAAAAGTAGCGGCGCAGATGCCCCCAATCACCAGTGTTAATTGACTGCCAAATTCATCAAGCTTTTTGGCGAGTGGAGTTTTCTCCCGGTCCGCGCGCGCCGCGTCGACGCCGGCCTGGACGCGGCCGATCTGCGTGGCCATGCCCGTGGCCACGACAACGCCGGTCGCGTGGCCCCGCGTGACGACGGTGCCGGCGAAGACGGTGTTCGACCGGTCGGCCAGAGGCGCCTTTTCATCACTCACGACCTCGAGATCCTTCGAGGTGGTCACGGACTCGCCCGTCAAGGCCGCCTCGTCCGTAGAAAACGCCGACGTTTTCAACTGCAAAAGGCGACAGTCGGCAGGGACCTTGTCACCGACCCGTAAATAGACGACGTCGCCCGGTACCAACTCGGACGCCTGGACCTCGCCGTCCCACGCAGAATTGCGTCTCACACAACATCTCGCTGGTTGCAATTTCTCCAATGCCGCGAGTGCGCCATCCGCACTGCTCTCCTGCCAGACGCCGACCGCGGCGTTCGACACCAGGATCAAGGATATGACGACCGGATCGACCCAGGCCGTCGGGTCCTCGGCGTCGAGCATGCCTAGTACGGCTGATAAAACTGCCACACCTACTAAAATTTGCACGAGGCGGTCGTCGAACTGGTCGAGGAGCATCTGCCACTGCGTGCGCTTCGCCGCTTGCACGAGGACGTTGCGTCCCGACACTTCTCTTCTTCTTGTCACTTCGGCCTCGCTCAAACCGGCGTCCGGCCTCGCTGCAAAACGTTGTACACAATCGGCGCCGGTCCAGGCGTGGGCCGCCTCGGCCTCGGCGACGGTCGGCAAGGAGACTGGTGGTGCTGCGGAGCCGCCCCTCAATGAGAGCTTCGGGCGGCGCCGCGGCAGCGCGGCGGCGAGGCCCGCGCAGAGCAGCAGTGCTACGCGCATCTCGTGGTGCAAGGCAGCACTTGCAAAATCTTCAAGGCAGCACTGTGCTCTAAATTCGCGGTTCAGACTGCACGGGCGTGCCCTCACTGCGCACTGCAATGCAATGCCAAGGCCGCAAGTGAGATCCTAGTATGTCGGTCACGCTAGCTCCGGCACTGGGCTCGGTGGATACCAGCTGGATACCAGGGGCGTAGCGCTGCTTGTCGTGTGTTAAAAACACGCCTGACGACGATTCAGAATCGCTGCATCGACGCGAGCATCGATGTGGCTGGTCAGCTGCTGCGCCGTTGCAGCAGCTTTGATAGCACCGCAGCAGCGCAGGACGCGCGCGCGGCTGCATGCGGAGTCGAAGTACTGGTCGCACGATGGTGTGGATGTCCACTACGCCATCGAGCAGGCAACAGAACCATCAGATGCGGTCGTCGTCTTCGGACCGGGCTTCGGCGCCGGCGCGTTCCAGTTTGAAGACGTCTGCAGACACGTCGCTAATGGTGGTGTTGACGCCATCGCGATGGACTGGCTCGGCCAGGGGCGCTCGTGGCCGGAGGGCGACATGGCCGGCCGGAACTTCGGCGTCGAGACCTGGATCGCGCAGCTGACGGCCTTCGTCGAGCAGCTCGACTATTCAAAAGTTTACGTCGCGGGCAACTCGATTGGTGGACTGGTCGCTGCGAGCGTGGCAGCTAGGTCGGACCGCGTGGAGGGCTGCGTTTTGTTGAACCCGACGCCGTTCTGGTCCTTCTGGAGTCCGGAGGGCTGTCCCCTCTGGAACGGAAATTTGCCGGGGCCGGCGCCCTTCGAGGCCTTCGGGGCGGCGTGGTTCGACGCGCTGCGCGATGAAAAGACCGTGCAATCGCTGCTGCGGCAGGTCTACGCTTCAAAAGATCGGGCCGACGACCAACTCGCGCGGGACATTTGTACGAGTGCCGCACATCCGAACGGTCCTAGAGTCTTTGCGTCCATATTATTCGCGGGACGGGCGCGCGACGAGTTCGACGACGTCATGCGGCGGCTGGGCGAGAAGGACCTCAAAACGTACCTCGTCTATGGGCGGGAGGACCCCTGGGTCCGGCCCATCTGGGGCCAGCGGGCTTCTCGGAGGTTCGCCGAGGGCGGGCGGACGGCGCCGTACTACGAGCTGTCGCCCGCCGGCCACTGCGTCCACCACGAGGCGCCCGCGGCCGTGGCGGCATGCGTATTGAAGCTTATTCTTGATGCCGAGGTGCCTGCATCCGTGCAGGAGGACCACGGGCCTCGGATAGCTATCGAGGCGCGCGGGGTCGCGGCGCCGCGGGGCGTCTTGGAGCGCGTCGCGTTGTCGGCGTGGGGGTGACTAAGGGTCGGTAAATGTGCGCGGTGCTTGTTTGGATAACTGGGTTGCTCGTCGGCGTCCGTCAGGACCCCAAACGGCGCCAAAACCACCGGGAGGGCACCGGATGCCGTCCTGCGATGGAGGATGAGTGTTTTTCGGTCACGATTCGTCCAGTGTCGAAAAAAAGCCAACCCCGTACTTTCATCCTTGCAGCCTGCACGAGAGCCGCTCTCAATAGGATTTGGCTGCACACCGGTGCACCATTTGCAACGATAACAACGTAAAAAAAGCAGTGCAAGGATGCTCGCACTGCGCACGCTGCAGCGCGGCGCGCCGCGATGGCTGGCGACGCGCGCCGCCTCGACGACACCGGTAGCGCTCGTCGGCTGCGGCATGCCCGGCCGCGGCATGGGCTGGTACCACGTGGCACGCGGCGTCAAATTGCTTTCACACGCGACATAACAAGTTGTCCGCAGGCCAAGCAGATTTTAGATGGCGACGTGCCCTCGGCCACGTTGACCGACATCGTCGAGCCCTGGTTCCTGGGCGGAGGCAAGGACGGCCCCGGCGGCGCGGAATTTGCCGCGTTCAAGGCCGAACACGAAGGGAAGGTGCGCTTCCACGCGAGCATCGCCGACATGCCGAAGCCCGACGGCAACATGATGGCCATGGCGCGCACGCGGCGTCTTTTACGCGCCGCGACGCCGTCTTCATGAATCGTCTCCACGAGAGGAGGCCGTGGGTAGTTTCTTTTTCGATTCTGAGCCGTTCGTCGCCGCCGCGCAGGTCTGTACCAGGACGGCGGACATGCCCGGGTATGTGGATGAGTTGGTTGATCATGGTGTCTCCCACGTCTTCCTCGAGAAGCCCGGCGCGCCGACCGTCGAGGAATTGGGCCGCATGAAGGACGACTGCGCCGCGAAGGGCGCGACGATCTGGATGGTGCGTGCCGCGGCGTGGAAATGACGTCTTCACGCGACCGCGCCGCCGTGACGCCGTCTTCATGATCACGCGAGAGTCTCCGTTCCGCGCAGGGCTTCAACAAGAACGTCACGGCCTACGTGACCAAAGGCCGCGAGGCACTGGCCAAGGTGCCTGGTGGGGATTTTACGTTGGTCCACCACAACGCGTACAAGGCCAATGAATTAGGAGAATGTTTTGAAAGAAATGCTGAAGGTATGCTGAAGAACATGGCCATCCACGAGCTCGCGCTGCTGGTGACCTTCTTCGGCGTCAACTCCGATACTCTCAGTGATGTCGTCGCCGACAAGGCCTACTCCGACTTGAGAACGGAGAAGGGTCCCTCGTCGGGAAATGATTTTACGGATTTCTCGAGGATTGGCTTCACGGTCACGACGAAAGCCGGCGCCAAGGTCAGTGTCTATGCGGACCGGTGCGGGCTCGAACTGCCGGACGGCGCGATGGCGGACGGCGGCATGATGTACTCGTCGGTCTCGAAGCTCGGTGCGATCTCGGCGTCCCGCGGCCCATCGAGGCGACTCGTGTCCATCTCACCATGAAGTGGGTGGTTTCTTCGTCGAATTTGAGGCCATATTCCGCGCAGGTATCATCCAGTCGAGAGACATCATGCCCGACGCCGACTTGGTCGCGACGGTCGAAGCGCGCTCGGCGCAAAACCCAGACTGGATGCCCTACTTCCACCTCCAGCACGACGACTACATCACCTTGAAGGAGAGATGCACGGCGCACATCGCCTCCGGTGCCAGTGGAGACCCCGAGGGCATCGCCACGATCCAGGTCGGCTACGACACGCTCAAGCTCGCCGAGACGCTCAAGCCCCTGCTGGAGAAGCAGCTCCTCTAGGCGACCTCCCTCTACATATCCCCATCGAAGACTAACTTACGCGAAAAGACTAGTCGTCCTCCTCCATCCACGTCCCCTTCTTCGCCATGGAGGCCGCGTCCCACGGCAGCGTCACGCAGGCGACCTTTCCGAGGATCGTCCAGCCGTCGTAGGCGTCGTCCATCCTTCTTATGGAGCAGTTGCCGTTCGCG
>Ga0099799_10239_pt1 | contig 16431 bp, 7 predicted proteins | sample Uncmet6_SortLC_1_FD_89033 | JGI IMG/M metagenome (GOLD analysis project Ga0099799, IMG submission 89033) | Marine eukaryotic communities from CALCOFI LINE 67, Pacific Ocean - CN11_C50_N6_SortLC_1 | ecosystem: Environmental > Aquatic > Marine > Oceanic | place: Pacific Ocean: Monterey Bay...
TAAGCAAGCTCATATTTCGCGTCAATTTTTTATGTTGGTTCGTACTCCTAGGAGTATGCATACTGTACCCCACCAGGAATAAAGTAGGTTACTAATACACTAGCTAGCTACTAAAGTACGCATAGTAAATCGGTTCACATTACGTCGTATGTACATCATCTTTCTGCAATCAATTCTTACTGTATACTATTGCATACGAGCGAAGCTATGTAGTAAGCATAATATGTATGCATACTACTGTAGTACTGCGATTTACTGCTGGTAGTATGCATAATATGCATATGCATAATACTCCTAGAGTAGTATGGTATTTACATACATCTTCTGATCCGTCCTCTGCTTCTTTGTTCCCCAAACCACACTTCAAAGACCCCACTCAGACCTGCCATGGCGAAATGCATCCCAGCAATAGTGGTCGGCGCCCTCATCGCAGTTTCCTTTGGCCCGCAGTCGGCCGATAGCTTTACGAATGGAGGCATGAAAGCGCGGGCCTCGGTTCGCAATCGGGGCAAAATGCTCTTCATGGTGGAGCTACCCAGCGCGGAGGAATCTGCCAAAGCCCTCAGCGACTATATGGCCAAGAGCCACGAGGAGAAACTTCGGGCGGTTCGAGAGGTGGAGCAGAAAAAGGAAGAAGAGATTGGTGCGCTGAAGAAGGAGTTGGCGGACCTAAAGGCCAAGGGCGAGGGCAGCGGCCAGATTGTCCAGGCGGCTGTACTTCCGGAGGGATCGAAGGAGGAGATCCTGGCCAAGCTTCAGTCCTACCAAAAGTTCATGGCTGATTATATCATCAAAGCACAGGAGGCCAAGCTCGCAGCCGTTCGGGCAGCTGAGGTCGCCACGTCCAAGAAGTATGAGGAGAAATTGCTTCTGCTCGGTGGGGCTACTCCGCCTCCCGCACCTGCACCCGCCGCTCTTCCGCCCGCCGCCGCCGCCGCGCCCAAGTTATTTACTGATCGCAACGCCCACGTTGTCGCTGCTGCCAAGGCTGGAAAATCCCGATGGGGCGACGAGGAAGTTGCCAAGGCGGGGGTCGTTTCCGTTTCCGCTGCCGCTGCCCCGCCAGCACCTGCCAAGCCTCCGCCGCCAGCAGCTTACCCCGCATCTACCCCCCCGGAGGTGGTGGCTGCCGATCACGGCCTTAGTGCTGATGGCGGTGTCGGCGGTCCATCCCTGGCCGAAAGGATCGCTCAAGGGACCAGTATCTCCTTCGCTGACCTTGCCACGGTCGCATCTAGCCCCATCTATGACAAGCGGAACGCCATGGTTGCCGCGGCCGGCGTTGCCGGCAAGTCTCGGTGGGGAGACGCAGAGATTGGCAGGGCAACAGAGCTCGCTGGTAATGCCATCGCCTCAGGAGCTGATGTCATCGCAGAGGTGGAGGCTGCCGACCATGGCCTGCGAGCGGACGGCGGAGTTGGAGGTCCGTCCCTGTCGGAAAGGGTCAATCTCGGAGCCTTGCTGCTGAATAAGCAATAGGTACTAGCTGCTTCTAGCTAGGACAGCAACAGGTGACATGCACTTTGCCAGACGCAACAGATTTAGTATCTTACGGGTGCGTAAGTTCCCCAAAATTAACTTAGTTCGTGTCTTAGCTACTGAACACCCATCTGACTTTTATCCACATTAGCGTGTACCGAAAGGTAGCAGAGAATCAGCACTGGGTCTACACCTGGCGCGATCGTGATATCGTAAATGCCATCTTTGACAGGGTTGGGAAGGATTAGGCAGCACGCTATCTCTTGTGGGGCAGTGCTGTTGTATGCATAATCGATTCTTGACACCAACGTATGGGATACAAAGCCGTGGCCATCAAAGCCATGACGGCTTCGGAAAGTAGGTTCCTCAGAAAAGCCCGCGAGGTCGTTGCTCAGACTGGTGTTCCCAAAAGAATCGTTGAGCCCATCCGACTCTGCCTCGTGTTTTTGCGCCATATGAATCGACACAGAATCTCTCAATTCTCTTCCATCCTTCTTGATTAGAGCCCAGGGGTACAAGAAAACAATTTCTTCTTCATCATTGTCGGCACCAAAATGGGTTCTGACGTGCCCCCGCGCTTCCCCGCCTCCACGGTGGGAGCTAGGATATTGACCGCGATACCTCGGTTTCGACGAATATAGCACGTAGCTCGGAACAAAGGTGTGGCGTGGCCTCATGGTAGCAATTGTCTCTCCGCTGCCATTCTTCATCTCTATTCGATTCGATCCCTGTGTATCTATCGAGAGGCCGCCGCCCCACGGTTCATCCGTTGGGGTCCTCACGGCAAACTTACCTCCAGCGCAAATAGGAACGAACGAAAAGAAGTCGGAGGAAGTTGCCCATTCTTCCTGCGATAAATTTACTGGATGTTCAGCACACACTTTAAGGTGGATGGGACAGCCTTCCTTCTTTGACGGCAAGGTTGAATGTTTCTTTGGGCGAAAGCGCTTTTGTTGTTTCTCCGCAGTCGGGGTAGAAGGCTCAAATAATCTCCTGGAAGCGCCTCGACCGAATGAAAAGAGAGATTTCGCTTTCGTCCTAGCATTGGCCACGGCACCCAGACCATGGGGGTCAATCACCAGATCTCCAGACGATTCTTCCCAAGCTTCCAAATCAATGCGCCCATTCCGGTCTGTCGAGATCATGCAGGAGCTGTCTTTACCTGCGCCATAGCCATTCGACGAAACTGTAGTAGATGTAAGGAATGACGCAGCCGAGTCTGGCGTAGAACAAGGGGACCTGTTATGATTCAGGGCTCCTGGAACTCCTGCCTTCCTCGCTGACTGATTGGGTGTTATTGGTTGGAACAACTTTGGCAGGGCTGCTCGATACTGCTGGTATCGCTCGGCGTCATCTTCAATGTCCTTCCTCATTAGAGCCTGTTTCTCTGGGGATGGGTGTATATCTTCGTCATCTCCGTCTTCGCTGGGACAGCCCAAAAAGGGCGGTTCCATGGGATGAGGCCTATCGAGGTCGAATCCTGGTGGTGAGGTCGGGAAGAACGAAAACGCCGCAGCGTGAACACTTCCCAAAGAGGAGCCCCTTCCATCCCCATTCTGCTTCGACTGTGAATTTTCGCGCTGCTTGGAATCACGGCCGGCGGAAGGCAGATATTCCTCAACCTCGTCGTCCACCGGAGGCGTGGAGGTTGAAGCAAGGGCGCAGAAAAATCTTTCGTCGCAAACCGACACACTCTGGGCGCAGCCCATCGTGGAATCTGATTTGAGCAAATGGGTGGGAACGGACAAGAGGGGGGTACTTCCCGTGAAACCAATTAAAGAAGGCACACGCCTAGAATCATTCTACCGGAACTTGTCCGCGGCAAAGTAGATGGATGTTGCGTTCAACGTGAGACGCAGAAACGAAAGGTGAGAGAGGAAAGAGGAGAGAGAACACTAACGAGAGTAAATTTATTTGCATGCACATGGATAGATACCACCAGAGAGTAGATGTTTGTATGTATGATGTGTACGACTAGCTCCTCATTTAGTATGAATTTATATGCTATAGTACAGCTGTATGGCATTCGTATGCATAGTGTGCATACTAGCTAGTAGAATTATGCATAATTCCTTATATAATATGATGTGCATACTCTACTAGTACTACTACTAGAGAGCTATAGTAAACGAGTTTTTTTTATATTATCATCATGAGTCTAACCATATGCATATACTGTATATGTACTAAGTACTCCTAGTACGAGTTCGTATGCATACGAGCTCGTAGTCGATACTCTAGTAGGGGGACTCAATAAATAATAAATGTGTTGTTTTTTATTTCTCTGCGGGGCAATTTTTGGGTCCCCGGGTAAACATTGAGAATACTTCGTAGCATATGTTTTTCTTAATCTGTACAAAATGTCGGTTATTCAAACGTGAGGACAATTATACATGCGTCTTCAAGTCTTTTGAAATATAATACTCTAGAGTATGTATTGAAGTCTTGAACACTAATACATTCTAGTGGTTATAAAATAATGGTCTTTCTATTTGCGCGCCATACTCTGTATCTTCTTCCTCTCGATTCATTTTCAACTATCACAGCAATCCAGTAAGTGAGATTGAAACAATGACGGCGATCTCCTTCAACAAGGGCGACGCGACGACAATGACTGCTGAAAGTGCTCGAAAGATGCTCGCATCTCTTTTGGCCAAGATACAAAATGGTGCAGCCGGCGACATTGGCCCCGCCGACCTCGATCGGCTCCGGGCCGTCGCATCCTCCTCCGACCACCACATCGCCAGCACCATACCCGACCTCGATCGGAAGTACCTTCGCTCGGGGCGCGGCGGATCCTCTAGTGGACCGGCCATTGTCCGCGTTGTGGGTATGGTAAAGGATCAGATGGATCCAGAGTTCTATCAAGAGCGAGTCGCAAACAAGAGCTCGAAGTATCGAGATTATGTGTACGGTGCCAATGACGCGGAGCTTGAGCTCGATCCAACCAACCTGGCAGAGAGGCAGCCACTCTTTGTTGTTCCTTTACCCTTCTCTTCACAGTGGTTTCGTGATGGAATGATAATAGAAGAGGGAAGAGATGGTGACGCCTCAGATGCGATGCAGGTCGAGGACGTCTCAGGCGAGGACGTGGCTGATGCCGATAGGGGAAGCAAGCGAAGCCGTCCCGAAGGTGCCGACGCTAATGGCGACGACGATGAAAATTTGTCTGCAAGGAGTAACAGGAAGCTTCACCAGGTTAGCGGAGATAATTGTGGCAGGAAGCTTCACAAACATTGTGGAAGCCCTCGCGACTGGTGGCCCGAGGGTTGCATGGGAAGTGACCCTGGGCAGGTCCCAGTGCTTGCCAAGGTGTACTACAACGAAGATCAGACAAAGCAAGATGGAAGCACGAAGGGAGACTGCCATCTACGCTTGAACGATATTGTTTCGATGGTCGGTGTGGTTCATTTCGACCCAATGGAGGCAGATTTTTCTGCGCAAGAGCCCTCATCTGGTGGATCTGTTGGCGCTGCGGACAACGAGGTGGGATGTGAGGGTTTGTTTGATGACATGGCGCTCCTGGACGGTCAAGTCGCTCTACCACCACCAAGCATTTTGCCGCGACTTCATGTCCTAACTTTCCAGCGCCTCGACCTAGATACCATGGCAGATTCCATCGCTCAAGATCATCCCCACTCAGAAGATGTCATGGACGATCGCACCTTTACCATCAAGGCTCTGTCTGAACACATCTTTGGTGGCAAGACGATGGCGGGGGAGGCTCTACTTTTGACCCTCTTATCAATGGCAGAGAGGGATGGAGCACAACAGGGGCGACCTCTTCAAACCCCATCCGGTTCAATGTTGGGCTGCGCATCTCTCAACTTCGCCATGCCCGGATCGCAGGCTTGCAAGGATCTTCGTGGTCGTCTTGGTGCCGTTTTGAGACAGCTCCTTCCTGTCACCGCCTTGGCAGATCTCTCGCTAACATCTCTTACTGCGGGTGTAGGTGACGAAGGGCAGTCTGCCACACCTTCAAACAGCATGCCCGTCGCGTCGCCCATCAAGACTTCAGAGGGACGAATAGCACCCAGTCTTTTGCAACTCCCTAAGGGCGCATGTCTCGTCATCAATCAAGGATCTCTTGTGGAGGGTAGAGTTAACGACAGCGCCTATTGTACATTGGTAGCGCTGTCGGAAATCACGAAACACCACATGTGTCCTTATCGCTTCGATGGGATGATGGACTTCAAATTTGAAGCTGATATTCGATGCATCGTTATTTCTCGTACCGGTAGTGGCGCTTCCACTACAAATGGCCCTGCTAGTGAGGACCAGAACAAGCTTCTACCTTGTGCAATGAGAACGAAGCTGAGCGCACCTGCGTATGACAAAGACACGGGTCACGAGCTGTCCTCAGGCATTGCCAAGCGAATCCGGGCGTATCTTGCGAAGTGTCGTGCGTCTAACGAAAACTTCGAACGGAACAACATTGGTCTCTCTCGGGATCTTCTGTTGCAGGCCGAGAAGGACTTCGTGAAACTACGCGTCGCAAGCAGGGAGAACCAGGACGCTGAAATTGGAGAGGAAGATTTCCATAGGTGGCTCACAATGACCAGACTACAGGCCCGGAGCAGAATTGGCGTATCAGAAAACCCCGCAGCAGCCGTTGCGAGCTTGGCGGATTGGACTGCAGCTCTTGAGTTAGACGCCATGATGAAAAAGTAAGGGGGGAAATAGGGAACGCAATAATAAATTAAGAAAAATATTTATATCTGTTCACTATTTAGCATCAACTCTGGTCTAATTGAGCCTTCGCAGCCTCGCAAGTTCAGGTCCAAGAGCAACAAGTATTGCTGCGACACGTCGATCTCCTCCAGTGTGGCCAGCTACCCCACCGACACTTTCGCGCTGCTGGTAGGCATCACAGCAAGCGAGTGTCGTCATCAAGGCGGTGGTCTCTCCGTCGTCTACATCTCCATCAAGTTTGACTAACTTACTGACATACTCTTCCACTGACATTCGTTTTGAGTGATGAGGAGATGAAAGCAACGGTGGGGCAAATGAAAAAAGGAAATGGAGTGCAGTTGACGGTCTTACATCCCCCACCCATGGTTGAGCTATTAATTCCTTGGCGATTTCGGCTGGCGATGAATCGGCGTTATCTTCAAGTCCTGTCCAAAACAGAAGATTTCTTGCTGCGCGAAGTTCTGCGTAAGGGCGACCGCCATCCATTTGATTCAACGGCGCATTTGATCCACCCTTCACGACGAGTTGCTGGAGACAGAGCTCAAAGTCTGCAAAATCTTGAGTAAGCTTGAGACGAGCATTTTCTCCAAGTGATCGCACCAGTGCAGCATTCGACACAAAAGAGTAGATGGAAAAGGTTGCCACCGTGGAGGCCACGGTGCTTGCATAAGTACTTGGAAGCTTCGACAAGTGACTCGTCGCAATATGATCGTAAACTTGAGCAAGGTGATGCTGTACAAAGGCCCCGTCGGCACCAGTGGCGTCCTCTTCCGCTTCGATATAGGTGCCTTGGTGCATCTTGGCAATCGCTGACGATACGTGCCTATTAAGAGCACGGCAGAGAGGCGCGAGAATCGAAGTTTTGACAAGGGAGTCAATTTCGTGTAGGGCTGACTTGAGCGACATCTTGCACATGGTGGCAGCATCTTCGTGCTGATGGGAGTGGGCCGGCCTATATGGAACGATAAAGGTGTTCTCGGGTGCGTTACGAAGAGAAGTTGCGAGCGTCCCCATAACATTCGCAAGCTTTATGTCGTGCAATAGCGCTTCGGTCGCCGATCCATCATCTTCGTGAAGGTACCCATTATCGCCAGCATCGCTCACAGCTCCTCTTGCTGAAGCGCAGAATCGCTCAACCATATCCAAAACACTCGAACTGATCATAGTGACCATGCTCAGATCTCCTCCTCCCTCGCGAGGGTCGGCGGTGGAGAGCAACTCCCGAATACCCGCGTCGATCTTGGCGAGATCATATCTTGAGGGAAGATGAGGCAGGACGTCGATTGCCGTGCCATCCTCGTCAACTGCGACGGCCTCCGGAAACATAAAGTGGAGAGGAGCACACAGTTTCTCCGACGAAAAATTGAGAAATGACTTTTGCAAGGGATGCAGACCCGCCTCCGATGAGTTCGGTGAAGAGCTGCTATTCCCTTGGAGTGCCACCCATTCGGGGGAGGAGAAGAGTCCAGACAAGGCAGCCAAGCTAGACCTACTGCTGGGCGGGCCATTCATTCGATCGGAATTTGAGCCACCAGAATTGGAAGCATCGTCCACCCAAGTCCAGACGTCGGCGCCTGATTGTCCATCCATGTCGAGAGATTCGCTGCTCCACACAAAGTCAAGTCCACCCGATCCACCCATTATTCCAGAGGAAGCATATTCGCTGCCCCCGATCCCTCCTCCCATCGAGCCAAGTCCATCTCTAGTAAGATGACGCATGCCACCGACCGTCGCGGCGACTGCTGACGCACCGAATCCAGCATGCATGGCGTCCTGGATTGTTACCACCATATCCATGGCGGCAGAACGGGCGGCGGGATAGAGCGCTGCCACGTCGGCTGCCATAGAGCCGCTGTCGTAATTGAGCAGCTTGTTTATGTGCTTACCCAGGCCAAGACTTAGCTGATTCCAGAACAGGGCGAAGACGAGATTCTTGACGTTGCCTAGCAATCCCACGGATCGGTCAGGTCCCTCTCCTCTGCCCCCAAGCATAGAGAAGGCCCGGTAGAACCGATCGGGCACGGCCGCGACCTTCACGACGTCCATGAAGTTCTCGCGCGACGTGGGGTCCGACTTGCGGCTGAGGACGCGCTGCAGCGTCCATACCCTCAGAGCCGCTTCGGCAACACCTGCAGACCACACTTTGGTCGCCTCCGACCGCTTCTCCCTCAGCTTGCGCTTGAGAGCGCGGGCCAGGGCTGCCTCATTCTGCTTCCTCCTCTGCCTCTTGTCCATGGCAGGGTCCGTGGCCCGGGACGCGGAGCCCACCTCTTGCCCCGTCTCGACGAGCTCTCGGGCTTCGGCGGTGGCGGAATCCATGAGGCGCCGGATGGCGGATGGGTTGAACAGCCTAGATGTTGCTTTCTCTGCACGGCCTAGGGCGGCCCCGGCCGTGTCCCAGACCGCGTCCGGGAGCTCGCCCAGGAGGTAGTACACCTGCAGCGTGGCGGCGAGCCGGGATGGGCTGGCGGAGGAGGAGGCCGCGTCCGCGTACTCGGCGAGCAGGGCGGACGCGATTTTTCGCATGGCCACCGACGCTTCCTCGACCTCTGGCCTCATCTGCTCGACAACATCGATCCTGCCCCCGGCCTCGGCAGATCCCGACAGGGACGGGTGGGCGAGGAGGCCTTCCATGGCCGCGACGGAAGAGGCGACGCGGGTGAGGTCGCGCATGTCTACCCCGTAAGGAGAGCGTCCGCCGTACTGGGACTGGGAGTCGGGCGTGGGAGCGGCCAGAATGGCGGAGAAGTCCAGCCCGCTGCTCTGCACCTTGCGCGCCTCGAAGCGGAGCCGCATGATCATCTTCAGAGTCGAGCTGACGTCCAGGACCCGCTCGAGGCGGCCCGTAGAGGCCTCCATCCGCCCGAGACCGCGCTGCAGGGACGACTCGACCCGGGTGGAGATGGAAACGAGAACGTCCGACTGCCTCTTCAACCGATCGATCTTCTCGAGGGTGGAGGACAGCGAGGATCCTGGCGCCGCCGCCCCCTCCTTCTCCTCCCCGGCCCCTCCGCCTCCTCCTCCTCCGAAGGTTTCGTACCCGTGTAGCCGCAGCAGGGGGGCGGCCACCTCCTCCGGCTGCTCCCGCGCAATGCGGTCGGCGAGACCCTCGACCAGCGCGATCTTCCGGTCGACCTCAGATAGGGCCTCGGCGGCCCTCTTCTGCACCCCACCGGCCGACCAGCTCTCCTCCGTCATGGCGGCCGACGTAAGCGGCGACGCGCCGCCGCCTCCGAGCAGCGCAGCGGCGTATGAGAAGGCGCTCCCGTCCTGTCCGCCGGTGCCAGAACTACCGCCCGACCCGTCCTCGCTTTCGTCAGGCCCGGCCGGCCCGCCGGCCAGGCCCAGCCGGCTGAGGAGCGGATCCTCGCGCAGGAGGGCGGCCAAGGATTCCGCCGCCGAGGCCGCGGGGGGTTCTCCGGCCGGTGCGGCCGGACTGGACTGTGACATGCTGTGCCTTCCAAGGGGCGTGTGCCAAGGATTCCTGCTGTCAGAGGTATATGCGTGGGAGGTGGGTGAGGAGTCCGTCTAATCCGGAGCTGGGTGGACAGTGGTACCGGGAGGTGATAGCAACTAAAAGTTGGCGAGTTACGAGAGTCTAGTAGGTATATACGTATAATACTAATATTACTAGAGTATTAACATTACTTGTCCGAGGGCTCCACGGATAGAATAATCTGGTATCCTGCCGCACGTACAAGTCTATGAGCTACATGCGAGCGTAGTTTGCTTAACAGTAAAGGAAATGAATTAGATCTAGAAGATGTGTCCGCGCAATGTCAAATGTACAGGTCAATGGGTCCTTCGAATGCACATATAAGTTTCCTCGACGGGATAATTATCGTCAGCTTCGTGCGCCCCGTCCAGGAAGCGGTTCGTGTCTCCCTCCTTCGCCAAAGGGATGGCAAGGGAGTCGTCGTCCAAGCGCTGGATCCTACGGCTGTAGATTTCGGGGAAAGTGAGTTCCAGCTCCCGTCGCTTCTCTCCCCCCTTGTGCGTGTGCCAGTCTCGGAAGGTGAAGTGGACCTGACTCCGCTCCTTCCATCGAAGGAAATAGCGGTGGCCCAGCATCTGGAAGTGGTGGTCCCTCATCTCGTCGTTCGTTAGGACAAGCGTGCCCTGACCGCACCAAAGCGCAGCGTGGAGCCAGAACCAATCGTCGTTCGAGCCGGCCGGTGTGCGGTAGAGCACCCCCTTCTCCTCCCACGACTGGACGATGGGCTCCGCCCACGATGGCATGAGGTTGCGACTGAAGTGGCGCTCGTGCAAAAAGAGCAGGACCGACTGCCCCCTCTCACGAAAGTGTTCGATGACCCAATCGATCTGTCGGTAGTCGACGTGCTTGGGGGCCTGAGTGAAATTTTGTTTGAAGTAGCCAATGTTCGCACCGTCAATAATTACGTCAAACTTCCTACCGCCTTTCCTGCAGCTTGGGACGGACGCCCCCGCACCTGATCCGATCGGCCCGATCCTTTCGACCAGAAACTTCTTGAAGTTGCTCCAGTGCTCCCTCCTCCTCTCCACCGTCTCCTTCATCTTCAGAAACCTTTTCGGCCCCTTCCCCCCGCCTTGGAACTTCGACTTATCACCCTCGATACTCCCTTGCATTACAATTGACTCGTTCATGTCCATCATGATGGACCAAGTCTTGAAAGACAGCCCCACGGGTTTGAGCTTCTTGCCGGCGAGGCAGCCGCTCGTTAGTTTACCCGTGCTGGTATCAATGCTGCAGACGCGGCTGAGCTCCCATTTGGCCGGCGCCGTGCATAAACACGATCCCATAGATGGTAGCTCCTGGGTAGTGGGCGGAAGGAGGGACGCCATCGGATCAGACGCACCAGCTTCCTCCTCTCCCTGGAAGGCTTCAGTAGACGTCGAGTGAGCAGATTCGAACCAGGACGTGATGGCGTCGACCGTATCCCTGCTGGGTACGAGAACCTCCTCGGCAATTTCGGCCAAAATTCTTTCAAATATGACCACGCATCCTGTCCGGACGGCGCACCGCATTAAGGCGCAGTACTCTCTCTCCGATAGCGTAATGGATTCGTCTGAGTTCGCAGCGCCCCTGTCAACATATCTCTCGCTATTGATTTTATGGATCCGGTCCCATACCTCAACGGCGCGAATCATATCGCCGCCTTTGCAGTGCGCCAGGAGAAGGGGGGAGTACATCCTTAACTTGGGCTTGCACTGCTGGCAGCGCTCGGCTTCAGCAACGGTCTCCTCCGCGGCCTTGGTGTTGCCGGCCTTGGCCAGGATCCGAACGAGAGCAGTGTATGCCGTCTCGTTGAGAGGGAGGGAGATTTCATCCATGTGCTTCCGAATTCGAAATGCCTCTCTCATGCGCTCATCAGCCGACATGGCCTTTTGGGACGGCTGTAAATTGGAAGGACAACTGAGCGCAGAATCTTTCCCTGCGTCCTCAGGTCGCTGTTCCGTCTGGGTCTTTTGTTTTGGGGTGCCGACGTGAACGCCGCGGTCAGACAATCCATCGCAAAGGTTGAGCAAGCAGTAGAAGGTCTGCGCTTCTAGCGGGGTTGCCCTCGCTATGGCACTGTCGTATAGCTGGAGCGCTGCCGGCAAGTCGTCCGTGGCACAGCATCGCTGAATGGAGCGACGGACCGCCAGTACTGCTGGGTTCACTTTTTTCGTTTTCGTGAGTCTTTGCTCCTTATGGCTGTCGGGTATCGAGATTTTCGAAGATGAGCCCTCGCGAGACCGCTTGCGTGATGCTGCCGCCGTGGGCAAACCGGCGGGTTCGTCCTTGTCTGCCATGGAGGATTTTGGAGGGGGGGGAGGAGGCTTACTAGGAGGCCAGTCGGTCGCGCTTGAAATGAAAGATAGATCAGAGGGATAGTATTTTGGTTGGCGCCTGGCCGCGGTCGGACGGAAGAGAAAAAGGATTTTCGATTTTCTTTCTTTCTCTCAGTTCCGTCACTAATACTCCTAGCTAGTACTAACTTAGTTAAGAGCTTGTATTACACATACTAGAGTACTACTTGCTTGGCAGTAGATATTAATTTATTTTGGCCTGTTCCCTCCCCACTCCCCACCCCAATCCCCCCAAGTACCCCTATCTCGAGGACGCAATCACGAGTGCCATGCCCAAGAAGAAAAAAACGGCATCTGAATCTGCAGCTTCAGCTTCAGCCGCTGCGGAGCTCACGGAGGATCAGAGGCAGGAGGTTCGCGAGGCGTTCGACTTGTTCGCGGCCGATACCGGCTCCATCGACGCCAAAGAGCTCAAGGTGGCGATGAGGGCCCTCGGTTTCAACCCAAGAAAAGAGGAGATTCGTACCATGGTCGCGCAGGTCGACAGTAAAGGAATCGGCGCTATCAGTTACGAAAAGTTCGAATCCTTGATGCAGGTCAAGATTGGGGAGCGGGACAGCCGGGAAGAGGCCACCAAGGCCTTTCGCCTATTCGATGACGATGAGACTGGATACATCTCCTTTAATAATCTCAAGCGGGTCGCGCATGAGCTCGGTGAAGAGATCACGGACGTTGAGCTGCAGGAAATGATTGACGAGGCCGATCGTGGAGGTGATGGCAAGGTCGGTCTCGAAGATTTCTGCCGCGTCATGAAGAAAGTCAACCTGTATTGAATTGAAAGAGGCGATAGTAGCTCATTTGTTGCAGGACCTTGGAGGCCTGTAGATCGTGTGGCAAAGAGACTGTGGATTCCTGCGACTGCATGCACAGGCTCGTAGGCGCGTCAGCCTCTATTTCAAGTTGGCAGCTATTACTAGAAACTAGAAATACTTCTATTCTCAAAAACCAGCATCCCGTGAAGGAATCGAATCCTCTTTCCAACAGTGTAAGATGAGTGCTCGTGAGGAATGGTGACGGCAGTCAAGTAAGTCGCCGTTGAATGGCAATGGCGGTGAAATAGACATGGATCATGTATATTCCACCGCAGTACATGCACTATATCATTCTAGCAAGTATATTATGTTGTATGCATATTATGCATACTGACATGTTTCCAGTTTCAAGGAAAATCCGTGGTTTTAGACTACTAGTAGGAAGACCCCTGAACATGAAATAATAACTAGCTACGCGCCTTCATCTGCAAGTCTTGTTCTTCCCACGGCAACCGTTTCCGACGAGGGCAAATTTATGTGCATGCCACTGCTGACCGTAAGCTTCATTAGATAGGCGAAGAGAGAGCCATCGAGAAGAATGATGAGGAACCAGGTTATATGCTTGAGCCGCAACATGCCAAAAATAATGACAACGAAGATGCCAGCGAGGAATACTCCAATTATATGTGACTGCTCCAAACCAGCCGCATTAATTGCTGCCTCTTCAAGCAAAGTTTCCTTGTGCGTCATTCCTCGCCTCTTGTTGACAATGCCAACAAGCATGCTGACGCCAAACAACGTCAACACTAACAGCAGGACCCGGTCAGCAGTGCTCCATGCGTGCAAACGTGCCATCGTGTGCCCAATCTTCTGACAATCTCGGTTACACTTATATTTTTCATCCCACAGTGCTTCGCAAAGCGGTGACTCATCTACATCGGCCCCGTCTTCCGCAATTGCGCACGACTGGCAGTTCTTGAATGGAACCTGTACGACATCTTTAAGAGTGGTGCATTCCAACGATTCAAGCGATTCTTCTGATACCTCAAAATCATTGCCAGCAGCCTTGAGCTGATCCAAGTAGGCCGCAACGTATGTCGTCACGGAAACGACATACGTAGCAATGGGTCTGTCCCCACATTGGTCGTAGCCGTAATCGTACGTAGAAAACATAATCATATCTTCGCCGTTATAATTGATGCAACGACGAGGGAAAACGGAGAAGTCGGTCCAATCGGCAATATTGTCGTCGTCCCCAGCGGCTGCTGCTCCGGCATCGTCATCGCTTGAAACCACCCCATCATCTCCTCCATATACATCATAGTATGCGTAGGCGTCATCTCCGGCTACTCCGTCATCAGTCTGATTACTATATGCACCTGATGCGAAATATGCATCATCATTGCGGAAATATGCATCGTCATTGCCTTTGATGCAGTGGGCAACCAGCAAAAGTGTTGCAAGAGATCTCCTTAACATGATGGATGACTTGGTTTTGTATCCTTGGGAGACTTCCACTGCCTGCGCATCGAGAATAATGGCCCCACTGGTCAGATCAGTCCGCACTTCTCAACAAATTCCCAGAGCCTTCGCCTTGACCTTCGAAACTTTTTTCCGTCCATGTAAATAAATATGTTCCAACGTTCACACATGGATGTGATGAATGTGCCATAGACCTAACCCACATTACATGCTCTAACCCTGACTATCAGTTCCGGCTTCCTCTGTGTTTGGAGTGGATGATGTAATGTGGATGATGATGAGCTCCATCCGTTGCTACCGTTAGTATGTAAACACTAAACTATTTCCAGTTACTCTAGAAGTACATAGAGATTCGTACGTCGTAGGCACTCGGCACAGCCGTTGAGCCTTTCCTTGTGTTTCACAAACATTAGGTGACGAAGAAAGTTAATAACCTTCTCCTTTGACCTGTCACCAGTCTGTCGACTGTCAAATTCCTGCGTTGGAAAAGTATATATTTTTATCTTCTTTTCATCTTCGTTCCATTCTCAAACGCAGACCATCCCCAGGAATACCAGTAATTGGGACTAAAGGTCACGTCGACACTGTCCTCGATGAGCACTGAGGTGGTCCTTGGGATGATCTGCCTCGCAGTTCAAGGCTCGACCGTTATCGCGACACAACAGGTGCCGGATACGCCGCAACGAAGGGAAATAACTACTGATGCCCGTCGGCTTGCAAATAAGAACAAGAAGAAAGGAAACCCCCGCAACGAAAAGAAAAAAAAACATAAAAAAGATCAAAAGGGAAAGACGGGCAGGGAAAAAGGAAACGATAGCGAGTATAGCCAGGGGGGGGAAATCTGTAAACCAGGAACCAAAGGGCCGCAAAAACTACGGAGAATATGGAAATGAGAATGATCAGGAAGAATATAATCAATACTACGCAGTCCCAGGTTCGAATGGCAAATATGAGGGATCAACAGCAACTGGACCAGGTTCTGATAGTACTACTGACCAACTAGATGCTGGCGGCTTTCCTCTGTACGATCTGAATCTAGGTTCTGGTAATGGATCCGATGCTGGTATCCCTACCGACCAATTTAAGGATGGGGACGTTCGATGCGGATATGACATAAATGGCGACATTACACCCTGCCCAGATTCAATTCCGTGCTGCAATGCGTACGGTATCTGTGGGGCTTCCGCGGAATATTGCTCCGAAACGTGTATGTATGGCGCCTGCTGGGCATCTGGTGATGATATTGTCAAGACTTTAAGTAACGGTTTCGGTCGTGGAGGAGGGGCAGGTTTCTATTCCGTGTGTACAGGAGACAGTATCGCTACCGGAACGAGTGCAGACATTATGGATGAATCCCAAAACATTCTAATTTCTTACCAATACGAGCTGACCGTTGACCCAGCAATAGACCTTGGCGAGCTGTTGTATAGGGTGGAGGATAGGATGCACGCCCTCCTCGTAGAAAGCAGGCTCGACTGCTCAGCGGTTCGGTTGAGAAAAAGACGTCTTGAGAGTACTTCTGGCTGCTCGCCGACAGCGATAGCATCGGCTCCTGAAGAGATTTGGCTAAGAAATGAGTTTTGCACTGGTCCAGAAGCTAGCAAGGATTCTGATTGCTTCGTTATCCAGGGAGGATTCGAGGTCTTTGTCAACGACATTCGCAGATGTACTAGTACTAGTACAGTTTTTGCCCCCAGCGAGATCCAACACGAATTTCTCGACTTAACCAAAGAAATTCTAGGTGATGGTTCAGCCATAGAAAGTATAATTGGCGTTCAAAACATCTCTTACAGAGGTGCTAATTTGGCGTCCCAGGCTCCTCCTGGAGCTTTTCCTGCTCCTGTCGATGTAACAAGTATTCATGGAAACGAACACGGCCAAAGTATCACAGCCGTGGCATCATTCGTAATTGGCTTCGCCGTAACTGCACTCATCGCCTTGTTCTATGTTGCCATTCGAAAGTACAAAATTGGGACATCTGACGAGGAGCACATGCTTCCGAAAAGCCAGAAGTCCATAAATAATGATACTTCCAGTGAATCTTCGAACACTGACGAACCGACTAGGGATGTACTCAAGTCGCACAGGGACAAAGTGAGCGGTGCGAGGCGAGGCACTGTCACAAGGTCGCTAGGGTTGACGCGTGCTGCCCCTACGAGGAAACACAGTAATAGTCAAAAAAGCACCTCACCAG
>Ga0099799_10240_pt1 | contig 16405 bp, 17 predicted proteins | sample Uncmet6_SortLC_1_FD_89033 | JGI IMG/M metagenome (GOLD analysis project Ga0099799, IMG submission 89033) | Marine eukaryotic communities from CALCOFI LINE 67, Pacific Ocean - CN11_C50_N6_SortLC_1 | ecosystem: Environmental > Aquatic > Marine > Oceanic | place: Pacific Ocean: Monterey Bay...
ATGACTGCATGGACGCAAAAAGTCCAAGGTCTGACTTATGCTCTTGTGGTACTTGTTGGCTGTTTTGCCGTGATTAGTGGAGAAATGACCACAGGTGCATTGGTTGCATGCTCAATTTTATCTTCACGAATGTTGGCACCAATTGCACAAATTACGGGTGTTTTGGGACGTTTACAGCAAGCCAAAGTCGCAAAAAGTAGTCTTGATGAGTTAATGAAAAAGCCAGTTGACCAACCTGATCGGGCGCATTTGATCCATCGCTCAGTATTGTTGGGTGATTATCAATTGAATGGCACTTTATTTAAATATAATCAAGATGATGCAAAACCCAATCTAGCGATTGCTCAACTAGCAATTCGGGCGGGAGAGAAAATTGCAATTTTAGGCCGAAATGGCGCGGGGAAATCCACATTATTGCAATTATTATCAGGCATGCAAATGCCGCAGCAAGGTAATATTTATCTTGATGGTCTTGATTTATCACTGATTGATCCTGCTGATATTCGTCGTGATACAGGGTTACTTAATCAGAGTGCGCATTTGTTTTATGGCACAATCAGGGAAAACCTAACTTTAGGCGCACCTTTAGCCTCAGATGATGACTTGATTCAGGCGCTCAAAATGACAGGAGCTTGGTCATTTGTACAAGATAAAAAAGAAGGTCTTGATCATCTTGTACTTGAGGGTGGCTTAGGTTTCTCTGGTGGACAACGGCAGGCTTTGTTGCTGTCACGCTTGCTTATTCGCCAACCTAATATTGTATTGTTAGATGAGCCAACAGCGTCGATTGATGATGTAGCAGAAAAACAATTTATTGATCATCTAATGAATTGGATGGGGCATCGGACTTTAATTGTTGCAACTCATCGGCGAGCTGTTTTGGCATTAGTTGATCGAATTATTGTCATGAATGAGGGGAAAATTGTGATGGATGGTCCACGCGATCAGATTTTGAGTCAATCAAATAATCAAACTCATCCATCCAGTGGGGCACAATAATGAATGAACAACCACAACAAACAAAACGTCCTGCTAAAGCTTCATTTCATGAACCACCTTTACCTAAATCGAGTATGGTCATCTGGATTATTGGCTTAGGACTTTTGGTGTTCTTTATATGGGCTGCTTTATTTAAATTGGAAGAAGTTTCTACAGGTACGGGTAAAGTTATTCCATCTTCTAAAGAGCAAATTATTCAGTCATTAGAGGGTGGTATTTTGACCAAACTCGATGTTAAAGAAGGTGATATTGTAGAAAAAGGCACCATATTGGCACAACTTGATCCGACTCGCTTTGCATCTAATGTAGGTGAATCGCAGTCTTTGCTCGTTTCTTCATTGGCCACTTCGGCACGTTTACGGGCAGAAGTAAATGGAACTGCATTACAATTTCCCGAGATAGTTCAAAAAGATTCGCAATTGGTTCGTGAAGAAACACAGTTGTATAATACACGACGGAAAAATTTAGAAGAGTCAATATCAGATCTAACGACTTCTTTAACATTGGTACAGCAAGAGCTAAGAATGACTGAGCCGTTAGTTGCTAAAGGAGCTGCAAGTGAGGTAGAGGTTTTAAGGTTAAAACGTCAAGCTTCTGATTTACAAAAGCAAATTAATGATACACGTAGTCAGTATTATGTAAAAGCAAGGGAAGAATTATCCAAAGCCAATACCGACGTAGAAACACAACGGCAGATTGTGAAAGGAAAATCAGATACATTAAATCGTACAGTCTTTAGAGCGCCTGTTCGCGGTGTGGTAAAAGAAATCGATGTAATGACTTTAGGTGGCGTAATTCCTCCTAATGGCAAGATTATGACGATTGTGCCGTTAGATGAACAGCTTCTGATCGAAGCTAGAATTTCGCCAAGAGATATTGCCTTTATTCGTCCAAACCAACAAGCTTTAGTCAAAATTACAGCGTACGATTATGCGATATATGGCGGATTACATGGCAAAGTGACCGTGATATCTCCTGATACGATTCGAGATGAAGTTAAACAGGATCAATTTTACTATCGGGTTTATATTCGCACTGATTCAGATAAGCTGCGAAATAAACAGGGTAAGACTTTTGCGATTACGCCTGGAATGGTGGCGACAGTTGATATTCGCACTGGACAGAAAACAGTGCTGGACTATTTGATTAAGCCATTCAATAAAGCCAGAGAAGCGTTAAGAGAAAGATAAAGTCTTAAATTTTATGGATTTTGTAGTGATACAAAATCCTTTTTTTAATTTTAGATATCTCATTACCGCGCACGAACCACAAGCCGATAATACCCAATCAATAAAAAAATACCTGTCGCACAGCTCAAAAATATGAGTTTAGTTAAAACCAGATAAGTTTGAGTGTAAGCGTCCGCTGAACCCCATGCCCATTTTTTAATTTGAGTTGGATTTCCAGCGATGTGGCAGTAATTCTTCTATTTGGGTCGCTTTATGCGTCGGTAGCCTTTTCAGCACATCACTTAAATAGGCATACGGATCCAAGCCATTCAGCTTTGCTGACTGGATTAATGTCATGATATTGGGTGCTCGCTGACCGTAAGCGTCCGCTGAACCCCATGCCTATTTTTTAATTCGATTTAGGTTTCCAGCGGTGTGGCAGTAACTCTTCAATTTGGGTCGCTTTATGCGTCGGCAGCCTTTTCAGCACATCACTTAAATAGGCAGTAAGCGTCCGCTGAACGTAAGCGTCCGCTGAACCCCATGCCTATTTTTTAATTCGATTTAGGTTTCCAGCGGTGTGGCAGTAACTCTTCAATTTGGGTCGCTTTATGCGTCGGCAGCCTTTTCAGCACATCACTTAAATAGGCAGTAAGCGTCCGCTGAACGTAAGCGTCCGCTGAACCCCATGCCTATTTTTTAATTCGATTTAGGTTTCCAGCGGTGTGGCAGTAACTCTTCAATTTGGGTCACTTTGTGTGTCGGCAGCCTTTTCAGCACATCACTTAAATAGGCATACGGATCCAAGCCATTCAGCTTTGCTGACTGGATTAACGTCATGATGTTTGCCGCTCGCTGACCACTGCGCAGCGAACCTGCAAACAGCCAGTTCTTGCGCCCCAACGCCCAGGGACGCATCTGATTTTCAATCGGCTTTGTTGCACAAAGATTTCATAACTATTTGATTTTAAAAGTTTTGATTATTTTTTGATCCAAAATTAAATTTATTTAAATCAGATGCTTACATATTTATGCAACAAAGCCAGTTTAATGGCGTAAAAAGGTAAAAAACCGTTAGCCCAGTCACAGGCTAACGGTTTTTGAATGATTAAAGGCGATGTAGTTTTTTACCCAATGGGTGAAATTTTACCCCAAACAATGCCCCCATAACCGCCCCGCTACTGGTTTTTTGCCAAATTTAAAGGTTATAAAAATCTTTATCAAATGCCTGTTTTAGATTGATTGGCTCGGCACGTTTTTTATGATTTAAACGATGGCGAGTGGTCGAGGCGGTCTGATAGGCACGCAGTCGCGCATGTTGCAAATTACCAATCGGACGGTTGGCTTCAATACAGCGAAACGGGGTAAATGACAAGTGTTCCATAATGTCAAAATTACCGTCATCCGGCACATCTTGGCAAGGGATGGTGAGTTTTGCCACTGTCACAAACGGGGCGTCTTTTTCATCCCATTCTTTGGTCAAGTCATTAATGGGTTGGTCTTTTAAGTTACGGCACAGCTGGATTTGCACATCAAACTCATAATCGTGCTGACGGATTTCTTGTAAAATCAGAGGACGAATCGCCTCGCTGGTGGCATTGACATCGAGATCTCGGCGTTTGATTTTGGCTTGTGACGCTTTGGTCGGGGCGACACGGATTTTCGCCATATAGTCGCCATGACGCACCGCCCCTTGTGAGTAAAAACTGTATAACAAGGTATTTTGCGGTTTGATGGTTTTAAACTTACTAAAAGCCCTAAAAGTCTTGAGGGATTCTTTGGATGGCAGTTTTTTGCCATATTGGGTAATCCAGTCAAAGGCAAATTTGGCTTGCCCTTTCGCGCCTTTGGCAAAATAATCATTTAATTGTAAAAATAGCCGTGAAATATAACTATAGTCTTGGATAGTATTACAAAAGAAAATAGGAAAATTAATCAGATTGTAGTCAAAGTTTGGGCTATCTGGCTCATCTGGCAGTAATTTGTCGCCTTTGACACCAAAGACTTTAATCGCCAACCCTTGAGAAAGCCCCAACTTGTTGTCGGCAGCCACACGAGATGAGCCGTTAGAAAAACGAATCACTGCTTCATGACGAGCGGGTTTGGCATAGATACCTTGGGCATATTCTTTGGGCAGTTTTGGTAAAATCTCAAAGTTGGCTTTTAATGCACAGTAGCCTTTAGCGTGGGCATCTCGGGTGTGATAATTGATTTTGCTAACCGTGTCTGATTTGCCGATATAGTCACGAATATCTGCGGTGATTTGGTCGATGGCTTTTTCATCGTCGCTAGTAAGCTGGTCGATGGCTGGGTCAAACTTGGCATAACGACGACCGAATAATTTATTTAACATGATGATTGTCCTTTGTTATTTTTATCAGGTTAGGTTTACTAAACCCACCTAACCTTTTTTTATTTAGATTTACTCTAATATGAATTTTCGTTAAGCTCACTAATCCATTTGAGTGCCGACAAGCTCGGTACAAAAAGATATTCACCGCCTTGTAGGGTATTAAATTGCAAAATATTGGTATGACGCTTACGAATTGGCTCATCGGGTACGGTGAACACATCGCTATCAGCGTCACTACCTGCGTGTACGCCTAGCATTGGGTCACGTTCTTCCCCAAGGTTCATAAAGTTGCCGTCATTAATCCATTGGCTTTGCAAAAACTCAAGCGTGTCCATGGCATGGGCGTTGATACCGATAAAAAATAACCCCCGCTCTTGACCATCGTCTTGGGTCACGTTGGGCGGCACGATATCGCCATACGATACACTACGGCGGATGATACGGTGAAGACGCACATCGCTTAGAATAAAATCTTTGGTATTGCGGGGGTTCATACGGCGAGCATGGGCACCAAACGGGCAGCCTTTGCCATAGGGATCGTCCGTGTAGTCAAATTTATTGTTTGCTACATTGTCTTTGCCGAGGGCTTCATCATCATGGTCTGGGCTTAGGGTGATGGGGGCACCCGAACGCCAGCGACCAAACATTTTTGCCCCCAATTTATCGGCTTTAGCTGGGTCATTGTCGCTTTGTTCAAGGCAATAGCGGTGAAAGTCAGCGACATTACTGCGGTATTTTCGCAGTACCATAAACGAACCGTTTTTTCCCAATACTTCAGGCTGTGGCATGGGAGGTACCACGCCCGCTTCACCTTTATAACCTAACACAAATTCACCCGCCGCAATCGGACGTTCGGTGTTATTTTCAAGGCTGATACCACTGCCATCAACTTCTGGGTTACTGATGCCATCGCGATAACCAAACACGTTTTTGACGTCACCATCTACGCCAAAATCATGTTCCACTAAGATTTCGATCGCGTTACGGCTGGTATCTAGATAAGGGGCAAACGTCTGTTTAAGTTCGGCAAGTTTGGCTTGCCATTTTTCTTGGCTATTGGCAATCACCGCGCCGCAAATATGAATATCGCCTTTATCACCAAATGGCGCAAGCCAGTTGCTAGGGTCATTATCGCCTTTGTCACCCAAGATATCGGAGCGGCCTGCCATACCTGCTTTGAAATTTTCTGGGAAAGAATCAAGCGAGCTTTGCGGTAAGCCTAAAGCTTTTAGCCCCTTATACGTCATCACAATGGTCAAATTGGCATCCATATCTTTTTGGAAATTTTTTGAGCCTGTGACGTTTGGTAATACCGCTTTTAGTAATTCACGACCCACGTTGCTGTCATTGACTTTTAGCGCGACAAGCGTGCCGTAGTAAGGCGCAGGGCGGTCATGCAAAATAATAGCTTGAATATCCTCAAGCTCCATCGTGGCGATATTGGGATAGATAGCGTTCGTTGCCCGTGTCATGACGCTGTGCAGCTGCGTGCCGATTTTTTGTTTCGCTTCGTGTACCCGTTCTTTGACACTGCCTTTTTCAGCGGGTGTATCGCTGTGTTCAAGTTTGTCTTTAACGGCCTCTATACCATGCTCGATACCATCTTGTAGATGGGTTTTTAATTTGCCAAGTAGGCTTTCATTCGCTGGGTTGTCGTTATTCATGGTCGTTCCTAGCAGAGAATCTTAAAAATTTGATGCTGAAAGCTTGTTCACCATACACCACGCTAAATATCGCTTGCTTATGGTAAAATCACTGAACAAATCGCTTTTGTATCGAAATTTTAACCTAAAACTTGCCCGTTCAGAGTACGGTTAGAATAGTACGCTGATAAACGTGATATGGTGAATACAGGTTCTAAGCGGGCTTATTGGGCTTGTTCAATGGCTTTATTAATGCCACGCACGATTTTGTCATTACGCGCAATATCACGAACCGTCAGATGCGGTACACCTACATACCAACCGGTAGCGGTAATCTGATGGTCAAGGATAAATTGCTTGACAGTCGGGCTTTTAATCCCAGGCCAACCCTCTACATTGCCAAAAATCAAATCCATGAGTTCTGGAATTTTGGTAGCAAAGTCGTTGATGTAAGCATCCCAATCGCCATCATAGGCGGTACAAAACAGTAGCTTAGTATCATTGTCTAAAAACACCAACCGCAAATCATGCAAGGTGCCTACATTGGTTGCCCCTGCAAGATTGCCTTTGGTAATTTCCAAAATTCGCTTGATACGAGCTGCCCCATCTTTGGTCAAGGGGGCGATGGCGGTGAGTTCAGACACTTTGCCTGATTTTAAGCCCTTTTCACCGGCACTGGTGACAGAATGGTCATAGCCATCATTAGCGCCCTCTTTTAGATTTGCCATGAGCATTTGGGCTTTTAATGCCACATCGTCTAATAAAGAAAGTTTTTCATTGTTTTCAGTTGTCATATTTATTGCCCTTATAGTTAGTTGATCATTAATTGAAGTGCATGATTTAAATTTATTTATCCCATTGTTTTATGATTTAAAATTTAAATCTTTTTTATTATATAAGCCGCAAAAAGCAAAAGCGTTAAAATAACTTTTATCACCCATAAAATTACACAACTAAACTATTGATTAAAAAATGACATACTAGAGACCGTAAAACTAACAGTGTTGGCTTAAAAAATATTCATTACTATCAATAGGTTATACACATCCCGAATATAACCTAGCTATAGAGAAGTCATTTTTCCTGTGTTGCATTTGCTAAAAAAGTTGGGATATTGACACCTTGATGATTAACTTTAGCAAAGTAGCTTGCTGGTCTAATCTCACCGTATAACTGGCTACCACTTTTTAAAACAAAGTCTATCAGTTAAAAGGTTTATCAGTTAAAAGATGTTTATCATGGCTAGGGTGGATTCCACACACCCTGTCGGATGATAGGTGTCTAATGATAGGTATAGACGAAGCGAAAAACGTGCTTTAATTAGCACGTTTTATCACAAGCATTGAAGACGCCTTTAATATGTCTTTAAGATGAATTTAAGAGGCGATGGCGTGTTTAGGTGCAGCAGTGGTAGGTGTTTTTGGGGTTGCAGTGTCACGGGTTTGTTGCGGTGGTGCATAGTTATTAGCGACAATCTCACCAAACGGTCCTGTCAAATTTGGCTTGACCAAGGTGTTTTGGGTGTCTTTCGGTAATAATGGGAAAACCAATTCAGCAAACCGATACGCCTCTTCTAAGTGTGGATAGCCTGAAAAAATAAAGTTATCAATGCCCAAATCGGCATACTCTTGAATACGCGCGGCAACAGTTTGTGGGTCGCCCACCAGTGCGGTGCCTGCGCCACCACGTACCAGTCCAATCCCTGCCCATAAGTTGGGCGAAATTTCTAAGTTATCACGGCGACCGCCATGCAAGGCTGCCATACGTTGTTGTCCCACCGAGTCCATTTGGGCAAATTTGGCTTGGGCAGCGGCAATGGTGTCGTCATTCACATGACTCAATAATTCATCAGCGGCTTGCCAAGCGGCTTCATTGGTTTCACGCACAATCACGTGCAGACGAATACCATAGCTTAATGTACGGCCTTTGGCAGCGGCTTTGGTTTTAAGCTGCTCAATCTTCTCTTTGACGGCGGCAGGCGGCTCACCCCACGTCAAATAACTGTCAACTTGTTCGGCAGCCAGTGTTTGCGCCGCCTCAGATGAACCGCCAAACCACAAGGGCGGATATGGCTGTTGTAGAGGGGGGTACAGCAATTTAGCATCTTCTACTTGCAAGCGTTCACCGTTAAAAGTAAAGGATTCGCCTGTGTGCGAGCGAGTCAAAATCTCTCGCCAAATCGTGGTGTATTCACTGGCTGTCTGATAACGCGTCGCGTGGTCTTCAAAGATGCCATCGCCTTTAAGCTCTTGTTCATCGCCGCCTGTGACCAGATTAAGCAGCAATCGACCATTTGATAATCGATCAAAGGTGCCTGTCATGCGAGCAGCAAGCGCGGGTGTCGTCACCCCAGGGCGTAATGCCACCAAAAACTTTAAGCGAGTGGTCGCATCAATGAGACTAGCGGCGACCAACCAAGGGTCTTCACATGAGCGACCTGTCGGAATCAACACGCCCTCATAGCCAAGGTTATCGGCTGCCACTGCAATTTGCTTCATATAGGTATGGTCAACGGTTCTTGCCCCTTTACTCGTGCCTAAATAACGACTGTCGCCATGTGTCGGTATAAACCAAAAAATTTTCATCGTAACCCCTGCTTGTAAGCTCAAAAATTGATTAAGATAACTCGCCTTCGGTCGTCTTTGCGTAAGTCCTATTAATAAGTACGCTATTCGGTAGTAATTATTTTGATACCGGTAATTCATTAATGAACTTTATGATTTTCAACATAAAATGATAGGATTTCCTCTCTTTTTCTAGAATTTTTCTGTCTATATTTTAGAGAATAAAGTTGAGATTTTTAGAAATTAATTATAAAAAATGCCAATTATATCAATAAGATAATTGGCGGTAGTAAAGACTTCTTTTATCCGGTGATGCGTCTATCATCCCAATAACACGGTACTACAATCAAATTGTTTTCATGTAATCGTGACCATAATCGGACACCTAAATCTCGCTGCATATTTTGGACTGTGAAGTTGGAAATCAGCAGAGTAGATTTCATGTTGTCATAACGGCTATATAAGACCTTATGCACCATCTCCAGGCGTTTTTCATGCCGGTCATGCAGGCCATATTCATCAATCACCAATAAATCAAAACTGGAGAAATGGTCGATGACTTCTTTCTCAGAGCGTGAAGCATCTGACCAGGTATCCATCATTTTTTGAGCAATTTCTGCGCTGGTATAGTAGCGTGCAGATTTTGTACTGTTATGCAGAATGTTGCGAATGATTGACGCACTCAGATGAGTCTTTCCTGTACCCGGTGTACCAATGAGCAGTAGGTTTGGATAATGGTCAGAAATAATCTGCTGTGCAAAAGCCTGACATAGTTTGATGGCATTGTCTTGTGCAGGACATGCAACTACATAATTCTTGAAGCCACGATCCAGGTAGCGTTTATTGAGCCCTGAGTTTTTGATTTTCTGTTGTAGCAATCGCTGTTGCAACTCATCTGCATAGGCTGCATGTGAGTGATGGACGGTTTCTTTGGCACACAATTTACATAGCTTGTGACCAGCGATTTCCATCAGGGGTATATGATGGGTAGGGCAAAGTGTTTCCGTTGTTTCTGTGCGAAACTGGAGCGTTTTAAGCATGGTATTCATGATCACTCTCCTAAATCCATTTGGAATTTTCTAAAAAATCCTCATTTTTTTCTTCAAAATTTGAAGATGAAGATGAAGATGAAGATGAAGATGAAGGTGAAGATGAAGATGAAGATGAAGATGAAGATGAAGGGCATGGTTCAAGCATGACTTGAGTAATACTCGGGTTCTTCTCAGGAGCTGCTTGAGCATTTACTTTTCGTTGCTTGGCTGATGCTTGAGCATTACTTGCGGATTTCCCCCAACGTACTTGAGCTGCATTTTTAGCTTTATCAGATTTCATTTGCTGATTTTGCAATGCTTGGCTTTTTAAACTGCTTAAGAAATTTGAATGAATCTGCTCAGACTCGACTTCAAACAATTCTAGGGCCATCAGCGTATTTAACAAAGTTTTAGCCTTGGTGTGCTGCGGTAATTTCGTGATGTTACAAACAGTCGCTAGGTCGTGAGGAATGGCACCATTTTTCCAGAAATCCATCATTAACAGCAGTGCCGCACCAATTTGTTCTGCCGTCATTCGTGCAAATTTTGCCTGTAGGTCGCCAATATAGAGTGGCATCCAAATTGAAATATCTTTATGCATGTGTTCACCTTTTTATAGGTATAGAGGGGCTAAGGTCATCGATTTGATGACCTTTTATGATTGTTTTATTAGTGAGCTAGGCTCATTAACCGGAAACGGGCCTGTTGAGCCAAGTCATCGTAATGAGCTTGCCCTTCATCCAGCATTCGCTGTAGCCAGAGTCTTAATGCTTGGTGATCATCGAAGCATTTATTGATTTCCAGCAAAAAGGCCAGATTGTGCAGTTTGGGAATGTGTAGCTCATGGATTAATTCACGAGCGACCATATCTGCTTCTGGGCTAACGACTACGCCGCCAAAAAAAGCTTTACTGTTCATGGACAAGCTTCTCTGTATTCAGTCTCTCCAGCATGGCTTCAAAAGCACTACCATCGCGGCGCGTAACATTAGGGATGTAACGGCTATAGACCCGGAATAGCATTTCAGTCGTTGAATGTCCCAGCTGGCGTGCAATCCATTCTGGGTTCTCGCCTGCCGACAGCCAGAGCGTAGCTGCAGTATGACGTGTTTGATAAGCACGACGAGGTTTTAGCCCTAAATAGCGTAGCAGGGGATGCCAGACACGCTTATTGACCAGGCGATAATCAAGCGGCCCACCATCGCGATTACAAAATACAAATTCTGATTTTCCAGAATTTAAGCTTTTTTGTTGCAGAAAGGCCTGATAAACCCGATCACTCATCTGGATCGTGCGGTCAGAACCATAAGTTTTGGTTCCACCAAGCTCCCCATTCACCAATGCTTCACGAATGTGGATTTCCCGACGTTGTAAGTCCACATTTTTCCATTGCAAGCCATCGATCTCACTGGTGCGCATACCTGTGAAAAATCGAACAGTATAATAAGGCTTAAAATCATCACGAACTGTGGCAAGGATTGCGTGTACTTCCTTTAATGAAAAAGGTGTTACTTCAATCTTTCCTTGCTTTAAGTTCTTGATATTTTTATAAGGGCTATCAAATTCATATCGTTCGGCAGCACTATCGAGTATCATACGAAGCACTATCATAATCTGGTTGATTCTTGATGGTGAAAGGCATTCTTGGTTTTTTCCGTGAGTCACTTTGGCGAGGGATGAACGGAATCCAAGAATGTCTGACTTTTTAATATTAATAACAGGAATTGCGCCAAAAAAAGGGATCAAGTACTTTTTGATTACAATTTGAATTTTCTCCTTATAACTTGTACGCCACTCTATTTCTTTATCAGTGAACCAGATTTCACAGAACTTTGAAAATAGAGGTGTTTTAGAGCTGATTTCATTTACTCTGTTTTCTGCATTTTTGATTTCTTTCAAACGAGAACTTTTTGGAAAGTACTTAGCATAGTCAAAAATACCCAATAAGATTTCCGCTTCCATTCGCTCAATCACTTTTTCAAGCTTTTTGCGATTCGGAGCATTGTCTTCAAGACCTGTTGTTTCACGACAACGGATGTTTAAGTATCGAAAATCGACACATAACTTACCGTATCTAGTACGGATGGCAGCCATAATAATATCCTCCTTATTGAAGTTGTAGGCTGTGTAGCGAGCCTAAAGTGGTTTTAGTCATATCTTCTTCAATACGCTCCCATACATATAAAATTTTGCGTCCACCAAAAGGGCGGATGTAATGAATACCTTCGATTAGAACGCTATCCTTTAACTGATTACGAATGGTACGTTCGTTATAATGGATTCGTTCTGCCAATTCTTTTGTAGTAATATAAGTAAGATTCATGTTTGTATCCTTTTATAAAGTATCACAATGGTGTTATTTAAGATCACAATGCAATAATAAATGCGTTTAATACATCATGCAAGTACTTTATTACACAATGGTGGTAATTAATGATAGTTTGTAACTTGCCTGTTCTTTTGGCGGAACGAAGAATGAAAGTGGCAGATGTAGCTCGGGCAACCGGAATGAGTAAGACGACTTTACATAAGCTTTATAATGGTCAATCAACTCGTATTGATTTTGAAACATTAGAAAAATTGTGCGTATTGTTAAATGTAGACGTTGGTGATTTATTAAAGTTCAAGCCAGATGAATAATTATTGCTAATAAAAAGCGTCATATAATTTAATAATTTTCTAGTTAGTATATTGTTTTTATTAAGTATTTTTGGTGACCAAATTTGGTCACCATTTTTTATAAGAGATTAAAAAGCTTTAATGAAAGCCATAAGGGAGTGCTTCAGGTTTTTTTAAAAATTACTCAGTTCATATTGAGTAGAATTCATGCAAAAACTTAAACATGTTGATCTATAGTTGACATTGATAGGGCACGTTTTGGTCACTTTTGGTCACGTAAGCCCACTCTTAACTGATCTAACTTAACTTTTTACTCACTTTGAAGCTGATAGCTTTATAGACTGAAAGAAAAAATGTTATTTAAAATCAACAACGAAAAAGCCCCAATCTTTCGATTAGGGCTTTTTGAATTTGGAGCGGGAAACGAGACTCGAACTCGCGACCCCAACCTTGGCAAGGTTGTGCTCTACCAACTGAGCTATTCCCGCAAATATTTGAGCAGTTTTATAAAAAACTTTCACTAAAAACAATCTGGAGCGGGAAACGAGACTCGAACTCGCGACCCCAACCTTGGCAAGGTTGTGCTCTACCAACTGAGCTATTCCCGCGTGCCGCTTATAATACATTAAGCAAATCAAGGGTCAACCACTTTATGCAAATAATGCTGCTGATTGCATAAAATAAAATCATATTCGCACTCTGATCGTCTGAGTTATTCTATTTGACTCACTTTTTATGTGTTTTTCAGTGTTTTAATCTTAGGCACGTTATACTTCCATCCATCTTTCTATGTAAGTAGGTAACTGATCATGACGCTCGAACAACAACTGATTGAACGTTTAAATACATTGCAACCCACGCATCTTGAAGTGATCAACGAGTCTGCGGGTCACGGTGGTTACTTTCCGGGTAAAGAAAGTCATTTTAAAGTCGCTATTGTAAGTCCAATTTTTCAGGGACTTCGACTGGTGCAACGTCACCAAAAAGTCTATGCAGTCGCAACAGATTTAATGAATCCTGGTAAAATTCATGCATTGGCGATTCATGCCTATACGCCAGATGAATGGCAAGGCCAAGTACCCGATAGTCCTGAATGTGCGCATGCACCTAAAAATTAAACAAATTGATAGATAAAAATGGATATACATTTATTCGTCCTTGTCATTCATCTGGTTGCATTGGCACTTGCAGCGATAGCCGTGCTGATACGTTCTATGCCTTTATGGATGAATACGCCTAATCAGTCTGAGTCTCCTGCGACCAATAAACTCTGGATTGCCCTGCAACATTCAGGATTTACGCTTGTTGTCATTACGGAACTTGTTTTGTTATCGCTGAATCATTTTCAAATGCAGCCGTGGTTTTATGCCAAAATTATTCTGTTTGTGGTAATGCTTTCGTCATTCAGTAAAGCATTTAAAAAGGATCAGTCTATTTTAGTGGTACAGCGCAAAGCAGGTCTGGTCATTGGCTGTGTGGTATTTGTTGCTATTTTGGGTTTAGTCATGATCAAGCCAGTTTTTGGTTAATTGTTTGACATTCTTTGCATTTATATCGATTGGCTAGGTTAAACTCTAAACAAGTTTGAAAAAATAGTGATGAGGGAAGCATGTTTACACGGGTGGTTTTCAACCAAAAAGGCGGTGTGGGTAAATCAAGTATCACGGTAAATCTGGCAGCAATTAGTGCTGCGCAAAACTTAAGAACACTGGTGATTGATTTAGATCCACAAGCCAATTCTAGCCAATACCTATTAGGTGAACAGGCGACTTACTCCGCAGATAAAAATGCCCTAGAGCCGAACATCGAAAACTTTTTTGATGATGTCTTAGGTAATAATCAACCAAAAGGGTTGATTGGCAATGCCATCGGCTCAATTTTAAAATCACGTGCCAAGGGATTGGAAAGTTTTGTGCATCATACGGCTTTTCCAAAGCTGGACGTGATTCCAGCCAGTCCAACACTGGGTGCCTTAGAACATGCACTTGAATCTAAACATAAGATTTATAAATTACGCGATTCTTTGCAACAACTCAGCAGCCAATATGATCGGATTTATATCGATACACCACCTGCTTTTAATTTCTTTACTTTGTCGGCGCTCATTGCCGCTGATCGCGTCTTGATTCCATTTGATTGCGATGTGTTTTCCAAACGTGCGTTACAAACTTTGATTGAAAATGTGATCGAAACCCAAGATGATCATAATAATGGTCTGGAAATTGAAGGGATTGTGGTCAATCAGTTTCAGGCACAGGCAAAATTGCCAAGAGAAGTGGTACAACAATTAAAAGATGAAGGCTTACCTGTATTAAACAGTATGTTACCGCCTTCAATTTTAATGAAAGAATCACATCAGAAAAATTTACCCTTGGTTCATCTATCGCCAGAACACAAGCTGACACAAGCGTATCAGACACTGTTCGCAGAAATTGAACCCAATTAATTTGAGAAAAGCGATGAAAGGCTTATATTTCCTTCCTCTAAGCATATTAACACTATTGCTGGGTGCCTGTGCGACCACAGTTAAACCGACCTATGTCTCCCCAACGCAATACCAGTCTTTGAATTGTCAGCAATTACAAAGTGAATATAATCGTATTCAACTCTATATTGAAAATGGTGTGCAGACACCGAAACGGACAGGTGTGGGTGTAGGCGTTGGACTTGGCGGTGGCTGGGGACGTGGTGGTTGGGGCTTCGGTCCAAGCGTTTCAGTCAACATGGGACAATCTTCAAACACCAAAAATACGGAACTTTCTCGCGTATTAGGTCAGCAAGAAGCGATTGTTCAGGCAGCACAATTTAAAAATTGTCCTATTGTGGTGAAGAAAAAAGCCAGTTAAAATCCTAAAAACGAGTCCTGCTTCACATTTTTTGAATCAGGACTGAATAAGTGTTTGTCAAAATGTTTCGTGATATGTCTTTTTAAATCATATTGTTAGTTTGCTTTGCGTCGATATTTCATCATCTATGCTCAGGCTTAAACGTCAATAAAACTTGTCAGTTAAATTCAATTTCATATAAGGTGTGCCCACCTTAATCGCGATGGATACTTTATGATTGAAAGCTGGTTTTTTGTATTGGCGATGCTAGCCGTGCTACTTATTCCTGGTCCAACCAATGCGTTGTTTGCCAGTGCTGCACATCATCAGGGTATTACAAAAACGGCTTCTTTTATTCCAGCAGAATGGTTGGGTTACCTGTATGGTATTGCGATTTGGGCATTATTAATTCATCTTGGGCAACCGATCTGGCCTGCACTGACTCCGCTTTTGCATGTGATTAGTGCTTTATATGTCATTTGGTTGGCGTTTAACTTGTGGAAAACCTCACATTTACAAAAACATAGCCAAAGTCACAAAACGATTCTCCCTAAAAAGATATTTTTCTCGACCTTAAAAAACCCTAAAGCGTTATTGTTTGCCGCAGGAATTTTTCCGCCAGAGACATGGGATTCTTTGGAACATGCCATTTTAGTACTAGGCGTATTTAGCTTGATTCTATTTCCAGTGTCATGGTTCTGGATGGTGTTTGGTCGAGCTTTACTGGCAGGCAATATTAAGGGATTGCAAGCCGACCGTTTATATAAAGGATCGGCAATGTTGCTGTTATTATGTATGTTACCCGTGATTTTTCGATTCTTTTAAACTTACTTTTTAGAGTTTAACACTTGACGCTTATTGCTGAGTTTCTGACGAATAAAAGCAAAAATTCCCGGTAACACACTCAAAATAATAATGCCAAAAATTAAGTGTGTAAAATTATCTTTAACCATCGGCATATTGCCAAATAAATAGCCCAATGTAATAAAAGAAGCCACCCAACACAGCGCTCCAATCACATTATAGGTCAGAAAAAACTTATAGTTCATGCTGCCTGCACCTGCCACAAAAGGCGCAAAAGTACGGGCAAAAGGAATAAATCGGGCAAAAATGATGGTTTTACCGCCATGACGTTCAAAAAACTCATGGGTTTTGCTCAGATGTGCTTTATTAATAAAACGTGAATTCATCTCAAAAACACGTG
>Ga0099799_10241_pt1 | contig 16351 bp, 10 predicted proteins | sample Uncmet6_SortLC_1_FD_89033 | JGI IMG/M metagenome (GOLD analysis project Ga0099799, IMG submission 89033) | Marine eukaryotic communities from CALCOFI LINE 67, Pacific Ocean - CN11_C50_N6_SortLC_1 | ecosystem: Environmental > Aquatic > Marine > Oceanic | place: Pacific Ocean: Monterey Bay...
AGCGTTTTCGAAGATGAACTACTGGACGATAGTTTGATTGTCGGAAAACATGGAGTGTTGGCTGCGTTACCGTCAAAGGAACGGAATCAGAAAGTAATCGTTATCCTACAAGTTATCAATGACGTCTTGGATCGGGTGTTTGATGACGTAGGTTTGGGTGGATTGGAGGACGAAAAATGGGTTGGGGTTGGGGGTGCTCGAGGAAAACGGCCTTTTTCTGAGAAAAAAGAGACGCAAGCGATTGAACTAGATCCTAATTTGGTTTACAAGAGTGATCTCCCGAATCACCCTGTGGCGCCTATCATTCAAAATCGTGGACAGACCAAAATTAGCCCGTCGCCATCAATCTCGATATCTCAAGCTCGAAAGGAGGGCGAAGCATTTTCTTCGACATCGATGCTCTCTCTAGGTTCAAATCCTTATTATCGTCCTCCAAGTCCGCATGATCACGCATTCTCCTTTATAGAGAATACCCAGAATCAATCGGTCGTAGGCTCAAACTATGAATATGGTTCAATTTTTCAAGACGGCGCACCCCCTATTGGTATGTCGCTTAATCTATCTTCAACTTTTGATAGTTGGAGCGGGGCGCATCGATATCAAAGTCGGAATAGAAGCCTGTTTGCTGGATTTTTCCGAAATGACGGCAAAGAACACGGTACTGACGATATCTTGATGGCGGCATCTACTGCAGCTTCAATTGCTTCGTCGTTGCCAACCGAAGATGAAGATGACGATTATAGCGACGGTCATCTTTCTCGAATCGTTGATGATTGCCGTTATAGTCCAGTAGTACATGTATCGGATGTTGAGACCAACCCAAACTTGGAGAGAGAGAAAAAAGGAAAGGTCAAAGAAAACTCGACAGAAAGGGTATTAGCAAAACATCAGATGTATGATCATGAAGAGAGCCCGCTAGTGAGCCACGTACATGCGGCAGAAATAATACCGGACGAAATGAAACAAATTGTCTTGGAAGTCGAAAATCCTGTGGATGCAGCGATTCCCCTTTCTGATGATTCCGCAGGGACAACGCCGACGCCGCCACCTGCCAGGTCTGATCACTTTCAGTCACCTCGTTCGCACTATGATTTAGACGAATCGCCTGCCCCCTCTGAGCCTCCAACTCCACCACCTCAACTTTCTCCTATCCAGGTGTCGCTCGCTGAGCTTGGCAAGTTGGTGCGGCGCAAGACATCAGAAGAGCTGAGAAGAAACTTTGATTTGAATGGGTTGCCCGCCATGGCTGGAAGCGTACCAGGCTCGCCAAAGCTGGACTCGTCCTCGCGTAATTGGTCTAGATATGACCTGCGTCTTGAAAATATAAGACAACGGGGTGGATCTCACCACGATCTCGACCAAGTCATGAACTACAAGAACGCAGTTGAGAAGTCCCTCACAAAAGCTGCGAGCACGTGTTCTCACGAGCTGCGATCGGATACCAGCGCGGATACACGCCTCACTGATAGGCATAAAATGACAACAGATTTTAATCGGTTGACATTGAGTATTCCCAGCGTTGACAGGGTTCATATCAATTCATGTGCAAGAAGTGAGACTGCCCTAGATGATCTGGAAGAAAGTAGTCACATGAAAGTAACTCAAGCTCCTCCTCACGACGAGTCTGACGACTTCACTGCTATTAGGGAAGGGACAATCGAAGTATCATCTGTGCAAACTCATCGAGAAATAGAAGAGCTCACACACCTTCGCGAAGAGCGGAATGCTTTTCGCGACTTGTGCCTCACTCTTGGTGCCGAAGTAGCCAGGTTGAAAAACACAGTTGCGGCCTTGCAGCAAGGACAGAATTCTACGTATGCCCATCCAAAAGAGATGGGCTACTCAATTCCAGCTCATAATGCCCCTAATGCTATGGCTCCAGATTTTCCTCCTTCTTTTTTCCCTAGAGGATCGAATCGAACTTTCGCTGCGATGAGTGATGCTGGACTCGATGCGGCCATAAGCGAGGACGGCACCGAAAACCAAGGTGCCGATAACTCTGGAATTCGGAAACTATCGGGAGATCATCCAACCCAGGTTATTCAGTTTCGTCGCCCTTCTACAACAGGAGTTAATAAAGCGGAGTCTGATGTATCGGTCGAATATCCTCATGGCTGTCAAAGCTCGGTCGCTGTTAGCGCTTTAATATCTAGCGTACATCGTGACCCTCTCGGCGGTGTCCCCTCTAACGGCTTACAATCGAGGTTAAGCAATGATATTAACAGCTATATCAAGTCGATATCATCCCAGCTCAAGAGACTAGAAGGTCAACGTCTAACAGCTACCAAACGCCTGACAAGACTTGTGACGGCTCTCTGGCCACGAGCACAAGTAAAGTTGTATGGATCACATTTATCTAATCTATGCCTTCCTTCATCTGACCTCGACTTTGTAATATGCTTGCCTTCTGTGCACAGGACAGACATTGCCGTCGCCCCTGGAGTCCTCGAGGGGAGAAATGCCATCAACGAGACCAATCAAAAGATGTTGGCACGAAAGCTCAAAGGGGAATCATGGATTGGTGAGTTGTCATCTCATATTATGATACACATTATTCGTATTATGTATCGTACTAGTAGATTTTCAACCTTGCCCCTCACCCCATCTGATTTTGCTTTATTCCATCATCCTTGCTTCCTATCCCCTGTGCATAGATCCAAGATCAATTAAAGTCATTGAGCGAACGGTGATCCCCGTGATCAAAGTTTCGACAAAAGATAAGCGTTCGCGGGTGCTCCAACTAGATATTAGCCTCGAGGGACCTGATCACAGTGGTTTACAAGCGGCCGAAATGATGAAGGACATTATGCAAGAATTTTCCATGTGTCGCCCTCTCATGTTGGTCCTGAAAAAGATTTTACATGATCGAGGTCTCTTGACCGCCTACACAGGGGGGCTATCTTCTTATGGTTTGTTCCTAATGTGTACAAGGTATCTCCAAGAGCAAGCATCATCCTGGAGCGATTGCGGGGCTCTTCTGATGGGCTTTCTCGATTTCTACGGCAACGCTTTTGACCCACGGTCGACAGGGATAAGCGTTAGGAACAAGCAATACTTCTCGCGACCACACTATTCGCCTGCAAGTGAACAAATTCAGCAACAGATATGGGACAATTCACAAGTAAACCCGGCGGTGCAACAAAGGCCGATCAAAGACGATGGTTTTCGTGACTTGACTCGGCGTCACAGCTTTGCAGACAAGGCTCGAACAGTTAGCGTTGGGGCTAGTAGCGTCGCGGTTTCAAACTTGTCCAGCGCGATGGATACCCCAAACAAAAAGGCTTCAACCCAAATGGCAATGCATGGCGGCAAACCCCCTCGAATGATGCCAAGCCGAAGGAGCTATCACTCCTTCGATAACGAACACCATGCTGTTTCTGAAAAGATTCAACCGTGGCAAGAAATAACACCGCCTCCGCCCCTTCCCCTAGCCCAGCCATATACTTTCGACCCATTGATGATGGAAGATCCTCTGAACCCAGCTAATAATATTGGTCGCAACACGTTTAGGATTTTCCAAGTGCAGCGCGCATTTTCTGATGCCCACCGTGCCCTGGTGGGCAGCCTCGAATGGGATATGAATAGTATCACCGGAATGGACGATTGTGATGACTACCCTCTACTCAAGACTCTCCTGAATAATGAGGATGTCTTCTTCGAAAGCGAATCGATTCTAAACTTACCCCAACATTGATCTTCAAGCGCAAAATATCATTTACATTTTATTTTAATGCATGATTTCCAACGTTTCTATGATTGCTGCCATATTAATAATAGTAGCTACTTGAGAGGATCAGGGCCTTGCAGCCGATTCGGAGAAAAAAGAGTCTCTCAGCGCAAATGAACACGCAAGCAAAACTTGGTGATGGTAAAAACGCAACGATGCTGCCAGTTCAGCCCCAATAACTATGTCTGGTGATATCATTTCATCGTCATCAGCAAATGCGCCAAGAGCTTCGGGATCCAGAAGTAACTGGAACCCAACCTCCGACAGTCTATCAGCTAGAACAAGGGCCACTTCAGGTGTGAGTTCAGATACGCCTTCACTGAGATCATCGCCTTCATCGGACGCAAGTACATTCATCATTTCAACCATCTCCAAGGGAATCGTGGAGGGTCCAACCTCAAATTTTCTTCCTCCTACAAAGAATTCTGCAGAGTCATCTTCTTCGTTCCCATGGGCTGGAACAAAGCCAAAGTGGTTGAGACAATTGTATGCCGGTCTTGTGTGACTCCCATAGTCTACAAGAACTTCTTCATGTGATGAAATACGACGTGTAGCCCGGACCACGAGTTCTCCCTCACCCATGTTATCATTTGCTCGCTCCAGCTGATAAGAAGCGTTGGCAGATCCCTTCTTGTCACTCCCAGCGCACCTACTCGATCCATGGTTTAAAAAATCCAATATTGGAGGGACAACCCGAAGCGGCGGTCCCCACTCCACATCATCGGCGCATTCAACTCGGCAACTTCGGGTTTGCACTATGTCCAAAGCGTTGTGTGCCATCAACTCTAGACGTTCTTTGTCCACAATTCCATCAAAATGTTCTGTTTCAAGTAAGCACGAAACAATTCCCTCGACCGCCTCAGCACGAGCAAAGTAAGAGGAATCAGCTGCAAGTTCAAGAGCAGTGCACTTGGAAGTCGAAATTATTTCTTCTCGCCAATGGACAGGCAGTGACGCCCGAAGCTGGTTCGGATCGGGGAGCAAAGAGAGCCACAGGGATAGACCATTCGCAATATCTTTGGGATACTGCAAACTAATATTCAGCCACAGATCAAGCAGGGCTGCAGCAAGGCGCATTGTCCAATCATCAGCAGAACCAGAATTGTGTGTAAACCAAGCAGGCGGTTCATCATCTTGGAGGCAAGACGATACAGGAAGCCTTAGGATGACATCTCCTTTTTCTACTGCTTCTGAGACGAATGCGCCCCTCACTCCATCACACCTTGTTGATAAGTAGAGCATGTCAGGGCCGGCCCCGAGAAACTTTGAAAGTTTCCTCAAGTCTTTATGATACCTGTCCATGCATGTTGACTCGTCGAGAAGCTCAATATGATCTTCATTCTGAATTCGCGGACCTTTCTTCAGAGCCTGCACGGAGTCGCCACAAATGCCCGAGGAAACTTGATGCGAGAGAATAGTAGTTTGCGAGCGAATGCCTCTGCGAAGTAGATGATCACCTGGAAATACGAGCGCTATCTGAATGATATTTCGCAGGAACGGAGCCATGATGTCGGTGGATTACTGACTTCGCATATGCTTGAGAGCTTGATTCGTATCCCTCAATGTTCTGCCTCACTAGCTAGATATAATCTGCCTTTCGATGAGTGCAACTAGAAGACAGGATCGTCGAGTTTTTGATGTCGTTTCGATGTGGATGGAGCCCGCATCCGACCCAAGTCGCCTTACTGCACGATTTACACTGCTGCTTACGGCACATGATTTTTTTGTTATACGAGTCGTACTGTACACATACATGATGTCTGTATGCCATATGCATACAACGAGCTCGTATGCATACGCTCGCACGTGGTGTATGGGTGTATCATAATATTTTGTATCCCTATTATGGATCCCACTGCTACAGTAGACTACGCTCGTACTATCCATATTATATACTGTATGCATACTAGATAATAGCTCTAGTAGTAGTACTATACTAGCTAGTAGTACTATGCATAGTATGAATACTATAATATTATGCATACAGCTGTTCGAGCTCGTACGTAAGAGCTCTCGTACAATGCGTAACAAGATACAACATGATGTAAGTATCAGTACTACGCTCGTATGCATACTGCTGTATGCGTAGTGCGAAATCTAATAGTAATTAATATACCGGCCGCCCGGCGCGCGAGAATGTAACGTGGTCGGTCCGTCGTTCGGTACTTCTGGACATATGCATAGTGTTCGGGACAGTTTGCTTCCATACAGAGTTTCCCAGACCAAGCAAAATCAGCCTGCATCTATCTCACCATTACCCATCCAAAAAGAAAAAAACAGCAGGCAGCTCTTCTACACTTACAGTACCTTTATTCTACTAACTTCTCCTCATTTTTTCTTCGTTTCTCACCATCTCGAATTCGAGCTTATTAGTAGCCAGACCGACAGAGAACGCGCTCCATAAACATGACGACAGTCAGTAAGACTAGCAGCCCACACCAGAAACGGAAGAATGACGATACCTCGTCGGCATCGAACAAGAAACGCGCTCTAAAGCATGAGAGACAGTCGCACCGGCGCCATTCAGATGCTGTCGTCGCCTCGAAGGAAATATGGAACCGCCTCCGTCTCAAAACAAATACCCGGGAAGAAACGTCAGCTATGACTAACGAACTTATGGATATCCTTCGAGGGAAGTTTTCTGAGGTTGCGATGCAGCACGATGCCTCTCGTATCGTACAGGCTGTCATTCAGTACGGAACTGCCCAGCAGCGTCTCGAGGTGGTCAAGGAAATAAGTGACGGGGGCAACATGTCCGAACTTTGCAAAATTCAGTATGCCCATTTCGCCGTTCTCAAGATAATAAAGTATTGCTTTAAGCAAAAGGACTGCGTCCAGATTGTAGTGAAGGTAAGGACACGGCCAGGAACAGTATTCACTTCTTTGCGAGAATGTACATGCTTCTATGCTTTTTACAATTGAAATTGATTCGCTGCATTAGTAAGTCTCATCTCCATTCTTGACTTCATTAATTGCTTCTTCATCCTTGCCAAATCCAGGCTCTCAAAGGTAAAATATCGAAGCTAGCGGTACACGCTGTTGGAGCACGAGTTGTCGAACTTCTATTTTCTACCTTTCCTCCCAAATCGATTTCCCTTCTCAAGCTGGAATTGTATGGTCCTCAATTCGCACTTTTCGCTAGCGGCGATCTGAGCAATGTGACATCGAATCAACCGACGCTAGAAAATATTATTGAACAACAGCCTACGAAGCGTGAAGTTGCTCTCGAACATATTCTCGGCATTCTGAGCAAGGGTATGGACAAGGATTTGTTTGGCTTCGCCTACTTTCAGCATCTGTTTTCGGAATATGTGACGGTTGCATCACCGAACGAGGTACGCGCTATTGCCCCATCCGTCGTTGATCATTCCATCCAAATGATTTCGACGCGGCAAGGTTCTCGAGTTGTTGCTGAGTGTGTGACGTACGGCACACCGAAGGACAGGAAACGCATCATGAAGAGTTTGAAGGGATACACTCGATCGTCGTTGCTACACAGGGATGCCTATCTCCCTCTCCTCAGGCTTGTTGATGTTACCGATGATACAGTTGCTGTGAACAAGTCTATTCTCGCCGAACTTCAGACCAATCCAGATTCTGAAAATAAGAAGGATGGCGCTGCGGCGTCCCCAATCCTAGACCTCGCGAAGAGTGATACTGGCTCAAAGCTTTTCCTGTTGCTTTTATCTCATACTGAAGAGATTCGCCGGCGATACTTCGACCCCTACGAGCTTGGTGTCCTTCGGTCTGGCGCGTCTGTAACAGAAGGGGGCGAAGAAGTTCCGATTTCTAAGAAAAACCCTGATACGAGGAGAACAGAGCTTCTCCAGTACATAAAGTCACTCCTTATTGAGCTTTGCTCGGCGCACGCAGGGGACATGCTGAGGTCTGCACCGGGATCGCGGATCCTTCGTGAGGTATTGGCAGCATTTCCTTCTCAGCAGTTGGCAGACACTATCGCTGAAGCTTGCGCCGTTTCTACTGAAGGTGGCACTAAAGATCTTTCAATGTTTGAAGATCCAATGGGTCACTTGGCGATTAAGCACATGCTCCTGGACGAGGCCGAGCCCAGCGGTGATGGTGATGAGGACGATGAGCGTATATCTTTGGCATCTAGCCTGCTTTCCCATTTTGGTGGAAAGTTGCCTGAAATCGCAGCATCCAATCGGGGGTGCTTCGTTCTTGTCGCGATGCTCAAGGTCAACGGTGTCAAATCTGACGCTCTCGAGGAGCTGAAAAAGAACGAATCCAAAATAAAGAAACCTGCCGGAAAGAAAATGAAGGCTGGTCAGGTTGCATTGCTAAAGGCATTGAAGGATAGCTGAAGTCATGTCGGTCATATTAGCGCAGACTAAGAGGTATCTTTCTGGCGTTTAAATTGATAATGTACGAGCATTTACTACTAGCTAGTACAGAATGTCTATCTTCGATCCTGTTATTTTTTACATTATTTGTTAGCTAATCTACGCGCTCGTACGTTCATGAAGTTCTCGTAAATATCCAGATACTAGCTAGTAAGTAGCTACGTAAAGCTGTAATATTACACCACGTATATTTAGCCACCACAGTCAACCTTTAAGTACGCATACTAGCTAATAATACAAAACGCTGACAATATATCCCACTACTCTCGTACAATACGAACTTATGACTGTACCAATGAAGCACTCCCATGATGGATGACTACTCTGTCGCCACATCAAGATCGCATGGATCAGTCGACTGGAGGCGAGGGACTGAACGACGGCGGAGACAGCGCCGAGTGGAGGCGGGAGGCTACGGGAGCTATCGAGACCCGACCGCGTCCAGTAGAATCCTTTCTACAAATATTAATGCAGTAGCATCAGCATCATCGAGGCTCCACGTAAGGGCAGAAGCAGTAGACTCAGCTCCGACGCTAACAAAGGGCTGGCGAAGTCGTCATGGTCCGGTAAATATTCTTTCCAACCGCGGCTACATTTCGGTGTCTAAGCCAAGTCGAAGGTGGAAGGGACGAAGGAAAAAAATATCAATGACCGAGGCCAGCATAGTATTGTGTGTCATTGCCGCCGGCGTTTTTACACCTTGGGTTCTGTGCCGGACACTCAATAGATGGCTTTCAACAGATTTTGTCAGCGGCGGACCCGATGTAGCACTGGAGCAAATTACCATCGCTGCTCTTCGCCGGGCTGGGCTTCGTAGTGGAGATCGATGGCCTGTTTCAGTTCGTGACGAAGAGGATAATTTTGAGCTCATCCATCACCCAGGAGGCGCACACGATCTGCAAGGGAGACCGATCGAACTTGCTGTTCCTCCATTTTATGCCCTTGATGATATGGTGGTCGGGGGGAAACAGAGACAGGGTGAAGCGGGACAGCTAGTCCGAAAACCTGCCTTCTTTGATGGCAAGCTCATTTCAGGTCCAGTTGCAGACCTTATTGGAGTCTACACCAGCGAAGAACAGAGGAAGACTGGAAACGTGGACGCAAGGACAATATTTGTCTCTCTGATGTCCTACAGAGATCCCCGATGCAGGCTCACTGTCCAGAACATTTTTGCTCAAGCTGCTTATCCTGAACGAATCCGGGTTGGCGTTATTGACCAGATCGAGCCTGGTGATCTATCCTGTGACACCCCCAGCTTGCCATGCGAAAGCGACCCAATGCAAATGCTTTGCAAATATCACAAACACATTGACGTCTATGAGCTTGAGTCAAATCTTTCAGTCGGAGAAATGTTTGCAAGACATCTCGCTGAGAGGATGTACAGGGGCGAATACTATCTACTGCAGTTAGACTCAGACATAACATTTGTTAAGGATTGGGATAAAGATATTATTGATCAACACGAAACAACGGGGAATGATATGGCTATCCTTACAACTTATCTTCAGACAATCGATAATTTTGATGTCGACAATCGTAAGCCCAAATACACATCAAGGTATCTGATATGTGACGCCGGTTTCACTGGAGTGGGCAAGGAGCGTCGTCTTAGACATGATGTTTTTGACCAACCAGAGAGTGCGTCCCATAGAAATGCACCACTATTGCAACCATTTTGGGGAGCTGGATTTTCCTTCTCTCGTGGTCACTTCGTCTTGAGCGTTCCGTACGATCCTCGGGTGGCAATGATTGATCGTGCAGATGAAGAGATTTCAATGGCGATACGGGCATTCTCTCATGGATACGACAACTATGCTCCCATGCGCAACATCTGCTTTCGAGGCCAAATTGAAGACTTGAACGAGGATGGGGAAGTATCGCCGAAGGAGAAATATTTCTCGGAGCTCGCGGATCAATACATGCGAAAGCAAAAGGAATCAATGACAAGGCTTCTCGGTCTGGTTGGCATGGAACCATATGAGGAAATTGAGGAGAGAACAGAAGAGGAGCGATATGGACTTGGGAGAGTAAGAGAGGCCAGCAAGTTTTTCACTTGCTTTGGAATACACGTGGAGTCAAAGATTACGGAAAGAAAGCTTTGCGATCTTGTTTCATCAGGTATGATGCACGAACAATTTTTGGAAAGCCTTCGCCCCGATGGTATGGGAATAGACTATAGCAAGATTCACTTCAGATTTCACGAGCTACTTCGTGTGCATGAGACCATCTGAAGGGGAACTATCTGCCAGCTAGCTAGCACAATTTACATAGTATGCTCATATTTTATTTTTGTTACTACTACTACTAGAGTAGCAGTACGAGCTCGAAGATGGATGGATACTGTACTAGCTAGTAGTTATGTACAAGCTCATACTTATGCATACTACTAGCTAGAGTATATACTCTACGACGCTCTTAGTACTCTAGCTAGTAGTAGTATATATATATATATATATATATATTATAGCGTTATAATGTACCTCTATCTACTAGAGTAGTACTATAGAGATAGCACACGTACGAGCGCGCGCTGGTACTTGCTGTGCTCTGTGTACCTACTCTTGTAAAACTTAGGTAGCTACGAGCTCGTACTACTACTCCCTAGCTAGTACTCCTACTAGCTAGAGTAGTAGTAGTAGGTATCATGAAGAGTGACGCACTGACTCAGCACAATAGAATTCTCGGAAAAGGTGTGAGCCATGACGAGACGACAAAGAGCTGAGGCACGAAACATCAAATCCGATCGGCATGGTATGCGCTCCTCGTCTGTCGCCTTAATGCTCCTTACTGTTTCGAGGATAGGTGCTGCTTTCGTCGCCCGAACTTCATCATCGTCGCTGATCGGCACTCGTCAGATCCATAAACTAAGAATGACAACCGACTGGGACGACGATGCCAAATATCTCTTTGATTTGAATGGATTCATCATTGTACGAAATGTACTCTCATCAGAAGAAGTCAAGGCGGCGAATGCCGCAATCAATCGGCACGAAGATCAGTTTATCGAAAGATCGGATCCATCGCTTAGAAATGCTGTCGAGGGCACTGCTCTGTATGGGTCCGGCCCCGGGCGCAAAGATCTAGGTCGAGTGTTGGAGTGGGGTTCCGAGGATTCCAAGGTATTCAAGAGCATCCTGGCACATGAAAGACTCCTTCCTTTCTATCACGGTTTGCTGGGGAAGGGTTACAGGATGGACCACCTTCCGTTTGTAATTCGCCAGGACATGGGCGGAGAAGGCTTTCAGCTGCATGGCGGAACAATTGATTGCTCCTCTGGAGAATATAATCCCTTTCTGGCGTACTCCTGCAATCAAGGCAAACTTCACAATGCCTTGCTAGGCGCTAATGTTATTTTGGAAGACCACAATCCAGGCGATGGCGGCTTTTGTGTCGTCCCGGGATCGCACAAGTCTAATTTCAAGATGCCAAAAGGAATGCTGAATGGCGACATGCACAGCGAATTCATCATGCAACCGGCAACCAAGGCAGGCGACGTTGTTCTGTTCTCCGAGGGGACAGTTCACGGAGCAATGGCTTGGACACCGCGAGATCGTCAGCGGCGTACTTGCTTGTTTCGTTTTGCTCCAGCGACAAATGTGTACGGTCGCAGCTACTTTGGTCATGAGGGCGGTGGCTGGCCTACAGCAATTTATGACGATCTTGACGAAGCTCAACGTTCGGTTCTTGAGCCTCCGTATGCTAACCGACTCGACCGACCCAATATTTTGGAGGACAGAAGCATCGAAATAACGACGAGAAACGAGAGGAAGAAGCAGCACGATAGGGATGTGTTTGGCACCCGGTACTTTTGAAGAGACCGGATTCACCCGAATGTTCCTTCTACCAACAAAACGAAGGGCAATAAAGAAAAAATCAGGATTAAAATAGCCATGTCTATTCATTTTGCTTCCGATACTATTAGATGTCAATATGAGCCCTCGCAATGTTCTATTCTAACTCTTTGAGAAAAGAAATGCAGCCCCCCCTCCCATCAAATTTTTGCTAGCTGAACAATGAGAGCCTCCCACAGCTCGAGCTCGTAGCTGGCGAATTCGCGGTCATCGCCCTCCATTTTTCGTACTTCGCCGATACGTTTGATGCCTATACTTACCATACTGTCCCTGCTCTGCGAAATAGCCAGGACATTGTTGCCTTGCTCCACCATGCGCTGGAGAAAGCTGAGGGCCATCTCTCTAATCTCAAAGTCAGGCTCTGAATCCACGCTGAGGAAGTTGGCACATACATGCCGGACGCAATCATCAAAGAGCTCAATACGCTCCTTGGTAGAATCATCCGACGTTAGAAGGGCTTGAAGGAAGAAGAGGCACCGTCTCCGAAGCCCCGCCGGTGGGACCTGCAACCCATCAGCGCGAGTGACACCCAGACCAACTTCAATTACTTGCCTGCCTCCCTCACTGCTACAGAATGCTCGTTCCCCTTCGCGGTGCCCTCTTACGGAGCAGCTCATTGCCTGGACGATCCGCGATCGCATCTTGCCGTCTGTGTCGCACACTTCGGTGTCACTGCTGCCCTTATTGGCCGATTCTTCAGTGGGTATTTCCGCAAAGAAGACGTCCGCAAGGGTCTGAAGCACCCCGCCCTCGAGGACGGACTGCTGAACGTGAGGGTTGTTCTGAGTCAGGGTGGCAAAGACGGCGACGCAGGAGGATCGAACCGACAGCGGTACCCTCTTGCGGTCAGCAGATGCGCAACCGACGAGGAAGGGAACCCCGCCCAGCGCAGAGAAGGCCTTGGCGTAGTCTATCTGCTCTACAATGTCCCGCAACTCTGACAGAAGCCCGACCGCATGCTCCGTAGAAAGCTCCTGATCGCTATCAGACTTCTCCTCCTCGTCATCCTGACCCTCGGCGATGACCTTTCTCCGATCTAGGTACTTGGTTAAATCAGTTAGAATCGTCTTCATCCTTTCACCCTCGTCGACGATACCCTCCTTCATTACGGTCTCGAGGAATTTGCGATTCTCCTCCGACATTTGCATGGTTTCCGAGGACGGCCTTGTCCCGTCCGTGTACGACAGGGACCACTTGAGCAGGCCGAGCCACGCCCAGGAGGGTTCGCCTCCAGAAGCAGAGCCTGACATGGTCCCACTTCAATCGATCTCCGAAATAAGCCGCGTCCTTCAAGCAGCAATCGGAATAAAGAAATAAATAATGAGAATAATGAACATATTCATTTATTTAGCGAACGCCGCCGTGGTCAGTCGTGTGTTGTTCCGAACTCGAAAGAGCCGACTCATAATCACTGATAACTCATAACCTATTCTAGTCTCGCGCCCGCGCGGTCCGTCCCACCTTGGAGGTAACGGTACCCCGGACTACTCGTTTAAAATTTAGTCAACCGTCACTTTTTCTTGCGGTGTGGTGTGCCTTCAATTGGTGCATCAGGATTTTCGTACTACGAGTCGTAGTATGTTCGGAGTTCGGAGGCAGTTGGCGAGCGCGAGCATTAAGAATTCCTAGTGACATGTAACACGAGCTCGTCGAAGGGGAAGGAAATGCATCTGGAGGGACCAAGGGGAGGCTTACATTGTCAATGAGAGTCGACTTTTATACCATGAGCTATATCATTCCGCTTGTGGCATCAGTCGCGGCGTCTCCCCTTCGCGGATTCACCCAAACCGCTCTCCTCGCACGGGCAGCGAATCTCGCCTTCCTGGACTCTGCTTCTTGCACGTTTTCCTCCCTGACCGCCTCAACCAGCTCACATCAGATCGACAGGCGGTCGCACGCCTCCGATTACCAGTTCGTCCACCCTGGCCTCATCGCGCTCGCCGCCCAGCGCAAAAAAAAGGCTATGGGAAGCAGCAGTCACAGCGCCGATACCTCCCTGCTGTCGCGGACGGAGATCCGGCGGATGCGGGTTGCGGACCTGAGGGAGGAGCTGGGACGGCGCGGGATGAGCACGGCGGGATTGCGCGAGGCGCTTGTCGCCAGGCTCCTCGACCTGAACGCGCCCGGTGCCGCTGCCATGGCTCCGACGAAACGCTCACGCTCATCTAAGGGAACCTCGATGCCCCACAGATTGGACGGAGATGCGCATGCCCTAGCTAGATCAGAAGAATCGACATCATCGAGTGCATCGGTTAGATCGGATGATTCTTCTTCCCGGCAGCTATCTCCGGACGAAACCTACGTTTTGAGGTTTGACGGTGGTTCGAGAGGGAATCCAGGGGTCGCAGGGGCGGGCATGGTCCTTTACGACGCCAATACCGCGTCCGAGGTATGGTGCGGGAGATCCTACATTGGAGATTCCTATACCAACAACGAGGCCGAGTACACGGCCCTCCTGGATGGTTTGCGAGGCGCCTTTTCCATGGGAGCAAGACACATCGTGGTGCAGGGAGACAGCCAGCTCATTGTGAAGCAAATCGAGGGAGAGTATAGGGTAAAGTCTGAGAAGTTGAGACCGTTTTATCAGGAGGCGATCAAGCTTCTAGGGGAGTTTTCTTCGTTCCAGATTTCTCATATTCCCAGGGCGGACAATGCTCGAGCGGACGAGTTGGCCAACGAAGCGATGGATGCCAGAGAATCAGACGGGCGTGCGGGCTTGTAAATACTTAGCAGTTCTGCAAAATACGCTAGCTCGGCTGGGTCGTTCCCGTAGTGATTTCTAGGTTACAATGGACTCGCTGGCGACGAATACAACCATTCATACGGTGGCTCATTCATTTAGCCGCCTCCTCTTCCCTTCATGTAGCTCACCCCCTGGCCTAGATTTCCCGAGCGACTTCCTCCGTTGGCTGCATTGACTTGATCCATAGCGTTGCCCATCATGTTGGACATGGGCCTGCCGCCGCCCATGCCGCCACCAGGAGGCATGCCCGACGCAGCACCCGGATCTTGCGACCTGGGGTTGATCACAGTCTCATCGATCGACAAAATGACGCACGCCGCCTCGGTCGACGACGAGTACGAGTTCGCCTTGTTGTCGCTGGGCTCCCAAACGCCACTGTCGAAAGTGTCGCAGATCCCACCGTTCGCAATGTCGACGCCGAACCACTTGCCGTCAGCGTCCTGCGCGTGCTTCCTGCGGAGGGACGAGAGGACGTCAGTAGAATCGAAGCCGGCATTGTCGCAGAGCTGCCGCGGCACCACCTCGAGGGCCTTGGCGAAGGCGGTGACTATGAGCTGCCCCTTCCCCTCAATGGTCAGGGCGTGCTCACGCAGGTAGCGCGAAACCTCCATCTCAACGGCGCCGCCGCCCGCGACCACGGCCTTGGACTTGAGCGCTCGCTTGACGACCATGAGAGCGTCGTGGATGCTGCGCTCGGACTCGGCGATGAACTGCTCGCTGCCGCCTCGGAGCACGATGGTCGAGGTCAGCTTCTGCGGACAGTCCACAAAGACGTTGAACCGCTCGTCTCCAACCTGCCTCTCCTCGAAGCCGCCACACGATCCCAAAACCCCGTCGTACAGACCGTTGGTGCTGGTCTGGACCGCCCCGCCCGTCGCCTTGGCGACTCGCTTCAGATCACCGTCGTCGACGCGGCCCGCGCAGAACAGGCCGCGGTCGGCGAAGTACTGCGTGGCGAGGTCCCCGATCGGGAGCTTGCTGAGGACGATGTTGGCCCCGCTATTGACGCAGTTGTCGAGCTTGTCGTAGATGACCTTCCACTCGGCATCGACGATGCTCTGGTACTGCGTAGGGTCCTCAATGCGGACCTCGGCATTCTCCTTCTCGGACTTGAGCTCAAGCTCGACGTTCAGGAGGAGTACCTTGGGATTGTCGAACTTCTTGGTCATCTGCTCGAAGCCGGCGTAAGAGAACGTCTTCTTGAAGGCGACACCCCCCTGGACGAGAAAGGACTGCCGGGCGTCCCCCCCGGGGATGCGCTTGATGGCGACGAGGCTGTCTAGGTCGTCGAGGGATCCCGCCTCATGGAGGGACCGGACGGCGCTGACCACCATGGGGCTGAAGAGGTCCTGGTGCGATGCGATGAGCTTGGAGTTAAGGGCCGTCGAGGCGCACTTGAGCAGCATGTCCGATCCCTCGTCGGTGGTGGTATCGAAGGGGACGCAAAGCTCCTGTACCTTCTTGACTGCAAGCTTGCCCGCGGCCTGGATGCTGCGCATGATGATCTGGGGGTGGACCCCCTCCTCAACGAAGGGCTTGAGCTGCTTGAGGATCTCCCCCGCGAGGAGCACCACCGATGTGGTCCCGTCCCCGACCTCGGCGTCCTGGCTCATGCTAATGTCAACCAGAGTCTTGGCGGCTGGATGCTCCACGTCAAGGAGCTTCA
>Ga0099799_10243_pt1 | contig 16306 bp, 17 predicted proteins | sample Uncmet6_SortLC_1_FD_89033 | JGI IMG/M metagenome (GOLD analysis project Ga0099799, IMG submission 89033) | Marine eukaryotic communities from CALCOFI LINE 67, Pacific Ocean - CN11_C50_N6_SortLC_1 | ecosystem: Environmental > Aquatic > Marine > Oceanic | place: Pacific Ocean: Monterey Bay...
AGGAGGCCGATCTCGTAGCTGTCAAGGACGCTGGACTTGGAATGATGAAGTCGGTCAAGGCTTCGAAGGCAAAGGCCGCCAAGGCCGAGTTATAATTATCTGATCCAAGGTTTGTGTATTGTTTAGTAATACAGGGGTGATATTATATGCCATAAAACAGTGTGCATAATATTATATACATACTCTACTAAGTATGCATAATACTACCCTACTCTCGTAGTATATATATATTTTTACTGATTCTTTTGTCCTTCCGCCATACGGTTTTTGGAATGTGATTACGCTCGTAATTACAATAGTATCTATACTAGCTATGTACTCTAGAGTAGTATCCATATTACAGTACGTATAATATTATTTTATTTTATGCATACATATTACTAGAGTACTACTAGAGTAGCTAGTATCATATCAGATCTATGCATACTACTTACTAGTATGCATACTAGATTAGTACGATATGCAGATACTACTAGAGTAGTAGTACAGGCAGTAAGTTGAATCTATGCTAAACGTACTTTTACGTATGCATAATATGCATACTACCACTAGTACTAGTACTACTACTACTAGTCTACAGTATGCATACCTCTCACTTATTTGAACTACTATTACAAGTATATCACAGATATGAACGCCCGATTGTGCCTCTCCCCGCTGTCTTATCGCCTTAAATCGACTCCAATAAGGAGCCAGCATAGGCTTATGGCACTAAGATGTGTCTCCTCGACGTCGTCTCTGTCTGCAGACGCTGCTGCGGCTTCGAGGGACGAGAAACCATTCGCAACGCCAAAGGTAGAGGAAGTGTTCACAAAGATGACCAAGCTGGAGCGCGATGACTTGGCAATAGTCGCTGACCTAGTAAATGAGAAGCTCGGACTGAAGGTGACCGAGTTTGATAAATACGGCTTCGGCGGTGGTGCCGCTGCGGGCGCTGGAGGCGCGTCCGCGGAAGGGGGCGCAGGGGACGTTGCTGCGGTCGAGGAGAAGACTGCGTTCGACCTCAAGTTGGTGTCATTCGATGCCAAGACCAAGATCAAGGTCATCAAAGAAGTGAGAACAATGGCTGGCTTGGGTTTGAAGGAGGCCAAGGAAGCTGTCGAGGGCGCCCCGAGGACAATTATGAAAGAAATCAAGAAGGATCAGGCTGAGGAGCTCGCCAAGAAGCTTGAGGAGCTAGGTGCCACTGTAGAGATTGTATAGCGGTGCGTCGCATTAGTCATAAAGAAGAACAGCTTAAAAGTTATTTGCTAATCGTCATCACTCCAATTAAGGGATGGTAGCGCGTTCGGTACGGAATGCAGCTTGCGCTGGGGGAATATTCGTCCAGCACCATGACGGTGTCTGCGACGAGTACACACACACATTCTCCCTAATCCACGAGTACATTCCACCGACTCTCGTATACACTTCAGGGCATCCACCACCACATGCAGCACAGCCGAAAGACGTGATACCGACGAGACGATCGGGGTTGGCAGCAAACAATGGGCCGCCAGAATCGCCCTGGCACGTACCGCGGCCAACCTCATGAGCACAAGTCATGACGGACGAGTCAAACACTCTAGTAGAGAAGAAATTTGTGCAAAGATTGTCCGTCACGAAACCCAAGTCTACTTCTTGCAGGTGTTTTCCAGTGTCTCCGGTCCATTGGTTTGTTATGCCAACACCGATGGCCTTGACTTCAGCGCCTTGCCTGAGGTTGCCCACAATCTCGCCGTCGTCTAATCCAATCGGTTCGATGCTCTGAACAGGCTGCTTGAGCTTGAAGATAGCGATGTCGTTGACTGGACCACCGAAAGCAGTAATCCTATACCCTGGATGTATTGCGCTGGCAGACTGATCTACCTCCATTAGTTCGGAGTAGACGCCACAGTTGTCGAAACCGTTGACAGGTTCACAGTAGTGTCCGACGTGAAAGTGAGTCGGGAAGACGCCTCCGTCAATGCAGTGTGCTGCTGTCAGCACGTAGTCTTTGGCGATGAGAGTCGCACCGCAGCCACCGAAGTAAAATCCACGAGGGACGCGGTAGAACGGATAGGCAAAAAAGGAAAACCGCCCTGGCTTGGCAGTCCAACCATTGATGATGTATTGTTCGGGCCATACCTCGTCTCCATCGGCATCGCCGTCAAAGAAGGAAGACGAGGGCTCTTTGGCCCCGACACCTTCTTCCTCTCCCACGTGTGACGATGCATCATCATATCGCTTGCGCATGGTCTCAAGGGATACAAACTTCTTGCCCTCAAATGCAGATGCGGCAAAGGCCAGTTGCGGCGCGGCCATATCCGAATCCGGGTTCGGTCCCGGGACCGCGGATTCATTCACATTGCGGCCAGAAACGAAGAAACATATTCCTAGCACCAGCCCGGACAAAGCAATCGTGCAGGACACGATCAGTGCCACGGTGCGGGATGATACCATGGTGATCTGGAATGGGGGTAACGATATTAATAATAATAATGGACAGGTTTGATTGTGCGCTGGAGAGGCAGAATGCCTTCTGTATTCTGTTATCGTGTCTCCTTTCAGCCTGCTGAGTGAGGTAGGCGGGCGGGCGGGCGGGCAGGCAGGCAGCAAGAACCCTGTTTGCTAGTGGAGCACGTGTACTTTCAAAAACATTTTTGCTCTCCGCCGTACGGTTCCCGCCCGAAGGCAGGATCGACGAGGAAATCACGTAACTTTATCTACATGGAGAATGAATAATTGAATGGCCAGCTTTCGAAACAAAAACAGCACAAAAACAGCTTGGGGCTTTTCCCATTTCTCCCTCACATCTCCATACACATTATCAATTTAGTTAACAATCAATATTCCTGAGGTGGAATGAATAATGTATCTCAAATGAAATGAAGTAAAACCTGATTGAGCGTGAGTTGTTAAACCCGACACATTCTCTGTTGCGGAAAGGAACCTGACCCGGTCAGAGGAACGGAAAATGACGACTCATGTTCCAGTACTTGTGACGCTTGACTTAAAAGTTCACGCTGACAAGCGCACTTCAAATACGAGCGTACAAAATAATCCAGATGCTAAACGAGTATTTTTGCATTTTCCTCTTCAGTCTCAGGTGTATGTACCTTCTGAGATCTAAAGCACTGGATATATATATATATATATATATATATGTATAATTCTCGGCTAAAAATCACTGGATGAGAAGACAGGACATCATGACACGTCATGCCAGCGCGACAAGAAAAATGTAAGAAAAAATTTTCCAAGCGCGCTGCTTCCCTGCGCGCACGATGCCCCCCCAGATGTCCGTCGACGCGGGCCGCCGATGATGAAGGAAGATGGAGGAAGGTGACTTGCCCAGGAGGTGCTGGTTGTATTATATACTATATTCTCAGCTCTAAATCACTGGATGAAAAGACATGACATGCCAGCGCGAAAACGTGTGAGAAACAAGAAAATTTTTCCGATGGCGCTGCTTCCCTGCGCGCACGATGCCCCCAGATGTCCGTCGACGAGGGCCGCCGATGATGGAAGAAGATGGGGGAAGGTGAGTTGCCCAGGAGGCGCGGTTGTTTTTCGTCGAAGACAAGGTCCGCCGCGATCTTAAACAATATGATCGCCACTGAGCGGCGATGTAATATTATGAGTAAAATGTAAGTGCCGTGCGTGCAGAGGGCGCTACGCGGTCGACATTTATGGCTGAGGTCATTGTTTATTTTTCTGCTAGAAGGGTCATTTTGAACAGATTTAGTACGAACCAGCCTAACCCTGTGATGAAGTACCAGCCTAACCCTGTCATGAAGAACATGTATGCGAGCTCGTATTTTATATATACTATGAATGATGCGATAGAATGTATGCATATGCATGCTGTAGCTAATACTAGAATAGAGACTTGCTTTACCGAGCTCGTACCTCCCATAGTAGATGCTTCTTTTACTTCAGTTGCAAGAAATCTTGGAATCGCAAGACGAGAGTGCAATGGCAAACGCCTGGAGAGGCGATATGGGCCAGGAGAAATCTAGAGTGAACTCATCCTTGCCGACCCGCCCGAATTGTAGAAGCACATCTTCGTCATTATCTCCGTCCCCGTGATTGTGATTTTGCCTGCTCTTTCCGACAATTGGTCGCGTCGGCATTCCAACCATTTGAAAGTTCTTGACGGAAGCATGGGTGACCCGGCCCTTAAAATCAAGCACATGCGCCCGCATCTCTTCATTCCACGTCGGCTCTTTGTTCTCCAAGAGAAACAAATGGTGAAGCGCTGAGGGCATCCTATCTTTAAAGCAGGCAATCATTTCTTCATCCTGGTGACTTGGTTGCCAAACCTTGGTCGTCCTATCGTTATCGCCCACTTTAGGAATGCACACCGTCATTCGGCGAGGACCTTTATTTCCAACAAGATTGTTGGCGTAGAGCACAGCTCCAAGCTCCGATCTGATGGCATCATCGTTAATCTCGTCAAAGAAGGGGTCTTTGTCTTTGGGATTGCGGCCGGCGTCGTATATCTGAAACTCGGTCCCAAGGAAGTTGGCGCGAAGCTTCCCGATGATGTTTTCGCTCGTCTTTTCGTAATCGTTCCTCGCCATGGAGATGAGATAGTTGGAAGTTTTTTTGTTCCTTCTCTTTTTTGATGTCATCAAGAAGACGTCGCCGTGCTTGAGATAGATGCGGTATTCTGGACATATGGCATTCTTATGACGTTTGACATAACATGCGACGGTTCCAGCCTCCATAGGACATGGACTTGTAAGAAAGCTCTTCATGCTATCGTGACTATCTCCATGGCCAAGCATTGAGGCAACCGGTGAAACTTTAGTCATGGGTGTCGTTTCCTTCGTGAATGGCTTAAATTCATCAATAGTTCCTCTGAAACCGAGATGCTTGCTGCTGCTCGTGCTGTCCTTATTATACGGAAAGTAAAGAGATGCATTTGAGAGCTCTTCCGCAGCACCCGATTCTTCACCACTGTCAATGGCGGCAGCTTCAGACTTCATTTTCCTGCTATTGGGGATAACACCCCCTTGTGACTGCAGCATCGTTTGCCTCCCGCAATAAGAAGACTTGGATGGCAATTGACTGCTGCCATGCTCGATACTTTTCCAGGGTCGAGAGTGTGCCCTTGTCGGCGGTGCACCCCGAGTAGGGGGAGGCTTCGCATGTGAAGGCATTTCCCTGGTGTAAATCACTTCGATTAGTCTGAATTGGAAATGCTCTTCTCGGCGCGGCTAAGCTTAACAACATTTGTGCTGGTCACTTGCCCGATTTGTTTTGTTTTTGAAGTTCACCCAATATTTCCTCGCTTTCGCAATGCTTTTCCAGTAGCCTTCCGACAATTTTATCGAAACCGCTGCTACCGTTTGATTCCCAAAGCAAATCACCAAAGGGTGGAGGGCACCAGATGGTGATTGCTTCCTTTCCATCTAAATCTAGGTGAAGCGCCAACGAATGCAGATATGTCCTGTGAACCATGTTATGCTGATTTTGGTCAGGATCACAGATAAAGCTACTTCCGTCCCCATAATAGGGATCGAATAATATGGGAAGCCCGACGCTTTTGGCCGCGACACGCAGCTGATGCGTACGACCTGTGTGTGGCCGGAATAGAATAACAGTGCGGGGTAGAGGTGTCTTTCCTTCCTGAGCCACCACCTCCGATCCTCCAGCTATTGAAAGGTTGCCTATGGCATTGTCAGACAATCCACCTAGACCTGCTGTGAAGAAGCGTGTGACCGCAGGATTGATAGTAGTCTTTTTCAGAATCCACCCACCTCTCCTTCCCTTGGCCATATCGCCACGAATCCACCCCTGCTTCGACTTCTTGGGCTTTTTTGACGACACAGCGACATAGTACTTTACAACATCCTTTTCTCGGAAAGACTTGCACAGCATACCCGCCGTCTTAGCGTCCTTCGCGAACAGCAGGATTCCAGACGTCGCGCGGTCGAGACGGTGCACCCCGAATACCCTTCCTTTGTAAGAAATGCCCGTTTCGTCGTCCCGCTTTTGCAGCATTCGAATCAGAGTGAGGATGCCGGCTGTTCCGGACACGACGTCGTCGTGATGCGGTATGCCGTGCGGCTTATTTACGGCCAGGACGCGGTCCGACTCATACAGGATTGGAATGTTGATTCCCAGTGGCATTCTCAATTCTTGACAAGCCTCAGAGGCGAAGCAGGGAACGGGATTTTCCTGGCGGGGGATGCGCGTCATGAAACAGCAAGTACTAGATCGAATACTTGGCAACGCTGAAGTTACACTGAGTGTCAGCAACAACACATGAAACGAAGGACTTAGCCTGCGAGCGAAAGAGCGCAATCCAGCGCTCATCATTGTCTCATGTCTCATGGTGTTGCCCATAAAGTCTTAGAACACGGAGCGGACGAATGCACTGTCTTGGTGGGTAGAGGGTAGAGCAGGTGACAGGTTGATCACTACTGGTCAAAAAATAAATATCGAGGGGAAAACTTCTGGCGCGCATGCGCGTGCTAGATCTCATAAATAGACGTTGAGTATCCGTAGTATGCATCATTCTACTTTTTCTAAGTAGCTTCTGGTATAGCTGAGCAAACACTACCAACAGACGCTTGTCCCCCCCCCCCCGGTGGTGGCCCAGTCGCGTCCTGCCTTCCCGACCCGTCGTCGGTCGTCCTGCCCTGTCCCCGCCTACCTACATGTAGATCTAACGCTTGGCCAGAACCTCTAAAGACACGAATTGCCAACGAAACTATCATGAGCGATGGGGAAGACGACCCCATCGGGTCCGCATCAGGATTTGACAATGAGGGCGGGACATACGGCGAGGAAGGAGGGGATTCCCGCATCCTTGCTGCCGACGAGGACGCAGGCGACGGCGGAGCGGGCGGGTTGGAGGACGACCTAGATCTGACGGGTGATCTTGACCACAACGGACAGTCAGATATGAATGCCGCAAACAATGATGGGGACTTGGAACTGATGGGTTCGGCCGCTCCTGGCGGTGGTTCGGCTGAGCGCGTCACTACTCGGTACCTGACAAAATACGAGCGCGCCCGTGTCCTTGGAACGCGCGCCCTACAGATCAGCATGAATGCGCCAGTCATGGTCGATCTCGACGGCGAGACCGATCCGCTTAAAATCGCAATGAAAGAGTTGCGCGAGAGGAAAATTCCCATAATTATTCGCCGCTACCTCCCGGATGGCAGCCACGAAGATTGGAGCATCGACGAACTCATTGTTGATTAATTGTAACAATACCTAGAGAACAAACAAATAGGGGATACTGTAATGCTTTGATCGAGTCTAGAGTATAATTGTATGTATCTGTCTCATCTCGGGTGGCTCCGTAAGGTGAAGATAGAGATTCGAACAACTGGTGTTCGATGGAATGGCAGTAGTCTTTTTACGCGCTGGTATGTGATACTTTTAAGTAGCTACTAGAAGAGTAGGAGCTATGCATAATAATTCGCGCGCACAGCGAACACGAAGCATCAGCATCTTATCTGTCTGTTATCAGAGGAGAGCAAATGAGCCGGGTGACGGTACGTACTAGTAGTCTCCACTTCTATTAGAGTAGCTAGTAGATAGTATGGTCAGTAGACTCTACTCTAGCTATATAGTACAAACGTACTGTATCTAGAGTCCTCTGGTACATCATGCAAGTACATACTAGAAGTAGTAGTAGCTTACGATACGAGCACGCAAAACGCGAACTGCTCTGGAGAACTTTCTCGTGTCAGCATGTTCCACAAAAGAACTGCTTTGCCCACCATGACGGTCGTACGGTTTGCGCTTGTTGCCATTGGCTACCTAATGTCAGTACATGCCCTGACACCCGACCGAAGAGCGTTCATACGGCAATCAGCAGCAGCCGCTACCTTCACAGTAGCATCAGGATATGCTCAGCCTGCCTCGGCCAAGGATCGAACGGAAGGATACGCTGTCCAGCACTCGGATAGAGAATGGTCTTATATGCTAAGCGGCCAACAATACAATATCCTCCGACAAGGTGGTACTGAAAGGCCAAACAGCTCTATCCTTGAAAGTGAGGATAGGCCAGGAATGTATTCCTGTGCGGGCTGCGGGGCAGACCTCTTCGATGCCGAGGGGAAATTCCATTCCGGCACTGGATGGCCTTCGTTCGCCAATGCTCAACCGAAAGTGGAGGTGCAAGAAGTCAACCCTGTCCAGATGAGCTTTGGAGGCGCCGAAATACGGTGTGGGAACTGTGGTGGCCATCTCGGGGATGTCTTCCTCGATGGGAAGCTCTTCGTTGGAACCCCAGCCTTCCAAAGCGGCAAGAGATTTTGTGTTGATGGATACGCACTTGTGTTCAAGCCAGAAGATGGCAGCGATAAAGTCTTTGGAGATACTCCGCCACTCAATGGCAAAAATAAGGGATTGCCGAGCTTTCTCGAGCCACCCAAAATCAATGCACAATCAAGGGTGTAGGATAAATTGCTTTTCTTATATGCATTACCATGGTAAGAAGTTCATACGGGCTGGATTACGAACAAGCCAAAAGTTGGTCCGCGGAATTCAGGTTCCATTAAATGGTCTGCGAGTCTTTCATAACGGAAACCTGCCTCAGAGAGCGCCTCAAAAAAGCTGGGTTTGGTGTCCAACATTGTTACGCCTAAAAATCTAATCGTGTTCTCATGCGACAACCGTTTCAGAGAAGCTATTAGGGGTGCATGGAGGTGGTCACGATAGGCAACGTCACTTCCAAAGATAAAATCAACTTTCTCGTTTGCCACCTCGTCATTTTCGTTGTCAAATTCTCCCCACTTATGCTCGGAAACAAAGACGTTTGTGATGCCAAGAAAAAGGTGAGGATTCGAACCGATGGTTTTGCGCATCAAAGGTAAATGGTCTTCAAGATCTGTAAGTGCTAGGGAGGATATGAGGCCATCTGCTACTGCTGCGAGGCAAACTGAGAGGTACCCATTTCCGCTACCAAGTTCGACAGCCCTCAAGTCAGCTCCGTTTTTCAGCCGGCGTAAGTTGCGTCGAACTGAAGATGCGTGCCGCTCGAAATATTTGGCCATTGCAGCACCAGTTGACCACAAACCACCTCCTATACCCGTATCCCAGTCCTCGTCGAAATAAATTGATTTCCCGTTCACCTCGGCGAAAGGTCTTTGTTCCGTGCTCATGGCTTCGGCAGAGCTATTCCTGCTGTCGATCAATCTGTGTTTTTCTGATTCATATTTCCAACTGCTGCCATCTAGTCCGCTCGTACGTCGTTCGTATGCATATTATATATATATATACGTATACTAGCTACGAGTCGTAGTATATATAATAATAATATGCATACTACGAGCTCGTACTACTCTCTAGTAGTAAGCATAGTACGAGTACTAGACTAGTACTCATACATGATGTACGAGCAATTGTACCGATACAGTAGTGCTCAGAAATTAATGTTTAGTGCCTTAACTTACTGGCGGCCGGTTCCCATCCACAGAAATGTTCATCCAACGAGGCTCATACTGCAAGCCTGCATACCACCGAAACCACCCTTCACCCACATGCATCCATTCCTGCCTCTTGCATCTCAGCGAAACGCACGGTCACAATCAAAGACCCAAGCAGTGCTCAAATCCTGTCTCGCCCTTTTCCGCGCGATAGCCCTCCTTTCGCCAATCTGTATACCCTTTGTAACCATCGCATCAGAATCTTGCCCCGACGGCACCTGCGAAACTGAAACGCCAAAAAACATTCCAGATCCGATAACAAAAATGAGCAACGCCGACAAGTTTATTGAGCTCGCAGGAGGAGAGTTCCCCGAAGGAGCTCTTCCCGGCCAGCAGGAGTATGAGCACCCTCTTGTGAAGAGGTAAGGCTGGGATCTGACGTTGTGGGAATCTGACGAAAAGTTGCGAAAGGGTTACGATTTTCCACTGTCCATGCGTCTTAAATTCATATTAATTTCTTATCGTTCGCTCGTCCGAATATACCAGGTACGCCACCAAGGAGATGTCCTTTGTTTGGTCTCCCGCCATGAAGTTCACCACGTGGCGCAAGCTTTGGACCGCTCTCGCGACCGCCGAACAGGAACTCGGCATCGAAATTAGCGACGAGCAGCTCGAGGAGATGCGCAACAACCTTTATGACGTTGACTTCGAGCACGCCGCCGAGAAGGAGCGGGAATTCCGTCACGATGTCATGGGCCACGTCCATGCCTTTGGCAAGGCTGCCCCGAGCGCCATGCCTATTATTCACCTAGGTGCTACCTCTTGCTATGTTGGCGACAACACCGACATCGTCCAGATCAGGGATGCGCTGGTACTCATTAAGCGCAAGCTCGTTAAGACCATTTCCATCCTGAGCGGCTTTGCAAAGAAATACAGGGATCTTCCCACGCTGGGATTCACTCACTACCAGCCTGCCCAACTCACCACGGTTGGGAAGCGCTGTACTCTGTGGATGCAGGACCTTGTCTTGGACTTGGAAAGAGTGAACCGGGAGATCGATGATCTTCCCATGCGCGGCGTGAAGGGCACCACTGGCACGCAGGCTTCCTTCTTGGAACTTTTCGATGGTGATCACGAGAAGGTCAAGAAGCTAAACAAGCGCGTTTGCGAGTTAATGGGTTTCAACAAGGCCATTGCAGTTTCTGGACAAACGTACACGCGCAAGATTGACTTCAACGTCCTTAGCGTCTTGTCTGGGGTGTCTCAGTCGGCGTACAAAATGTGCGGTGATATTCGTCTCCTTGCCAACCTCAAGGAGGTGGAGGAACCCTTCGCCAAAACGCAGATTGGTTCTTCTGCCATGGCTTACAAGCGCAATCCCATGCGTTCCGAACGTGTCTGCTCCATTGCGCGGTACGTCATGAGCCTCCCGAATGCGGCGGCAAACACCCACGCTAACCAGTGGTTTGAGCGTACCCTGGACGATTCCGCAATTCGCCGCATCTATCTTCCTGAAGGATTCCTCGCGGTTGATGTCATTCTTACCCTCCTATCAAACATTGCCGATGGTCTCCACGTGTGGCCTAATGTAGTGAAGGCTCATGCGATGGATGAGCTTCCGTTTATGGCCACGGAGGTAATCCTGATGGAGTGCGTTAAGGCAGGGGGGGATCGGCAAGAGCTGCATGAGGCCATTCGCGTTCATTCTATGGACGCCGGCGCTGTTGTAAAGGGAGAGGGCAAGCCAAACGACTTGATGGAGCGCATCGCAAACGATCCTCTTTTCAAGGCCGTCCACGACAAGCTCGATGCCATGATCGACCCCATCCTCTTTGTTGGGCGTGCACCAGAACAGGTTGACGAATTCCTCGCGGAGGAGATCGATCCTATCCTTTCGGCCAATGCCGAACTTCTCAAGGTGGATTCGGTGGACGCCGTCAATGTCTAAACGGACATGCCATAAAAATGAAAATTCGGGAAGATGATAAATACTGATAAATCTATAAAATCATTTAATTTCATTTCTCTAAGGTTCCCTCACCGTCGCAATTGTCGCAATTTACTTCCCGGATTTGGTGGCTGTATGTGATCTGGCACAGTCCGAGACCATTGCAAATGTTGCAAATGCGCATGCTATCTAGTTTGCGAGACGAGGAAGGTTTGTTTTGGGAGGCGGTAGAGGCCTTCTCACCACGACTGTCAAGCTCCGAATATTTTTTGAATAATGCATTCACATTGACACCGCACGTACCTGCGGCGAATGTTGCCGCGAGGAGGGAAGGTGGGACTTGCGTTTCTGTCGAGTTGTCGTCGACCGTCATGCTATCGAATGTTTTTTGGAGAGAGAAAGTATCCCAGGCTCGCAAATTGAATCGATACAGGTGACCAGCAGAAGACCTCATCACTCGACCGCGAGCTCACTTATCCGATGCCCAATGCCATAGGTACCTTATAGGCATCTTCTGACTTCATCAATGATCTCGTTCGCAGAATGGGCTCCCTCAAATCTTTGGATTGCCTTGCAATCCTTGAATAACATAACACACGGAAGATCTCGAATATCATGCTTCGCACCAAGACTTGGAAACTTTTCCACATCAATATGCGCAACTAAAACTTCGTCCGCCAGTTCATCGCGCACTACCTTGAGTTCTTTTTTCATGCTCAAGCACGGACCGCACCACCTTGCGTCAAACGAAACAAGTAGTGGTTGTTCCTGGTCTTCGAGCATTTCATCAAAATTCTTGAATCTCATCTTATTGGGCGATGACGAAAATAGTGCTGATGATTTTCTCTGATGATTGGTGTGGCGATATTGCGATCTCCTTCGCCGCCGAGCCGCGGGCATCGAGCTCGAGCATTGTACGGTATCGACGAACGAAGAATGCGGCGTCAAGGCTTGCTCGTCGTTGCTAAATGCTAATCGGCAGGAGTTCGCCAGAGATCGATGCACTAGTGCATCTGATGCCGATAGGCATAAGCATACGAAGAAGGAAAGACGAGGCAATATTGTTGGGTCCCTCATAGTACGAGACCCGGTCATTGACGTCAAAGGAAGCGATAAGGTGGAGAGTGAGGATGCGAGTTTTGATGAACCATAACAAAGAAGCATGAAGAAGCCTTGGCTTCAACTCATTCACTCACAACCTTCACACAGCTTGACGCGACTTCAGAGTCCGCCAACTACACCCCTATCCCTAATATAGTGTATTAAGTTTGCCTTCTGTCTACGAGTAGAGCTCGTAATCCACTACGCCATATCCTAACATGGATGTGTAAGTAAAAATGTCAAAATTCCTTGTTTTGGGGGGGAAGATACGATTCTTTTTCTCATCGCGATATTCTTTGTCAGATCGGACAAGAATGAGATCATTCATTATTTATTTCATAGGTAAGCTCGTTTTCGAAACATGTCTCGCCATGGTGATATTTCAAGCTCCGATGATACTGTGGGAGTATGTGTCTTTCAGTATCCCATGCCTCGTTTGCACACCATCGAGGAAGTCATTAAGAACGCAGAGAAAATTTGCGAAATCGTGAAGGGAACGAAGACCGGACTCCCTGGAATGGATTTGATCGTCTTCCCAGAATACTCCACCATGGGAATTATGTATGATCGTCAGGAGATGTTTGATACCGCTGCTGCCATTCCTGGACCCTTGACCGATATGTTCGGAAAAGCCTGTAAGGATGCAGGTGTCTGGGGTGTGTTTTCCCTGACGGGTGAACAGCACGAGGACCACCCGAACAAGAACCCTTATAACACGCTCGTTCTAATCAACGATCAAGGCGAAATTGTCCAGAAGTACCGCAAGCTTCTGCCATGGACACCAATCGAAGGTTGGACCCCTGGTAATCTCGGAACCATCGTCAGCGAAGGACCCAAAGGGATGAAGATTTCCATGATTATTTGTGATGACGGAAATTATCCTGAAATTTGGAGAGATTGTGCCATGAAAGGGGCTGAATTGGTGATTCGCCCCCAAGGATACATGTACCCAGCCAAGGATCAACAGGTCCAGGTTTCAAAGACTATGGCATGGTGTAACCAAGTCTATGTGGCAGTTGCTAACGCGTCTGGTTTTGATGGTGTCTACACTTACTTTGGCCATTCAGCAATTATCGGTTGTGATGGACGTACTTTGGGCGAATGCTCAACCGAGGACAATGGTATGCAATACGCCCAACTTTCCCTTTCACAAATCCGTGATGCCCGCAAGAATGATCAGTCCCAAAATCAGCTCTTCAAGTTGACACACCGTGGTTACACTGGTGTCTACGCCAACGGCGATGGTGACAAGGGATTGGCCGAATGCCCTTTCGACTGGTACAAAACCTGGGTCAATAATCCTCTTATGGCCCAGGCCATGGCGGAGAAAGTTACTAGGAATAGCATTGGAGTCAAATGCTGCCCAGTTGCTGGAATCCCGGAGCCTATCCCCGAAGTCGAAGAGAAGGATATCGCTGAACTTACCAACGAGCTCAATCTCCTTTAAGAGCTACATTATATATTTGTAGAGTAACATTTACCTTAGCTTATGACACATTGAATGAATGCCTTGACATAAGAAATTTTGTTCACAAGGGCATTTCCATAAAAAAGGAGGCGGAAGCATGGCCAATTGTTAGACACGAAAATTCAATTCCATCTTCAAAATGACTGTTGAAAAACCTTCACATGCGTGGCTCTCGTTAGTAGGAAGAGAGCAACACGAGATGACAGTTTTCCATTTACTCTTGCATGCACTTTTGCTTCCGCCGTATATTTCCGTTCAAACCAAGAGCCTCTCAGCCCCCGGCTAGATCGGGCCGCACGAACGAACGGGATTGCAAAGCATGCGCACCATACATGATGTTCCGTTGCAATTGAGGCGAATATCAATCTTTGACCATGCACCTGCTCGCACCTATTTCGGGAGAAGAAGACCATCTTCTTCCTTACCCCCGAAACCCCACCTGAATCCCCGTTTAGACTGTCTCACCTGTATGGCAGGGTAATCATATTATCAATCGAAGTCGCGATTGCTGCATTTTGCTGGGCGCGGAGAGAGTGACTGCTGATGACCGCTGGCTGCTGGTCGCTGGTTGTTGTTGTGCTGACGCACTGACGCTGCCTCTGCGAGCTCGTACAGTGGTATGCATACTAGCTAGTAACACTATCATACGTATACCGCACCGTGGGATCAACTTCCGGGTTTCTCCTGGTTGGGAGTTGGGAGTGCTATGCATACATACTACGAGTCGTAGTAAGACATGCTACTGTACAAGCAGAACGAAATGACAAGATGACATTGATAAGAATATGCAATCATCACACCCTATCACCATGCCCCGCAATTGAAGGCGGCTTTGCACTTCCGACCACACCACGCCAATCACCGTGTGCGCGGCTGATAAAATCCAGCTCAAACTAGGGGCGCTTTGCGAAAGGTGAAGGATTTAGCTTGACCAAGAGCAGTGGCTGCTGATCAAAAGATGGAGGCTTCGCATGCCCCAAGTTTCGCCAGCGCCAATTCGGGTATCCCTTGCTCCATCTGCGCATGTGCCCAGAAAGGTTCCCTCTCTTCCCCTACCAGCAGAGCTAGGGGCCTCTCTTTGCCGGACGCTACAAAATTTCCCGCTCGTAACGACCTCGATGCATCCTTCGTCTACCTCTCCCCAAGCGCGGGACTGGAATACAACGGCGACGCATTATTGCGGCAGATATCCAGTGGGTCGCATACGAATGGGAACGGTGATTTGGCCGTTGCAGCGCGGCAACTTTCACTCTTGGAACGCGCAGTATCTGGTGGTGACATGGGTGTTAGCGACGGTGATGGATTACCGCTGTGCGAAGCCTGTGTCGAGAGGGTAGCGGCTGCAATCGACGCCGACACTGAGCGGATCCAGTGGGAGGCTCGGGCGTACGAGGATGCCGTGGCCGGGGTTGCAGAACGGGAGAGGCAAATACGGCAGGCGCTGTCTCTGAATGCTGAGCTGGCAGCGGAGCCTTCACAATACCAGGGCCGTCAACCCGATCCAGCTTCGGGAGATGAGCTGGTGGGCAACGCAATCGATGCATTCCGCGAGGAAATTTCCGGCCTCGCCGCCGCTGCGAGCGAGTACGAACAAGAACTGCGCCAACTGACCGATCTGCTGCACGAGCAAGTTAGCCAGGCGGTCGCATTATCCCGGGAGGAGGAACTCCTTGCCATGGACCGGAATGATTTAGAGATTGACGCGAAGGAGTTTGAGAGCATCAGTAGGCACATGGCCTTAAGGGTAGCCCAAGCTCATCGCGAGGTACTGGCCCTGTCACAGGTGAACCTGCACGCCATCCAATTCAGGGTTACATTGGAAGGAAAGGGCCTTCGGTACCCTCTCATAAATGGCCTTCGGTTGTCACACAGGCCAAAGGGAGACCTGGGCTGGTCGGAGATCAATGCTGCGTGGGCCGTGGCGGCTCAGGTGCTGTTCTTCGTAGGAAGCACAGCCAAGTTCACCTCTCGAGATTTGCGCATTGTCCCCATGACAACGTGCGCCAAGATTATTGAGCTGGTCGATAAACGCAAGGTGGTGCACAACCTCGGCAAAGAGTTGGAGCACAGGAACGGCCAGCCGCCGAGTCGTCGGCACGATAATATGATACCGTCCGTTCGAGCCTTCAATTCGCTTCTGCACCAAGTCGTCGAACACGTCCTGTCCTCCCGAAAGGTTGGGGAGGAGGCCAGACCGCCGCCCTTCGCAATGACAACGACCACCATCGGCCCGCTGGCCTTGCTTTCGTTGGACGAAAAGTCAGGCTCGGCTGGCTGGACCCCGGTCATCGTCCGCCTCGCCCACAACTTGCAGTGGCTCATTGACGTGGCGGCACTGCTGGATTGACCCGCACGAGGGTGCGAGAAACTTCCATTGCGCGCTCGTAGAGTGTACATACATATTTATTAATATATTAGAGCGCAAGGCTTCTCTAG
>Ga0099799_10245_pt1 | contig 16284 bp, 9 predicted proteins | sample Uncmet6_SortLC_1_FD_89033 | JGI IMG/M metagenome (GOLD analysis project Ga0099799, IMG submission 89033) | Marine eukaryotic communities from CALCOFI LINE 67, Pacific Ocean - CN11_C50_N6_SortLC_1 | ecosystem: Environmental > Aquatic > Marine > Oceanic | place: Pacific Ocean: Monterey Bay...
CCAGCGGAGGGCCACGCCCGTCTGCTTCTCGCCGGAGGCGCCGCCGCCCCCGCCGCCGCGGCCGCCGGAGCGGCTGCGCGAGCGGGAGCGCGAGCGGCTGCGGCGGCGCTCGCGCGAGCCGGAGCGGGAGCGCGATCGGGATCTGGACTCACCCATGCTGTGAGAGGCTGTTACTGTTGCTGTTTCGGCTGGCGCGGCTCGTGAAAGCGAGCGCGGCAGTCGAAACTAGAGACGGCGAGGCTTGGATGTCCAGAGATGATTTTTGCGCGCGCACCTCGAATCAAAGATCTATCGGTGAAACGGGGCAGCAAGCGTCCCGTGAACCGCGAAACGGAATTTCAGCGGCGTTTCGTATCGTGCGGGTGGAGAGCTGCCCCACTTTTGATGGAGAGGCGCTGGGGCTGCCGCGCCTCTGCGGGACTCTAGAAACGGTCGGCGTCAGCGTTTGCGACCCCCGGAAGGACGCAGACAGGCGCCGTCCAGGAATTCGGCGCTGACGTCGCGTGAAGGGCTGCCCACCAGGGAGAGCAAACCCATGGCCATGGCCCGCCCCCGCTCCCGCGTCTTTGAGCGACCGTCCTCGAAACAACGGGCCATCACACCGTCCAGTAAAGAACTGACACCAGCACAAAAAGAACGAGAAAAGGAGCTCATGGCCCGCGTCGGCAACGAGTGTTTCGAGGTCGTGAAGGGGTGCTGCGGGACGCACATCTACGCCCACCAGAAGGCCACGGCTATTAATTTATTACTACATCACGACTGGTTGTGTGAGTTGAGGCACGCGATGCGACCTCGACGAACCCATCTAGGATTTACCGCGGACGCCTTCGCTCACATGAGGCAACGGGACTCGCTGCTCGATTCGCCGCCCAAGAACCCGCCTCCCGTAGAAGAGGCGTGGCGGCCGGGGACCGCGCCCCGGTTCCTAGCCGAAGGTATCGTGTGGCCCCAACACATCCGACCGGCGACGGCCGTCGCGGAGGGCGAGCCGCCCGACGACTGGCCCCAGTTCTGCAAGGCCTTCTGCATTACTATTAAGGAAGGTAATAGAGCGCAACATTTGCGGTTGTTGTTTGAGACGTATGCGCGAGAACAGCCTGGTGCCATTTCCCGAGAGGAAGCTCGAGATGTCTGCTTGAAACATGTTCATAGATCAGGTAGAGTGGAGGAGCGCCCGGCGAAGAACGCCGTGTGTGCTCAAGAGCTCGTCGAGGACTTCGACGGTGTATCGCGGGAGGGCTTCTTGGACTGCGTCGGGTTTGAAGAATTGTGGCGGCGGCACATGCGCGTCTACAAGCAACTCAAAATCGACGTCTGGTGTTTATTACAGGACCTCGGCCGACGGGACGCCGCGGAACGGGCAGTCATGAAACGGCCCTTCGAGCAGAAGAAGCGCGACGCCTGGTCGCTGATAGATAGAAAGATGGCTACCGATGTAGCCAACTTTAAGGATACCTTGTGAAGAATTAGGAGGGGGCGCCGCGGCGACGGCGTGGGGGCTAGACCCCCGCGGCCCGGAGCAGCAACTGTCGCGAGGCCGGCGTCGCCGCCGCGACGACGGACGCGGCCCCAACCAGCGACATCGCGATCGCGGCGAAGGGCTGCGCGTCGGGCTCGTCGCCCATCTGCGCCGTGCCGATGCCGTGCGCCGCCGCGCCCATGGCCATGCCCCGCGCGACTGGATCTTTCGTTCCTAGCGCGTCGAGAGCTGCGGGCCCGAAGGCGGCGCCGAGGACGCCCGTGACCACTACTAATGCCACTGCTGCCGCCGCATCTGTATTTAAAGCCGTGCAGACCGCCACCGCTAACGGCGAGGTGATGCACCGCGGCAGCAACGCGTACCTTGCGGCTTTCGGTAGCTGAACCGCCCTAGCAGCCAAAGCCGTGCCGTACAAGCCTACTCCTACTCCTGATATAGTGCCGGCACCTACAGCCTTCCAGTTCTCCTTGACTTCTCGTCTACGTCCGTAGACGCCGCAAGCTAAGGCTAGTACCGAAGCGCCCAGTAAACGTTGCAAAGGCGCTCCTGCTAATGTAGCGTAGGACTTTAAGGTCACTGCGGTAGTTTTCGAAGTCGCCTTTGCGAGGATGCGGCACGCGACCGTCGTCACGAGAGCACATTGGGCCACGGGATGCAGCGCCCGCGCCAGAGCCTTCTTCGCCTTGCTTTCGCTCTTTGAGAGAGAAGAAGCGAACCTGCTCCCGAAGACGAAACTTCCAAGTGTCGCCGCGACGAAGTAGGGCCTCTTGAACTGACTCTTGCCTTGTGCCGCGAGGACTCCTGATAAAACGGTAACCACACCAAGCGGTTTCAGGAGGGGACTCCCGAAGGGCACTTGGGCCGGCCTCGACTTGGACCAGGTGTCCGACGCCGCCGTGCAAGCTTCATCCGAACAAACTGCCCCTACAGCAAACGCGGTCGCCGAGAGTGAGGCTGCTAACCCACCAAACACGACGACCGCCAACGCCGCGGCGTCCCTCGCCGTCGCGACGACGGGCTCCGCCAGCGGTAATAACACAAGTGCGGGAGCGAAGAACACCGGCATCCAACTCAACAGTAGCGTCGCGCCGGGCGCCAGCAGTTTCTTGTGGAGCTTCTCGCCGATCGACCCCGTCGCAATCAGCAAAGCTACCAATGCGCCGCCGCCGGCCAAGGAATGGGGCAGGCCCGATCCCTTAAAGGCGACGCGGCACACCTCGTCCGCGGCCGCGAGCTCCGCGAAGCCGGCGAGACGTGGTACGAGCGGCGGTTTCTCGGCGACGGCGTCGTCGGCGGCGGCAGCTCGCAGCGCTGGTAGTTTGGCCGACGCGAGGAGCTTTTGGCGCTGCACTACAGGTGCCGGCACTCTGAAGGCTGTGGCGGCCTGCCACGCGGCTACGATCAGCAATGTTGTGCGAGGCATGATTGATGATGTGTCTGCAAGTGTCCGAAGAGTAGTTGCTGCCGGTTTCGGCGCGCGGCGAGGTGATGCTCTGCTCTGCAGCTGTGAGAGCAGTCGAGCAGACGAGAGGCTTTGGCATGGACGGCTCCCATGAGCGGTCGGAGGGCTCCTAAGAGTCGCAATATATGGGTGCGCGGGCGTTTGGGGCCTTAAAAAGCTACTAGCGCGAGCAAACACATTTTTGGCACACAACCGGTGCGACGCGGAACCGCTGCCCACACCGCGCGCCGAAGTCCGGCGGACCGGTGCAGGGTGCGGGTGGTGCGCCGGGAGGCTGCACGCGCCGCGGCTGCGCGAGGCTCGGCAGTTGACACGACCGGGAGGACACGAACGCACAGTTGACGCCACCGGGGCGACGCGACGATGATGTGGGGCCCGCCTCCGCCGACCTACAGCACGGCGGACCCCTGGTACGACGGCGCCGCGACCTACGACTACGGGCCGGCGGGCGCCGAGGGCGAGCAGCGCTGGGCGGTCCTCGACGGCGCGCTCAACAGCTACTTGGGCGGCCAGGACGTGCCCCCGCCGCCGCCGGCCCCGCAGTATCAACAACAACAAACGTGGGACGAGCAGGCGTCGAAGAATGCGCAGAGGTGGGCCAAAGAATCGTCTGGTTACGCGGCGCAAGCTCAGGCCCAGGCCGCTCGCTTGGGCTTGGCTGCGGGAGGTGTTGGTGATTTGGCTTCGTCGGTCGGTCATTTATCCGCCGCCGTCCAACGGATGGAGGAGCGGACGGCTCTCGTGCAAGAGCGTGACGCGGCGCGGATGCGATGTCTAGAGCTCGAACAGGCTCTAGCCGAGAGGCAACAGCAAATCCAAGCGCCGCCGTCGGCGCCGGCGTCGCCAATGCGCCTGCCGGCACCGGTCCAATCGCCTCCCCTGTCACCGGCGCCCTCGGAGCGCCCGGTCCAGTCGTCGCCCGTCGCGACGTCTACAACAGGACTGCCTCCTAGAGCTCAATCCATGAGGACGTCTACCACTGGCTTAAATCAGGCAATGGTACCGGTAGAGGACCCGGCGGAAAGCAGACGCCAGGCCATCTTCCGCGAGCGCCAGGTTATTTTAGCTGAAAGACAACTACTAGCAGAAAGAAGGAAGCTCGAGGAAGAAATGGCCAAGGCCGACGCGGGCGAGATCTTCACCGAAGCCGCTACACAACCGTCGACGGTCACGCACGCGCACCACCCGGAGCTCGCCGAGGCCCGCGTCCAGATCGCGAACTTGCACGGAGAAATGAAGGAGATGCGGGCGCTCATCTCTCGGCGGTCCGGAAGTCCGCGCGCGTCGTCGGAGCGGCCGGAGAAGCGGTCGCGGCCGGAATCTCCCGTTGTGAATGATGAACTCGTGATAAGGGCGGCTCAAAACGCGCGAGAGGATGCCAAGAGAGACTTCGAGAAGCTGAGGGAGGAGCTCGCGTCGCACCACAAGGAAGAACTGTCTTCTCATCATGCATCATTAAGGGACCAGCACGAGCAGTATATCCAAAGCTTACATCAAAAACATGAAGCACACTTGGAGAGCCACAAAACAAGAGCGGAAGCCGAGGCCGAAGCCGTGCGGTTGAAAGCGGCGGCGGAGGTCGAGGCCATGAAGCATCGCCTCGAAATGGCGCTCGAGAAGGAGCAGTCCGCGCGGGAGAAACAGGAACAGGCTCATCAGCGAGCAGTCGAGGCGATGGAGGAGAAGCAGGCTCTCGCGTTGCAGGCCGAGCAGCGCATGCTCGCGCTACCCGAGAAGAAGAGCGTCTCGGAGTCGCACGTCGGGCGGCTCGTCTCGCAACAAATGCCGAAGCAGGTGACCGAGAGTCAAATTGGTGCCCTGCTCGAAGAAAAAATGTCCAATCAACAACCTGGAGTGTCTGAATCTCAAATAGCGAGACTCATGGACGAAAGGATGCGTAGTCATCAACCTGCTTTAACAGAGTCGCAGTTAGGTCGCATCATGGACGAGAAACTGTCTCAGTTAACAAGTCGACACGCCCAAGACACGCACGAGCTCCAGACGAAGCATCTCGAGTTGGTCCATGGGAAGATCCAGACGCTCACCGAGGAGCAGGCGAAGCATAGGGGCGAACTGAAGGCCGCGCAGCTCGAAAAGGACGCGGAAATTGCTGCCCTGAAATTGCAACTAGAAAGAGCGACGCAGCACCACGCCGTGACCCGGGAGGCGCCGCTGCAGCAGAGCGCGCCGAAAGAAGTGGCGGCCGCTCACGCGACGCATCACGCGTCGCATCACGTGCAGCGGGAGGCGCCCCTGCAAGCGGCGGCGGCCGTCCAAGAAGTAGCGGCGCCCGCGGCGCACCACCGCGCGCACCACGCGGCGAAGGCTCCGGAAGTTATTGAAACGGTCAAGAAGGAGAAGAAGAAGCCTTCGGCCGTCTGGACTAGCGGCAAAACTTCAAGACTGAAGAAGGCCGTGAAGGTGACGTGGGGCAAGGGCCCCAAGCCGACCGCGAATCAAATAAGAGCCGCTCTCGTGGAATACGGCGTGGTCACAAAAGTAGGGGAAACCCCACATGGCAAGTCCGAGTTGGTGCTGTTCGGCAGCGAGCGCGACGCCGAGAACGCCATGAGCAACTACAACGGCCCTTGGCGGCTGAGACCGGCGGCTGCTGCTTTGGAGGATCCCTTCGGGCACGTCCCCTCGCCCGAGAAGGCGGCACCTTCTAGATTCGCCGCGCGCACGGTAGAAGTGACCTGGAACGACTCCGTGCCGCCGTCTTCGGATAAAGAGCTGCGTTCTCAGTTGTCTTATTTCGGTGATGTTACGAGAAGCTTCCGGACGGGCCACCGGGGCGTCGTCATGTTCTCGAACCACGAGGGAGCACAAAGGTGCGTCGAGGACTACCGGGGGCCCTGGTCCGTCAAGCTCGTTAATTCTAAACGGGTGCAGACACCCAAAGCAACGAGGCGGCCGTCGACGAAGGAGGAGGTCGCGGCGCGAGCTTTAAGGGTGTCCTGGCGCGGGCGGTCTTCTCCGCCGTCCGAGAACGATGTCAGGGACGCCCTGTCGAATTTCGGGACCGTGGCTCGGTGTCAATCTGGCAGCACGCACGCTGTGGTCCTGTTCGGGTCGTCAGCCGAAGCGAACGAGGCCCTCACTCAGTACCAAGGGCCCTGGAAGCTCACCAAGGCCGAGCAGCACACCTCCGTTGCACCGCCTAAGGCTCAGACGCCGGCCGCGAAGGCTCAAGATCTGAGAAAAGCAACAAGGAAGGTAACTTGGTCTTCCGGCGCCGCCGTGCCGACCGAAGATCAATTGCGGGCCGTCCTCAATGCCTACGGCCCGGTCCGGCAAGTGGCGCTGAAGAAGCGATCGGCCATCGTCATGTTCCGCGACGAGGCCGGAGCGAAGAATGCGGATGAGAACTACCGGGGCCCCTGGCGCCTCAATGAACTGGGCGCGCCGGGCGAGACGCCGAAGACGCCGCCTCCTACCGTGCACAAGCCTTCACCTAGAGCGCACCACTCACCACCTAGACATATGAAACCAGTGGTCAAGGAGGCCCCTTTGCAGCACCAGGCACCCGTCGTCCAGGAAGAAGTATCTGTCAAGAAGAAGCACCACCACAAGAAAGCTGAAGAGGAGGACCACAAACCTACGGAAGAGGACGACGACGTCCCGCCCCCGCCGGCGAAGAAGCCCGCTCGCTTAACGGCCGAAGCCTTAGCAAAGCTGGAAGCGGAGACGACGCAGAAGAAGGCGCCGCTCCCGGAAAGATGCGTCAACATCACGTGGCCCAAATCATCGAAGGCCACGGAGGCCGGCGTGATGGAAGTCTTGCGGGCCTTTGGGTGTGCCGACGTCGTCAAAGTAAGTTGCAGAACGAAGTCCGCCGTGACGCTCTTCGCGACGCCGGCCGCCGCGAAGAAGGCCGTTTCTAAAATCAGAGACGCGTCTGGTACGGTTGAGGGCTACGACATGAAGACGTGGAAGGCGTTCCTGGCCTCCGAGGCTCTAGCCATCAGAGCATCAAAGTCTTCGGGACCGCTCTCCCCCCAGAAGCCGCCGTCCGTCGCTTCGAGTGCTCTACGAAGATCACAGGAACGCGAAGAGCAGCGCCAAAAAATGGCTTCGGAACAACCGACGCCCGTCGTCCAAGGCGAGCTCTGGAAGCGCTGCGTCAAGGTGACCTACCTGGGCGGCTACAAGCCGAGCACCGAGTCCCAGCTCGCTTTGGATATTGAGGGTGCGGGCGGCGCTCCTTTCGTGAACGCGAAACTGAAGAAGAAGTCCGCCGTCCTGCTCTTCTCCTGCACGGCCGACGCCGAGGACTTGGTGCACGGCGTCGGCGACTCGTGCGACAAGTTCACGGCGACCATCGTGCCGCCGCCTGGTGCGGCGTCGCCGAAGTAAAATTCACACGTATCTTTTTACGGTTCGGGGGTGGGGAGTGCCTAGGGGCAGGTACCGCACGTCTTCTTGCAGGCGTCGTCCGCCCGGACGCCGTCTTCGCTGAAGCGGGTCGTGCACCTCTTTGTCTTCTTGGCGACGTGGTCGCAGTCGTACTCGTCTCCCTCTTTCGTGACGTAGGACCAGTCCTCGTCATCAACACAGTCGTCGTCGTCGCTCTCGGCCGGAGCCTGGCACGGCGGGCCTTCGACACCGCACGAGTTCGTTTCGCACTTCGAGCCGGGTAGACATACTGCGGTCTCGACCGTGTCGCGTCGAGGAGCGGGTCGCCGGCGCTTTCGCCAGTCGGCGGCATTGCATTGAGAAATATAATCTGCTCTACACATAGAGACGCCGTCGCAATGAGGAGGCTTACCACTTCCCAGTTAGCCAGCGTGACTAACACACTAGCGCTACGGGCGGGGGTTGTCGAAAACGCGAAATTAAGCAGCACCAGCCCTCTGCAGCGAGCACATCGAGGCTTTCCGTATTCATTGGTTGACAGTGACGCAGTTGTGTGCTGCCGCGGCGTCTAGCAAGCCATGTCCAACCCCAAAAACGCCGGCGTACACGTCGCGCCGCCGCCGCGCTGGTCCGTGAAAGCATACTTCACCTGCGATGGATTCAGCAACGACATGTTCAACGCGCTGACGGCGTGTTTACCTTTAGCGCTCTTCTGGCGGCGGCACTTGGGCTTGGACGTGCTCGGAATAAGCTGCTTCGTCTTTTGTGCGGTCGCGGCGGCGGGCCACGTCTGGCCGCGAGCGCTGGCCGGCTCGACGCATTTGGTCAAGCTGGCGTTTACGCCCGTCGCGCTGCAGGGCGCCGATACACGGTTAACGACAGCAGTGGCATGCACCACGATCGTACCCTTCCTCTTCCCGGCGCTAGCGAAAGTAGAACCATTAGGAGGCGGCGCGCGGCAGCTCTGGATGGCCTACCGCATTTTTACTTTATTCATGGAAGATAACATAAGGTGGCAGACCATAGCAGTGATGGGCCTTTGTAAGCTACTATATAGGATGGAGCGGCAAGCAAGGATGAAGCGCGGGAAAAGGGACGAGTACGCCTTCGCGCACGCCGCCGAGCATCTGGATCTGTTTTTGTACGTCGTGGTCACCTCCGTATCATTCGACAACCGTTTGTTGGAGTACGCGCGGGCGGCGGGCTTGACGTTGGTGGCCGCTTGTGCTTCCATCGAACCTTTTGTGGAGCACGGCGACGGCGGGAGGGCGCTACTAGGTGCGCTCGCATTGATGGCCGCGGACTACTCGTTCTTTAGGGCTGTAGGTAAGGTCCGGGTCGGGATTGTTGCTGTCTTAGCGACGATAGCTTATGTTTTTGAGAATCGAGGTGGTGGCGCGAATACGAGGCCTTTATTACGTATAGCGACTGCTTTGGCAGTGGGCCACGCCATGTTTATAGCGTTCGGCTCGACTGGTTTATACGGCTTTTGTGTCGTCGAAAGCATACTCATGCTGTGTTCCGGAAGGGACTTCCACACGTCCCAGGGCCGCGTCGTGATTGACGACTCGGCCTTCATTGCGCACTCTATCATCGTAGCGTATGCACTACGAGCAAAGCCGTGGCACTTGTTTCTAGCAGCAGCGTGGTCCTTCGCGGACGCGATGGATTTGAGGTTTTCCGGTAGGCGGGGCGGTGGTGCTCTACATTTATCGATTGTCGCGCTCTACGTCTACCGGGACGCTGATGTTAGAGTAGTTTATGTGTTATGGATCCTGACGGCGTTGGCATTTTGCGGCTACAACGTGTTGTTAGGTTTGATAACAATAAAGAGGGGTCCCGGCGGTAATTTACCAGAGGAGTGCCACGAGGCCTTCTGGACGAAGTTGCGAGGGAACGCGTTTGCGATCAATCCGATCGGGTACCTGCTCAAACCGTCGTCGCCGGTGCTCTCGTGGGAGCGCATGTCCTGGGCGAGAATAGAGGAAGATATTAATAGTGTGGACTTCCAAGGCTTCGAAGCTGACTTGGTCGTCGGTGTTTTATCTGGAGGTGGATTTATAAGACATATTGTCGCGCGGCAGTTCCCGAAGGCCGACAAGGGTCTTATTAGATCCCAGGTCTGGAGCCGCATCTCGGCGTCGGAGAACATTAGAAGTGTAGGGCAGGTCTTCAGCGACAAGGAGCAGTGGCGCTCCAGCAAATGCAAGGAACTCCGATGGTTCGTTTCTCCGCAGAAAAAAAAGTACGCTAACATACTGGTGGTGGACGACTCCGTCAGCTCGGGCAAGACGATGCAGAACGTGCTGCGCTTCGTCCGGAAGGAGTTTCCGGCGGCGACGGTGAAATGCTTCGTCCTTTATGCGCCTCCGGCCTCGTCCGGCGGCGCCGCGGCGTTCGTGGACTTCGTCTGCCACCGGGGCCACGTGCCGCTGCTCTGGCCCTGGGGCTGCGAGATGGACTAGTGGGCTTCTTTTTGGACTAACTTGAGTTGCGGATTACTCGTGCGTCGTGGACTCGTGGCTAGCGTGTCGCGTCGATGGCGTGCTTGCGGGGTATAGCACAGCCAGCCCCCACGCCATCGACGCGGAGGTCCGCTCGACAGCGATCAAATAAAATTCACATTACGCAGCAGTCGTCCCCTTGCGCCTTTTTCCGGTTCTTCTGGTCGGGCGAGCCGATCGCCGTTATGGACGAGCAGCCGACCGGGTCCCGGTCCTCGACGTCATCCCCCAGCACGTCCACGAGCGCCCGTAATCTACCAGCACATCTCCTCAAAATCCTCCTTTCGGCGTCGGTCACGTCCGTCAGATCTTCATCGCGTAAAAAAGCGAGGTCGAAGACCCGCTTCGCCCCTAACCTCCTTAATCTAGGTGCGTAGTCGTCCGGTAATCCCAATTCCCGCAGGAAACCTTCGAGTGAGGTAGGTGGCGTCAGACCACCTGATTTACTCCTCTTCAGCCTCTCCACTTCATGCTTCAGCAACCCCACTTCGGCCATGGACTGCGCTAAAGCTTCTAAATTACGTGTACGCTGCTGCTCCGCAAACCTCGCCCGCTCTTCGGCGTCGGCCGCTCGGTCGTGCGCCGCCGACAGCTCGTCTCGCAGCGACGCATTATCATCGTCCAACACCGCACACCGCTGCCGCGACGCTTCCAAGTCCGCGGCGCAGTCGTCCAAGGCCCTTGCTGTGGACTCGTATTTTGACTCGTTTTTTTTATCTTCAGCCGCTTTGGCCTCCAAACGTTTCAAGATCTTCGCCTGCCAGGCCTCCTCCTCTTCGAGTCGCGCGCGTAGTCTCGCTACCTCGTCTTCCGCGAGCGTGAGCTTCTTGCCCGGGCTCCTGGGTGATCGGATGGGGGTGGCCGGGAGGTCGTCCATTTCTGATCTTTGAGTGGTGCGAGCGGGCAGCGCCGTCCGAACGCGTGCGTGGTCGCGCGCGTGGGTGCGTGCGCAGGGGCAGCGCGTGCGTTTGATTGGAAGCGCGCCTCGTTTTTGATGCTCACTAGTGTGTTACAAGACGCCCGTAGCTCGAAAAAATAATCGACCGCAGTAGTATATGACTTGTAGCCCTTTTTACACCAAAACGAACGTTCACGGGAAAACCCGTTCACTTTCCGTTTTGATGTAAAAAGGGCCACAAGCCGATTATATCGAGACCAAAATTCATGGTTCTGGGCGGTCGATTTTGGGGGTCTAATGATTTCTAGTATATTTCATGAATAGGGGGTTATTTCGAATATATAGTTGAGTTAGTCCCGCCACGTCATCAAAACGGTTTCACTGACGTTCACCGTTTAGACGACGCGGCGAGTCTAACCATTTAATTATATTAAGTTATGCTTATATTATATTTTCACGAATGATGGAATGATGATGCCAGCTGGAGCGCTGATCAAAAGTCGCAGCCGAGAGCAAAACGCCATCGATCCGCCGACTGTACTTCCTCTACCGCATACTATTGACTAAGCACGCGCTCTTAGGCCGGGGGGTTGGGGGGGGGGCGGTAGGGTGAACGAACCGCGCGCGGGCGGCCGGCCAGGGAGCAAGGACGCCGTCCTCGCGCGCACGCGCGGGCGCCGGCCGACGCGACGGCGCGGACCGACGAAGCGGCCGAGATCGCCGGCAGCGTCCCGCCGCGGACGGCCAAAACTCGCGGGCGCGCGCGGCCGCGGCGCGCGGCGGTCGGAGCGAAGGCGCCAAAGCGGACGACTCTCAGGAAAGAAAACGTTCGCGGGAGCCGGGCAGACGTGCTCGCGGCGCGGGAAGCGCGGGCGTTGAGTCTACGGCGCCCCCAGCTGCTGCCGCGGCCCAGTGCGGGCAAAGGGCTGCCCGTGGCCGCGCGCGCGCGCGCCGCGATGCTGTTTTTTTTTGCACACGCCCTCACATAGGTCCGGCGGGTCGCCCCGACCCGCGGGCGGGGCTGCGCGGGCCCCAGGGTACTCCCCAACAACGGTTCTCTTCAAATCGAGGATGCTCTTTAGTAATATGGACAGGACGCTAGCTGCGGCTGGCGCGCCCGGCTTTCGAGAGACCGCATTGGTGCGTTTCTCGGTCTCTGTTCGTGTCGTTGTACGTCACTGATACGTATCGCATCGGTCCTGCAATTCGTGTGGGCTGCCGTGCCCCCACGAGTAAAATTCATTTGAAACCGTTGTTGCGGTGTCCCAAGACGCGTACACGCACGCCGCGAAGGCTGCCCTTCAAGATGCATCGCTTGCCGCCCGACGTGCTAAACGTAGTCACCCAATTGCTCGACGTGAAGGAGTTGGGTCGCTGCTCCCGTACGTCGCGCATGGTGGCGACGGCTGCTGTGTTTGGTTTCGAGGCGCGCGCGCAGGAACGAGGGCCTGGGCTAGTTCTGCACGCGAGGCAGGCGCAGCGGCAATTTCTTCGGGAGCCGGACTGGCGGAAACTGTGCCGCAAAGCCATGTCTATCAATCGGGAACATGGGCCTGCCGGGTATCACCTCTGCCGCGAGGCGGCCAATCCGCAAAAGGGCATAAAGGAAGCCAACCAAAAGTACATGTTTACTCTCGAAGCTTTCGACGGCGACCCCTCGGACTCGGGCACGACGTGTCTGTTGGCGAAACGCGCTGAACTCGGTATCTTAGTCACCGAGACGGATCCGAGGGGCAGAGAGCAAGTAAGCGTGGACGCCGTCTTCCCTAATTCAGTCCAGCGTGACCGAATTGCTTTCATGCGCGTCCTGATCAGCCGCGGGGCAGACTCTCTGGAGAAGACGGCCGTACTCTACAGCGGGGCAGCCACTGGAGAGGAGACGAGCACTGGCAGGGCAAGGTGGTTTCATAAGTACAAACCGCCGTGGATCGAGTTCGACGACGATGCCGACGGATCAGAGGGCGACACTCTCTCTCTCGGCGAAGATGACGAAGATGAAATTGGGAACGGCTTGACTGCTCTGGTGTGGAATTTAACTGCAAACGAGCGGCGAGGGAGCCATCGCGGGCCCGGGTGCGGCGCGTACTTCAAGAAGGGCATACATTCGGATCGCGGCGAGACGTTCATGCCCCTCAACGAGGTCCTCTTCCGCCTCGAGCACCTGCTCGTCTTCGACTAATAAGATCACACTAATTAATTCTTAGGCCTTCTTCTTGAACGCCCCGAGCCCCCGCGCGCCCTTCAGGATCGCGGACAGCTTCGGCGGCTTCGCTGCTTCGTCGACGGACGGCCGCCGCGCTTCAGCTGCTTTCTCCTCCTTCTGCTTTCTATCCAATTCCGCAGCTAATTTAGCTCGTCGTCGCTTCTCGGCGCCCGAGGGATATTCATAGGCCACCCGCTCAAACAATTGAATACAAGCCTCGTACGGCTCCAGGTCCACATTTTCTGATTCAGAGAACCGGTCGCCGACGCGCATCAGCGCTTCGATCCAGTGCACCCAGTCCAGTTTTCGGTGCGGCGCGTGCTCGTCGTGCAACTCATCATCCGGTGTACGAGTAGCCCGCAAAAAACAAAGGTTGACGTCCCGCTCCGTAAACCCAACTGTAGGGTCCACAAAGTTCAACGACTCGCACATGTCCTGCCACTCGCCGAAGGAACACATTTTATGCTTTGAGAGAGCGTCCTCCCGCCCCGAATGCGTTTTAAACGCTCGCTTCAAATTGTCCATGTCGTGCTTGATGCTATCCTCGACGTCCTCGCGCCAGACTCTAGCATGGAAGTCGTCCTGCTCCTCCCTGGTTGGCACTAAAGGTGCTACCCTTTCAACTAATTTCTGGGCCGCTTCGAGGGGCGTACTTACCTCCTTGGTCCGAAACCATTTAATCATCGCGAGCTTCATGCACGCGTCTAAAAATTGAAAGCGACACAAGGACTTCTTGGGATTCAAGTGCGGGTTCTTGGGACCGGTAGTACAACATCCAAAAAAGACCATGTCCGCGTCGGCTTTTCGTTTCACTTCTAAGTCTGCTGACACGGTGAAATCAGTAAAGTCGTTCCATCCTAACGTGAATATCGCTTTATTGTTCGAACAAAATAACTTGTAGACCGAGAGAAATTCGCCGTAGTTCGCCTTCATGAGGGCTTTCGTCGAGCCGTCGTCATTGACCAATTTATCGCAGTGCGCCAGCTCCCAGTCCTTTTCAAACGGATGCTCGTAGGCGCCTTCATAGGCCGGGGCGAACAACGACTTCTGCCAGGTCCAGGCCTCCTTCGGTTTGGCTTTGACGACCGCTGCCTTCTTCTCGGGAATGGGTATGAACTGGACGTCGTTCCAATCTCCGGGTGGCACACTGTGGACGTTCGTGATCAAGCCTTCGTCCTCGTCCTTGTTATCGAAGGCTCCGGCCCACAACGCCGCTTCTAGAGTCTTCTTATGGAGGACCTCCCTCCCGGCGTCCGAGGCCGCTTCAGTAACCACATCTTTGCCTGCAGTTAACTCAAAGGTGTACTGCCTATCTCCGGGCGGCACCAAGAGCCAGACCTGGTGGGACTTCTTGACTTTTTCACATAAGTGAGGCTTCCAATCATCAAAAGCACATCTACATGCTACTTTCACATCTGGTCGTGTAATAAGTTTCCTCGAAGCCGGCTGCACGTCGGAATCCGACCGACCGGGCGTCCACGCAAATCTAATCTCGTGCCACCGCTCGCAGATCCAGCAGTGTTTACTTCGTTGCCACTCTAGTGATTGCGGGACGTCCTTCGTTCCTATGATACGCGTATACAAGTACTGGTCGTCGTCTACCTCGTCGTCGTTGTTGACTAGGAACGGCCCCGGCGCTATTTCGGACGTAATGGCGTCTCCTAGTGAATTCGACTCCTTGCTGTCTCGATTATCGTCCATGTTCAAATGGTCTCTACCCCTTTCTAACAACTTGCCCTGCCTTCCCACACCTTGCAGCTGTTCGGCGAGGTTGTTCTCGCCGGCGACCATGGCCTCCCTTCGTTTTTTGGCGTTGACGTAGGACGCGCGTTCATCTAACACGTCCTTGACCTTGTTGCCTCCCAAGTGCAGACCGGCGAGCGTTCTAGACGCTCTAGCACCACTCTCTAGTCTTCGGAGGTCGGTCTTGGACATGCCGTTGAAACTGAGATTGACGTGCCATAATTTGGGAGCTTCGCCCAACGATTGAGACAGCAATGCGATGCAGTCATCTTCGAGAGGAGGGTCATTCCCGCGGACGCAGTTCCAGGACAGGTCGCAGCGCTGGATTCGTGATTGGAGTAAGCCTCGCGCGACGGCCGCCGCGCCGGCTCCGTGGAGGCCCGTCCACGCCAGATCGAGCAACCGCAGCATGGGGAAGGCGCCATATGGTCCTAACAACCCCCCTAAAGTTTCCGCCGCCACGCCCAGGTCGTTCTTCGCTAGATGCAGCTCGACGAGATTGCGCATCGCCCGTCTCCCCTCGACGCGGTGGGCCCACTCGGACGTGATCGTTAGTGCCGGTGCGCTTGCTAGGCCGCAGTGCGACAACGATAATTTTTCTAAAGAGTCGCAGCCCTTGCAGTCCAGCAAAGCTGCTACAGCTTTTGCGGCTTTTGGCCGTCGACATTGGTTATCAGACATATCTAGTTCTTCTAACCGCGTACAGTGCGCCACGAGCGCATCGCAAACCGCTTTGACACCTTTCGCCTTCAGGCGGCAGTTCTTGACGACGACATGGATCGGATCGCTACACGCCATCGAGTCCATCACTGCTAACGCATGATCGTCCCCAATCCTCTGGTCTTTCAGGTCGAGTTCCGGCCTCTTCGCCTTGTGTAAAGATTGAATCAACTGCATCATTTTGGGTTCTGGTACTAAATGGTATTCATCACATTTCTTGAGGTAATTTTCCGGAGGGCCCCGCCGCCAGCCCTGCACGGACGGGCACCGTTCCGACCCAATCACGAAGATCTTCCTCTCTAGACGTGCCACCGACGCGCCCGGTGCTTGCAATTGTCTCTGGACCTCTGGAGGGGGGGCTTCTCCGCGCGCGGCTCGTCGCTCCGCGCGCGTGATGGAGCCGGCCCTACTCAGTAGAGAGCGGCCCTTGTCCTCGGGGTCGACGTCTTCCCTATCCAGAATCGACGCGGAGTTCTCCTGTGCGTTGTATAAATGTGATCTACGGCGTCTGCTACGATCGAAGATTCGAGACACTGATAAAAAACGGCGAAGGGCCACTGCTGGGGCGGCAGCTCGGCGTCCTCGGGCACCGTCGCCGTCGACGGCCGCGAGCCCCGCGAGCCTTGCCTAGAGCGCGGCGTCCGCGATCTTTTGGAGGGCGTCCGCCGTTTGCCCGCGCCGCTGTGCGGCGCGGCGACGACGGTCACGCGCCGCCCCGACCCCGGCGTGCCGCGCGACGGTCTCCTTTGATGTCTGGACGGAGGGTCGTCGTAGACGGAGTAGCGCGGCCGGCCGTGGAGTTGCTTCGTTTTGGCCTCGAAGGCCTCGAAGCGCGCGCCGCGCGCCGGGCGCTCGAGGACCTTTGGGGCTTGTTGTTGAGGCTCCGGCGCGTAGCGCAGCAACTGCCGCGTCGCGAGT
>Ga0099799_10247_pt1 | contig 16218 bp, 9 predicted proteins | sample Uncmet6_SortLC_1_FD_89033 | JGI IMG/M metagenome (GOLD analysis project Ga0099799, IMG submission 89033) | Marine eukaryotic communities from CALCOFI LINE 67, Pacific Ocean - CN11_C50_N6_SortLC_1 | ecosystem: Environmental > Aquatic > Marine > Oceanic | place: Pacific Ocean: Monterey Bay...
AGCTCAATCCTCCAAAAGAGAGTGGAGTTCTGGGGGATTTTGAATAGCTTCGAACCTCTCTGCCCATACGCCAAGATTGGGGGGATGGTCAGCTCCCTTACTTCTCCAGGACACATGTCGTATGTACCCAGATCAACCCCACGAATAAGTTCTCCATTGCCCAGAGAAAAGAGATACGGCTGACCTGTTCCCCTGAAGTCGGAGGCGTCGTAAATTCTACCGAACTGATCCCCCACCCTCGCCTCGTAGCGGATCTCCATGGTATCCCCCTTCCTCGACTTGACAGCGCAACTGCCTTTCGCACTGCGCGAGACATTGATGAGGAAGTCACCAGATGACAGGGCGTCAGCGTCCATTCGCTCCTGGTTTAGTATCGAAGGATCCCTCTCCCCGAAGCTCGGCCCACCTCCCCCGGCCGGCGCGGCTGTGCCTCCCCCGACGCTCGACTCTTTGGCTAGCTCAAGCGCCTGCTGCGCAGTTCGGGATCGTTCGCCCTCGCCGCGGATTCCACCAATGGCCCCATCCCCACCTGCCGCCAAAACGTTCTCGACGCGGGCCAGATTGCACACCTTTAGCTCGATCGGATAAGGACCAGCGATGCGCTCAACGACGGACCTGGACGTGGTAAAGTCTAGCACGACCATTCCGGGCTCGGCCCCAGCCCTTGCTCCCTCCCCGTCGGGACGGACCGAGCGGATGGCGACTGCACTTCGGAGGTGAGGATTGCCTAACTTGATATCGTAAAGTTCTAGACCGGCGTATTTGCGGGGAGATTCAAGTGAGATGCGGGTGATGGACGATTCTGGGGGGTTGGACAGAGCTGAAATGACGGCGTCGGCCAATGCCGCAGCATCGGCGGAGGAGCCGACTGGAGCCGAATTGGCCAGGGCAGCTGGAGGGACAACCCCCGCTGCCGACAAAAGGAGGGAAGAAGTTAGAGCCGCCGAAAGGGCCCGCCGACGATCGACGAGGGACATGCAAAGGGAGGACGAGGTACCCCCCCTGATCCGGGAGAAGGCGTGCTGGTGGACTGGAACCAGCGCCGAGGTACCGGCAAGCAGGCACAACAAGACGAGCGACAGGGCCATGATGAAGGATGAATGTCAAGGCTAGTAGTAATTTGTCCTTTACTGGCGCATGTGGGGCTGCTGCAATGGCGCACGCCGAGGGAAGTTCGCAGAAGCAGCAGGGGTTGCCAAGGTTCAACAATCATACATTGAAAATAATATAAAAATGATGCTCGTAATTCTGCAAGAGAGTATAATACGATCGGAAGTAAAAAGTCTTGACGACCAAGAACGTTGTTGTACTAATATTTTTTAATACTATTAAATAGCTTACTTTAGTAGTAGAGCTCATCAACAGCCTTCAGAAAAGTACAGTATTTTTTCACAGACCCTTTTCGACTACTGGTACTCGCGTACTTGACTCAAATCCAATCATATTATACTACTCTAGCTACTACTAGTCTAGTAGCAGATGCGTAAAAAACCATGCATGTGTAAAAAAATAAATGATATTAACCGGCCACAACTTGTACTACTAGCTATTATGATCATTGGCAGGCTCCACTAAGCTCTGATCTCCTCTATTCAATCTCACCTCACCCGCCATGCCGACCTTCGACGATTACGAAGAGGATTTCGTTGCCCTGACTGCAAAGGCTGGATGCCGCCTAGCCCTCGTCGGGGTTGCCACCACCGCTCCCACCGCCTCGCACGAGGATGGAGCATCTGTTCCATCGTCGTCATCTCCGCATGTCGACGACGCCGCCGCCTCCGAGGCGGACTCACTCGAGCATCTGCAGGTGGCAACCATGCTTCTGGGACAGGCTTCCGACGTCCTTGACGCCATGGAGGTTGAACTAAGGCTGTGCGTCCGCGACGAGGAGGATCGGAGGATGTATGCTCTCTGGACCATAAGTGACGCCCGGTCCAGGGATTTGCGGAGAAGATACGACGGCTGTTACGAGCAGTGCAGTGCTCTAAGGGCCGAGTGCCGCCAAGCAAGGCAGAGGCTTCGGAGAATGCTTGACTCGGAGCTGGAAAGAAGGGAGAAAGAGGCCGAAGAGAGACTGGAGAGTAAACCCCTGGACGAGGGTGACACTATCGAGTTCGGGGAGGCGGACGCTACCCGCGGCAGTGGCGACAATATCAGCATCAAAAGTCAGGATGATGGGTGTTCTGGCGGCGAATCGGCGGCCCGATCTCAGTACCGGTCCTCCTTATTCGACAAATCCGAATTTACCAACCGGACACTAACGGGACAGAACGCCACTTTAGAGCGGGCCCGCCGCATCATGGCCGACACGGAGGAGACTGCCGGCAGCATTTCGCTTGAGCTGGCCAGGAACCGCGAGACTATCGAGTCGGCCACAGATAGGGTCGGTGAGATTCATGGCATGACTAACAATGCAAGACGGACAATCAAGACCATGCAGAGGAGAAAGAAGTGGCTACTTTGACTCCTTGTCTTCTGCTAATTACATACGTAACATCACTTTCATTCGCTTGTCAAAGTCTTACTCCTTCACTGGTGAGGCCATCGCCTTCCCGCAACGCAGCTAGGGTTGAAACCTGGGCCTGGTTCTACCAAATTGCTAGAAACCCTCAAATGATGCAAAGAAGAAATCCTGTTTCCTCCTTACAAACCGTGCGACCGAATCAAACCTGAACATGCCAAACAATTCTTCCAAATGAAATGCCTTGTACTGCAGCAGAAATCAGTTTCCTTCGATGCACAACATTTCCACTTCATTGCTCACAGCGAGAGAAAAACAAAAGGAGCAAGATGTCTCCAGCCAGTCCTCCCTCTATGGCCCAAGGAATAAGGTCGTTCAAGCTACTCGAAGGTGTGCAAGACCACCAGGAATACAACAAAAATACGTGTTTTGAAGCTTCAGAGATGTACAATCCTGGTAGCACAGCAAGCGTGGCGGACCTTTTCTTTTTCTTCGACGATGTCAAGACAAAGTCGCTTTTTTTCAACGGCTGCTTTTTTTCAATTCTGACGGGCTTGGTCCGCCCGATATTGGCCCACTTGCTCTCAAAATCGTTTTCAAGCCTTGTTGGAGCATCAATCGATGTATCTCAAATCAATATTATTGGTATTTATATGGTTTCTCTTGGAATTTACAGCTTCATAGTTGGAACAATTCAAACCGCTTGCCTGGACACTGCAGCACATTACGCCGCCGTTGACTTTCGCAAGAAATGGTTTTCGTCTCTCCTCAGGCAGGACGCTGCTTTTTTCGATTCTCAGAACGCGTCCGATTTAGCATCAATATTTGAAGCCACCGCTGATACTTATCAGAGAGGCCTTGGTAGAAACTTTGGTGAATGCATCGAGAAACTATCGTCCATAGTAGGAGGCATCGCATACGCATTTCACTCTTCGTGGCGTATGGCCATTGTCATCGCTGGGGTCCTGCCCTTCTTCGCACTAAAAATTTGGTTTCTTATCAAAATTCAGAAGCGACCGTTCACGAAAGCCGCCATTGCTAATCGGTATGCAGGGGGGGTTGCCTTCTCGACAATGTCTGCAATTCAGACCATCCTTAGTGTTAATGCTGTGTCAGAAATGATCTTCAGATATCAGGAGGCCACTAAAGAGGCGTATCGGAGTGCAACCTCCCGTCTTTGGAGACGAAGTTCCTTAAAAGCATCGATAGTTGGTACCTCTCTCTTGCTGTTCTGCATAATATCATTGTGTGGGATTTCACTTCTACACCGTGACATGGAAAGGACTGGTTGCTACCAATCAGTTGCCAGTGGTGTTCCTGGTGTCTTTTGCACGGAGTCGCCAGGTCCTTCAATCTATGGTGCAACGGCCAGTCTTGTTTTTGTCATTGTTGATATAATGAAAATTTCCGAAGTCATCCAAAGAGTTACTTCCTCTAGGTCAGCATGTGATATAGCCATGAAACCAATTCGAAGAATTGTTGGCGTCCCGGCTGTGAAGGACGAGGGAAAACTTAATGACCAGAAGGACTTAGAAAGAGGAATTGCTAATGAAAAGAAGAAAAGCGAAGTTGACCAACTGGCTGGGTATCACATTGATTCGTCATCCCCCTTAGGTCTGAGGCCGCCAAACATAACTGGTGAGATTACTTTTGATAATGTTAACTTTGCCTATCCGACTAGACCCGATAAAACAATCTTTGAAGGTTTTGATTTGAAGATCGAGGCAGGGACAACGGTCGCCCTCGTTGGCCCATCAGGAGGTGGTAAGTCCACAATCGCAAGTCTTATCGAACGTTTTTATGATCCCAGAGCTGGTAAAGTTCTGCTCGACGGCATAGATCTCAAGCTAATGAATGTTCACTACTTGAGGAGTCAAATAGGTTACATCGGCCAGGAACCAAAACTCTTTGCCATGTCAATCGCTGATAACATTCGATGTGGCAAGCTCACAGCAACTATGGTTGAGGTCGAGACTGCCGCAAAGATAGCAAAGGCTCACGATTTTATCCTTTCCCTCAAGGAAGGATACGACACTCAGGTTGGGGATGAAGGCTCACTGCTTTCTGGAGGTCAAAAACAGCGAATCGCAATTGCCAGGGTTCTAATTGCACGTCCAAAGGTATTTATCCTGGACGAAGCAACAAGCGCCCTTGATGCAGAATCTGAACTCGCTGTTCAAGAGGCGATTGACAGTCTTATCAGAAAAGAGAAGAGGACGGCTATTGTTATTGCCCACCGACTTGCCACAATCCGCAACGCCGATAAAATTGCCGTAATTCGAAAGGGTACGGTCGTGGAAGCTGGTTCACACACCGACCTTATGGCTTGCAGCACTAGTTACTATCGCGAACTTATCAACAAAAACGAATCGGAGCAATCTTTCATTCGCTGTCAACGTTCTCTTGCTGGAAGGCAGTCCTTCATTGATATGGATCAGAAGGATGGAGGTACCAGATGCTCCATGTATTCTACCCACCATGTCAAGTTCCGGAATCTCACATTCTCTTACCCGACACTGCCTAAAACGCTCGTTATGAAAGGATTCAATTTGTCAATTAGAAAAGGCGAGACGTTGGCTTTGGTCGGTCCAAGTGGAGGAGGAAAGTCGACTGTGCTTTCATTACTCGAAAGATTTCATGATCCGATTCATGGCATCATTGAATACGAAGGCGAAGACATACAAGAGCTCAATGTCGCCTGGCTTAGGGATCAGATTGGGCTAGTGCGGCAAGAACCGATACTGTTTAACACTTCAGTAGCCAAAAATATCGCCATTGGGTGCCCCCAGGCGAAGGATAGTGATATTGTTGAGGCATCCAAAATGGCCAATTGTCACGACTTCATTGAGGCTTTCTCCAGAGGGTACGAGACTGAGGTCGGAGAGAATGGTTCTCTGCTTTCAGGTGGACAGAAGCAGCGCATTGCCATCGCCCGTGCACTCATTCGACGTCCCAAGCTTCTGTTACTGGATGAAGCAACGAGCGCTCTTGACACAGACAGTGAAAGGACTGTGCAGGCGTCTCTTGATGCGATCACGGCTAGCCGAGATATCACCACCATTGTCATTGCTCACCGATTAGCGACAATCCGAAAATCGGACAGGATTGCGTTTGTTTCCAACGGAAAGGTTCGAGAGCTCGGAACTCATGAAGAACTTATGGCGAAGCCATGCGGCCGATACCGGAAATTGGTCGAGTACGAGAAGCGAAGCTCTACAATGAATATTCAAACAATTATGAACAAATCCTTTTCCCCCCGCAAGAAATACAACAAGGCCGAAAAAGAAGACAGGGATGGTCGTCTTACAGAGCAGATTGATAAGAGTGGTATAGAGGACCTTGACCTCACGATGGTGTTCAAATTGGTGAAGCATGAAATCAAACCAGTATTCTTTGGGGTCAGTTTTACCATGCTTAGTGCCGCTCGCCATCCATGTTTTGGGTTCTTGTTTGCCAAGACCTTGAATCTACTTTTTGTCCAAGTCGACTCCTGCCCCGTACAGGATGGAACGATCTCTCTAGGTTTCAGTAATTGTGACGATTTCATGAAACACCAATTGCATGACATGAAGGAATCATTATTCCGTTTAGGAGGCTACTGGTTGGCTCTTCCTATCTTCGCCTTTGTCATAGAAGCTCTTCGCCAACGCTTCTGTACGATCGCAAGCGAGCGACTGAACAAGCGCGTTCGTGACGCCACCTTTCAATCTCTAATTCGTCAGGAGGTAGCTTTCTTCGATCGGCATGCTGGCAGTGGCAAATTTGCGCTGCAGCTACAAAATGATGCAGCTAAGATTCACTACTTTTTCGGCGATTCTATCCCTTTGATAGTCGAGGATGTCACTGCCTTCGTTATCGGTTTTTTTCTATCGCTGACATATATGTGGCCGTTTGCTCTCATGTCCCTTGGCAGCCTTCCTATTCTTTTCCTTCTTATCAAGAAAGAGAACTCCATTGCTACACAACAGGATAATAATGAGGACACAATCAGCAGTCTTAGCCCCAGTGGTATTGTTGTTGAAACACTAGTCAATCTCCGCACGGTCTCTTCTCTCACGATAGAGAGGCAGCGATACAAGGATTACTGTTCCGCACTGCAGCGGATACACTTTCGAAGACGAATCATTGAGTCTGCAGTGTCAGGCAGTATAATGAGTCTTGTTGGGAAACTTGTCCTTGGCCTCCAGCTTTGGTGGGGTGGGTGGCTCCTTATTCACTACCCTAATCAGTACTCGTTTGTGAGTTTCCAAATAGCTCTGCAAGTGTATCATATATCTTTCACTTGCCTTACCGAGGCTTGGAGCAAGTTATCAAATAATAGCAAGGACTGCGTCGAAGCGGGAAAGCGACTGTTTTATCTTCTGGGAAGGAAAAGTTTAAATGACCCACTGAGTAACGTTCGTTCCAGCAAATGCAAATCAAAGAGTAGATCTGGTACATGATGTAGAGCGTCCTTCCCTTTCTAGCATGCATGCACATAATATGTTGTGAACAAATATATTATGTACGAGCGTATGTATGTAATGAATGCTACATGCATGTACTCCCCAATAGTACTTTGTTCGTAGTCTACTTATGGTGTACGAGCTCGTATAATATAATATATTGTGTAACATATTTTATACTCATATTTTTACTCCAATTTCGTAGTCTTGTGGATGGAATTTTTTTCGGGAGCCGAAAACGAAATCTTCCAAAAAAGAAGACAGCCGTAATGTCTATTAAATTTTTGACTCTGCAGCATTGAGGACCATAGTGCGTATAGCCTTTACTATTTAACGGGTTGGTTATTATTTACGAACCCTCTTATTAGGTTTAATGACCCCGAATGCATACAGGATACAGGTCTTCCTCGCGTTTCGAGTGGCGTTCATAGCTAGTACATCTACAGTAACTTCATTAAGCTAATTTCAAAAGTCACACCACACTTATTATTATTTTTTATTTCTCACAAGTGCGTGGCGCGTCGCATATAAATTGTCTTTTTTAATTTTGGATGTCCTCCTTTCTTCCCCCAACCCCGATAACTTTTTTTTAAAACATAATATATATATATATATTTATAAATTCAGATTTTGAGCTAGCGAAAAAGCAACCTTGCAAAGGGGTACAACGATGACGACGACAAAAATAAAGTCTTTCATCGTATCGCCTCCGTTCTTTGCCGCCCTCTCCCTAACGCGGTCCTCACTGAAGATGCGTTCGAAACACTTCGGGAAGCGCTTCAGATGAGGGATTTTACCAAGAGCCCGTGCCTTGTCTTCTGCATAAAAGAGGCCATCTCCGGTAGGAGTAAACTCCCCCGACAATATCAGCTTTACTGGAAGAAGTGCCCCCTCCTCCGGACTTCCAGTGAAGCCCAAATTTTGAGGAATAGCATCAGTAGCAATGAATCCAGTACAACACGCATTGATCACTAGCTCGGGTTCTTCCTTAGAGTGAAGCACTGTATATGCATTCAATAAGGCCTTGCTGAGGAAGTAAGCATGGTGCTGTGGTTGAAGAAGAGGATACCCAGCTCTTCCGCAGAGAGTCCACTTGAAGAGAGTTGGTATTTTATTCCTGGCCATTTCATCAAGCTTAGCGACGGAATGCAATTCCGATACAGGGCTCTCGAGGATGGCCTTCACAGAGCGATCTCTGCACAGTAAGTCGAAGTACATGAGAGGACCAATAGACGAGACATTGACTATGCGTCCCCCAGGTTTGACCAAGTTAGGACCAAACGCATCATTGATCCGTCTAGGTCCAAAATAGTTGGTGTTTACGATTTCTTCGCAGCTACGACCCTTTAGGCCTTCGACTGGGTGAACTGCAGCGTTGTTTACAATGGCATAAAGCTTTCCAATTGCTGCTACTTTCGCTGCCGCCGCCGCTACAGAAATATCAGACAAGACATCCAGTTGGAGCAGAGTGATCCGGGTAGCGAGATCTTCGGGCTTGCCTTCAACGATATCACACAGGGTAGCGCAGCCACGAGAAATATCTCTTGATCCAAGTATTACGTGGACGTCAGGATGTTTGTCTAGGAGACTCTTGCAGATTGCTTTTCCGATACCCTTATTGCCGCCAGTCACAAGGACTAATTTCTTGGTGTTTGGCATGTCTTATGTGTACAAAATAAAATTATTAATTAATGAGCCTCTCTATCTAGGTATCACTTTCAGAGAGCAGAAATGCAAGCTCTTTCTCAGCACAGATGCTGCGTTTCTCTAAACTGTGATTCCCCGAAACGACCATTTGGTGAAAGAAACCTTAGCCATCCCGCTCGATAAATCCCGTCCCATCGCAAACATGCACTCAGTTGCAATGGAGGAAATCACTTTCTCTTCCTCATTGCAAACCCTCTCAATGAATCCAGTTTCATCACAAACCTGCTCTAAGTTGTAATGGAGAGGAAACCATCACGTCTCTCTCGCCATCCCGCTCGAGTACCATCCCAAGGTAAACCTGCACTCAGTTGCAATGGAGAGAAAAATTGTCCAGTCAAACCCGCACAACGAAAAGGGTTTGCTCGAAATCATAGACGATACGTTTAGAATATAATTTGTGCTCCTCACTTTTCATGTTATCATTCTTAAATTGAATTCTGTAACCAATGAAGACGTTTAACTTCTTTACAAGTATACTTCTTCTTTGCCAAGCTTGTGCTGGCAAGGTAATCAATGCCGATGCTTCCGCTTCCTACTTGAAAAAGGTATCAGCTGGGGTTGCGCAAGGCAGTCAATGGCTTTCTGAAGCTATATTAAACACTGGACGGAGCTCTCGTGCACCAAGGGATGTTCAACTCGCACTTGTTGGATTAGGTCGTACAGGCACATCTTCCTTCGCGGCCGCGCTGAAAATTCTTGGATATTCACCAGTACATGACAATGAAAGATGGGGAGTGAGCAGTATCTTCAAGGCGATGATGGACGGTGACATGTCAATCGAAGAGGTCAACATCGAGCTAGGTAGGAAAGGATTTGATTCTCCGTGGGTTATCTCGCCTGACTACGTCAAGTGGGCCGCCAAAAACCACAACGTAAAAGTTATCACCACTGTCAGAGAGAAGGAGAAATGGGCAAAGAGCTGGCTGAAGATCACCCCTGCTGCATACCTAGCAGACATGAGACCGTTCAGGTGGATAACATCATTTACTGACATAGCCCCCTACTTTCGCGAATGTTTCTACCATATTGCTACTAACGGCAACCCAGGTCAGTTCCAAAACGCGGACACCTTGGAAGCAGGGTTTGAGGCATGGAATGAATTTGTGAGAGAAACGGTGCCAAGCAATCGTCTGCTCGAGTTTGATGTCAGACAAGGCTGGGATCCCCTCTGCAAGTTTTTGGACAAGCCAATCCCAGCAGAGCCATTTCCTCACATTAACGACAGCACCGTTATTGACAGCCTTATAAAGTTTTTTATTTTCATCGCTTGGGTGTGGCCGCTACTTGCAGTGTCACCCTTTCTTTTATCCTACTATCTTGTGGCTAGGAAAGCTGGGGGGAAAGAAGGACCAAGAGGCGCAGCTGAGAAATGCGTAGATTATTGGATAAATGCAATTGGAAAAATGAAAAGCCATTAAGCATTTGGAATCGAGTGACCGTCGGTAGATAAATGATGGAGTGAATTCGAGCAGAAATGAGTACCTTTGGACAAAATTGAATAAATAATTTTTTTTATTTTATATGTTTAAGTGATTTTACCGCACCGACCAAGCCACGTCCTAGCCATTGTACGAGTCTCAAAGCAAATGTACCGAATTAGATCCGGAGTAAGCACCTTAGGACAAAGATCAGCACTACACCAATTTTGATGTACAGCAACTAGTCCAACCATATCCTACCCATGCGAAGTAGCGACCGCTTCACTTTTGGAAAGCTTTTCTTAACTTGTCGCCAACTGTGGCTTAGCTACGTTTCGTACTTACAAACAGCTGAAATCTTTAATCTTAATTGGCGATAGCCAATTCCGAACACCACCCTTGGCAAATAGCGCGAAAAACATTGCAAGCTGGGACAGGTACCAGGCTATACACCAGCACCACAAGCATCTCCCGTTTAAATAAGAGCAGTCACAGGTGTACGGAATGGCGGAAATCTGTGCGAGCAGGACTACAAATTGGACCAGTTCCAAGGGCACAATATATTTCTTCCACCAGATTGAGGACGCTCGATTTGCTTCCTTATTTCTGTGCATGGACAAAAAGTAGTACGAGTAGATAACGAAGTGAACGAAACTATTGACTACAACTGTTGGAACCATTTCGTAGCTGCTTGAAACATTCAGATTCATATTTGTCATCAAGAGAGATCCAGCGTGATGGTAAATGTGTAAGAAAGAGAGTTTTTTCCATTTCCGTCCTGCGACGATGAGCGCAGTCTCGTTCAATTCAAGAATTTTGCTGAGATAAAAAAGCCAGTAAAGGTTTGCAACTCTTTGAGTAAAGGGGGTGTCTATGTTGCATCCCATGATTTGGTATCCCGATTCTCTTGCTACGAACAACGCCTCCAGAGTCAAGTAAGATGATAGCATTATTTGCAACACATTATAAACGAATTTGATGCTAGTCAAATTGTTCGAAAGGGCCGACGTCTTTCTCAACCGCCACCATGAGGTTGCTATACAGATTAAATAGATAGCAACAAGAGAGAAAGCCGACTTCGGCCTCGTAGAGAAGACGCCGTCCTTGAGGGGAAGAAGAAACGAGAAAGGCGAGGTGAGCATAGACTGTGATATCAGCACGTGAACTAACGCGAAACAAACGAAAGTGAATGGCTTTTCTTACTTGTTTATCCAACCATGATGCCGTGGTTGGCACTTCAGCATCCTGACAAGAGTCAAAGGTCATTGTTATCAAAGAGAGTAACAATCTTCTTGCACTTTCTGAAGGCTTCAAGTACTGTTAATGTTAATAGAGTGATGACTGCAAAATACAGATAATGGGCTTGGGGACAGATTGCGTTAGAACCGAAATACTCCAAATCCGAAAATTCCAAACTTAGATTTTCTGCCAAAACTTTTGCTTTACATAAAACCGCAATAATCTTCTCCCAAATCCACTCAATAAAACAGAAAAGCACCAAATCCGAACTCTCGTTTCGGAAATAAAAACTATTTGATGTTCCTCGCCTTTCCTGGAGCCAAGACTCTTGTTTGTGGACATAAATTCATTTCGTTCCGATACAGTTACATACCAGTTAAACAGCATTCCTATCGAAGTCCAAGATGGTGGTTAATAGTCTCTACGTAGCGACCAATGCCTTAGATTATGCATTCATTGCCTCAGTTTATTGTGTTTGCTATGCAATGTGTAGTGAAAGCCTAACTCCATGGAAAGTGGTTGGATTGTGTGCGTACACACAATTTGTCGCTAACATCCACGAACACGTTTGCATATATTTGTTCTCTGAACAGCTTGCAAAAGTCAAAATTGATTCATACAAGAAAAATATCCTCAACCGTAAAAGAGAACATATTTGCAACATTCTCGAAACGCAAGTGCCAGCACTTGCAATAATCTACTTTATCTCTGCATTCGGCTTCTTCAATTGTCATTTCGATGGCGATAGTATCATTTCAACTATCTTGAGCGCCTCCGGAGACTACTGGGTAGTGCACCAATTAAACGACAGCGCTTCTAATTGCTTTATTCACCCTTGGATGCACAAGAAAGAAAACTACAAAATGATGCACAAGCGTCACCACCAGGGAAACCGTAACTTGAACCTCTTTCATTCCTATGTGTTCGACCTGCACGATCTCTTTCTTGAGTTCTTTCCAGGGATTTTCCTAACTTTGTTAGCAAAGAAATTACTTTTTGGTGTTGCGTCAGTTCACATCCTCGCAGTTGCAAGGCACACGTGGACCGCATTTTTGATCCACTCTGTAAATCCTTTAAGTGTTTGCAGTTGGAATCCATTATTTGAATTTTTCTTCAAAACAAACGTTGCACACAATCTCCACCACTCCTTACCGAACGATCACGACTACATGTGCGTTACTGCTTACCACCACCTTGACTCACAGAAAAGGAAAAGAGACACAGAGAGATACAATAATATCATGAAAACAGACATTAGTTTCGGATTATTTCACTAGATGTAGAAGGGAGGGGCACAATGAGATTCCTTTCGCCAGCTACGTAGCATAATCGAACCTTCGATTCAACAGAGTTAGCAGCTACCACATGCTTGTTTAGCAAGCGAGACAGAGCTAGTAGAGTTCACAGAAAAAATAGGAACGAGAACGTAAAGCTACGTAACAAATGACTTATAATTTCATTCATCAGGATACCTGGGATGCGCCTCCTCAAATAAATTTGCACAGATGTCGCCTAAACCTCAGCGTTCCAGGTTGGTAGAAGCGACAAAGCACCACTATTTACGCCCCCTACCCCGGCAGTGACCCTCGCTATCGCAACGGCGACTGCCTCCTCTGCGTCGATATTCGCGACATTCGTTGCGATTGCTGATGATTGGTGAGTGTTGCCCCAAGCCTTTGAATTGCATTCTGCCGCAGGTACTACCAATGGATTCCGTCCTTTCAACTTTGGGTCGAAGTCAAACCCAAGCTGCTCGAGAGCATCGACCCGGTCCTTGGTTAGGGTTGAACGCTTTGCCTTGCCGGCCCTGAACTTGCGATAGTTCTTCCGGAGCGTGTGGCACCACTCTCCTAATCCAATCTCTCTCCGAGGAACCCGAACGTGCCCATGGGCCTGCCTGTACCGCCGAAGCTGACCCAGGCGTTCGTCAAAGGTGGTTACATACCTGCTGCTCTTTTTTGGCGCCCAATTGAAGCCGAGCGTCTCGAGTTTTGCAACCCGTTCCATCGTTAAGCCCTGGCTACTAGACTCACCCTTCTGCAGCCTCGTGTATGCCGTCCGTTGTAAGGCCACCCATCGACCCAGGCTCGTGTTGGACGACGCGGAAGCTCCTCCTTCAGGGACGATAGCAGGGACGAGGCAGTTCCCATGGCTTTCCTTGTAAGCCCTCAGCTCCTCGTAGTGCTCTTTCCACAACTGATCGACGGTGGCTGGGTCGTTATCACCCTCGTTGTTCGCTCGACCCTGCCACAAAAATCCGATATCTTTCAAGCACTGAATTTGCTCGTCCGTGAGGCTGCAGGCCATCCCGGCAAGCTTGTCACGATACTGTTCCCTCTGCCGCTCGACCCAGGCTCCGAGCTTCCCGCGCTCTGTGACGTAGTCTGGGGGGACATCAGCGTCTCCATGAATAATTTTATAGTTCTTCAGCTCGTCTATCATGCCCGCCCATGACGGAGGAGCACCGAAACCGATCCGTGCGAGCTGCTCATACTGCGCATGGGAGAGCTTAGACGCCTCCCCCTTTTCATACTTCCGGTATTGCACGAGCTGTTCCTCAAACCAAACAGAGAGCCGGGGATTGTTGCGGTAGTGGCGGGGCACGCAAGGGTCACCGCCGTTGGAGGCTCTGTACTGGATAAGATTGCGGAAACGATCCGCCCAAGCGTCCCTGCTGGCCTTGGGATCGTACTCCCAGACGAATCCTAGCTCGTTGAGCCTGGACACCATGTCGGGCGTTAGACCGCGGGATATGCGGCCGGGATGCTTTCGAAGCCGCTTCCACAGCTTGCGACGCTCATGGCACCAGGCACCTAGCGAGGGGTCCCCCCTGTACCGCTTGGGCACGTTAACATCCCCGAACTGGGCCCGGTAGGCCCTGAGCTGGTCCAGCCGGGCTTCGAAACGGAGGGAGGCAACCCTGGGTGGACGGGCCTGGGTAGGAACCTCGTTGGTGCCCCCCCCAGCACCGTCCCCGGACGATCTCATCCTCGCCCTCGTCTCAAATCCCCCCCAAGCGAAATGGATGGCGTCCAGCCTCTTGATGCGCTCCTCCTCCTTCTTGCCAGGAACCCTTACGGGTCCGTCTCGAGGCTGCTGCTTGTACCTGCCCAGCCTGGTCCGCTGAACCTTGGCCCAGGAGGCCAGGCCATCGTATCCAGCCCCCCCGTAACCATCGTAGCGCACGTTCCCAGCCGCCTCCTCTCCCCCCCCGCCGCCCCCCTCTCCCAGGCCCTCCTCCAGCTCCCCGGCGACGTTGGAGTGACCGTACTCCTCGATGAAGTCGCAGAGTTGCTGGTACCGGTCCTCCCACCTGGCGTACCTGACGCCCGGGCCGCCCCCGGTAGACCAGTCGAACCCCAGCGCGTCCATCCGGGACACCACCCCGGGCTCGAGGAGGGGCCGGCCCGGCGCCTGCCCCTGGCGCCGAGGCCCCAGGTTGGCCGATGCCGCGGTTCCGCTCCCGTCCTGCTGCAGGGTGATGAGCTCGGCGGCGGCGTGCTCGGCCTCGGCCGCCGCCGCAGGTCCCGAGGGATGGCAGGCGGGGTCCCCGGGAGGTCCCCGCGCCCCCCCAGCCCCCCCCCCCCCCCCCCCGTCCAGCGCCGCCTCCGCTCCTTCCGCCCTCGCCCCGTCCAGCGCCGCCCTCCTCTGCCGCATCCCCTGGCACCAGCGGGCCAGGCCAGCCCCGGCAGGGACAGGAGCCGCCGGGGTGCCGTGCCCCCCCCCCCCCCCCCCGGGGGGGGAGGCACCGAGGCGGGGCCGTGCCGGTCCCGGTAGGCGACCAGATCGGCGAGGCGAGACTCGAGCGTGGGCCTGGGCCGGGGGCGGGCTGGCGAGGGCGGGGCTGGGACCGGGGCAGCGATCGGTGCCTGCGCAGAGGGACCGCCGCCCGCGGCGGCACCGGCACCGGCATCGGCACCGGCATCGGCACCGGCAGCGGCACCGGCACCGGCTTCGTCGACCTCCGGGGGAGGCATGGCGGCGGGCGGCTCCCTCTCCTCCGTCGGACCGGAATCTCCCATCATCGCGGCGGCGGCGGATCAGGTATGATACTCCTGGTGCTTCGTATTCCAGGGCAGATACAAGCACCGATGGGTATCGATGCGCTGCGATCGGTCGACGATTTGATTTGAGAACTGACGGCCCTGACCGATATGGCACCGATGATTCTGAACCGATGGGCTGATGATGGGCTTACGGGCTTATGGCCCGACGGCCGAAGACGCAGTTCTGCGGCAGCAATCAAAGTTGTGACAAGATCCCCCTCTTGCCAGGGAGACGACCTCATCCCCGGCAGCAGCACTTTGACAGTTCGCGTCAAATTGGTAATGAGCCATTTCTCGCCCATGCAACCCGGAAACTGATTATTAATTCGTAGAATTCCCCTCTCGGAGATTCGTTCTGCCTTGTATGTCAGGGTACTAGCTAGTATGATGATTCCATGATTTTGTGCAAGAGGCATTCTGCATTTTTTACTACAGTACGAGTAGTATTTATTTCAATTTATTTTTTAACTTTATGTTCTCTCTCTCTAGGGTTGGGATACCCATGCGCGAACTTCCCCCCACGCCCCGCCAGAGGTAGAGGTCCAGACATGCCCCGCCGCCGCTCCTCCTCGCTGGGCGGCCACGGCGGCCACCGGTCTGCGCCTCCCGCCCCGGCCGGCCTGGCCGAGGTGGGCGGCGCCCTCCTGGAGGCGGTCGCGTCGGGCCTGCCGGGGGGGAGGCGGGGGACGAACTTCCTGCACGACCTGGCGGCCGCCCGGGACCGGGACCGGGACGGCGGCGGGCCCGGCCGCATGGACGTGCCGGCCAGGTCCCTCGCGATCGCCGACGCGGTCCTGGCGAGGGCCGCCGAGGTCGACAAGGCGGCGGCGGCGCAGAGGAAGCATCCGCCTCCGCCTCCGCCTCCGTCTCCGCAGCAGCCTCCGCACCACCTGCCCCGCCAC
>Ga0099799_10249_pt1 | contig 16151 bp, 11 predicted proteins | sample Uncmet6_SortLC_1_FD_89033 | JGI IMG/M metagenome (GOLD analysis project Ga0099799, IMG submission 89033) | Marine eukaryotic communities from CALCOFI LINE 67, Pacific Ocean - CN11_C50_N6_SortLC_1 | ecosystem: Environmental > Aquatic > Marine > Oceanic | place: Pacific Ocean: Monterey Bay...
GAAAGAGGCGGAAGACGCTGCCGCCGAAGCCGAAGCCGCAGCGGCGGCGCTGGCGGCTGCCGAAGCCGCCGAAGCCGCCGAGGCGGCGGCAGCGTCCCCACCACCATCTCGAGCTCCCCCACCTCCTCCAGCGCCGACAGCTGACGATGAAGCCACGAAAAAGTCCGATGCTACTGCCGCGCGCTTGAGAAAAGATAATGCTGATGCGGTCGCCGAGATTGAGCGGCTTAGAGAGAAAATCTCGAAGGCCAAGGCTCAGACTGACCTCGAGAACTCTGAAAAGGATAGGCTTGCGTCGCGCCTCGTCGATGAAGACGCTGAGCTTGAAGAAATTAAGAGGAGACGCCAACAAGACGAAGCTGAAAAGGAGCGCCTCCGACGGGAATTAAGTGCTGCTCGCTCTGACCGCGATTCGCGATATGAAGAAGAGAGGCGCAGGGCCAATGGAGCCGAAAGCAATTTTGATGCGTTGCGTGGTGATATGGAAGAGGCGCAGAAAGAGTTGAAACGACTTCAAGATCTAGCGGCAGCGAAAGACAGGGCCCTTGCGGAAGAGCAAGAAGCCGAACGAAATCGCCTGCGTTCTGTACGGGCCGAAGACGAAGCTGTACTTGCTGAGGAGAGAGGGAAATTTGCGAGGAAGGATGCCGAGCTCGGATCGACCAAGCGTCGATATGACGAGGCGCAGGCGGAGGTCGAGCGTCTCAAAGCTCTTCACGAGGAAGAGGAAGCTGCACTCGCCGAGAAGCAACGCAGGCTCGCCGAAAAGGATGGCGAGCTCGGATCAACCAAGTTCCGTTACGACGAGGCGCAGGCGGAGGTCGAGCGTCTCAAAGCTCTGCACGAGGAAGAGGAAGCTGCACTCGCCGAGAAGCAACGCAGGCTCGCCGAAAAGGATGACGAGCTCGGATCAACCAAGCATCGATATGACGAGGCGCAGGCGGAGGTCGAGCGTCTGAAGGCACTTCATGAGGAAGAGGAAGCTGCACTCGCCGAGAAGCAACGCAAGCTCGCCGAAAAGGACGACGAGCTCGGATCAACCAAGCATCGATATGACGAGGCGCAGGCGGAGGTCGAGCGTCTCAAAGCTCTTCACGAGGAAGAGCAAGCTGCACTCGCCGAGAAGCAACGCAGGCTCGCCGAAAAGGATGACGAGCTCGGATCGACCAAGCATCGATACGACGAGGCGCAGGCGGAGGTCGAGCGTCTTAAAGCTCTTCATGAGGAAGAGAAGGCCGCACTCGCCGAGAAGGACGACGAGCTCGGATCAACCAAGCGCCGATATGACGAGGCGCAGGCGGAGGTCGAGCGTCTGAAGGCACTTCATGAAGAAGAGCAAGCTGTACTCGCCGAGAAGCAACGCAAGCTCGCCGAAAAGGACGACGAGCTCGGATCGACCAAGCATCGATACGACGAGGCGCAGGCGGAGGTCGAGCGTCTGAAGGCCACGATTGCTTCCGATGAGGCTGACCTGGCAACGGAGCGAAGCAAACGTCGAGGTACAGAAGGAGAGCTGGATGCTCTTCGCCACCGTCTAGACGACGCGCGCTCCGAGATATCTCGCCTCAGAACTGACCATTCGGTAGACTTGCAGCAGCAGGATACTTTAAGACAGGAGGATAGGGCGCTGCGAGATGAAATGTCGCAACTGAAAGCTGATGCCGCTGAGCAATTGAGGAGAAATGGTGAGCAGGAGCGAAATCGGAGCGAACAAGAGAAATTAACGCGTAAAAGCTTAGACGACGCGCTCGCAGAAATCCAACGGCTACGCACCGAGGCCGCCTCCGAAGATAAGCAGCTCGAAGATGCGCTTGCTGAAATAATTCGCCTCAAAGAGAAGGTGACCGCCGAGGGGTTTGAGTTATCGTCAAAGAGCCTGCAGCAGTCGCCGTCGCCATCGAGGCTCAGACTCTCGCCACTTCGTCGCACTATGTATGACAATTCCCAGGAAACGGTTGCACAGGAGCTCGATCGTCTGCGCGCCTTGGTTCACTCGCAAGACGAGGAACTGTCGAATCGGGAAAACTTAAGGACTCAGTATCAAGAGCAAGGCGAAGAATTAAGGGAGGCGCTCGATGAAATTGCGGCGCTGCGTGCACAAGTCAGCGCAAGAGACTCGGCACTTCGAGATGTGCGCGAGAGGTCGGACCAGGATGCCGGCGAGATGGAGCGCCTGCGAAGTTCCCTGCAAACTCAAGGCGAAGAGATGCTTGCGGTGGGCCTGCAGTCGGACCAAGACGCAGACGAACTCGAGCGCCTTCGAAATGCTCTGCGAACCCAAGGTGAAGAACTCCTGACCGTTCGCCAGAAACTTGAAGAATCGCTGAGTACTACCGAACATCTTCGCCAGATACTACGTGCCAGAGATCCGAGGTTCAAGAGGAACGGGGAGAGGAAGGAGCGACCAGGATCCAGTGCGCGGCGACCTCCCGTTCCTGCACCTGGGTCACAAGGACGAGCAATACGTGGCACGGCTTCTTCTATGAGCAGGCAATCTCAAACTCATAAAGTCGTGTTGGAGCACAAACCTGCGTTTGCAGCACGGCACGTGAAAGACTTCAATGGTCAAATATCTCCGTATTCGGCGTGGGCTCCGAAGGTTGCCACCGACTCGCCCTCTCCGTATCTATCTACATCACAGCGACAACAAGAGATACAATCAGTTGAGGGGAATGATTCGGATGCCTTCGAGCGCCAATGGAGTGCCTCTTCTCATTTGTCATCAACACCGACTCGTCGCGCGGAGGCTTTGAGAACTAGGACTGCCGATGTCGACAGGGATACGGCGACGTCACCGGTAGAAAGTCTCATTGATATTCTTGGTCCAGCGATCCAGAGTGCAGTACAAGATCGACTGAAGGAGCAGCTCAAGAGCCAAGACTTTGCTGAATTGCTCCAGTCGGCGTCTCCAGAATCGGAGCCGTTTTCAAAGCGTGTCGAAAAGGCTGCTACGCCAAATGCGTCCGTGAAGACAAAAAGTCCTGGGACCTCTGTGTCTTGGACGAGGCCCAGAAGGTGCCCGTTTTCAACTGAAGAGCTCGAAATGATTCGCAAACACATTCAAGTAAGCTGTGCAACTGTTGTTTGAACATTTTCATTTAATTTTCATACTTAACTCGGATGCACGTTTTTTGCAGGCAGCGGCATACTCACGGGGTGGAAAAAACTACTCAAAACTGTTTCTGACCCAAGATAAGGACCATTCTGGGAGTCTAGATGGTGATGAGTTCTACAGCTTCATTCGACGGGTGTTGAGGCTTCCTTTTGATACTATATCGGATGGCAATGTGGCAAAATTGTTCAAGGTCCTTGATCAGGACAAGTCTGGGACGGTGGAACTCGAAGAACTGTTGGCATTTGCTCGCAGTGGCGGCGGTTGGAAAGGCTACCGTACCTACCAGCAACTCGTCACCAATTAAGCTGCTGGCTGCTGTTGGTGTTGCCTCCTCCTCCTCCTGCTGCTGCTGGTGCTGCTGGTGCTCCTTTTAGTGTTAGTGTGCGGCGGCGGCTGTATTGTGTTTTGTTTGCGTCTTAAAAAACTACAAGCTACTAGCCACACGGCACGGCACACCCAGGCACCTCCTATTCAAAGAAGCATTATAAAAAGCAGTACTACGCAGTACTACGCAGTGCGCCTCTCGCCTCTCGCGGGGGTCTCTGGGTCTCTCGGCTCTCGGTTTTTTTTGGTGCTACTCGCCGGGCCATGACCCGCGGGCGTGTGTGCTCCCCCTGCGCTGGGAGTTCCCCATACTGGAGTTTTATGTGGTGTCTAGGTCTCGAGTCTCGGTCTAGGCGCTTTTGGGGTTGCCCTCTTTGGGCGCTTAACGCTCGATTTCTCGCCATTTCTATAATCGCCTATAATTTGTAATAAAAAAAACGTTCCAAAAATTAGTCGTCGTCGTCGTCGTCGTCGTCGTCGTCGTCGTCGTCCATAGCCGCCATCATTTTTTGCATGAGCACCATCGTCCGCCATGAATTGAAGCCAGCATAAATCTTGGCTCTACCAACCCGCTCAAGGCATCGCAGCAGCATCTCTTTATTTGCAAGTAAGTCTGCGATCACTTCGTCATCCAATTGTAGGTCAGGTGGGACCGCCGCAAATATGGCGTTCCATAGAATCGTACCGTCGACTTTCCGGTCCAATAAAACCTTAATGAGTTCTGGAACACCTTCGGCAGGCAGGAGAGCGGCGAGGTCGTCTGGGCTCAACTTTTCCAGCTCTTCGGGAACAGGCGGCGCGGGAGGAACCCAAGAATCGTGCTTCCGTTTTTTACCACAAATGTCAGAGACCGCTGCCCCAGGGATCATGAGTTGCCAGCCCTTCTGGGGCACGTATCCCTCGTCACCCGGCTTGAGTTTTTTCGGCTTTTTTCCAGCTTCCCCTTCGGCTGCTCCGTCTTCGCCACCCTCGCCCTTGGACTCCTCAACTCCTGCATCGCCAGACCCCTCCTCCTTCGCCTCCTCTTTCTTTTCAGCCTCACCGGTCTCGGGGTCAGCTCCTCCATCTTCTCCTTTTGCCTCTGCTGCTCCTGCTTTCTTCTTCAAGATAATTCCTTTAACCTTCGTTGCCTGTGTTTTCGCCATGGCAATCGCCTTCGTTTTAGTCTCTGCGACTTTAGCCTTGGCCTTCTTCTTTGTTTCTTCAACTTTCTTTTTTGCCCTGGCCTTCGTATCGTCCATCTTCTTTTGCGCTTTGTACTTTATTCGCTCGATTCGGTTGACCGGCAACCCATCTGGGCCCTTTTTGACCACTTTTTTGGGGAGCTCTTTGCCCTGAGATATCAACTCGAGCTTGACATTATATTCAAACGCCGGTTTGAATACTTTTTCGACCAATTGGTAAGGCTTTGATCCCGGTTCAATCCGTTTCTTTTGGTGCAGTCTCACAACGGTGACAAATATTCCGCTCATTAACATTTGGACATACATGCCACGTGCGTTGCATGCGCCAAAAGTACCATTCATGAACCCGCTAAGGCTTATCATACCTTGTTACACACACGACACATCACGGCAGATTTAGATAGCGATTTGTCGCACGATATTCGGGATTTTCTGAGACACACTCACCTCCTCCAATAACTCCGCTGATTGCGCCGGCAAACATCAAGGAACCAAATGCCGCACTTGCTAATACCACCATCATATTTCGTAGTGCTACAGCAAATGCTAACTGTGATCACCGGCAAATAGGAACAGTAAGGCGGTGCAAGCAATTGCAAGGTATGTTTCCAAATACTCACCGCTGCTGCTGCGCAAGCTCCAGTAATTGTCATTTTGATGTAGTTCACAAGTTGAGCGGGATCTGAGGCCACAGATACGCCACCGGGTAATGCCACTGCCGCTGGAGCAGTATAGTTTGAACTGTTAGTGTCGATCCCTGACATATTTGCGGCAAACATTGTGGCGGCGTCGATACCCCCCGCTTCACTGAGGGATGCGACGATAGCGGAGAGGAAGAAGCTCTGCGCAAAAGCGCCACCGATGGCGCCGATAGATAGAGCAAGTGCATTGAGTTTTTTTGTTGATGTCTCTTTCATGTTTACAGCCATGGCGAGTTGGCCAGTTTTCCAAGCGAGACTCAGGCTGACAAGGTCGCCGCTAGTCGGAAAGGTGACACACTCGGCGTTCGGTTCGCATCCCTGGCCATTAAGTGTCATCAGGATGCCACTTAGAGGCTTCACGAGTAAAGGAATGGCACTGACACAAAATGAGTTGAAGAGACCCAGCAGGTTGAAGGTGTTAATGCCCCCGAGCATGATCGGGATTGCTAGGTACATTTGAGCCAAAGCCCACATTACGGAGCAGACTTTCGTCAGCATGAAATCAGAATCGAAAGCACCCTCGCAAATGAGAATCGCCCCAAGTTCGCACGGCCTCATTGATCGTTTTGCCTCACATTGCTCTGGGCTATCGTCGTCGGGAATCATAAGGTCGTCGATGCTATTCACACCGTCACCGTCGTCGTAATCGGAAATATTGAAATGATAAGGCGTGCACTTCAGGAGGTCGTAGATGCCACCAGCGTCCGGGCCCGTGACGACGGTGCCGGGATCACAAGCTGGCCACGTTGTGAGGTCTTTATACAGCAAGTAGCTTGCACCAATTATGGTCATTACCCCGCCGCCATCGATGGCTCCTTCGATGAGCTGTTGTTTCGTAGGGAGCGGCATAGGTATGTCAAAGCAGCCTCACTCCGAGTCTGGCCTTCAATGTTTGTGGAGAATTAGCTTGGGCACGTTTCAAGCTTCATTGCGAGTCCAGACTGGTAATGGCAGCAGCGACGGGCCTCCGAGGGACAAAAAATCTGATCAGCAGTACTTCTGCATTTAATGCACACCACCACACTCCAACGTCCTCGCGTCGCGTGCATTCAGCTAATAAAGCAAGCTGGAGAGCTGTGGAGCTGAAGAATGCACGAATGCACGCGAGGACGTTGGGTTGTTTGGGTTTCTTTCTTTGGAATAAAAATCACCATGGCTAATACCAAAACCTACTAATTTCAATATTCGGGAGCATAATTCGAAGAAGAGAAGAACGGCACTACGGCACACCTCGTGAGGAGACGGCAGACCTACGGCACCACGGCCCTCTGATCTCGGCTATTCCGCCTCCGCTACGTGTGGCGTCGTGAATAGCCAGTGCCATGGAGGCAACCATCGTTTCTCGCGTTAGATCAGATGAACAGGAAACCGAAGACGGAGAGCTCGTAGATTTCGCAGCAGAAGAAGCGGCCGCGGAGGAAGCTGCTGTAGCGGCAGCGGCCGAAGCAATGGACGATGCTGCACTGGACGCCGTGCCTGACGCAACCTTGATTCGTGCGCTTTCCTTTGTCACGACAGGCAACGAGGAGACTTTGAGTGGGGAAACTTCAGAGGAAATGAAATCGTCTGCCATTGAGAACAGAGTCAACTCAAGGTCTTTCTTGTATGAGTTCAACCGCGAGGGTGGCATCCGGTCGGGTTCTCGGACTTTGTCGTCGGGAGCTGGCAGCTTCAGCAGCCCAGCGTCGCCACTGAAGAGTCCGAAAAAGCTGTCACGTGAGATGAGCCGGGACCTTGAAGATTTGGGAGTCGTCGCAGTGGAAGAGGTGGACGAGAGTGATGAGGAGGACGAGGAGGGCGATGCTGGCGAGACCAACTTGACGGCTGATCGGACAGATGCGACGGAACCTGCCGCCGGTCCAACTTCACCGCTTACCTCACAGTTGCAGCACAAGCCGTCGTGGTTATCGTCGTTCAGCGAGTACGAAATGCGGCGGTCGAGAGCTGAGGCGGGAGTGGCGGAGGGGGGAAATCCACAACACTCAAATTGACGTCTATCTGGGGCCTATTCCGATCCAGCAGCAGGTTAATTTGGACATGTACGAAGAAAAGAACCAGAAAAGGCGGTCTATTGTGAAACGTTCTGAAGATGTGACGCGGCTCGTTACCGTTTTGTGGAACGTGACAACGCAAAAAGGGAAGATTGAAGAAAGCGACTACCTCGTCATGGTTTCCAAGTTTTCCCGCGTAATCGTTCCAAAGGGACACTATACGCAAGAAGAACTGCTCGAGATCGGCGGAAAGGATTGGGCGCGAGATTGTGACGGCAAGACAAGTATAGATTATGAAATGTTCTTCCGCTCGATATGGGAGCTGGTCGATACGTGGTGCGAGACGGCGGAGAAAGACGAATACATCGAAATGCTTCAGAGGTTGATTGACGCAACGACAGTCTCCACCCCTACAAAAGTCGAGTGGAAAAAGGATAAGGATATTCAATATGACCCTTATTTTTGTTTCGATAATCAACGTAACGACACCTCCGACCAAGCGGCCGAGGCGCCTCAAGGAGCTCCGATATCAGATAATGAAGCGCTGGATGGAGTGTCGATGAGCGCAGAGGGTGGTGCCGCGACGAAGAAGAAAAGGAAGCCTGCTTTCCCGCACGCGTCCCATAAGACGACGTTTCTCTCGATGCAGAAATGTTGCAAACTGATTTCGATGATCTATTCCAAAAAAATCCTGGCCGATATCTTTACTGAGCGTTCTTTCTTGAGCTCGAAGACCGACAAGAAGGTCAATTTCGACAATTTCGTGATACGACTTTTCTTGTTACAAGGTGGAACGAGGTAGGTGCACCTGAGACCGCACCACTTTGTTGCTTCCCCATGCTTGCTCACTCGCTCGCTCACTCTCACTCACTCCTTCACTCACTCACTCACTCACTCACTCACTCACTCACTCACTTGGTACGATCGAATACATCAGAGGGATTGCACGACGAAACCTTCGTGCCTTCACGAGGTCGATTGAACACCACGCCAGTGGAGAGAAGTCGCACCCGAGAATTAGAGTCTTCCGGACACTTGCATGCCTTAACGCTAGCCATTACGATGCGGAGCTCCTCGAAAAGTTTGCTGCCAATGTTTTTCGCGCCGTCGCTCCGAGTACTCAGCTTGAAACATTCCTCGGGGACGGGGAAAAGGCAGTACTCGTGTCGAAAAAGCGGTTTTTGAAAGCTGCAATTCCGAGCGGTGCGGTTGACGTCGAAGAGGGTATCCGTCTGGTGGACAAGGTGAAAAAGTGAGTACAGCCGCAACAACGTGAACTTCTGGAGTATCGTAGTTGTAACTGATTTGAATCCGCGCTCGCTTGGGATTTGCTCAGGGAAATCGACGGTATTTCGGTCGGTGCACACAATCGCATGGTCGATCTTGACCGTGCCATGGTCCTTTGTCTCCCAATGTGGGAGTTCTTCAATTCCAGCCTGCTGATCAAAAGGAGGGCGGCAGCGAGGGCCTTGCAAGGGCTGCTCCGGCGTGCACGGGAAAGAATTGCTGCAAAACGGAGAGGCACCGAGGGTAATGAGCCGGAGGCGGATGCGCCACCGACCTTGGCTCCTGACCAAGCTCCTTCCGCCGATGATGCGCCTGCCGCTACTGAAGCGTCTTCTCGCCCTAAAGCAAAGTTGGAAGAGGCGCGAAAACTGGACGAGGAGCTATCTGAACAGCAGAGTGCGAGTGTTGCTGTGCCTGCGCCAGGGGTCGATAGCAACGATCCGTAGTGTGTGATGCTGCTATCTATCATTGAGAGTTGAGAGAGAGAAGTAGTGGTACTAGTGGTGGTACCTGGTGCGTGTGTATGTGCGTGTCGTCACAGTGCCGTGCATGGTGTGGGCAGTGACTAGTGACTGGTGGTGACCTGGACAGGGCACTGTGTGTGTTCGGTGTGTGTGTGCGGCGTGCGGCGGGGTATGTCATGAGATTTCCGCCCGGCATGATGTGATGATGTGTCTGATGTATCGCGATGTGTAAATGTTGTTTTGCCGATTTTTTTTGTGTATATATAGAAGAAGCACCGCGCACCGCGCGCGCGGAGAAGAACATTAATTTTTTGCAACATGTGTGGTAAATAGTGCACCACATTGGCGCGCGTGGAGTCCCTCATATAGAGTCCCAAAGATCCAAAGCTAGTTAACAGCCATATATGGATATATGGCCAAGCGCCATAAAAGCCGTATTGGCAAAGGTTTGAATGATTAGATGCGAGACAAAAAGCTTTTGAAATTGAAATTGAAATTCAAAATTCATGCGCCGAGAAACCCCAGACCCCAGATTCAGATTCCGGCGATGTGAAATTTGCCCTCATCTCTCATCTAAGCACTTTTAGATTACGGTGGGGGTACTCACCGCGCCGGACCGGAAGGCGCGGATTTCGACCGACTGGAAGCCGAGGTCCCTCACGAGGGCCTCCTGGAAGGCGGCGTGGCGCAGAGCCGCGGCCTCGAGCATCTCCGCGTCGACCTCGACCACGGCCTTGCGCTGGGCGAGCATGCGCACCCGAAGGTTGTGGTGCACGTCGAGGAGGCTCCGGCCCGTGGCGGCGTCCACGAGCAGGTCGCTGCGCACGCGCTCTTCGGCGAGCTCCACGCGCCGGAGGGTCTTTTTGTTTTTTTGGGGGGGGGGGGGGGCGAAGCCCCCCTTTTTCTTGGTGAGTCTGAAGGCTTCGAAGCCCATCCATGGATCCCAACGAAAGTGCAGCAGAGAGCAGGCAATCGGAGTTATGAGGTGAGGGGTCCTGGCCTAGCAAACATCCGTTTTGTATACTTCAGTTACATTCTATGTTTGTATGGTTACTCCTGTTGTACGCACCTCGTCCGTCGCCGCCACGCCGAGCGCCAGGCGCGACCGCAGGCAGGGGCTGGCGGCGTGGCGCCAGTTGGGCAGCCCGAGCAGTCGCGCCGCCGCCCGCACCTCGTCCTTGGTGAGCCCGTCGATGGGCGACGCCACGCCGAAGTTGGCCGCGGCCTGCAGCCCTACCCGCGTCGGGTCCAGGCGATCCTCCTTGTTCGTCCCGTTGAACAGCACCACGTCCTTATTCTTCCCTCCCGCCTCATCGCCGCTGCAGCTGCCGCTGCCGCCGCCGCCGCTGCTGCTGCTGCTGCTGCTGCTGCTGCTGCTGCTGATCTCAAAGTGATGTGGTTCATGTCGCTGCCCCGGTGAAGTTGCCGCAGCCGCCGCCGCCGCAGTAGCAGCAGCAGCTCTTGTCTGCCGCTGCCGCTGGACATCTTCGCCGGCGAAGCGCGCCACCGCCTCGAGCGTCGAGTACAGCTCCGTCTTGCAGTGAAAGCACGCCATCCCGTCGTTGGCCACGTACTCGGGGTTCTTGCCCTCCTCCGTCGCCACCTCCTGCAGCTCGATGCCGATCTGCGCCGCCACCTGCCGGGCGAGCTCGAGCTGCGCCGTGGGCAGCGCCGCGGACCGGCCGATGCACGCGACGCTCGTCCTCGGGTGCGCCTCCTGCACCAGCGCCGCAACAAGAGAGGAGTCCACGCCGCCGCTGAAGGCCACGATGTTGCGCTTCAGTGCCCCCGCGGCGTCCACGCGCCGCAGCAGGGCATCCACTGTCGCCTTGGCCGCGCTACTGCTCATATTGTGTCGTCAGTGCGGCTTTATTCACCCGCCGACCAGCCTGAATTATTTATTTATTTGTTCCGGGGACAGCGGATTCGTATTTATTTATTTGATGGTGACGCATTATCATCGAGAGTTCAGCTCGTCATCGTCGCCGCCCCCGAGCATCGGTGATTCATCTCCCCTTCCTTCCATGGCTCCCGTGTCGCTCATCTTCCTCGCCTGCCTCGCCGGCGGGGCCACCGGCCTCGCTCCGCCTCGCCCGGCGGCGGTGGCGAGGAGGTCATTCCTCGGCGGCGGCGTGGCGGGCATGGCTGGCGTGGCCACCTCCGTGCTGGGCCAGAACCAGCAGGGGTGGGCGGCGCGGGCCGACGAAGTGAGCGATGCGAAGGCGCTGCTCAAGGCCCAGTTCTCGGTGATGGAGGACGTCCTCGAGGACGAAGTGGACACGCAGCCGGGGGTGCCGGCGTGGAAGCGCAAGGACGACCCGCCGGGGACGTACGACAAATTCGAGAAGGGCATCCAGCAGGTGGCGGAGAAGGTGCTGCCCGCCATGGAGCAGATCGGCGACGGCGGGGACGCGAACCAGCGCAAGCGCATCGACGCCTTTAAAATTCACGCCAACAGCGCGGTAATCGCGTCGAGGCGACCGGAGGCCGCGAGCGACCGGCGCAAAGCAGCATTCGAGTTGGACGAGATGGAGCAGGCGCTCACCGCCTTCTTGGGCAGGCTCTAAAGTTGCAGTCGGGTGCGCGGTTGCAGTGCTTCGACGGCGGAGATATCTCCTTCCAAGAGCGCGGTTGTTCCTCGTGCAGTTTCGAGCTGTACAGGACTTGGACAACGGGGGCTTTTGTTCATATTCACCATCAATCGCAATCGCAATCGCATGAGACGCTATGAGACGCTATGAGATGAGTTGTAGCATGAGTTGCATGATTAGTTGATGAGACGATGAGAGGCCACGCGGACATTGCAAAGGCGACGTGCCAGGTAACCTGATGGGGTATTGGTCCAGACTGTTATCTATCCTCATCTAGAGCACAGTACCAAAAGTATCAAGATATGAGCTGTGGCAGATGATGGAAGTTCTGTTCGAAAATTCTGTGTCTCGCTCTGTCAGCAAGGGTGGGGGGGGTCGGTCAGCCAGTGACAGTCATAGCGACCCGGGATGTATTCAATGGGGCTGTCTCTCCACTGTATTCGCTTGTATCTGAGGGATATGTGAACAGCTATATTCAGGTGTGGCGCTTTTCGCTTTCAAAAAAACTCGACAGAAAAACATCATGGGTGTTGAACCGGCGGCGGCGGCGTCCTTGGTGGCGCTAGCTAGCGAGAGAGCACACGCAGCGCGGGTATATCCTTTTGACGCACACGGTGCGCTGGAATGATGCCCGCCACTGTTGGCTGCTGCTCGCTACTACTGCCTGCTGCCTGCTACCGACGACCGGGCTTCTGTCTTCTTACTTCGCCTTTCGTTCTCTTTGTGTTGCAACTCTTCTTCTCTATATGTCTTCGCTCGTCGCGTCCGCGGTTGTAGTCAGTCGCTTTCGCTCGAGCTCCTTCCACGCACTTTCCCATCACTTGCGCGCCGTCTGTCTATTTGTCGCTCGGTTGGACCGTCGGGCGCCATCACGCATATCCATCACACCGCAGGCACGTTCCAGCCACCTGCATGCCGCACATCCGCTCCGAAAACCCCTCCTAGCTCCCGACAACCTTGTTCCTGCCTGGACCACCAAGACCCTCATTTCCACATGCCCACGTCCTCGGTGAGCGCGAACAAGTCCGTGAGGGCGTCCAGGAAGGCCGGGGCGCACGAGTCGTGGAAGACGCGCTCGACGGCGTAGAGGGAGTTCCCGGGGAAGGGCGAGTCGGCCGCGAGCAAGCCCGGCACCGCCGCCACCGAGGCCGGCACGGGGTCGGGCTCGTCGAAGACGTCGCCGGGCAGCGCCGCGGCCTCGAAGTTCCGCATGGTCATGCCCATGTCCGCGAACAGGCTCCCCTTGGCGAACTTGTTGCTGCCGAAGCTCACGCGCGCCCGCACCACCGCGGCGTGGGCCACGAAGGTCGTGATGGGCATGGCCGTCGTCACGTCGAAGAGCGGCTGCGTCGCGCCGCGCTTCAGCGCCGACCACTGCCTCACGTCGTCCGTCACGACCTTGCGGAATTTCTCCCCGACGCTCGGCTCGCCCCCCCCCCCCCCCCCCCCCCCACCCCCCCCCCCGCCTCCACGTTCGTGGCCGCCTCCTTCCCCCCTTTTCTCCTCGGCGCCACCGGCAGCGCCGAGATGACCCCTCTTTTGTCTTCGGGATCGTTGGGGTCGTCGGCGTGGAGCGTGAAGGGCCCCATCTTGCACGCCTCCGTGGGCATCAGCACGGACCGCCCGTTCGGGAAGAAGCCCCGCCCCCCGCCCTCGTAGCCGCCGCCGAAGGCGACCTTCGAGGCCTCGTAGGCCACGGCGTTGTTGAAGCACACTCCCAGGAGGTTCTGCGAGCCGTCCCAGGAGCCCCCCATGGAGCACGCGTACACCACGCGGGCGGCGAGCGCCGGATCCGCCGCGAAGGAGCTCGCCATGCTCGACACGGGCGCGCCCACGAAGAGGGCGATGGGCGTGCGGTCCCAGGTCGCGTGGCAGCGCGCCGCGAAGGACGAGAGCGGCGCGAGCACCTTCATGGCCGGCGGCGGCCCGGCGTGGTACACGTTGAAGAGCGCCCGCCGCTGCGCCAGCGACAGCGCCCGGTACTCGGCCACGCGCTTGCCGCCGAGCTCCCCCCCCGGCACGAGCTCGAACGACGAGCAGTCCACTGGGATCGGCGAGCCGAGCAAACAAAAACAAGCCGCGAAAGAGGGGAAAGAAAGCAAGGAAAGAGAGACGAGGGGGAGACGTGTGAAAATGCGAGTCAAAAGTCAGCTGAGAGCCAGCCCGCCAGCCCGCGATCTCCAAAGGACGACGCAGATCAGAAAACGTACGGTCTCTGTGCATCTGCCAGTCCATGCAGTGGATGTGGCAGGCGATGCCCGCCTTCTCCGCGAAGCCGCCCTCGTAGAGCTCGAACTCCCAGGGCTCGATGCCCGCGGCGGCGACGCAGGCCCGGAGCTGCGCGGCGGAAATCTCGAGGAGCATCCTCTCCTCCTCGCGGTCCCAGATGAGCTCCTCCCAGGCCTCCTGCTTCAGGTAATTTTTCAGGTTCGCCCCCTCCACCTCCACGAGCTTCGGCGGTTGGTCCGGGCCCTGGTCGTAGACCTCGAGCTCCAGTTTCTTCGTCGCCGGCTTGAAGACCATTTGCGACAATTTCGTGCTGAAGCGCCGGCCCACCATGACCACGTGCAGTTGTTCCGCCACGCTGAGCCCGTGCTTGCCCAGCAGCGTCCCGCGCAGCCGGAGCCACCAGAGCCCCAGCTTCGAGTACGCCCTCTCGCGCTGCCGCCGGCGCTGCATCAGTTTGACCAGGATGAGCGAGAAGTTATCCGGGTCCACGCGGTCGATGTCCACGCGCTCGATCAGGCACCCGTCGTCGTTCAGCCGGTCCAGCTCCGCCTGAAACTCCGCCACCGTGGGCACCGCATCGCTGCCCTCCTGGGCGTACACGGGGCTCCCGTCGATGCGCCGCCGCCGCCGCAGAGCGCGCACGGCCGCGGCGGTGGTCAGCACCGTGATGACCCCCCCGCCCGCGAGCAGCGCTCCGCCCTGAACATCCATTCCTCTGACAAAGCCCGCGAGGGGGCGTGTGTCTACGCAAATGCAAACCGAACAACCGCTCTCCCAAAAACTCGCCCGCCGCAGTTACCGCAGTGCTCCTCGAGCAGTGGCACAAAAAATGATGGATTCACGCCTTCTCGCTACGAAATTACATTCCTCCTCTTTTCCAATAACCAAATATGAAAATCAATGAAGAGGGCATATATCGGCGCTTACTCTGGGTGTTTTACTGGGGATATTCAAAATGCGGAAGCCCCCAAAAAAGCGTTTGTTTGACTCTCACTGTGCGCCTGTGAACCGACCGCGGAGCTCTCCTCCTTCTCCACACACAGGGTGGGGCCGCGCGTGTTTAAACCCACCACACGCCTGACCTCTACTTCCAGCAGCAGCAGCAGCAGCAGCAGCAGCAGCAGCAGCAGCAGCAGTAACCACCACCATGCCGCGCCACTACCACGAGCCGCCCTCGTACCTGCAGCAGCGGGCGGAGCTGTCGCAGTTCGACGATACGGCGGTGCGCGAGAAGCGCGCCGCGGAGCAGGCCGCCTTCGAGGAGGCCATGGCGATGCAGCAGGCGGCGCGCGAGGCGGGGCCGGCGACGGGCGCCGTGACCATCGGCGCGGTGCCGGGGCAGGACGGCGTCGTGTTCGAGCCCGCCCACCACGCCGCCGACTACGCGGGCTTCGTGTCGCGGGACGCCCTCGAGCGCGCCCACTTCGAGGCCCCGCGCGAGGCCGTGGCGCGCTCCGAGGAGGGCGGCATCGTGCCCGCGCCGCACGCGCCCACCTTCGACATCGTCGCGGGCGTCGGGGACCGGCGGCACTTCGAAGACGACGTGCGTTTCCAGTCCCGCGAGGCCACGGGCGCCTACCCGCTCCTCGCCGACCCCACCTTCTACGTGCAGGGCGGCCAGGACGACCGCTACCTCTCCACCTCCATGGCCGCCAACGCGCGCATGCCCACGGGCCCCGACGCCTTCGTCAACGCCTCGCACAAGAGCAAGCGCCAGGTGCTGCCGGGGTACGAGATCGGCCTCCAGGAAATCACCAACCGCCAGAGGCAGCAGCAGCAGCAGCAGGGGTTTCGCGGCGGCGGCATGGGTGCCATCGGCGGCGGACCCGGAGGGGGCGGGGGGATGCGCGTGGGGCCCGGGGGACGGGCCATCGCCGGACAGGGCGCGGGGCCTTACTACGCCCAGGTGAGTCATTTTTGAGGGGTGGAGGAGCAAGAGGAGTGAGTGAGTGAATGGGGCAGCGCTTTGCTTTCGTTTCCTCTCACCCGACTGACTCGCCCCGAACTCCGCCACCTATGCACTATCCCTTCTCTTCACAAATCGACGATCGCCGCCCAAAAGGGGGGCGCGTACGCCGCGGAGGACGCGCAGGGGCCGCGGGGGCCGGGGCAGATGGCGGGCTACCGGGCCGTGGCCTTCAAGAACGGCACCCCCTCCATGCTGGCCAGCATCGGGGCGTCGGTGGCGCGGAACATCGGGAACGCCGAGGGCGGCGGGGGAGCCGGAGGAGGCGGCGCGCGGCCGACGCGGCGCGAGACTCTGGA
>Ga0099799_10250_pt1 | contig 16072 bp, 13 predicted proteins | sample Uncmet6_SortLC_1_FD_89033 | JGI IMG/M metagenome (GOLD analysis project Ga0099799, IMG submission 89033) | Marine eukaryotic communities from CALCOFI LINE 67, Pacific Ocean - CN11_C50_N6_SortLC_1 | ecosystem: Environmental > Aquatic > Marine > Oceanic | place: Pacific Ocean: Monterey Bay...
TCTTTTGTACCGCTATTTAAAGAAATTGTCGCTGGATTTGATGGTAAATATGTTTCTGTTAAGCCAAAATCAATTAATAACCAATTATACTTACTATCTAATCCATTCGACCTTACAATATTTGATGGTTTTATATCATTGTGAACTATGAAATCACTATGTAAAATCATCAATTGACTACATATATCTCTTTCTAATGACTCATAATCCTTTTCGACTTCTTCGTTCTCACAATTATTAAGACTATCACCATATTTTGGTAGAAACATCATACAGCCGTCAAGTGATGCAAAAGAGCATATGTCTATCGAGTACAAAATATGAGAAAAATACAATTCACTCTTGTAAATATTACTTGGTTGAAATATAACCTTTATTATTCCACCTTTATAACACATCACTAAAACTCTTTTTGAACTTTTTAGAACACGTACCTCATTAAAATCAATACTATCTATCAATGATAGCTTATTTGTTAAGTTTTTATATATTGCTATTTGTTTTCTATCAAGAAACTTTTGTAATTTTCTATAATACGGATATTGTGGATCTTTCATAAACAGATACAAAATATTCTAAAGAAATCGAAATTTAAATGTTAATGCGTTCATATCATCCAAAATTTATTAATATCACAATCAATGCAAAATTACTCAGAACATATACTTAGTTCACTCAATTCACCATTCAATATACATATTCTTAACATCATCAATACTATATCATCATTAGATGAATCTAATTTAAAATGGTTTCAAAACCATTCTACAGACCCGTTTAAAGAAATCGCCAAAACTTTAAAAAATCTTAATCTTCAAGATACACTCCTTGAGTCTCCACATTTCTTATTAATTACAACAACAATTCAAGATTATTTAGATAAAACTCTCAATTCTAAACAGATTGATACACTTCCAGATAACTTGACAATTATTGTTCAATCCTTTAAAAAAGTTGTTTCAACATTTATAAATATCAATAAAAACAAAGATGGCACACAAGTTTTCAATTATGCACTCGAATTATTGGAACAGGCGATGGATCAAGCTGAACAAGATAATGTTAAACTACTCTTTTTTGATGTTATTGGTGATACTAATCGCGCGGATAAATTATGGAATCTTTTTATAGACTTCTCTGCAAGTATGTATGGATTATTAGCATCTATTCCATCTACATCTAAATGGAATGATATTGTTTCTGATAAAGATACTCTAATACATCTTATTGATAACTATTTAGACAATATTAAAGATGACTAATTACGTATATTGGATACATGATTCTCAAGAAGCATTGCTTCTAACAATCCTTGCTTTGTTTCTAACTTTTCTTCCTCTTCTTTTATCTTTAATCTCTTCATCTCTTCAACTGCTTCGTTAGTAATTCCACCTACACTTAAAGAATTTAGGTAGGTTTCTGAATTCTTTTCATTAACATAGAATTCAAAAACTATTTCTCCAGAATCATTCGCAATTGCAAATCCTTCTACTGGTATGTCTTCTTCACTCTGTTTATAGCTTACAAACTTACCGTTTACATACATATCTCTTAAACCAGTCACCTTTCTTTTTAAGTTTTTCAATTTCTGTGTTACATGAGATGGAGCAACAGCTACATGTAATCTATATGAATAGTATTTCCCAGGTTGTAATCCTTTTACTATAGCTGTTGCTTTACCTTCTTCGTTACGCATTAAACCCTTGGCACGTCTTGCCGAGTGAGTCCATCCAGACAATTCACACAAAATACCATGTGATAATGTATATTCAAAACTCTTTGGAAGTCCCCTCGCAGGAGAGTTTTCATATCCCAAAATAGGGTGATTCTTATCATTAAAATTATTTTCAGCATAAGTAGTTGGTGGATGCATTGGTGGACACCATTTTGTTAGTATTTTTATCTTTTTGACGTCCTCTCCTGGCGAAGCTTTATTCTCACATTTTGATTTTGAAAGCACAGACTCATCTGTTAGTGTTCTGACACGAGTCTCCATTTTATTACCAAAGTACACCTTACTTAATTCTATACATGACTCGGGCAATTTACATAAAAACTTCTCATCCCCTGGCCAACCAGCATTTACTGCCCAGTCAGGAACACCATCATCATCTTTTGGTTCTAATGTTGTTGAAGGAGCTACTGTTGTTGAAGGAGCTACTGTTGTTGAAGGAGCTGGTGTTGTTGAAGGAGCTACTGTTGTTGAAGGAGCTGGTGTTGTTGAAGGAGCTACTGTTGTTGAAGGAGCTACTGTTGTTGAAGGAGCTACTGTTGTTGAAGGAGCTGGTGTTGTTGAAAGAGCTACTGTTGTTACAGGAGTTTCTATTCTTCTAATAGATAATTTTGTCCCTGTATCACATTTCTCACATGTTTTACATTCACCACTCTTGGGACATGACACAAGACATACTGGACATTTTATAGTTTCTAATATCTTATTTCTTTTCTTTAAAACTTGAAGATTATAAATAACACCATATATTGCTATTGAAACGAATAATATAAGTATAACAAGTACAATTGTTATCATTAATATAAGGTCTATAAATATATTTAAGATTAAAGAGGATGTTACAATCCAAAGAGTTTGGGGATTTTGATCTTATAATGGAATTGATGAACGATGAAAACTTTCGTAGTTTATTTGATAGTCAATTCAATGATTTCTCTAATATCAAATCAATATTAGTTATCATGAAAACGTATGCCTATCTTGAAAAAAGATATATTCAGGAATATGGGTATAAACCATCTAAAGAATATATGGCTAATGGAATTCAAAAATTAATGAGAGATAATAATACGAGAAGATTCTTGGTTGAAAGTACCCGAAGTTTTATGAATGATACAGATACATTTGATGAAATTGTTAATGCCAATATATCTAATTTACCTCTTATTACAGAACAAAAAAATAATGACAGAGTTTAATGGATAAATTATTCAACAATTTTTACAAAAGACGTAACTTATACATTAACCAAAATATCGAAGATATTAAGACTAAACAGCAAGAATATCTCACTAAAATGGACAATATTCGTAGAAATATTGCTTTAATTATTAGTCTGCTTATACAGTTAAAGTTTCAATTAGAAACACAAAAACCCGATAAAAAACATCTTGAGTGTTGGAACAATATAAAAGAATGTACGAGTAAAATCAAATCACTTTCAAATTCTTCATTATATTGTGTTTATCGTTCTCCATCCAGAACAAATGTTAATACATCTCTTGTCAAAATTGTATCACCTACAGCTGTTTGTTCAAATATTAAAATACATAATTGTTATGACCAATTCATTGTCGATGACACAATTATATATGGAAGGGTTAAACCCCAATACATTGATTTACATGTATATGAAGACACTATTATCAGAATTCCAAAAAACTTAATACAATTACAAGGAGATACAATATCTATTCAATATGTTGATGTATTTAGCTCAAGATGTTCGTCTATGTATAAGTATAAAGGTATTGATAATGGTTTTGTTTTAAGATTACATAAAATTCTAAATGGAAACATGTCTCCAGAGAATATTGAAAGTGCTATATCAATAGGAAGACATCTCATTTCACAGTAAATGGATTTATCGTAAGACCCTTTTGGGGATTTGCACAAGCAAATCTTTGATTTGCGTAGGTGTCCTTTAAAAAAATAAATTAGATTTGTAATGAAGCTAACAGAATCTACAGAAGTTGCTTTAGTATTCTTAATTCCACTTTTTGCAGCAACAATATACAATAACTTCCAAAAAAAGAAGGTTATTGCGAATATGAAGGTTGTTTACTACAAATTTTTTGTTTTTTGTGCCATTTTATTCTTAGCTTCTCAAATATCAATACAAATTGGAAATAATGCTGCTATAGAACCAGTTATACGTGTATTTGGTGAAATTCTAATGGCAATGTTGGTTTTTGAATTCTTCCTTATTCCTAACGCAGATACTCATCCCGACGATATAGCTATTGTTCATACATCCATTCTATGGTTTTTAGGATTTATATTTCTTTTATTATGCTCTATGAGTCATTTTATGAACGTAGCTGATGAAAATAAGGGTTGGAATATGCATCCTATATTTGAAATACACAAAATCTCAAAAAAAGTCTATTCTGAATGTGCTATGCCTTCAGCTGATTCTCAAAATTTATCTATTTGTAATTTGTTTTCATATGTCCAAAAACAACAAAATGACTGGCCAACTCAACAAATAGGAAATAATGTTGCTGTTTAAATTATATATTGTCTTAAATCAATGGTATTAGACCAGATACAATGTCCCAAAAAAGGAAATAAAAAGATGGGAGTTAAAGTATTTGCTAAAAAATGGCTTCCTGAAATGGAAAAATATGCGGTTGATTACGTAGGACTTGGTGATCTTACAGGTACTACCAGTAAAAAAGAAGCTAAAAAAGCGACAATTGGTACTAATAAATTTGTTAAATTATCTGGAAAATGTGGAATCGCAAGTGATGCGCAATGTGTAGGTAAGGATAAATATATGTATTTTAGAAGTTATCCTATGGGATTTACACCTAAATGTATTAAGAAAGATGGAAAATATATAACCAGTGAGAAAAATCCTATTATTGGTGGTACTGGATTATTAGGTGGAATTCAAGAAGATTTATATACGCTTAATCTATCGGATTATACTAAAGCTATTGTAAAACAAGGGCCATTTGCATCTACTGATTGTATGTATGCCCGCTTACCTGTTGGTGATGGACTACTTCTTGGTGGCAGAAGATTTGATAATAAAGAGGATGTTGAACTTAATGGTCGAGGGTGGTATGTTGAAGAGCAATGCGTTCCACGACAACCTACTTTTGATAAAAATTATGGAGGAGAAATCTTTGAAATTCCATTTTCAGAAAGCAGATGTAAAGAAGAATTTACACAAAAATCTGAAACAAGAACTATCCCTAAATACATATATATACTTCTTGTGTTTGGATTACTTATTCTTAGTCTTATTCGTACTAAATACAACAAAAAAACAGGCAAAGTTTGTGTTTCTATTGGTTTAAAATTTATGAATTTCTGTATAATCAAATGTCGTGACATTTGGGACTGTTATTGGCGCACTCTTCTTCCTTTTTCTTTATTAGTAGTAGGCTACTATCTTTTATTAGCTCCCTCGAAAGTATGGGTTCCTGACTCATCTTCATCTTCATCTTCATCTTCTTCGGATTCGGACACCAATAATGAGATATATAGGGAGTAATACATGTTTACCTATTTCTTAGATGTCATTATTTCTGCCCCCCGTTTATCTAAAGCCAATTCAATCTTATCATCATAACATTTGACATTATCATCTTCTTCCTTTTCATACTTATGAATATTTACATTCTCTGAAATACGAACTTTCCTTTTATTCTGAAAAGTCCAAAACAATGTTGGTATTAGATTATTACTAACTAAATTTTCAACTCCTCTCATAATATCCATTTTCTTTGAATGAAAATCTATTTGAAATTTTAAAACATTCTTTGCAGACTCTATGTTTAAGCTTGGGAACATTGACACTGGTGTACTTTCATAATAAATTGTTTTCATAATTTCAAAATTTTGTTCTTCCTCATCATAATATATCATTGTAGAATCATATCTTTCTTCACTTTTTCTTCGAGACGGATGCTTTTGATATGATTTATCATATATCGCCACATACATCAATGATGAATTCCAAAAGGCACATAAATCATGATATTTCCATCCAAGACTTCTTTTTAAACTTACTAAATCACTATACGTCTCATGTGTTAATATATATTGCCACAACCTTTCTAAAACAAATCCTTCATTTCCACCTTGTTCGTTTGTTGATAATAACATTTTTAACAATTTTTCATATGATTTCTTTGAATTTCTTCTTATTGAACTACGTCTAACATAAAATATTGCACTCCAACAATACGGTATTATATTACTTGGCTGCGGGAACCCATTTGAACCACACATATAATGTAAATAATTCCCATATGGTATTGGGGTCTTATATTTCAATGTATTTACCTTTTCATCATGTGCAAAATCATGAAACTCATGTGTCTCGACTGTTTGTTGTGTATTAGAATCAATATAGTATTGTATTATTCTATTATTTTGTATGTAAAAACGATGGTCTGAATCGATATTTGGTGGTATCACATCATTATATCTCCAAGTTAATGTTTGAAAATCTTTATCTACATAATATCGTACTACATCATATTTCATTAAGTTTACAAAATCAGGACTATGATCAAATGGGTCTCCTTGTATAAACCATATCTTATCTGGTAAAACTTCATAATTCTCTATTATATAATCTAAATATGTTCCGCCTTCTCTTCCTATATTCTCTTTTCTTATTATCTCTATTTTTTTTAAAGCTTTCTTTGAAAATGATATGTTCTCCGGTCCCTTATTAAATATTACTACTCTTTCAATCCATAATTCAGACTCTATTAGTTTATTTAACCATTCCAAATCTTCCTTGAATCTTGCTACTACAATAGTATTATTTTCCATAAGATTACCCTCCATATCAAAATATATATTATATCATTCTACGAATATAACCGCATTTATATCTCTAATCTTCTATTTGGTATTCCCTTATTCCAACTGTATTCTTTATTCATTCCTTTCCAACTACTTGGTATTACAAAACCAAATATATTGTCGCCCCAATTATCACATATATAGTTTGGTTTATCTATCTTAGATAATTCAAGTGATGCTTTCCCTATATAGATACAAAAATTTAATCTATCATTATACTTACAACAAGCATAACACTTCATCCTCCTATAATCATAATACTTTCTAGGGACACGATTCCATAATGGCCATCTATAACTATTTAACCAACCTCTTCGCCAATTTCTCCTCCATAATTCACGTTTTTCTAAATAAGATAATCCTATCAAACTATTATTTACCGGGAGTTCATAATCCATGAAATATTCATTACAACATATACATTTTTTGGGTTTTCCATATGGAAATATATTTTTGTCATTTGTTATATCATAACCGGTACTATCCTCTCTTGGAACAATATTTAAATCTCTACTCTCTGTTACAAATTGTTCATGATATAGTATGTCACTATGTAAATATTCATCTATTATACTTAAAACATCACTTGGCAATTTTATAAACATTTGATACTATTAGTTTTCATTACAATTTTATTACAATTTTATTACATTTGTAATCTATTATGGTGAGTCGATTTGAAATGAGCTTCTATATCTTCATCTCTTTGCCTTAGTCTATAAATTCTATATTCTTCCTCCTCTTTTTGCTTTTGCTTTAATTCCGCAAATCTTTTTTTGTCCTCATCTGTTAATTGATGTGGAATTGTTCCTCTATTATCTTTAATCTTTGCAAAACTTCGTGAAACATCCTCATCATTTATTACAGCTTCTTCATATGTTAAATGGGGTGCCTCTAATGCACGACGAACATCTGTATACTTTGTTCCAGAAGGTGTTTCTCCAGAATAATCCTTTATTTCACCTTGACCTAATAATGAAGCATTTGTATTTGAAGCTAACTCTTCGGGTATTTCCGGACATTTAACCAATTGATATCTACTGGCATCCATATTATTTGTATGAGCCCTTTTCTGCTTTTCATAAACAGAATGAAAATTACTTTCAGATGGTCTTTCAGGTTGTTTTACATTAGATTCCTTCTGTAACCAATCTCCATATCCTACATCTTCATCCTTAAAAGCATTCTGTGTATAATACTGATTGAATACTGATGGATCAAATTGTTTATCAAATAAACTATCTGGTGGAGGTACTGCTAAATTTTCTCTTATGTTACTCCTCCTTGATACATTTATATTTGTTATACCATCAGGTATTGATTGTTTCAAATGGTTATAGCACGTTGTTAACATATTAAATGCTGTTGTATCACCATTATGTCTATCTGGATGTAGTGATACTGCCAACTGTTTGTATTTCTTATGTAACACTACTTCTGTATATCCTTCTTTAGGAGGCTCTCCAAATAATTGCGCTGACATTATATCTAAGTTAGCGGAAGGATTATTACGACTATTCGTTTTATCTTGATACCTTTTTTGCAAATCCTCACTTGTTGCTCTTTCTGTAAAATTTGGCAACATTCGTGGCATATAAGGTGTTTTTACAGAACCGTTCTGTAAAAAATCTTGATCTCTTGAATATTTCGGTTCTGGATTGTAATTTCTTCTTCTTGACTCAAACTGATTTGTTCTACGTATATCAGAATCTTCCGTTACTGGAGATGTTCTTCTCTTCTCGTCCATCCATTGTTTTATAAATAAATGGACTGATTCTTTTGGTATTCTCTCCAATACACGTTTTATTTGAGACTGACTCAAACCAAGTGCTGCCAATTGATTTACCTCCATAATAATTCATATGCTGTAATTTTTTATCTAATTTTTACGCAATATTATCAAAATATTTCTCACTAAATACAATCTCTCCTTTACCTATATCTATCAATTCTTGCTGAAATAATGTTACCGCTGTTTTTGTAAAGTCTAAAGTCTCAATTACGGTATCCAATCCACTATCAAATAGTGTTACTGCTACATTTGATAACTCTTTAACTAAATCGTCAAACTGTTTTATTCCCTCTAAATCTGTACTTGACATTTATGATAAATATAACATATTTTATCTGAAAAAATAATCACAATTTACACCCTACAATAAAATATTAGATTTCACAAAACCCAAATATTTAAATATGAACAAAACAGTTCAAATACTACTCTCTATAGCAGATGATGCCAGTCTACATTCTATGGATGAATGGGAGCAATTCATCCTTTTTGATAAACCACACTTCCTTAATCAACTGACATATGATATCTTTCAAGTACTTGTAGATGGATATGGCACTAACCTTTCCAAATGGGAATTAGCTAAATCCTTGAATATTGAAGACTCAAATATTAATAACAGACTCTTCTCTGTTATTAATAACAACAGCAAGACGATTTCATATGAAGAATTTCATGATTTCTGTGCACTTGGTCAAAAACATCATATTATATCACTCCTCAAAGAACTTGGTATATATAATAAATTGTATAAGGAATCATGTAATAATTCTAATATGGATGTCAATATACCCCTTACCTCAGTAGAAGAACAAAACGAACCAGAAGACTTAGTTGTTGATAAATCAGACAAACAAAGTTGTTCCGGTGATTCTACAGAACTTGATTACAAAGGAAATAATCCTGCTGAAAAATCTAATAGTAGATTTTCTCAATTCATTGATTGGTGTAACCAGTTATATTCAACTTTATTCAAAAATTGTCTTTTTTCAAAAAAATGAAGCATATCCGAATTATAATTTAACAATTCAAGCATAATATTAAATATGTCTCAAGAACCTTTACAGATTTATGACTGGGAAACCTATGATGAAGAAGTCGATATTGATGATTCAGATTCCAACAGCGAATCTGAATCAGATTGTGATGCTCCTAAAATTTCTCAAAACTTTGTAATATATCTTTATGCTCTTACTAAAGAGGGTGAAAATGTTAGTATTAAAGTTAATGGTTTCACTCCATATTTCTGGATTGAAATTCCAAAATATTGGAAACCATCGTGGACATCCATATTTGCGGATGAACTCAAAGAGTCTTTACCCAAAAATATGCGAGATGAATATATTGAAGAATATTCAACTAAATCACTCAGACCACGATTTAAATTTAGAAATAATCAGTGGGGAAAGACAACATTATTTATGCAGCTCGTATTTAGAAGCGAAAAAGCACAAAAGTATATATACTATCGATTAAGAGACCCTTATAGGGGTTCTATCTCTGGCTTGCGAAAGCATAAATTTGCTATTTATGAAAAGAATGTTCTACCCGTATTAAGATTTATTCATATACAAGAATTAAAACCGTCTGGCTGGATTACACTCGGACAATCTGCAATTAGAACTACTAAGTCCGCATTATGTGAAACTGAATTTCCACATAATTGGACGGTTCATTGGAAAGATGTAAAACCAGTAGATATCGAATCTATTGGTCCAATTAAAGTGGCTTCTTTTGATATTGAAGCTGATTCAAGTCATGGTGACTTTCCAGTCGCTAAAAAAGATTACTACAAATTGGCAATGAATATTTATGAAGAAAATGTTCGCTATCAGAAATCAAAGAAACGGACGAATCCTACACTTATTTCAATGTGGATTAAGGCAGCTTTTAGAGATTACAACCAAAATGAGAAATACGATGAATATACTAAATCGTCTATTCAAACTATTATTCTCAAATATCCATATGATATTCAAAATAAACTCTTTGATAAACTTGGTGACGAATGTTATGTTTGTTTAACAAAACATATTGTTCAAAAAACCAAAAGTAAAGAAATTGTTGAGTCTTTAAAGCAAATCCTCAATAGTTATTTGCCACCTGTTAAAGGTGATAAAGTTATTCAAATTGGTACAGTTTGTTACAGATATGGTCAGGAAAAAACAAGTATTGAAAGACATATTGTAGCTCTTGGTGGTTCTGATAAATTAGACGGTATTGAAGTTGTATCGTGTAATTCAGTGCGAGAAGTCTTTGAAGAATGGCTTAAATTCATGAAAAAATCACAGCCAAATATCATTACTGGATATAATATATTCGGTTTTGACTTCAAATTCTTATGGGAATGTGCCGAAGAGTACAATTGTCTGGACCTTCTTAAACAACTAGGACCTCGTAAATCAAAACAAAACAAACTTGTTGAGAAAACACTCTCATCATCCGCTTTAGGTGTCAATATTATGTTCTTCTTTGAAATGCCCGGTATCGTTACTATCGATTTATTGAAGGTTATTCAAAAAGATCATAACTTATCATCATACAAATTAGATGATGTTTCCAATGAATTTATTCATGGTGCCATTACCAAAATCGACCATCATGATGATAGTTCCAATTGTCAAATTACTTTACATACAGATTCAACATTTAGTCTACTAAAAGGACACTATATTGTTATTTTCAAAGAAAGTATAATTGGAAAAGAATTCATTTGCGGAAGAAGAAAAATTATTCATATTGTTGAAGATACAAGCATTACCCTTGAAGAAGGTGATAATAGTCAAGAATTACCTAATAATCCAAAATCATATTATTGGGCTGTAGGTAAAGATAATGTATCTCCACAAGATATTTTCGAAAAACAGCGTGGTACTGACACAGATAGAGCTATTGTCGCAAAATATTGCGTACAGGATTGTGAATTATGTCTTCATCTTATGCAAAAACTTGAAATTATCACAAATAATGTTGGTATGTCAAATGTATGTTTGGTGCCATTTGCCTTTCTCTTTATGCGAGGTCAAATGATTAAAACTTTAAGTCTTGTCGCATCAGAATGTCAAAAAGTTAAATATTTGATACCTGAATTACCAAGACCTCCTGAAGATACTAAAGATTCATACGAGGGTGCTGAAGTACTCGAACCTACACCTGCGATTTTCCTAAAAAATCCAGTCAGTGTACTTGATTATGGTTCATTGTATCCATCCAGTATGATTGGAAGCAATATTAGTCACGATACTATTATTGTTGAACCACAATATCAAGGAGAATCTGGAGCCAAATTATTAGAAAGCATGGGAATCAAATTCCAAGATATTTCATATGATAATTATTATCAAGTACTCCAAGGTAAAACTTGGGTTAAAAAGGTTGATGAAAAAAATCCAGTTGTTAATTGTAGATATATTCAACCTCCCATTGACCCAGGAACTGGAAATATTGATGACACTAAACGGGGAATTCTTCCAAGAATCTTGATGAAACTACTTGCTGCACGTAAGGCAACAAGAGCTCAAATCAAAAAAGAAAAAGACCCCTTTAGAAGATCCGTTTTAGATGGTTTACAGCTTGCTTATAAAGTTACAGCTAATTCACTATATGGAGGAGTTGGTGCTGAAGTAAGCTCATTATATTATAAGGATATTGCTGCTTCAACTACTGCTGTCGGAAGAAGACACTTACATTTAGCTAAAGATTATGTTAAAGAGCATTATCCAACGGCAGATATTGTTTATGGTGACTCAGTCGTTTCAGATACTCCTTTGTTATTGAAACAAAATGATAAAATTATCATAATGACTCCTGAAGATTTATATAATCGATTTCAAAAGATTGGTCCATTTCAAGATGATGAATATATGAAATCATATACAGATTGTATCGGATATGATGTGTGGACTGATTCAGGCTGGACAAAAGTTAACCAAATTATGAGACACAAAGTTAATAAAAAAATTATTAGAGTATTAACTCATGGCGGATGTGTCGATGTTACAGAAGACCATTCGCTGTTAGATAACAAAGGTAATGCTGTTACACCAAACAATTTGGTTGTTGGTGACGAATTATTACTATCATTCCCAAAAGAATTTGATAATGTGAATTATAATACAAAGATTAGTCCAGGATTTGCTAGAATTTTAGGATTCTTTATGGGAGATGGAACTTGTGGATTTTATAAATGCCCCTCTGGAGATAAATCATCTTGGAAAATTGCAAACAAAGATATTGTTAAAATCAAAGAATATTTAGATTTATGTTCAAAAGAAATTCCCGAATTTGAATGGAAGTTTTACAATACCAAAAATAGGGATTCATTCATTTACAATTTAGTATTCTCATCAAACGTATATGGTAAAAAACTGGAATATATTAAATATTTTAGAGATTTGATGTATCATAATATTACAAAGTCGAAACAAGTCCCGAGTATTATTTTAAACAGTTCAATTGAAATTAGAAAACAATTTCTTATTGGGTTGTACGATGCTGATGGACAAAAATCAATGCATGGTGTTCATAAGACATTTGATTGTATAGGAGTTACATCTCAATCTAAATCATCTTGTGGCGGTTCTATTGATCAAAAAGGCAAAATTGCAGCATTTGGTATTTATACATTGTTAAAATCAATCGGTTACAATGTTTCGATCAATACAAGGGATTCTAAGCCAAATGTATATAGAATTAGCTTTACAAATAGTAAATTGAGAAAAATTGAAAACAAGATTAAGAAAATAATTGAATTAAATTATGATGAGCAATATGTATATGATTTAAGTACAGAAAATCACCACTTTCATGCAGGAGTTGGTTCGTGTATTGTTCATAATACTGATTCAATATTTGTGAACTTCAATGTTCATAAAGGATTAGAACAAGAACTTTCTAATAGTGAAGCTCTTCAAAAATCAATCGATTTATCGGTTGAAGTTGAAAATGGTATACAATCTCTATTGGAATATCCTCATAAATTAGAATACGAAAAGACATTTTATCCTTTCCTATTGCTTCGCAAAAAGGGTTATGTTGGTAACAAATATGAGTTTGACCTTAATAAGTATAAACAAAGCTCGATGGGTGTTGTCACAAAAAGACGCGATAATGCTCCTATTGTTAAATATGTTTACGACGGAATTATCAAAAGAATTATGAATGATAGAGATATTCAAGCTGCTATCCAATTCCTTCTGGATTGTTTCAAGAAAATTCTCAAAGGTAACTTTTCAATACAATATTTCATTGTTACTAAACAACTAAAGGCACAATATGCATTCCCAGATAGAGTTGTTCATAAAGTTTTGGCAGATAGAATTGGTGAAAGAGACCCAGGAAATAAACCTCAATCAAATGACCGTATTCCTTATGCATATGTTAAAACCAAAACTATACCCAAATTACAAGGCGACCGTGTAGAACATCCTGATTATATCAAAGACAAAAAACTTGATATAGACTACTTGTTCTACATTACCAATCAAATACAAAAACCCGTGTGTCAGGTATTTGCACTTGCCTTGGAAGAATTGAGAATTCATGGCTATAAACTTCCAATTAACCATTTTGATAGAATGAAAAAACAGTTACAAAACGGTGAGAAAAAGCTTGAACCATCCAAAATTCGTGAAAAAATTATGGATAAAAAAATGGATGAAGTTTATAAAGTTTTGTTCAAAAAAATGGTAGAAATCGAAGAAGGTAAACGATATGGTCAAAAACAAATCTCAGACTTCTTCTCAAAAAGATAATACTTACTATTAGAGAACAAAAATGTATGTTACTTTTTTTCAGATTAAAAAAATACTTGAATCAAACAAAAAAATACCACATATTATCGTTAAATATCTTATCACAACAGACTTCTTGCTTAACAATCTTACACAAATACTCCCACAATATGCAGAACCAACTATATATTTCGAACCAACATATAAAAGAGACTCTCTTACTGGAAATTTTAAACTCAAAAAAAACAAATATGGACTGTGTCCTGTTGGCAGACTTCCCGGTTATACCGACCGCGTTATGATTAAAACTTTACTACAAACCAAAAACATATTATATGACTCCATTCCCATAATAGGAAACGACCATTTCCCTGTTATACTCGTTACACAAATCTTCTCTATTAATATCGCAGTTATAACATGGAATATTGGTCCCGCAAACCCTAAAAATATATGTCCCAATTTACTAAAAATTATTTTTGATAGATATGGCAAAAAACCCGATATTCTAATCATCGGATTTCAAGAAGCAGATAAAAATACTATTCCAGATATAAATGTATGGAATGGTATATATAACTCCAACATACGACTACATGGAAATAGCTTCAAATCTTTATTAGGACATATTATAGGCTTCGGACTTGAAACTACAATATTATGGGACAGCAAATCAGTTCATGTTAAGCAAATATTAAAAGAATCTAATAGGGGAACCGTTACTAAAGGAGTACACACAAGCAAATTCCGATTCTCAAAAAAATATATGTCTATTACTTGTTCATTGGCCAATATTCACGCACCATTCACTCAAAATCAGACAAAATACTATAACTTTTATAATTCCACACTTACATATCTTAATCAACTTGGTAACTCCGATGTACTACTATTATTTGGTGATTTCAATAGCAGATGTATGTTAAAACTAACTGAATCCGGCAAACCATTATTTGTCAAAGATATTCCTCTAAATAATAAACGTTCCTTATACAAATTTACAAAATCAATCAAAAAACGTCTCACTAAATCTATTAAAAAACATAATATAACCAAATTAAATTTAACTATCCAATCACCTTTGTATCAACATGACTTATTACTAAAATCTAAATTTTCTCATTGGTTACTATATTTTAAACTTAAATTATAAAGCCACTATTTGTTTTGTACAACCTATTGCGTGTTTAGGACGAATTCCTCTTAATGCTTTACCCTCTATTACACATCTTTTATACAAAGCTTTACTATATTGCTTACATGGACAATCTCTTGGAAGAATACCTATTGTTTGAAATATATCCTCCCACATTTCTTCTTCCGAAATCTCTTCCAGTCTATCACCAGTTTCTTCTTCTTGTTCTTCTTGTTCTTCTTGTTCTTCTTGTTCTTCTATTTCTTCATCATTACCCCCAGATTGCAAATCTGCTTCTTTCTCCAACCTATTTCTCTCTTTCATCCCTTCATTTATTTCATTCATATACCCAAATATTGAATTTAACGTAGGAAATTTAAATGTATCATTACCACAATGTAATATTACTAATTCTTTTACACTGTTATAACTATCATTATTAAACCCTAAATGCTTCTTTGTTCCACCCTTATAATATAAAGGATACCTTTGTAAATTTTTTGTGGTAAATACAACATTATTTATACTATTCTCTCTTGTATAATTTACCACATTCTCAACTGAATCCCATATTTCACTTAAATCAAATATTATAGGAACTGCATCCTTCAATTTTAAATATGTTATCGTTTTATCTTCTAAACTCAAATAAGAACCCCCACTCTTTATATCATCTGGCATATCTTCATTTCTATCACATATAAAACATAAAGTCAACGCAGATGAATTTATCAATACGCTCTTATCATTCGATTTCTTTCTATGAGATTTTGTGTTTCTTGATTTACTTCTAGGTGATAATTGAATCAAGTCAAATAACAACAGTGTTTCCAATTGCTTTAGACGTTCTG
>Ga0099799_10251_pt1 | contig 16045 bp, 13 predicted proteins | sample Uncmet6_SortLC_1_FD_89033 | JGI IMG/M metagenome (GOLD analysis project Ga0099799, IMG submission 89033) | Marine eukaryotic communities from CALCOFI LINE 67, Pacific Ocean - CN11_C50_N6_SortLC_1 | ecosystem: Environmental > Aquatic > Marine > Oceanic | place: Pacific Ocean: Monterey Bay...
TCGTCCTTGACCGCCGCGTTGTACGAGAGGCGGATCTCGTCCTGCTCGCCCTCGCCGGGCAGCGGCTGCGGGTTCGGGTCCGCGGCGGCGACGAGCGCGGACACGATGATGCCGGGGACCAAGCTCTCGAGCGACGCCAGCGACTCGACCTGTGGGCGCGGCCGCTCCAGGCCGAGGACGTCGTCCTCGAGGATGTCCTCGTAGGGCTCCGTGTCGGGCCTCTCGGCGGGCGCGGCCTCGGGCAGCGCCTTCTGGAGGAGCTCGGTCAAGTTCAGCGGGGCGTCGCTCGCGGGCGCGGCCCGGACCGTCTCGAAGACGTTGCGGAGGGCCGGCCGGAGGAGCGGCACGATGTAGCGGTCCAGGTACTTGTGCGTGGACCTGCGGATAGATGGTCGATACGACGCCGGGTTCGGGGCGCCGGCCGCGCACGCAGAGCGGTAGTCGGCGACGTCGGCGACTTGCGTCGGCAGCGCGTACGCGCCGAGGCCGCCGACGAGGCCCTCGAAGTAGCTGCCGGCGGTCGCCTGCATCGGGAGGATGTGCCTGGTGTGGATGTGGTTCGCGCGAAGCTCGGTGGCGCCCTTGACGGACGTCCACGCGTTGGTGCAGAACGGGCACTTGGCCTTCGCGGCGGGGATCGCGGCCACGGACGGTAGCTTGGCGACGAGGTACGAGAGGTACTTGGCGATGTCGGCGGGGTCGATGCAGCGGTCCATGGTGATGATCTTGAGGATGTGGACGAGGTACGGGACGAGGGGCTCGAGGATCGCGAACGGCGAGGCGGCGAAGACGGCGGCGTTTGAGGCGGCGCGGGCGCTGACCGACGGCGCGCCGGCGGCCGCCTCCTCGACGTCGGCGGCGGCGGGCGCGGGCGCGGCGGCGATGCCGTGGCGCCGGGCGTGCGCCTGATCCGATCGCGCGGACGCGGCAGACGCGAGGCCCTGGGCGTACGCGGCGCTGTCGCGCGCCAGGTCCGAGTAGACGTCGGCGACGTCGTCGTCCCCGTCGAAGAGCTCGGACCACGCGTCGCGGAACTGGTCGCGGGCCTTGGTCGCGCGCTCGAGCGTCTGCTGGCGCCGCTCGGCCTCCGCCTCGACGAGGGCGTGCCGCGCGCCCGCGATGGAGGCCTCGTTCGCGACGAGGCCCGACAGGTCGAACTCCGAGTTCATGCGCCGAATGACCGTGCCCAGGCCGTGGTCATTCAACAATGTGTTGAGGTACGCGCCGCGGCACGTCTTCACGCCGACCTCGGCCATGGCCGAGTGGATCGGGATGTGGTCGAAGACGTTCGTGATGGCGGTGACGACCTGCGCGGCGGCGACGGTGTGCGTGGGCGGGTTACGGCGTGCGCGGCGTTGGTTGAAGTGGTCCCACTCCCACGCCGTCGACGCGGGTCCCGAAGGCCGATGCGTCGTCGAGGTGGTGCGCGGACCGGCGGTGGCGCGTCGACGGCGCGTTCGCGTGGCGCGTGTTGTGTGTTGTGTGCGTGTTGTGAAGGCCGGCCACGGCTGATCGCGGCGCGCGGCGCGCGGGGAATCTCTCTTGCAGTAATTTTTCAGACTCTGGGTGTGCGCCGCGGCGTCGAGGGGTTCCGTGCCGGCGGCGAACGCGACGACGGCCGCCCAGAGCGCGTCGTCGGCCAGGACGCCGGCGTAGTCAATCTTGGCGGCGAGCACGCCGCTGCGCGCGAGCCGGCCGCTATTGACGAGCTCCACGAGTTGCTTGGCGACGTCGCGGCCGTAGACCGAGTGGCAGAGCAGCGCCCAGGCCCACGGTAATCGGAACCAATGCCCAAAATGCCCCGTACCGTTAACGGTACGGGGCACATGTACATTTCGTAGGCGCAGAGCATGCTAGAAATATGGGCGCAGACGTCGTCCTCGGAGAGGCCCAATTCCTCGGCGTGGTAGAACGTGTGGACGAAGAAAGCGTGCGGGTCCGCGCGCAGGGAGGCGATCAAGGCGAAGTGCCTTATGAGATATTCGTGGATCTCCATCACGCGCTGCCCTTTTCTCTGCTGGCCCCACATGAGCGCGGGGATGGCCAGGCCGAGGCCAAACTCGGCGAGGACGCACAATTGAATGAACATGCTCGGGTCGGACAGGATGAAGATGGTGTAGTTGAGGTCCTTGTCCGATTCGCGGGCCTACGACCGTGGGGCGTACACGGATCATTTTTACCTTGGCTTGCCTGCTACTTTATGCAGTCCGCAGACCAGGCCTGGCCGGACGGACTTGTAAATCGAGCGGTCGGAGCCGTAGAAGGGCGTGCATACTCGTTTACGACGAGATCGCGGGCCGAGGCCAGTCTAGTCTAGTACCTATCATCTAGTTTTCATGCTTTTAATGCTTGTAAGATGCGGCGCAAGCCCGTGCGCGACGGGGCCGCACAGCTCTCGAAATAACGAAAAACATGTAGCATCGCTGTCACAAATCATCACCATGACCATTACGGGGCCAACAAGGCGCAGGCGGCAGCCACCACCCAAAGCTCATCCTGGCACAAAGATCACAAAAATGATAGAACATGTCCTAAAAAACAAGGGCATCATGCGCAACACACCGAGGGAGTTCCACACCGTCATGAACCAATTGCAGCTCCAAGGCGCTCCTCAAGTGTTCGGGCGCGGCTTCGGCGGCGAGCTGTACGCGGCCGCCGGCCCCTTGCAAAATAATAACGCTGCGCCTGCGGTTGCAGGCGTGCTCGCATTCCTCGAGCAGCGACTGGCCCAGGTCTCGGGCACCGACGAGACCGCGCCAAGCCCCGCGCCTGCGACCGCCCGAGCCTACGTCGCCCCGGCCACGGCCTATCGGCGTCAAAGCCTCGGGGGCGTCAACGCGCCGCCCCGGACGGGCGGCGCCGCGGGCTCGAAGAAACGGAAGCGCGTGGTGGAGGACCTTCCCGACGGGACCTTGGAGCCGCCGCCTGCGCGTCGAGGCCGTCCTCCAAGGCTCCAGATAGAGCCGACGGCGCTCGCGGCCCTGGAGACGTTGAGCGCCGCGGCGCCCGCCGTCGCCGTGGCGGCCTGGCGGGCGCTCACCCGAACCATGGCCGACGAGTTCATCTGCAAGGCGGTGTCGAGGGACTGGTGCAAGGCGCGCGCCGCTGCGGAGGCCGTGGTCTACTTTAGAAAGCTCGGCGTCGTGCTGCCCCAGGCCGCGATGGAGACGCACCTCGAGGCGGCGCGCCAGAACAAGCAGTTATTCCTCAAGCGCATGCACCGGTCGATAAAGCAAGCGCGGCAGTTCTACAACGCGCACGCCGAGGCGTCGCAGGGCTGGCTGCCCGTCGTACCGCGGGACCTCCCCATCGTCGACTTCCGGCGACAGTACCTCGGGTTAAAACCTGCCATCGCGGCCGGTACTGCCGTGATTTTGAAGTCTCGCCGCGCCGCGCCGCGTTCGCTCGTCGAGTCGCTGGAGGAGGCGCTGACGCTGGGACGGCGCCCGATTCCGGCTCTTTATTTGAAAAGGGTCTACGACTTCATGGCCAAGCACAAGCTCGCGAACAAAGCGGCGGCCGCAATCTTGAGGCAGGAACACAGTGATACGGGCATCACGTATTCCCCGACGTGGTGCCTGCGCGCCGTGGCGACCTGGGACTTAGCCGTGGTCCAGGAGCTCCGCCGGCTTATTGAGGGCATGAATTCCATGTATGTAATTCACGACGGCGGGCGAGTGCCTCGCGTTGCAGTCAAAGGTCTTTTAAATGAGTTTGTACCGGTACGCCATCGACGCGGCGCCGCGTCCCCGCCGTCTTCGCGACGGCGGGGGCGCGGCGCATGACCGGTCGCCCCCGCGCAGGTCGACGACGCTTGCGTCCTCCGGATTCCGCATAAAATTCGCGGCGCTGTTCTTCGGCGGTCGGCTGGGCGGCGAGCGGCCGCCGCGCTGTGCGATGGCATGGGCCGGCGCCGACGCCGCCTCGCACGAGGCGGCTTCGCTGGCGCGGGCGGCGCAACACGTGCCGAGCGGCTTCTACCTCGAGGCGCCGAAGTCGAGGGCCAAGGGGGCCTATTCGTTTTTTCAGGAAATGTTTGCGCTGGACCCGGAGCTGGACGCGCGCGTCGCCTCGTGTCTACGGATGATCGACGCGAGCAACCCTTGGCGGAATTTGCCGCGGGACGACCCGCGCATCCTCTCCGCTTATGCGGACGAGGCGGCTGCGAGAGCGGCTCTCGCGGAGCGACGGCGGGACTACGACGCGGCCTTCGAAACCGCGCTGGAGGCCGAGGGAACGGCGACGGAGCTCGCGCGGACGGGTTTGTTGCCGGGCGCGCCGGCTGCGCGCCAGACGCCGACCGCCGCTGTTTTGTACGAGACCGCCTTCGGCGAGCGACGGCCGGGCGTCGGGTTGCACGCGTCGGTCGAGCACCTGCGTGTGCGGTGGGCGTCGGATGAGGCGGATGCCGCCGCCGTCGCCGCGTGCCGCGCCGAGGCGGCGCGCTTGGCGGAGGAGCGCGTCGACTCGCAGCGGGCCCTTTTGACGGACTCCACCGGTGGCTACGTGGGGCCTCGCGGCCACCTTACCTTCGACGTCCCCCTCGACGACATCAACGAGTTGCGGCGCGCGGCCGGCCTCGAGCCCCTCGACCCGCCGCCGCCCCGGCCGCGGCGCGCGAACCTGCCGCTGATTCTAGATTCGTGGAGGATGGCGCTCGTCCGCGACGCCGACTCCGACTCCGACGCGGCGCCGGCGGCGCCAGAGTCTCCCACAGAGACGCGGAGGGGCCGACAGGTCCGACGACGGGAAATCTACGACAACTCCGAAAATTGAACGACCCCCTTATTCTGGGAGCGTGTTTGTAGTCTTGGTGTAAGATTGTTACTTGGAAAACTACCCGGGCGAGCCGAGGGAGCCATATCCGAGACCGGAGCCTGGCCGCCGCGCCGGGCGGCGCGCGGCGGCTCTCCGTAGCCCACCTGACCCCGCGGCACGCTTTGAGCCTCGGAGACCACCAATACGCCTCCGACGCCGTCGCCCGAAAGCCGGCTACACTGCATGGCCCCGCGCAGGGCCCATCACGCCTCGACGTACTCGGCCGAGGCGGGCAAACGACGCGGTTCCATCACGACGGCGACGTGCCGCGCCTCGCGTCCTCGAAATTGCCACCCGCGCGCCGCCGGACCCGTTTCTCGCGCTCGAACGCGCCGGGGCGCGACAGGAAAGTGGCCCTACGGCATCACCGCTCCTCACGAGCTGTCAGAGGGCCGGACGACGTCCAAACCTTCGCGTAGTACCGCCACCTTCATCGCTCGTGCAGTTCCTGCCGCGTGAGCCGCGTCGGGAAAAAACGCGTCCGCGGTCCGCCGCGAATATTTGCGTCGGGGTTCGATAACTTTTCCTGTTTTCGCTCAGCGCCGATGCATGTGACCCCGGGGCCCCGCCGGCGCGCCTCAGACCAGCCCCGCTTTCGTCCAGCGGCGAGCGCGGCGCGTCACGATTTTCTGCTCTCCTCGAGAACGAGCGACTCCGGCACCGTTTTGAGCGCTGTAAGTTACGAGGGGCAAGTCACGGCCCACGTAGAGCCAGTCGCGCGGCCCAGGCCTCGGAGGTGCAAGACGGGCCGAGCAAGACGCGATTTTGTCTCAGCGAGGCGCAAGCGAGCCGCGACTAAAACCTGTGATTAAATTAATAGCTAAAAAATAGGCAAGCTGTGCGGCGGCGTCGAGTCCTGCTTTTTTGCTAGTGTCTTACACGACGCTAGTTATCGAGACCGGCGCCTTTGCCATTTTTGAATACATAGCGCGACACAGGGGCGCGCAAGCCATCCTGAGCCGTCGAAGATCGCCATCGCACTGCTGCAGCGCCGACGGCTGCGAGACAGACCGAGAAACCGCCCCGCAAACAACCGGAGAGCCCAAGCCGCGCGAACGCTCCTGAGCCGACTCTCGCGCAAGGAGATCAGCCATGCCGCGCCGCAAGAACGACGATTTAGACGACTTCATAGTCCCGGACGACGAAGTGGAAGACTCCGAGGACAGCGACGCCGAGGAGCCGCTGTGCGAGAATGAGTCGTCGGAGGACGAGGCGCCGCGCCGAAGGAAAGCACCTATTTCGAGACGCGCCGTCCAATCGTCATCCTCAGACTCAGAAGAATCAGATGACGACGGCATCCCCGCCGGCTACTTGTACTGTGCCTTATGCGCCAAACCGGTGGTCGCCGACAGCTTTTCAGCAAAGCAGAAGAAGCTCTATAATTCGGGTGAAGAGGCCTACTGCTTACTGCATTCGCAGGGCGACCACCGCTTGTACATCGAACAGCTCGAACTCACCGCCCAACGAAATGTCGACGGCGATGACGAGTGCGAAGTCGAAACTTCTCAGCAGCGGTCGAAGCGCACGCACAAGGCGTCTATAAGGGACGAACAACAAGGGAAATGGTACCAACGTCCCCGGGCCGAGGAGCGCCAGGCTCAGTTGGTTGATCTGGACGAGGCCGAGCAGTATAGGAGAGACCGCCAGGAGTGCGGTGGGAGACGTAGCTTCGGCGGCGCGAACGCGTCGCAGCAAAGACTGCAGGAGATGATTTCGCGGATTGAAGAGGAAGAGGCGTCCTCCTCGGAGTCGTCGCTGGAAATACTTCCGCCCAAGAAGCCGAAGAAGCCGGCGCCGCAGTCCACAAAGAAGAAGAAGCGGCGCGCCATCGCGGAGAGCGACTCCGACGACGACGTGAAGCCGGTCCCGGCGCCGCGGCGGCGCACGATCGCGGAGAGCTCGGACGACGAGGGACCGCCACCTGCGCGCAAAGCGCCACTGCCGCAACCGCGCGCCGCGGCGCCGCCCAAGGCCGACTCGCTCCAGCGCCTGCCACCGCCCGCGGCGTCCGCGCCCGTGAAGCCGGCGGCGCGGCGCCGCACGATCGCGGAGAGCAGCGACGACGACGACGACGCCATCCTGCGGAGCTTCGTGGCCTCGGGCCAGAAGTCGCGGAGGCGCTCCGAGGAGCTGGGCATTACTAGTAAGCCCAAACGCCGGCGCGTCATCGCGGAGGAGGACGACGACGTGATCGAGATCGAATAAGATACAAGTCATGTTTCTCTCCCCCTCTCTGAACGGACGGCTCGACACACGGAATGTTACAGGGAGTGGTGGTGATAGCCTAGGTGGCGCACGCCCGCGCTGCGCAAGTGGCACCATGGTAGTACTACCGCGCCACAGGCAGCGCTGCCCAATACAGCACGAGTGTCGCGGCGGCCGCCGCGATGAGCGCCGCCGGCCGCGCCGCGACCGCATCAGAAGTAGCAGCCCCCAACGCCGTGCCAGTCGCTATCATAAGAATACGAGTACTGCGTCTGGCCGGGATAGTAGTCGTTCGTGGCCCCTTCGATCCTCCCTTCGATCGTATCGTCGTCATAACACGGCGCCTTCGCGCGGCAGGCCGACGAATCTAACGTGGCCAAACCTTTGTCGACGAGGTAACTCGCGGCGGAGTGACGCGCGTTGCGATCAAGATCGTCGTCCACCACTCCTCGCTCCCGTAGGATCGGCGTCAGAGCATCCACGCCATCGACGCGACACTGAATGGTCCGCGCTCGCAGGTACGGGTCGTAGGCGGTCATCCCTCCCTCTGCTCGTTTTAACGGCTAGCTCCCGTCCCCCGTGTAAACGTACACACTTAACCACAACTCACACACTGCTCACGCGACCGATCTGCGGCGACTTGGGCGTCTTCGTGAACGCCACGGGCGGCGCCGGGGCGCGTCGAGCGGGCCGCGCACAAGATGCTGCCAAAGCAACCAGCAGAAAAACGATCATGGACAGGGCCAGCGCAGCCAAGTGCGGCGAGGTCACCGTGACGTCCACGTCGTTGCTCGAATCGCTAATATCCGCCACGGCCGCCCGAGTGACCCGCCACTCCGTCCTCCCGTCAATCCGCCGCTCCTCGAGCGTGACCGACGCGTAGGTCCGCGTGTACCTTAAAGAACCGGGGTTCACGACGACCGCGCTTCCGAAGCGCGCCACGCCCAGCGCGGCGTGGGCCCGGCCATGAGCATGTAAAACAACACGCTGCTGCGTCGCCCTTTGTCTCAGAAACTCACCTAAAGCAATCGAGCCCGCGTGCAGCGGCTGCGCGCGCACGTCCGCCGGCCGCTCCACGCCTGCGTGGAAATCAAATTTCAACGTTGTCCCCGTCACTGCGTCTGCCCGATGGCGTGAAGGTTCACGACACGGCTCCGCGCTGTCGGCGTCCTGCGACGTCACGAGCGACGTCCCCGACCCGTCGGGCCCGGCGTGCGTTAATAAGATCACAGCATCATTCTCGGGCACCTTCGTGACCTTGCGCCGCCAGGGCTGCTGGCGCCGCTGCGCCTCCCGTTCGTCGAAGGGGAACTGGGTCCAGCCCCCGTCCCAGGGGTGCGCCGTCGACTCGTTCGCCGCCCGTCGTTTGCCGTGCGCATCTCTTTCAAAGGGCATCGTGGCCCCTCCCCAGCCCGCGACCCAGAGTGCTGAAGTCACCTTCTCCACGACGTTGTGGGCGTTCCGCGGTTGCCCGGGCGGTAAGCGAGCGTCGGCCTCGTAGAGGCCTAACGGGTCCAGCGCCCCCGGCACGAAGTACACGAGCGGTGCCAACGTCGCTAAGGCTTGTGCTGCTTCGCTCGCCTTCCTTACGAACGCATTGGTATGAGGCGTCGCTTCCGGTTTGGCGCTGCCGTCGACGTTGCCGTGCGGCATCGTCGTGAGGTCGCCGGTGCAGAGTAGGAGGTGGTACTTGCGCGACTGCCGTCCTAATCGTGATCGCAGTTCGTCGATCGCTGCCAAGTCGTCGTGGACGTCGCCGACGATGAGCACGTTGTATTCGATGCGCGACGCGTTCTGCGCATACGCGAGCGCTGCGAGCGCTGCAAGCAGTGTGCACCGCATCGCTCGTCGCCGCGTCGTCGCGATTTTTTTAGAGATGACAATTGGTCGGGGCTTGATCTCACTCCGTGCGGCACGCGCAGCCGTCCACAGCGCGCAGGCGCTGTAATCAATCACAGATAAGCGTTTTATAGCCACAAACCGTCTTTACGCGGCGTTGGCGCCGCGCTTGGGATTTTTTCACGATGGACTTGCTAGCGTCCAGTAACACACTAGCGCCAAAAAAACAGAGCCTCGTCATGAATCTTAGATCTTACACACCACAGTATAGAACGCGCGCGCCAAGGCGCTCACTTCTTCTTCTTGCCCTTGCCCTTCTTCTTCTTGGGGACATAATAAGTGAGATTGCCCGCGGCGCTCCCTCTGAAGCGAGAAGGCCCCTCTATCGGTGTGGACAAATACTTCCGCACCTGCTTCGCCGTCTTCTCGACGATCGCGACGATGGCCTCCTCCCGCTCGTTGAGCTTGGAGACGTGAGAGAGGCTCCAGTCCAAACTTCCTAAATCTTCTCCGGTCTCCACCAGTTTTACCGTCAAAGGTTCGGAGGAAGGCAAGGCCGCCGTCCCGTTGCCGACGATGGAGATCTCCGCCCTTCTAAACTCCATCAGCAGCAGCGTCCGTATCCGTCGATAGGGACCGCCCATCCCGAGTGTTCCCATCGACAGCCCTCTCCAACAATACACGATGTTGATCGTGCAGCGCTTCGGCGTGAGGATCTTCGGGGCCTTCTTGCCCTTGCCGCCCTTTTTCTTCGCCATCGCGGCGACCGGCGCGCGCGGGGCAGCCTACTCGCTTGCCTCTGTTGCACAGAGCTTGCGATGCGCACCCGTCGCCTCGCGCACAGATCACGCGCACAGAGTTGTGGCTGCTGGGTGATGGTACGCACGCGCAGGCAACGGCTCCCGCTCTGGGTGCGCGCAGGCGACAGGCCGCGCGCGGTAACCGATTCGTCAAGGGCCAGGTACTAGGTTCATCGGGGGAAAACACCCGGTCGGGTGGCGTATTGAGGCCTCCTCGACGCTCTCGCAAAGGTCGAGGCACGGCTGCCCTAAAAAACAACTCGGGGGCAGCCTCGCAGCCTCGACGAGCGCCTCGCAATCGGGCAGCCTCGCGCGCGACGTGACGGCGTGCTCGCGACGCGCGATCCATCGCTGCGGTCGCCGCATCAGTCGCGGGCGTCGTGCCGCCACTCAGATCGCTCCGCAGCGGGCAGCATAGCAACGAGACGCCATCGCCGCGCGCCACATGATGCGCCTCGCACTACTCCTGCTACTACCATGCGCAACAAGCGCCTACGATCCCGTGATAGCGGCCCAGATGGACGCCGAGGACGAAGAGAAGAACAAGCCCGGCGGCGAGTACGATTTGGAGATCAGAGCAGCATTACAGGCAGCAGGGTTCCCTTATGAAGAGGGCGACCTCGTGCCGGAGCCCTACGAGAACATCGAGCCCGAGCCCTGTCTCGGGATAGCGTCCGTCACGTTACAACTCGACACGGAAGTGGTTCTCGGTTTTCGCGACTCGTTTACCGATGATGTCGGTGACGTCATCGACCTTGTTGATGAAAGGAAATTAATGTCGGGTGGCCACTGCGAGGACGACTCGGCCTGCGTCGCTGGCGTCATATTAGATCAAATTCGTAATGTGAGAGAGGCCATGGAACGTTTACAAAGGGGCTGGTGGGACGAACCTTTTTTCCTGAAGGCGTCCTACAACAATACTCAGTTACAAGTGAATGCGACGATCGACGATTTGTTTATCGATGGTCTGAGAGCTATTAAAGCGCATGTGTGTTTTGCTTTATCAGATAAAGACGAGGCCGACGCCTGCGTTCCTATATCTCAAGAGTCCTACGAGGTGCCGTTTCTTGCGACTGTGCAAGGCGCGTCGCCCGGTGCTCACACCGTATATGCGTGGATGGAAGCGGCAGGTAGTGACGACGAATGCCGTGATTTACTCAAGAGAGACAGACTCACAATAGAGTACTTCGTTCCCGCCTGGACGAACTCCTACTGGGAGCCTTTTAGAAATTACACGCGGAAGTCACAGATTGGTTATCCAGTTAACATTGTTCAAGGCAAGGGGACGTATGGGATTGATAGCGTACGCATTCTAGCTTACGGCGGGCCCGAAAAACTTGTCGTAGGAAACTTCTCGTCGATCGGGCCTGGAGTGTCTATATTGTTAGGGGGCGAGCACCGCTACGGGTGGACGAGCACGTTCCCGTTCCCGGCTTTCGACCCTCGAGCCGCGGCTCTCACAGATAAGCACGCTTCGTCTAAAGGAGACGTCGTGATTGGTTCGGATGTGTTTGTCGGTGCGGACGCCAAAATCTTATCTGGTGTGCAAATCGGCCACGGTGCCGTGATAGGCGCCGGGGCTGTGGTCGCGAAAAATGTGAGACCCTACGCCATCGTGGTGGGCAACCCCGCGAAAGAAATTAAGAGGCGCTTCGACGACGCGACGGTGCAGAGACTCCTAGACCAGGCGTGGTGGACCTGGGACGACGTCGACGTCGTGGCCAACTTCGAGAAGCTCATGGCGCCCCCTGTCTAATGTTATTTGTTAAACCCCTTCTTCATCTTCCGCCACTCGATCCGACCGTTCGCCGCGCCGCCTTCAGGTGCTGGATCGGAGCCCCACTGATCTAACGATTTCCATGTATCTGTCGATTGCCACGCGCACTGGCAAGAATACGCAGCATATTCTTCCGAAGGCACGAGCTTCGCCCGCAACTTCGCGAGGTCGTAGGAGTGGCCCTCGAAGTGCCGGAAGTGCATGTAGTCGACCTGGCGGTGCCAGCGGTGGCCGCGGAACCGATGAACAACAAAGCCGCAGCTCCCGCATTGGAGGGGCGGACATTTTTGTGACGCGCCGCCGATGCCCAACTTCGCCGGAAACCAGTCGTCGGCGTCGGGCTCGACACTCGTCCGTCCGCAGCGCCGGTCGTCGTCCTCGCCGTCACTACTATCAGAGTCGTCGGAGTCTGATGATTGGGGCGTGACGGGCCGCGGCGTTCTGGGAGTGGCGTCCCAGTCGCTGCCCTCGGTGCGGCAGCTGAGTGGCGCCGCGACCGGCGTCTTTTCTGGTGAAGGTAAGGGCGGCACGGGCGGCGGGCTCACGGTCTTCGTGGGCGTCGGTTCTGGCGGTTCTTTCGCCGGGCTCGGGCTCGACGGTGTCTTCGTCGGGCTTGCTTCGGAGGTCGGCGTCACGGGGGCGTCCGGCGCCGGCGGCTTGGAGACCGCACAACCCATCTTGTTGGGGCAGCCGGCAGGTGGCTCGGAGCGCTGCCTCCTCGCGTGCGACAGCGGGGCCTCGTGTGGAGTGGCACGACTGTGCTGTGGAGCGTATGCCGTTCGTACGCCGCGCGCACTTACAAAACCGGGCAACGCGTACCTGAACGCGGCCTCAGCCGGAGACGTCCAGGCCGTATCAAGTGCCGAGGAGTGTTTTGGCCTCGGTCATGTCATTGCTTTGGAGCACGACCACCGGGACGCGGCGGCGACCGCTCAGCAAGGTCTGGCGAATTGCCAGAAGATGAGGAGCAACCTCGGCATGGTCCAGACGGAGAGTGTAAAGGCGCCCTCGCTTTCCGTCGTGGCCGAAGAACCGGCAGATAAGCCGTGCCCGTGGAACGTGAAGACGACGCTCGGGAGGGCCGGCGCGCAGGCGCTGAAGTAAGACTCAAGCTACAATTACACACTACGTGGCTTCGGCCGCTTCTTCCTTCGGGGTTGACCCGGCGCTTCAGGCCCGCCTCCCTGATGGCCGCGTTGTAGGCCAGGGCCGCGGCGGCCTCGTCCACAAAATTGCCCACATACACCAGCTTGCCGTCGGCGTCGTAGTAGCGCGCGCGCCACCGTTTATCGTTCAGGTGCCAGGTCACTCCGCTGCGCTCAGGAACTCGCCCAGCCGCCGCGTCTGCGCTGAGGCATCCACCGAATACGAGTGGTGGTCGCCTTCATTGGAGAACGTCGCGTAGAGGACGCAGCGCAGGTCCTCGCTCGCGTTCGCGCCGCCTCGGTGGAAGCACCGGTAGTCCATCAATGCTACATCTCCAACACTCATCTCCAAACACACCGGCGCGCCGAGGCCCAGGTCTGATGGCGAGAACTTGGACCAGGGCGAGGCCACGGGCGGGAGCAGGCCGGAAGCTGCCGCTTGTACGGCCGCCGCGTCGTCGTCCTCGGCGCCGTCCGGCGCGTACGTCCTTTCCTCATTTTTGTGGAGCCGCGCCCAGTCGCGGCGTCTTGAAACTTCAGCAGGCGGCGCCGGGTAGAGTACCGTCGCGCCGTTTCTCTCCGAAACGTCTTGCAGCGGGACAAACAACGTCGCCATCGAGAGGCCATCTCGCGGTAGTACATCTAAATGCGGCGGCTGCGCCGCGGCCTTTGGTAATACAGCTAGGACCGAGAGTTCGACCAGCAACGCGTCCTCCGAGAGGCCCGCGTCCGCGACGGCGTCGCGCCCGACCGCAGCGAGGGCCTTTGTTAACACGTCGCCGACGCCGTCGTCGTCCGGTGCCAGCGGGATCAATAACCGGCCGTGCGGCCCGCCGTCGACGCCCTCGTGTAAGGGTTTGTCCAGTCCGAGCCATTTCCGCCACGCCGGCTGCTCCGGCGCTCGGGCTCGCGCCAACGAATTCCTCCGGATCGCGGCGCAAGCTACCGGCGCGACCGCTAGCCGCTTGACGACGTAGCCACTCCTGCGCATCTGCTCCCGAGGCGGTGCGTCGGCCTTTTAGCCGCACGGGTGGAAACGCAGCGTCATTGCGAGCGCTGCGCACGATAACGAGTCATCATTGCTCAGCGTTGCCCCTTAGCGGTGCATTCAGGAGCCAAGTTTCAGGGCTGCATGCAGAGCAGAGCAGAGTGCTGCAGCTTGAAGTCTTGGCGGCGCATGCGTTGAGAAAGCAAACTCAGCGTTGCCAGCAGTATTTCTGCGACACGTGCGAGCGATAGAAGCATTCGTATTGCCTCACGCGCAAGATAACCTAGGAGAGCATCATGGCTCTCATGAGGCGCTTGCTTGTCGCGGTGCAATACGCCGCCGCACTGGACTGCGCGAGACGCCCAGCGATCGCCCGGCTCGCCGCCGCCGCCACGGGCTGCGTGGCGGCGACCGCGCATGCGGCCGATGTACCGATGTTGGGACGGTTCGCGCGGAACGAGGGCGCGAAGGAATTCGTCGGAGATTGGAGATTGGAAACTACCACCGGAGCTAAAGGTAAACTTGTTTTTCAGGGGACAGGGGATTGTCAGCTCTACGACGGCGCGAAGCTCCTCGGCGAGTCTGCTGTTCCCTGGAAGTACTCAGGACGACAGGGCGTTGTAAGTGTCAGCTTCACGTTGGACCTGCCCACAATCTCCGACGACGTCCTCATCCTCGACGGCGTCATCGAGGAGGACGGCGCGCTGCGCGGGACGGTCTACGCGGGCGACGCAGAGATGGGGGCTAGGGGCGCCGGCGCGAAGACGCGGGTCGGGGAGTTTGTCGCGACGAGGTAGTAAGAGGAGGTATTGTAGCTAGCGGGTACAGACACTAGCGACCTCAGATTTTGCACACCCAGGTGCATTCATAGCCCATTGTCGTCTGTGAAGAAATCAAATTGCGCGGCGCTTCTTGCCTACGGCTGAATCATGCCACCACGCCATCGACGCGACGCCTGCTCGACGGAGCCAGCACGGCCGCGTCATCGCCGAGCAATGACTTAGTGGCACCCGGCTCACTGGTTGATTTCCACACAGGTCTTCGTGTCGTACGAGGGCAACCCCGACATCACGCCCATCGCGGAGCACGACGCGTAGAATCATATGCCACCGGCACACACCGGCACCATCGATCCCCCGTAACCTAATGATTCACAAAATTACGGGCTGAAGCCCCCCTTCGACTCCGGCGACCCAATCGTCGAGGGCGTCGTCGGCGACTTCGCCACCGTCGAGGGAGACGTCGGCGGCGTCTTCGCGTTGAAGGCCTCGAGCTCCGCCAGCCGTTGCGCCTGCCGTTCTTCGGAAAATTCGGCCCAGGGCGCCACCGTGTCGTCGTCCTCCCAGTCCGTGGGGTTGTTCGCTTCGGTGGAAGCGTCGAAGGCCGGCAGCGGTTGGGGGACGGAAGCGGCCCCCTCCGAGACCGGGTTCAATGAGGACGGCGCGCGGGGCGGCCGTCCCGACCGTATCCTAGGATCAGGGACACCTCTAGGATCTCGAGAAGAAGCCGCGCGTTCCCTAGCTTGCAATCGAGCCCTCAAAGCCGCGTTCGCGGCCCACGGCTCCGCGGGCGCCGTCGGCTGGGCCCACGGTGCTACACCAGTAATCGTACTGGGAGGCTGTTGCTTCTCTTTCCCGGGCTTCCAGATCGCCAGCATCGCCTCGAGCTTCGGGGCCAGCGCCAGCACCCGGGGACAGGCCTTGCTCGACTTCAGGCGCTCGAGCAACGCGTGCACGTCGGTGACTTCGTCGATGTCCGACCACCTTCCTAGCAGCGTCCTTACTCCAACGCCGCAGGCCTGCAACCTCTCTCTTTGAGAATTAGCTGTTTCGTTACAACTCCACTTAACGTGATCAAAAACTTCAGGCGGCGCATTCGACGGTAAGGCCAATAACACGTAGCCCCCGTCCAGCGCTTCGCAGAGGGCCGCCGTGCCTTGCCTTGCGCAGGCACACGCATCTAAGACGTAGTCTATCGGCAGGTCGGGCGCGTCGCTGCCGAGAAAAACAACGGCACCCTTTGTAGAACTTCGCACTCTCGCATATTCATCTTTCAACGCACTTCCGAGATCGGAACTCTTCAGGTCCCGCGACGCCATGGGCGACAGCTCCCAGCCCGGCGCTAACCGGGACGCGTCGTCGCGCCGCTCCGCCGGCGCGAAGCAGCAGACGCGCCGCGCCTGCGCGCACTCGGCACCAGAGAAGCGCTCGAAGGTGTCCGCCGCCATCGCATTCGCAAGTTTTTGGGTCTCGTGCGGGCCGAAGCAAACGTGTAATCTAGTTTTCGACTTGCCGGCTGTGGGTACTTTGAGTATCACCACAAGAGCGTCGCCGTCTTCCAGCGGGAGCGCTGGGCCTTGCGGGGCCGTCTTGCTGATGAACTCGTGGAGCATGGTTCCTTTTTGCTCGCGCGTCGACGGCGTGCTGCTGGGTGGCCGCCTGGCAGTGGAGCAGAGAGGGGCCGCGCCGCTTTC
>Ga0099799_10252_pt1 | contig 16017 bp, 10 predicted proteins | sample Uncmet6_SortLC_1_FD_89033 | JGI IMG/M metagenome (GOLD analysis project Ga0099799, IMG submission 89033) | Marine eukaryotic communities from CALCOFI LINE 67, Pacific Ocean - CN11_C50_N6_SortLC_1 | ecosystem: Environmental > Aquatic > Marine > Oceanic | place: Pacific Ocean: Monterey Bay...
GTCAGCGCTGCTAAATCTCGGTAGGGGGCGGCGGAGAAGCGTCGCCCCCAGGACAAGCGGCATCCCAATGCCATCGTCGCGGAATCAGTCTCTCAAAGGGATTTCTGGGCGCGGCGGAATGCGCCCCTCTGGCGCGGCGAACAACGGTCAGCAAGGCCAGATTCAGGGACAGGGGCAGACTCAAATGCAGATCCAGCGCCAGGATGCTCCCTCGCAGCAGCGGAGGAGGATCGTTCCGGGCATGCCCCCCCTGCTGCACCATCGCCAGAAGCAGCTGCCAACGCAGCAGATCGACGCGGGTCAAAGGCAGGCCCCGAAGCAGCAGCAACGGCAGCGCCAGCCTCAACAGAAGCAGCCACTCAATCAACTAAATCTGCGCACTCACGGAACTGAGCAAGAAGGGGTCACGGAAGGAGATCTAATGGAGGAGGGTACGTCGCTTTATCCCCGTCCAAGTCCGTAACTTCTATATCAATTTACAATCCCGCATCGAATTGAACTCCGTCTCTAACAGTTATCACCGCATCCGTCATTTTCTTTGTTTCCTTAACTCTAAAGTCATGAAGGACCTACAGATTCTCGAGCAGCAGGAGCAAGACTCTAAAGCTGAGGTGGAAAAACAGAAGGTCCTCAAGGCGCAAAGCCTCGCTCGTCTCCAGAAGAAAGAGACCGAACTCTCGCAGCTCAAATATTCCAAGGGCGAGGATCAGGCCACCCTGCAGCAACGCCGGTCAGTCCTGGCTTCTCTATCGAGGGAAATCGGAGTGGCCAAGCTCGAAGGCAAAAGGGGAGATGCCGAGATTAAGGCCTTCGAGATGAGGTTGCGTGGGGCTCTTGCTACCGTCGACCGGGTCCTCCGTCTCAAGCGTGCCATCGACCGGGCCCTCTTCGTCCTGCAGCAGGACAAGGCCGACATCCAACGGCGTGAGGCGAAAGCGGCCGAGGAAAGGCGAGATGCTGAGACTGGACGAGACGAGATGCGGAGGCAAGAGAAACTCTTCATCAGTCAGATCCAGTCCCTCAAGGCGAGGGATAGGGATCTCACTCAAAAGATCGCCCGACTGAGGGGGGAGACCACTGGCCTGGAGAATGACCTATCGAGCTGCCAACTGATGTCGGCGTCGACCGCGTCCTCACTCGAGAGCACCGAACTAGACCTGACTACCGAAACTGAGCGGGCCGCAAGGATGCGGACCTGCCTCGACTCTAAAATCAAGCAAGCGCAAGGGGTCTGCTCTGACAATGGGTCTAGTATAGAGTCCCTCCACACGGACCTCAAGGCCAGGAAGAGTGAGGGCGTTGCAGTCCAGGCCAAGACGAGAAAGTACCAGCAAGAAGAAGGGCTCGAAGTCAGCCCCGAGCAAAGTGACGACATACAAGCCAGGTTATTCGTAGGGCTTGATGTGGTCAAGATCCGATCCAAGCACGAGAGCGAGGCTGCTGCATTCCGAAGGGATCGCGCCGAGCACCAAGAGCTCGCCGATCTCATCAGGGTCCTCGAGCAGGAAACTGCAGCGACCATTGCTAAGAGGGAAGCTACCTTCTCCGACATCGACCGCCGAAAGAATTCCATTAACGAGCATAGGATGAAGCTCGACGATCGCAAGCAGATCATAGAACAATCCCAATCCGACCTTCATGATCAGCGTAGCAAGGTCTTCGCTCTGAAGAAGGGGGCAGACGACCTTCGCAGGGGACTGGAGGAGAGCAAGATCGCTTCCAGAGAAAAAATTGTTAGGTACGAGAAACGCCTTGAGACCTCCATGATCAAATCTTCTTGCCTCCAAGAGGAAGGAGGCGCCCTTCGAAAGCTTGTTGAGGAGGCCAAGCATGATTTCGAGCATCAGCGCTGTAGAGAAACGAATGCTGTCACAGAGGCCAAGGCGGACGCGAAGGCGATTTATGCCACCAGCAACGCGCTCCACGACAAACGCCGCAAGGAGGAGCGCAGCTCAACTCCCATTCTCGAAGACGATCCAATCTTGCAGGAGGACATAAAGGCGATGATGAAGGATACGAAATTTCACGAGGAGGAGAAGGTCGAGATCCTACATGCCCATCCCTGCCTCGCCAATCTCATCATCGATAATGATCCTAATGTCTCTGTAGCGGACCAGGTCGAGCAGATCACATCGGGGCTCCGTGAATCCTGTCAGGAGGCAATTGCCGCCGCATTCCAGAACCGCGAAGACCGAGTCCGTGCTCATGAAAGGGAGGTCTTCGAGCGCAAGCGTATCGAGAAGGAAATGGAAGCGCAGCAGCTCGCCAAGGCCGAGGCCAAAGAAAGGGATAGGCGCAGGCTAGCTAAGGAAGAGCTCCAACTCCATCTGCGTAGACACCAACAGACAGCCGATAAGGAGCGCCGCCGCCAAAAGGAGGTAGCCAGAGCTGCTCGTCTTGCTGAAAAAGAACGTCTCCTTCAAGAGGAACAGGATCTCCTTCAGCTGCAGCGCCAGCGCGAGGGGGAGAAGGCCGCAGAAGACGAACAGCGACGTGCAGAGGATGAACGACTCAAGGAGGAAGAGGAGCACGAACAGCAGCGGAGACGCGAAAAGGAGCGTAGGAAGAAGAAGGAGCAAATTCACGCGAAGGAAGAGGAAGAAGCGGGATCTATCGGAAAAAGGACAAAGGTGGGCCGGCCGAAAGAAACGAAGAAGCGAAATAAGGCCAAGTCTACGAAGCCTAACCCGTTTGGCGGCTCCAAGCCCAACCCTTTCTCATCTATTACTTCCAGTAACGACCCGAATCCGACCAAGACTAAGAAGCGTTCCGATGTGGAAGCATCTCACCCGGAAGGCAAGCCAAAGCGTATCAAGACGTCCAAGGAAAAGTCCCGCAAAGGCAAGTCTAAGCCTTCGACGGGCTCTATCAAATTCGACCTTTTCTCGGCCAACCATGGCAAGTCTGCTTCTGTCCCAAAGCAATCCAAACACAATATTTTTTCTCGCTCCAAACCTGAGAAGAGTAAGAATCGCAAATCACGAGGGCTTCTTTCTCAGCAAGCCTCCGGCATTTCTTCGACGGAACAAAAGCCAGGCGGCCGTCGCCGTAAAAGTGCAGGCGGAAAGAAAAAGAATCGAGGCTTTGGCACCATGAGTGCCGCTGGTGATGACTACAACTTTCTTTGACCTTCAAGTTTTCTTGACTTCTGTAATTTTGCGAGGAAGGATAGGAAGCGATCGAAATGTCAAAGCTGTTTTTGACACATCCGCGCCTCTTCCTCATCAAATGATATAGCTACGAGGTCGTTGCTAGCAATTAGGAATTCCTTGTAGCAAGTAAGATACAGATAGAGTCAAAGAGCAAGATCCAACTCTCATTATCGACTTCTTATTCCCTTCCCGCATTCTCTCATAATCCGAAGATCAGTCATCAAGAAGGGTTTCTTCTTTTATGATTGTACCTTGAATTATCGATGCCTTCAATTCCGACAAGAGCGATCCTGATGCACCCAGAAACAACGGTGGGGCTGTATTCATGTTTCTCGCCTCATTTACACTATCAGAGTTGGACTCTGAATCACTGTCATCATCTTGGTTTGCGTCCCACTCTTCACCAAAATCCATTGCATCAATCCGACCTTTAAGTTCGTGTAAAAGATGTGCCCGTTGCGGTTTTGAAGACAACTCCTCGAGCCACGTCTCTGTACCTCGACCTTCATCGCGTTGACGTGCCTTGCCAGAGAAGATAATAATTTTGCCGTCTGGCTGACTCTCATTTTTTATTGGGCTTGGTATTTCTTCTCCAGATGAATGTTCGAAGGTGTCAACCGATTCAGAAGCCCTCGCGACAGGATTGCTGTCACCATGATTGGCAGAACTCCGATACCCTGCACTTGCAGGCGCTTTGCTTGGCCGAATCAGAGAATCAAATTCATTCCAATATTTGATTGACTCCATGAGCCCGTCTTGAGCACGAACCCACCATTTTTCCATATTTTTCCCAGCACAGGATGCTTCAACCTCCAAGCTGCAGTTTTCTTCATCTCCTATAGGTACGTAATTAGCATCCATTTCATACGCCCAGAGGGAAACGACAGCTGCATCGATTCTTTGACGAATTAGTTTCAAATATTTCCTTTGTTGTGGCGTTCCGTCACTACGTTTACGTTGCTCGGACTCATAAAGTCTCTCAAGATTTGATCCAGGAAAGTATGCGAGAATGCATGCTTCGCGTTCTTTCGTGCGAACCGAAAGGCTATCCAGCGCTCTTGGAGAAATAGAATCGTGAAAGTTCGGATTGGCAACGAGAATCACTGATAAAACTTCCTCTAAAAGATCCCCAAGCTCCTTGCGCATTGCCGTGAGTACTGAAATGGTAAGCGGTCTTGAAGAAGGCAACAATGGTACAGGTAACAAATCCTCTCCCGAACCAATCGAGACAGCTTTTAAGATTTCGCGTAGAAGCTCATGTTGCTCCAACATACCTTTCTGCAAAACGAATCTGACTCTTTGGAGGCCAAGGGGCGCAGACAGCCGGGCAGTCTTGTCCACGGACTCCACCTCGGCCTTCAGTTTTCGATACTCTCGCGCAACTAACGCATCCTCCACTCTTGCGACGCAGTTTGACGCAGGGCCAATTCCTACATGTAGACCAGCTCCTACCCTCAAGGCCTTCATCGCACGATCAATGCATTGAAGAAAGTCGGTGTTGGCTTCGGCGAAGCCTCCGAGTTTTTCAGTTGTCGCATTGGATTTACCACGGAGACACATTCTTTGCAATATCTGTTTGGATATCACTTCATTACAGTCATCAACGCTTTTCTTGTTGGAGCCAGTCATGAATTCATGCATCGAACCGAGCGCCCTTACTATTCGCAAACGGCCATTCATTGGCAGGTTATTTCCACAAGCTGAAAGCCGCCTTTCTCCTGATCTACAACCAAAAACAAAAAAAGTTGAACCGATAACAATTTGTACACCAAGGGCAAGGGCGCAAACGTCGAGGCCTTCACACTCAACCTGGTTTTTCTTAGCGCCAAAAAAATTATCAGCAAACACACCGGCCGAAAAGGATATTAACATCCAACCAAAGGATGATCGAGTGATGGAGAGCGCAGCACAATCGATAGAAGCATCCGTCTGTTCACCGATTGTCTCTAGTGACGCATTAGTTATCTTAATATTTTCAGCGTCGACACGGTCATCGTGGAAAGAGCCCATCATGAAGTCATGTTCGGTACTTCGGGTATCATCATGTTCGTCTCCGTCTCGGTCATTTTCGTCGTCGTATCGCTCGATGTGTTCGCTGATTGCAGGTCCAAGAACAACGCCCATTTCCACATTCGATCCCTTTTGTATGCAATGACGAGCTCAGAGAAAGAGTCTGAGCAGCTGGGCAGAAACGATGCGAATCCACACAATAAATCTATTTTCGGGTTGTTGTTGATTGTTGCTGAGAAAGGGATTTTAGTTTGATGAAAAATCTCGTTTCTTTTTGCCTAAGCTTTACTTCAATCTAGTCCTACATGGTACTACGAGTCGTAGCAGAACTAGATGGTATGCAAGTAGTAATAATAGCAGAAAGAAATATTAGAAGAAAGAAATATTACAACAATTTTTATTACTAGCTACTACTAGCTCGGAGTATTTTTACTACTACTCAAGTACTAGATTTTAGTAGGTAGAGTAAGTAGATCAATAGTTATATATATATATATATACATATTATTGTGTACTAACTTACATGTTAGGTCATCTCACTTTTCGGGAGTTCGTCGTGCTTGCCTCTGGTTTTTCAATCTACGATTTCATATCGTAGAAGAATGTCCAGGTTTAGCTCTCTTTCCGGAGTTCTTCGTGTTTGCCTCTGTAGGTCGCTTGCCCAAATGCGAGGGAGGTTCGCGAGGTTCAGGAGATACACATCTTGCTCCAAGGCGAAGTTCACGAGGGCGATTCGCGACCTGCCCACCGCCAGCACCACCAATTGACCCCCCATTCGCGGCTGCCGCTGCCATAAGGGCAAATAATGCAGCTACTCTTGCTTGTTTGCGCAGAGAGTGCAAGAGCTCAGAAGCATTGATGACAACATCTGCTTTGTCGATTAGGGAAGATCCCATTGGTGCGAAGCGACCTGAAAGGAATGAGTTTGTTAAGAGAGAAACCAAGGGCCAAGACACCAAACCAGCAATGGAAAAACGTCAGACAAAATAAAATTAGTAAAACGAAGGATAGGTCGGAATTTGACTTCTGACGTATACATTGACCTATATTCGAGCTATAATTCGAATGCATGTAAGAAGGAGCAAGTACACTCACAAGTTGCCACTCCACTGCCCGACGCGGAAAAAGTTGCGATCCCATTGTCTGTAATCATAACTTCAAAATCGATACTCATTAAGAAATGATTCGCAATCATTGGGGAGGAATCGGCAGGTGGAGACGATTCTGACTTTACGGTCTCGAAGGACGTTGTAACTTTCGCAATGCGAATGGGACGCAAATCCGACCGCTCGATTAAGAGCTTGCGAACTAATTGGCTCAGGTTTGCAGAAATGAGCGATGCATACGACGACGCGATAGATCTTGCAATTCTTCCCGGGACTATAGGAATATCTGAAAGCGGGCAACGCGTGGCAGATGCAAGGCAGCGGGTAGCTACGTCTTCGGCAGTCGAGCTGTCTTGAACTTGCGAACCCGCAAAAGATCGCGACGAGGACGATCTGTTTGTCAAAATCGAAAAGGAGGGGAATGAAGACAGTTGATCCTCTTCGCTAGCACCAGACCGCGACTGGCCGGCGGTATTGTCTTGCTTTAGCAACTCAAGCATAGATTTTGCTTGGTTATCTTGGGAAGATTCACCAGTCTCTTCACCAGCAATGATACGGCTAGGGGCGGCATCCCGAATCGTTGAACAGGTTCCCAGCATTGACATGAACTTCTCGACCGTCTCCTTGCGCGAACCTTCCGACGGAATAGCCATCTCAGTACATTTCCCCATTGTCAGCTGGCGCCTCACGGCGAAGCAAAATATTCAAAGGCCGCGTAATATTGAGCAATAATCTGTCCCCCAAGCGCATATAAAAATAAATAAATGCATCGCAGACAAAGACGAAGCAACGTTCCTTAGCGCGGAAAAAGATGGCAAAAATTAAGCACCATTTAAAAATTCTCGTACGTTTAATATAATATATTGGGTACGAGCGTAGTACGTTTAAAATGCTCTACGGGTTAGGTCAACAAAAGAAAGTTTGACCACGCCGGGTTAGGTAAAAAAAAAGAAAGTTTCATGATGCCCCCATGCCCCCATGCCACTATGCCAATGTCACGTGCAAGTGTCTCAAATCTTGTACTTATATTATGAAATTACAGTATTTTCCATTGATGCAGCCTCTCGATGCCTCTGAATCGGCATTCTCTTCCTCACAGACTCAAGTTTCCCACGCTCTATGTCGCAGAGTATGATGCTCGGAGTCTCCACCGGGCTTCCTTCTATCCCCTCTATTCCAGTTGTTCCAAGCCCGTCGTATCCACCTGCGTCGGCAACAAGATCGCCCCATGGATCAATGGCAAGGGCATGCCCATAGCTCTTTCTCTTCTCATTGTGGACACCGACCTGAGCAGCCGCAAGGACATAACACTGACTCTCAATAGCTCGAGCTGAATCGCCAAACGACAATTAACCAAAGAGAAGCAGAGAGAAACGTGCACAATACTATAGAGTCAGAAGAATTCCTTTTTAGCGACAGACGCAAACAAATCAGTTCCACCACTTCGGCTCATCACTTACCGGTAAGCAGCGTATGCCAATGAGCCTTGCCGGTAGGCACTGTGAATGCTGATGGTACAAGAAGGACTTCAGCACCGTTCTGTACAAGCTTAACGTACATTTCCGGAAAGCGCAAATCGTAGCACGTCGAAAGTCCTAGCCGACCAACCGGCGAATCGCAAACGACAAGGTCTGTCCCAGGAGCCGTAGTTGCGGACTCTTTCAAATTAACCTTGTTAGGGATCGAGACATCAAACATGTGGGACTTGCGGTACACGCACTTGATCCTTCCTTTGTCGTCAAGGATAACGTGAGAATTATAGACCCTGGGTCTACCGGAAGAGGGGTCATTTGGAGCTCCAGATTCATGCATACCTCCTCCTGATATCCACAAGCCGCTCTCGCGGGCAATAGTCTGGAGGCCGTCAAGGATGGATACCTCTTCCTCGTCATATCTGCCTCTCGAATCATCATCCTCATATGTAACTTGATTCAATCCATCGGCATGTGAGAATACAGTCGACGCCAACAGGAGTGAGAAATTGGGCATATTTCTGAAATCGGTATCTAAATCACAGTCTGCATCTGTCGGTACGACAATTGGAGGGTCCGCACGGCTTATTGTTTGGTCACTGTCTTGGCCCAAGAATCCAAAACATTCCGGAAGGAAGAGCATCGAAGCACCATCCCTCTTGGCCCAACCTGCACAACGGGCAGCAGCGAGAAGGTTCAAAACGCGACTATCTCCACTTTTCAGCTGGGCGATAGCCGCCCTCGCTTGCACCTGCATTATCCTAACTCTAGAGCTCCCTGCGGACTGAGCGATAGACAAGATCTGTCCCGGCGCCCGGGCAAGTGACAGACCGAAACCAATCACCAACCCCGCATTCCGATCCCCTCCCATGCTCCGCCCGCATCCCGCATTGGGCTCACACTCACGTGTGCAAAATGACGCACCACAGCGTGAGCGCACAAACAAAACACACAATATGACGCACGCGCGTAATCGTATGCATAAGATAGTTCCAGGCAGGGAGGAGGGATACGAAAGACTTGAGTCGTGCAATATGACATCACCATGACGCAAGAAAGGGAACAACACAAACTCGAATTTCCAAATCGAGCATGTACTGTACTCTATCTTGAGTATGTACTCTAGAGTACTACTAGAGAATGTATTCGTGACAGGTGACGGGTCGACGGCGGTGTCAAAGAGCTGTCATTCATTGCATCTCCTTGGGTCCTCAATTTATGCAATAAATAGACACTACTAGAGTAGCTAGAGTAGCTCGTATGCATACTACTAACGTGTAGCTAGTATGCTCGTATATTATACGAGCGAGCGTATTTTAGTCCTACTGTAGTAGAATCTACTGCTACTCTAGAGTATGCATATGCATACTACGAGTATACTCTAGCTACTCTCGTACTAGCTAGTAGTGCTCTAGTAGTATTATGATACCTCATGTCATGTACCTTGTACGAGTCGTACTTCGTTTATTGGCAACGCGACTTGAAGAACTAGGGCCGATTACGCAACACAACAACAGTATATTATTATGTGTATGCACTAACTACCATGGGTATATATATCGTATTTATTTCATGTACAAGTAAATCCTGGAGAACCACGAGCCCTGCATTGTACGCACAGATGGACATCGTTGCTTGGCAAGGGCCCAGATACTTTAATGTATTTCATTTTTCAGCAATTACGTCAGCCCAGTCACTCCTCCGTCTAAGTCTCCAGTCTACGACTACAGTGTCTGCTCATCACCGTCAGCTCTTTGCACCTGTACAAAGAACCTTTGTGAGAACCTTTGTGACGCGCACGAAGGTAGGCTGGGGCTCGACCGATGCTAAAAATGAATGATATAAGTCTTCTATTCTAATGTTACAGCTTCTATGGAGCTATGTGCATGGATAATAAAATGTCCCGCAGGTAAGAAACTACACGGCAGTTGCAATGTGTTTGTAACATGTGTTCAAAATTGACTCGGACAGAGTTCTCTCATTATGATCAAGAGTATGACGAGGAACGCTGCGTCGCCCTTATGTACAGAATTGTTGCGGTCTGAAACCTTGTGTGTGGGGAGGTCTAGTTATCAAAGCTGAAGTCGGAAAAGAATCCCCAGGTCTCTCTCTCTTGTTGCTGCCTTTTTACTGAGATCGATTCGGGTAACGGAGGCCAACTCTGAGATGATTGATCGCTCGTGGTCGAAGAGGCGGAACTGGTATCGCTAACGTTACCGCTGTCGAGGCCGACGAGACTGGAGTATCTTTTGGATTTGTATTTAAGGCCTCCATGTCCCTTCTTCATTGCACTCATGAGTGTTGGCTTTTTCAACGTAATCATTTCCGAAGAATCCTCGGATATCACCAGACAAGTGAGTGACGGAAGGCTCGTGATGGCACACCTCCTTCTCTTTTGCAACGTTGCGTGCTTGGAAAGGGCACCACTGTCAAATTTGGTCATCGTCAAATTGCTTTGTCGTCACGTGGTTGTGAGGAACCGAGAGTTTATGCGGGGAGAAGGGTACGGCTGGGTGCAGCAGGGTACTCAGCCAAGATACACCCAGACAGCTAGCAGATGGCAAAGTTGTCAACCTGTCATCTAAAGAACGTGTCATCTAAAGAACGTGGGTTCCATTGATGACAAACGTTTTTTGCTGACGTGTTGCATTATGTCAAGAGTCATTTCTCGATGATTGGTGTAATGTGACGTCGCCGACGTCGCCGAAGAAGAACTACGAGCTCGTACAACTATTACATACATGATGTATGCTACTCTACTCTCTAGTAGTATGCATAGTGTGCATATTATGCATACAGTATGATGGTATGAATATACTCTAGAGAGTACGTATACCGCGAACCGCGAATCTTACTCGAACTAGCTACTAAAAATTCAGAGGAATCCTCTAGTGGTTTGTGAGGACATTACTTTTTTATGCCTACAACTAATAGTACTACTACAGTAGTACTAGAGTACGTACTAGTGGGAGTATGCATAATATGCATATAATATATATATATATGCATACTAATAGTAGCTAAACTAGATAAGTATACTTACTTACTAGAAGTACTGCTGGCAAAGCCGACGGGAACCCCGGTGGCCGATGACACACAAACCTGATTTTAAGTCTGGCGTGAATCTAAATCAAAGCTAAAATGACTTTAAGCAACCTTCCTCACTCCTTTTTGCCGCCTGGCTTCGATATATCTTTGGGCTGGTAGAGGCCCTTAAGATAGCGATTTAAGGCTTCGATTTCAATCCGCTTCAGCTGAGCCTCCATTCCATCATCTATGGCGAAGCGGTCGGCATCTTTTGACATGGGCTCCAGCTCAATGTATTCTGCCTCGGGGTACTCCTTTCTGATCTGTGCTTCAACATAGCGGATGTCGCGCTCAACCGTTCTCATAACATCTTCCGCATACCAGCTGAGAAGAACTCGCAAGTCCTGGTCCAGGGTGTCTCGGGCCTCAAGGAATTCTTTCTGATACCTTGGCATGAGCTTGGCGGCCAGGAAGGTTCCGTCGAAATCAATCTCGGCCTTATAGGAGAACGACTCGGGCCCCGTCCACTGGCTTTGAACCGAACGGACGCCATCAATGCTCCGTTGGCCCATTAAAATTTTTTGGATGCCATCGGTGATCTCCCTATCAACAGCGTGACCGAGCAAGAAGCGGTGGTTCACTCGGACCAATATCAGACCCATAGCGGCAAGCAGACCGGAGATGCCCACCCCGGCGAGGCCGTCGAATACAGGCATGGCCGTGTACTGAGTCGCCCCGATGCCAGCGATCGCAATAACGATTCCAAGGCAGGCTGCGCCGTCCTCGAGCAAAATGGCGAGGGTGGCGGGATCCCTCATGTTCTTAACGTGCTGGAGGAACGACTCGCCAGTCGGCATCTCGGACCGGAGATCGTAAACTGTCCTCCCAAGCACCCATCCGTCGACGGCGAAGCTGATGCCCAGAACAGACCACACCTGCCAAGTCACCTCGTGCAGGGACGGGCCCGCCATGAGTTCCCCAACGGCGTGCGTCATGGAGACTCCGGCTCCAAGGAAGAAGGTGCCCAACGCCGACACCAGAGCCCAGAAGTAGACGCTCTTGCCATAGCCATAGGGGTGGCGGCGGTCAGCTGCGATTTCCGATTCACGCAGTCCGATGAGGAGGAGGGCCTGGTTTCCACAGTCCACAACGCTGTGAACGAACTCGGACAGCATGGCCGATGATCCGGAGGTGATCCAGGCCCCGAACTTCGCCGACGCGATGACAAGGTTGCCCGTCAGGGCGCGCCGGACATTTCCGATAGTGCGGGTTCGGGACTTGATGATGTTCTTCTGCCTAGCCCGGGTGAGATCCTCGTGCTGCTTGTTTAGATCCTTCGTCCATTTCGACTGGGCCTGCGCGGCCTGGTTGGTACTGAAGGGCTGCCACTCGTACTGGGCCGGCCTAGCCTCGCTGGGGGCGGAAGGAGGACGCTCGTCTCCGGCCTCGGCATCCAGCGGCCCTGCGCCCCCCTCGCGGCCCTTCTCATTTGGCGCGTCCAGCGCGTCCGACGTTCCGGCGAGGTACTCGGCGAAGTCCGGATCGGTTCGCTGGCTTCCAGCTTTCTCCGATGGGTCGTCTCCGTTCCCCTTCCCGTTCCCGTCGCCGTCGTCCGGGCGCGATCCCCCAGACGACGCCTTGGAGGCGAAGCCGCGCCCGTCTCGGGAGCCGAGAAGGCTTGCGCCGCCGAACCTGTCATATCCCGACTGGTCCCGGCGGTGCCCCCCATCGTGGTACGCCCCGGCGGCCGGAACCGCGGACGACCACGGCCGCCGCACCAGAGAGGACGCGCCCCCTCCCCCCGGAATCACCGGCCGGTGCGGGGCCAGGACGCCTCTGATCGGTCGAACCAGTGCGCCGCACCTCCCCGAAAGGACCGCGGAGGGATGATTGGCCGCAACGCCGGGCAGCAGGGTGCACCGCGCTCGGCGGATCCCGGCCCTAGACGCGGCGATGCTTGGCGCGGGCGCGCAGCGCACGATGGCGGCCCGGCCGCGCGAGGAAATCATTGCTCATGGAATGGGAGATGTCAGACCGAAGGCCGGCAGAACGGCAGAACGGCAGAACGGCAGAACGAGAACAGACAGCCACAGGAGCCAGGAGCCAGAAGCCCACAGACCATGATGTGCAGCAGCTGGAGCTAATAAAGTAGCTCCATTGCTACATTCCATGTATGTATGTAGCAGGTAGTAAGTAGCACCCCCGTTGGGATTCTTGCTTACGAGCTCGCACATGTACTCTAGTAGTATGGTATGTATGTAAATATCTATTTATGCATAGAGTACTACCTGGAGTATGCATACTCTAGCTAGAGTAATACGAATCCATACTACTAGCTAGAGTACGAGCTCGTAGAGAATGCTTACTAGCGAGTACGATCACAGGCGCTTCGTACTCTAAAATTCCATATTCAAAAAATTATTCGGGGGTGCCATATACTCTCGTACAGTACATAATGATATATATTATGCATAATATATGCATATATTTCGGTAATAGAGTAGTCAGCATATGCCGTTTGTTTGTCAGCCAAATGGTATTCTGCATAATACGAGCTCGTATGTAATAACTACCGTGCCCCCGGTGCAAATTCGTAAGGCAGCCAGCCAGCTGATGCAGTAACGGGGGCTTGGGAATCCGATAAAGTATGTTTGCATGTCTGATGTGTTCGGAACGAATTCCGAACGAGTAACTGTCATTCTCAATCCATCTTTGTCTCCTTACACTCCCTTCCAACCGACGAGAACGATATGAGAACCTCCGCCCCCCCCATGGCCCTATCGGCACTGTCCCTCGTTACAATGGCGGCCTGCGCCCCGTCCGCCCTTGCATTCACCTTCTCCCCCGCCCCCGCCCTCGCGGCCCGGCGTGGCCCTCTCTCAAGGTCGCCGCCCCCCCTGCAGTACAAAGACATCAACGACGATTTCGGCGGAGTCGCCGGGAATCTGGCAGGCCTCAATGCGCAGCTCCGGCGCATCTCCCTCAAGAAGGAGTCCCTGGCGAAGGAGCTCGCGGAGCTCAAAAGGGAGGAGCTGGTGATGGGAATGGAGATGGGAATCAGCCACGGCTGCTCCGAGGAGGATGACGACGACTGGGTGGCGGCCAAGATGGCCAGGGAGGATAGGGCCTTCGAGGCGCAGCGGCAGGCGGAGTCGTCGGCCAGGGCCGACGCGTGGGTGGAGGAGGTGCGGTCCATCCGCGCCGCGGAGGAGGAGGACCGCCTGGCCGAGTAAGTCGGTCCCCGCAACGAGGGAGGCCGATCCCGCCGCCCAGGGCAGCGGCGGTCTCCAAGAGGGCCTCCCAGGGGACCAGGAGGCTGGTGGGAAAGACGGAGCATGGGGCGAGTAGATGATTGAGTACTCCTACGACACTGTAAAGCGCTATAGTAAATTGTACGATATAGAATCGACGACATTGCCGCGTAGTTACCAACGGCGGCTACCCCCGATCCTCATTCAGCATGTCGCAGGCGCCAGCGCCTGTGACGAACGACGGGACCTTCCCGAACGATGCTCCCTAGCTCTGCTGACACTCGGGATTCTCCTCCCCCGCGACGGGGGGCGGGAAGGGACCTCGCGCTCCCCCCCCCTCCCCCCCGGCGGCGGCGGCAGGGGCGCCCCCTTCGCCTGCCCCCTCTTCTCCCGGCCACTCCATTCCCTCGGGCATGTCGAACCCCTCGTCGAGGGCCTCCCCGGTAAACCAGAGCGCCGCCTTGGGGACGATGTGGGATCGGAAGGCCTGCGCGACATCGTAGTCCATGTCGAAGGCCTGCTCGACCGCGTCGGCCTCCTCCTCGTCCATCTGGTCCATGGATGGGATCTTGGGGGGGATGAAGAAGTGGAAGAAGGAGTCCTGCCGCTCCTTCCGTACCACGGTGCGGATCTTCCCTGCGTTCTTCCCCGCCTTGGCCCGCTGCTTCTTCTTCACCTCGCGGTGGGTGAGGCACATGCCAGCCTTCCAGTCGATGTCGCATCCATCCACATCCTTGAGGATGGGCTCGTCGTCGAGCAGGAGGTTGGGAATCGTGTACTTCTTGGTCAGCACCTTGTTGCTGAAGTAGTCGTTGGGCGCGAAGTGGAACTCCAGCGTAAATCCCTCCCCATCCTCATCGTCCGTGCACCGGACGTCGGTTAGGGACTCGAGGCAGTCCACGTCGGTCTCCGTGACCAGCTCCGCCACTGCCTGCATGTGACCCATGGCGCACACCCAGAACTGCGGGATGCCCACGATCTCCTCTCCCCCCTCCGGCCCGGCCGTGCCGCGCTCACCTCCACTGCCCCCATTCCCGTCCCCGTCCCCCCCCTCGGCCTCGGCCTCAGCCTCCGCATCGATCTCGCCGTCCATCTTCCCTGCGATGACGTCGGCCCTCGCGCCGTACAGGGGAGCGTACCTGGCGGCGAACCTGCGCTCCAGCGCCGCCCTCTCCTTCTGGTACTCGGCGACGATGGCCTCGCGCTCCGTGTTGATGTCCCGGAGCCTCTCGACCCTCCTGACCACCTGCGGGGGAAGGATCTGCATCAGGTCGTCGTCGTCGTCGTCGTCGTCGTCGGAGTCGTCGTCCCTGCCGTCGTCGGAGTCGCCGGCGGCCGCGGCGGCTCCCAGGTTGAAGTTGAAGGCGTTGGCGTTCGCCCCGGGGTTGGCCCCACCCGCCGCGCCGCCGGAGCCGCCGCCGAGGTTGGCCCGGGCGAGCGCCTCGGCGACGTCGTCGACGCGGCCGTCGGAGTCTGGCATGTCGGGTCGGTCGATCGCAACGTATGAAATCTATAAAATCACTACGAGCTCGTAATGTATATTATTATATATTATTACGAGGAGCTAGTAATACTCAGCGCAGATACTAGCTATGCATAGAGTACGAGAGTATTACTAGAGTATTATTTATTATTTTTTGTTCAAATAAATAATGGCCTTTTGAGATCTGCAGAATCTTTGGTATGATGAGATGCTAGCTCGAATACGGTATGAGCTCGTACAGTGTGCCGCGCGAGCGGCGGGAATGGAATGGAACGGATGGTGGATGGTGAACGGTGGACAGACTGCGCCGAGATTCATTTGAGAAGTTCATGCAAGCAAGCGTAACTACTCTAGATAGTACTCTAATAGTACATCATGCATACTATTATGCATATTATGCATATGCACATATTATTACTCGTAGAGTAGTAGTAAATAAAAATATGTCGTACTCCAGTATGCATACTAGCTAGTATATATGCATGCATAAAGTACAGCTCAGCTGTATGTAGCATA
>Ga0099799_10253_pt1 | contig 15978 bp, 14 predicted proteins | sample Uncmet6_SortLC_1_FD_89033 | JGI IMG/M metagenome (GOLD analysis project Ga0099799, IMG submission 89033) | Marine eukaryotic communities from CALCOFI LINE 67, Pacific Ocean - CN11_C50_N6_SortLC_1 | ecosystem: Environmental > Aquatic > Marine > Oceanic | place: Pacific Ocean: Monterey Bay...
GGAGCGCTTCTGCGTGAGAAACAGTGGCGCATACGCTGTCGCCGAAGGAACAGGTGATCACTGTTGTGAATATATGACTGGAGGCGTGGTTGTGGTTCTTGGAAGTGTCGGAAGGAATGTCGGAGCCGGCATGACTGGTGGTGTTGGTTATTTTTACGACCCGGAGAACAGTCTCGAGGAACGGTTGAACAAGGAGATCGTTAAGATGCAGAGGGTGGAGTCGACCGAAGGAGAGGCACAGCTAAAAGCAATTATCGAAAGGCATTTCGAGAAAACTGGAAGCGAGAAGGCCGAGGATATTCTTAACAACTGGGACACTGATATCGGTAAGTTCTGGCAAGTTTATCCCCCTTCTGAGATCAACAATCCTGTTGTGAAGAAGGACGCTATCGTTGAGGACAATCTGCGAGTTTCTGCCTCTGCGCCTGATGGATCCTTATGCTTTCTTCCTGTCGGGGGTCAGATGTCACCAGACCAGACGACTCGATGTGCCGACTAGATCTCTAAAATACCTAAACGTACGTTGTAAAATTACTTGTTGTTCTCTCCTTTACTATACTATGCATACTTTAGTAGTACTAGAGTAGCTACGAGTAGTATCCATAACAAACGAAGAATTCCTAGCTAGCTAGCTTTTAGAGTAGCTACTAACAGGCTGGTAGCTCAACATACTCTAGCTAGAGTACATTCTACTAATACTCTAGTAGTACTACTACTAAGTAGGAGTATGCATATTTTGCACTAGCTAGTATGCATATATAATGTACGAACTCCTACTACTAGCTAGTACTACTACTAAGTAGGAGTATGCATATTTAGCACTAGCTACTAGCTAGTAGTATGCATATATAATGTACGAACTCCTACTACTAGCTAGTATGCATACTCTCTCTAGAGTATTATATATATATATATATATATATATATATATATATATAATATACTAAGTATGCATTCGGTGTAGTTAGTATGAGGGTATATAATCGCACTCTCGTACTCGTACTAAGTAGTAATACTACTCTACTAGTATGCATACTCCCTACTACAGTACTATGCATAGAGGAGAAGAAGATCAAGCTTCTACGTATGCATAGCTAGTACTATTACTAGCTATGCATAGTATGAAAGCTACTAGCTAGTGTACTACTAGAGTAGCACTAGAGAGTAGTAGTGATATGCATAGTACATAATATATATACATATATACAACTGTATGCATAGTAATAATATGGCATACTACTAAAGTACTAGAGTACTTACTGTACGAGTCGTAGTAGTACTAGCTGGTACACTAACTCGCGAAGTGTGCCTGTATAATATATTATGTAGTACTACTAGAGTACGCATACTACTACTCTAGCTAGCTAGACTAGAATCCTGGCGACATTCCAATGATCGCTATCTGAAAGATATCGGGATGTCACCGGGAAGGGTCCGTCCATCGTTGGTGGAGACACCATACTCCCACAATACAGTAGTATGCATACTAGAGTATTAGTAATATTATGCATACTAATACTACTCTAGAGTAGCTAGTATGCATATGCATACTACGCTCGTCGTACTAGCTCGTATAATACGTATATATTATGCATGGCCCATCTGCACCTGCACATCTGGAATGCGCACTGCTCCTTTTCGTCTTCGGTCCTATTAATCAAGACTACAGTCAAGACAACAGATCACCACCACGGTGAACACGGTAACGAGATCCAGTCTGCAACCGATTCAAAGTTGCCCCGTTCGGCTTCCAAATATGGTGGCGACATCTGATCCTCTCGATGAGCGGCTTTTATCGCAAGCTGCCTTGACAAGCAGTAATGAAACACTTGAGTCTCTTTGCGCTCGATTTGCTTCTACTTTTGTAGCTGTAGAGATACGTGAAGGTCGTCTAGAGGGATTTTTGGATAAGCTTCTATCCCGCTTGAACGAAGCCGAATCAGGTGCTGTAATTGTAGCAGATTCCTTAGAGGTCGGAGAAAGACAGGATGATACCAGTCATTGTCTGGAAACACCGAATGAAGACAAAATGCCGCCGTCCTCATCAGTATCACTTGGAGCTCTTGCCGAAAGGCATAGAATCCGTCGCCGAACTTTACTGCAACATTCTGCTCTTCTTGAATTGTTAGAACTGCCAGCTCTGATGGATGCGTGTCTTAGGGCTGGTCTCTACGATGATGCTTTAGCAGTTGCGGCTTTCGGGAACTTACTTGAAAGAAGGCATTCTGTTCACGCTCGTATGCTTGAATCAGGTAATTACAAGCAGAGTTCGGAAGGCATTGTTGGCGGGGGAGAAAGAGTCATACAGATTGTTGTTTCTAATCTAAGGTCGCGGGAGAAAGATCTGCGGGATCATCTCGTTTCACGTCTAAGAGGTGACATAACTATGTCCCAGTGTCTCGAAATAGTCACAGCCCTCAGGCGATTGAATGGGGTAGAGCTAGAGAGAAGAAGATCAAGACTCTTCTCACAAGTTGAAATGTTATCGAATGATTCGAAGGGGAGAGACAAACATTTCAGATCTTCTGATGTGCATGCCAAGGAAAAAAAACTAGAACAAGCACACGCAACTATGGAACTGAGATTAATGGTGGAGTTCTTCGAAGCACGTGACATTTGGCTCTGTAACGGGACCGGTATGATGCTAGTTCACGACCTACCTGTGTCAACCTCATCCCAAGACAGGGAAATGGTAATAGATTCTTTCTCGGAAGAAGAAAGTGGTCGGAGATCAGAGCTTATTTTGAACATGATTGACCTAAACAGGACAAGGTGAGGCATGTGGTTCTAGGAAGCAAACAAAACGTTTTTGTCGGACGGTGAAGGATACAGACTAATCTTGCATGTTCTCTGTTCTTTCAACATGCTGATATACATGCAGAACATTTGAAATTGCCACACAATTTCTAGCTATTTTTTGTGGAAATGTCTCCCAAGCTCTATCCTCTCGAGGTAATCCGTTTCAACTTCTTTCAATGTGGTTGTTACGTAGAACAAACGCCTTTGTCTCGGATCTTGAACGAGATTTATCGCTTTTGACTGACGCGGCAAGTCTCCGTGACATTCTAGACGCTTCAATCTTCTTCTCTACTTCAATGGGACGGATCGGATCAGAATTTCAGTCCCTCCTGCCTCCGATCTTCCACCGCCGCTTGACAAAATTTGTTGTTAAGAAATGGGCGGACGGTGTATCAACGATGAGTGAAACTCTCAGACTTTGCCGCGAAGCTGGAGTTGCCGGTCCTCTCATGAGCACTGCATCCACAAATGAGAGTGATTTAAACCCCTCTCAACATGCCAGATCATCACCTGCCGAAATATTGTCTCCTCCAAGGCGATTGCTTGCTCTGCCTCCACTCGCCCGCTTTGTAAATTCTTTCCTTGATGGATTGAACGAGCTTCGTCGCTGTCTCCTTCCCGGGAGTAAGGGCCCTCTGGTTTCATCTAGCCTCGTTGTTTTTTCGGAGGTGGAATCTTTGCTTGTAGCAAATGAGAGGGCCGTCCTAAAACCAGGGCTCCGTGGAGATGCGACGAGACTTCGTTACGCAGCTTCGGAAACCAAGAAAGAATTTGTTGGATGTGTACGACCCTTTCTAATCGTAACTCTTCGCCACGCGATTGGCGATCTTGATGCGAGAGATTTTTCTGAGGAAGGGGGCTCAAAGCAAACGGATAGAGACGAATTAGAGGACGAATAATTGAGACACGTGCCCGCCTCTAATTTCGATTCCTCATTTGATTTAGAGCAATAAATTGTATATTTCGTACTTCTAGCTCCACTATTAGCAGTTTTGAAGAGCTAAAGAAGACATCTCGAGCACTCTTCCGATGATTTGCTTACGTGTTGATTAAGAATTATTTATTACGATCATCTTCTTCCACTCTTTCATTGCCACCAAGATGGCTTCCCCTCATCTATGGATGGGCTACCTTTGCAGGGTACTATACTTGGTTTGTCCTTAAAGTGGCAACGCACCAAGGCTTCCGGCAGACAGCACCCTTCATCGAGCAATCTCTCAACTTCATCCGTTTTCTTTGCAATGCAAGAGTCATTCACAAACCAATCCCCCATTTGCTGGAAGAATTTAATTTTATTCATTTTGTTGTTTGTCCAACTCATGTGGAAAATATATGGTTTTATTTTCCCGGTGACGAGATTCCGGACGGTTGGAGACATTCTTGAATGGTGATAATGCCATCCACCAGGGAAATCAGAATCGTCCCTATTCAGAACTTTGACTCGCAGCCCGAAAAGGGAACTGTGCTCGTTCAAGAGAGCAATCAAAGCTTGTTGGTGACTTTCAGTTCGTCTTATGATGTCCTGGGAGTACAAAAGTGACGTGAACAAATATCTTTGCAATGAAGACGGAACGACTTTCGTCAGAGAATAGTGCATGGCCTTAAAAGTGTACGAACGCTGGCTGCTGAATGAGCTGTGAAAGGGTACACACACACACACCTTACCTCGTGCGATCGTTATTTCGAACATAATAAAATCCAGAATTTGCACTGAAAGGAGCGTACCGAAGTGAATGCGCACCATCATCCTGAAAGTAAACATCGAAATTACTAATTTGACTCGTTTGATTGTGAAAATAATCGAGCGGATTTTTGTACCACACAATATCGACATCTTGAAACAAAATGTCATATCCAAGGAGAGCCACCATGTGCACGCAAACTACTTTGGCAAACATCATCGAAACGAAGCGTTGGTCTCCGTAACGACGGGCAGCACCTGTAGGAATACTTTCAGAATTCTTAAGTTGATATCATATCGACATCCAATTTCAAATAAGGGACGTTAGAAAAGGAAATTGATGCTAGAAGCGGTTGACAAGACAACAGCTTTGGGAACAGGAGACGAATTTCTCCCCTTCTCGTCGAAAAATGTTTCCAATCCCACCGCCTCTGCTATCTCTTTCGTTTCACGATCAGTAACAAAAACAAGAACATTACTCAGATCGAACCCTCGTGCTCTTGCAGAGCATACAAAATTTAACAAAAGTTCTGACTGGCCGAAGTTGCATGTCATGACAATGATGGTTTTATCTCTGGCCACTCTTTCCGCGATCGGCTTAAGAAGATCAAGAGTTCTCTCTAAACTGTTGAGGTAAACCTTGAGCATGTCAACACTCGCCATGATATCCTCTTTTCGGGGGGGCTTGTAGGCTTTTATACCGTTTGATCCATCTCCCCGGCTTACATGGCGTAGAGGTAGAGTCCGGTTCAGTGCACTCCTTGTTTGTGTCTCAGGAAGTCTCATCCAGCGTTGAATGTGGTAACTCTGGTAATTTGCCATAATGGCAACACATTGCGGATTACTATCTGGAAGTTTCGTTAGAATGACATTCATTTGGTCGCAATTTGCCGTAGCTTCCTCAACATGAAGTTTCGGTATCTGTCCATCAGAATGCCATACAATCTCATCCTTATGCGTCTCAGGGAGAGAACGATCACTCTGGTAAATTATGAGCACATCAGACGTATCTGCTTTTGGGCGATCATAAGGAATTCCGAAGTCAAAAAACTTGATAAATTCGTCTTTGCTAGTCCGAGCAAAGCCATTACCTATACTTCTCATTGAATCTGGAATCCTTTTGGTCTTCTTTGGCTTCAACATCTTCGAGTGCAAAACATCATCAGCCCTGTCTGAGCCTTGAATCGGAATATCCTGTGATATCGACTGAAGCTTTTTTTGAGAAGGTTCAGATGGAAGGGGATCTCTCTCAAGGCAAGAATGGGCTCCAAATAATGTGCCAGCATAAAAGGAGAGGAGGCAAAGCCAGAGCTGAGTAAGAAACCTGATAGCAATGGAAGTGCGCGCCATGTTCTTGACCCCCCTTCCCCCCTCAGGGCTGTGAAACTTCTTGACTTCCAGAAACACAGGGAAATATGACGAAGTTATTCACTACCTACTCTAGTACGTACTATATCCATAGGTATGCTCGCTGTTAATTACTTTTAGACTTGAGAATACTATGCATAATATATATATATATATATATATAATATAATATACGAGCTACTAAATTGTATTATACATAAAAGTAATATTATTATTATTAGCTCGTATGCATACTACAGTAGTACGAGCGTAGTATGCATAGTAGTATGCATACTACTAGAGTACTCTAGGAGTAGTGCTACAGTCCGATTTCATGGTATGCATACTATGCATACTACGACGTTATTACTGCCGGTAGCTATGGACATAGGAAGTATGTATACTATTAGTCTTAAGGGTGACTAAAGGAGGTTTTCACCACACCAGTGGCCGGCAATCAATGATACACGGGATAATCGCAGAAAGTCAATCATTGTCGCTTGTATTTCCTCCTGGGCCCCAAAACTTACGGGATGTGAACGTGAATCCTTCGAACAAGTCAGCCGAAAGTCCGACTTCGGCATTATTTCCTGGAGAGAACATTGGCATACTAGTGAATTCATCATCAAACTGACTTGTGTCAAGGCTTCCCTGAATTGGTGGGTTCCATGGTGGGGCAATTTCTCCCTTAGCCAGTGCTCTAAGAAAGTGAAGCGTAATAAACACAGAGGGTGACAATAAGATATGGAAAGCACGTAGAAATACAACGACGTCAAAACGATGATGGGAGCTCACCTCCAGTCAGTGTCAGTGAAGAAGTGATGCAGCTTGATATCTTCTGCATCGTTCGGTCCGCTTCCAAGGCGTCTCCTTGGGTCTTTTGTTAACAGTCCTCGAAGAAGGCTCACCGCTCTTGACGAAAGCGATCTCGGATAGTCAAGATGGCCCTTCCGGATCTTTTCGAATAGCTTTTCACGGTCACGACAATAAAAGGGAGGGAGGCCGGTGAGCATTTCGTATAAGAGAGCACCCAAGCTCCACCAGTCTACAGCCCTCCCATGGCCCTGACGATTGAGAATTTCAGGCGCGAGATATTCTGGAGTCCCACAGAAGCTTGTTGCGCCGCTAGAACTTGAGCTGATCCCTTCCTTTGACAAACCAAAATCCGTGAGTCGAACGTGCCCCCTCGCGTCCAAAAGGACGTTTTCTGGCTTCAAATCGCGGTAGATGATATCAAGCTCATGGACGTAGCTAATGGCTAGAACTATTTCTGATGCATAAAACCTTGCCCTAGGCTCTGCGAATCGACCAACCTTACTCAAATGGAAGAATAATTCCCCACCGGCGCAGTAGTCCAGGACGAAATAAAGCTTGTCTTTAGACTGGAATGCCATGTTTAGACCAACAATAAAGGGATGTTTCACATATCCTAGAACGCTTCGTTCCGTTCTAGTGTGTTCAACCTGATTCCGCTTCACAATGTTGTCTTTCCTCAGAACTTTCAGGGCAAACATTTCCCCTGTTTTTATTTCGCGCACAAGAAACACTTTGCCTACACAGCCAGATAACAATAAAAAATTAGTGAGGAATGACCTATGCACGAAGCAATGATGGAATGACGTCAAAATCGTAACACTCACCAAATGACCCTTTTCCAATCACTTTAATCATTTTGAAGGAATCAAGCCGAGGTTGCGATACGGGGGCTCTTTGATCAAAGCTATCTCCCAATCCTTCGAACTTCGTTGATTGCGTAGCATTTGCCCTGCTTTGTGCCTGCTCCATAGCACCGCCTATACCACCGGTATTGATTTTGCTCTCTGGCCCTCCTCCAACTCGAAGGCCTTGCTGCTGCGATTTCTCCTTTTCGTGGTGCTGCCCATGCTTTGCTCCAGCGTGTTGCGCCTGTAGCTGAAGCGAGCGTCCAAGGTGAGAAGCTCCAAGACTTTGTGCGAGTGAGCCCACATCTTCGACCATTTCAACCTCATCAGCTTGCTGCTGCATTTCCATTATGTCATCTTCTGTAATCGCCTCATCGGCGGGTTGGTAACGGATAGTTGCGGAGAAGTAGTCAGCATCTGAATCTGAATCAAACTCTGCTCCCGCATCTTCGACATCGTCCCCATCCCCTTCTTCGTATCCGAACATGTCGTCCATCTCCATTTCATCCAAAGTGCCAGAACCTGATACATTTTGCTGCATGGTACCCTTTTCTGTCTCAAGGCTCCGTCCCTGATCACCTTGGTGACATCCTTCACCACGGGTGGATGTAAACGAGATCCAGGAAACTCCTTCAAACTGAGGTGGGACAATATTTGCTCCATAGCAAAGAAATTGTCGCACGGCCGGATTCTCTCTTGCACCGGGAACAAAAAGAACCGACGTTAACCAATCTTGAAGCACATTCCGTGCATTGACAATATGATCCTCACCACTAGAGAAGTCAATTGTGGCTGGGATAGGACATTGAGGAAGGCCATGAATGATGGATGCGAGAGCATTCCCAAGAGCTATGAAATCTACATGGTCTCGAATCACTGTCCAGGATTGAACAGGCTGCGATACAGAGACAGCGTGAACAAGGCGCGAGGCAGACTCAGTCGATGAATGGCCAGCTCTGGCACTAGATCTGGCAGTCGCAGATATAACAACACTGAAGTCAGCTGAATTCGACCCTGGAATACCTGCAGATGAATTCACGGGATTCTTTACAATGAATTTCAGGATTGCACAGAGAAGAGTGAGGAAGAAGCTTAGGAGACCAACGTGGCGAGGCAGAGGAAGGTTAATCAGCACCCCTATACAAAATCAAAACATTCCACCAATCTTACCGGCATGACTTCACCAATTGATCCGTATGCAGCAAATTCTACCTGGATTTGCTCTTTATGAATGATATATCATGCGCGATGGAAGTTGCAAGTTGGAAAGAAGCCGAATGAATAACGAGGGTGGTTGTGACTATTGACGACGCGGGAGTGCACCAAAATATAACAACTAATTAGCAATTCCTGTACGGCTTCCAACTACCATGTATGAATACTAAATGCTTAGTATGAACCCCTAGCTAGGTAGATCATGTATGTTCTACTAGTAATAATAATATATACTCTCTAGAGTATGTTTTGTCTTGGATACTGTTACGTCTGCTTAGTACTACTACTGTAGTAGTACTACTCTAGTATGCATAGTATCCATACTAATAGAGTATGCATAGAAAATAGGCATACTACTACGACTCGTATTATGCATACTGTATGAGCTCGTAGGCATATGCGTACTACGAGCTCGTATTCCTGGTACATGTACCAGCCAGTACTATGCATATGCATACGAGCTAGTCTAGTAATAATAGCAGTATGCATACTAAGTATCCATACTAGATAGTAGTATTCACACTCTCGTACCATGCATATTATTACTAGAGTATTATTATTATTATTATACACATATATATTATATAATGCATACTACGAGCGTATTAGTAATATGCATATGCATATATGCATAGCTAGTATCAATATATATAATATATAAATTCTTGCATAGGACGTTCTTGCTCGTATGCCAGCCAGTATGCATAACTTAACAACTAACGAGACTCTTGCTACTACTAATAAATACATTATGTATCTACTATAGCTCGTAGGATTATTATTTATAAAATAATAATACTATGCATACTGTATGGATACCTCTGTAGGATGCCGACAAGAGTCTTGCAACAGATCTACGAGCTCGTACTGTAGTAAAATGCATCCTAATAGAGTATGCACACACTATGCATACTATGGATGTACTAAATACATACATAAATACATACATAAATTCATATGCATATGGCATACTAAGAGTATGCATACTATTCGTACACGTGTAGTATGCATATTACTACCTAGGAGTACTATTCTACTACTAGCTAGTAGTTGAGTTGAGTAATCGGCCACCGGGATCCCGCCTCCTTTGCCAACTCACGTACGCTCGTATACTACTAGAGTATGCATACTACTTAGTACATACCAGCCAGTATGCATACTAGCTACTCTAGTACATATTACTAATAGAGTACTTAGTACTAGAGTATGCATACGATGCATACTATACGCATATGCATACATACTACTGTGGTATGTATGCATATGCATATCATAGAGATAATGATGAATAGTATGTGCGTAGTATGCATATCACACATACTAGCTAGTATTTGTGAATATATATATATAATGCATACTATGTGTACTGTTGCACTACTACTAAAGTAAGCATAGTACATAATATATATATATATATGCATGTAATCTAAACTATGAATAGTACGAGCTACTCTAGAATGAAAAAGTTTATAATATACCCTCGTATTATGCATAATATATAATATTGCATAATTTATATATATTACGAGCTCGCATACTACTAGCTAGTAGCTATTGATTATTAGCATGCCATATATAATACAGTATATCAGTTTGAATAAAATGCATACAGTATGGCAGTATTAGTACTACTCTAGCTAGTATACATACTATTTAGTATGTATCAACATCCATATTTTGCTTAGTACGACGTACAACTCTTGTATGCATATGTAGTATGCATACTAGCTAGTATACATACTATTAGGAATTAGTACATACTAGCTAGTACATAATATATACAATACGTACGTACGTACGTACGTGCGTTGAAGGTATGTATATGAGCTCGAAGTATACGTACTCGTATACATACTAATTAAGCATAGTACTACTACAGCTGAAGTCGTATGCATATGCATATTACTAGCTAGTAGTATAAACTATGCATAGCAAGTATCGTAGGCAGGAAGGAGATTGTCCCGTCCTCCTCTCCTCCGCCTCCGCCTCCGCTTCCGCTTCCGCCTCCGCCTCCGCCTCCGCCTCCGCCTACATCGCTTTTTCTCACGTGTGCACTCATAATATCAAACCCACACTCTTCTTTCTTTTCCATTGACGTTGCCGCCCAAATTTCCTATGTGCCAGAATAACTGATCAGATGTTTTTTCCTTTGCTAAATGTATAGTATCCGACACATTCTGTTCCTCTGTTCCGTTTTGGTTCTGCACATTTCCTTTTGGTGCGAAGGGAAAGGTTCGAAAGACCGAGCCCCGCTCCCATTCCTCAATGTTTTCAAGAAGAGTATGATAGTAAAGGAATCAGTGTATAATCAAACTTCAACAGTAAAGGGAGATGATGCACCAATTTTTGATGAATTTATCAACAAAAGTGCTGTAAATTCTACCCCGCACGTCTTGAATGTCGTTACAAATGACAAAACAAATAGCATGCCACAAGATTTGAAAGGAAACTTGAGGAGCAATTTATCTGAATCAAGTTCATCACCACAGATTGCATTGGCAGGTTCAAATAATATATCTATCTCCAGAGCTCAGGTGGAAAAGAGAGAAAGAAAAAGAATGCCCCGAAGAGCAGATACGGACGATGTGGACACAGAAGAAATAGACGATAGAAATACAGCGGATGTCGGTGTCTCAAACACTATTGAAACGTTTAGATCAGTGGGTGTAGAGGACGTGGATTTTGATTGTGGTAGCCCTTACATGTCTTCAGGATATGTAAGTTTTTTTTAGTGGTCGGGTATCCGGTTTAAAAAACATTCTTTCGTCTCTCACCTTATCGCTTGAACTTCTCATTACTCATCTGCCTCAGTGGGATACAATTGATAGAATCACTTCGTTAGGGATGTCTTCAAACTATGATAGCATGCGAATATCTCGACAGACGCGGCTACTGAGGAAGCTTGCTGCGAATCTTACTGGATTGCATGGTCTTATCAGTCACAAGGGAAGAATGTTACAGAACTCGTCGCACGTAGATATATTGATTGGACTGAATTGTTCTCACGACGAAGAATCATCTCGATTAGAAGATGAGATTTCACCGTTGAGTGGGAGGCTCTCCATAAATAATCAAACCAATGCTTCGCAAGCACTAGAGAGGGGCACGAGAGCACGCCGCTTGGCACAGACCTTGTTTCGAAGGCATTCAAAGGCACCAAGTGTGAATTTTCTTATGACGGAGGAAAGCATTCATCATGACTCATTTTCTTCTAGAGAAAATAGCAATCGCCCTACGATGCCGGATGATATTGATGAGTTACAAACGAGAATTGATAGAGTGAAAGATATTGACACTTTGATCAGTAAGATCCAAAAAGAAATCGCAGCACTCCAATGCGAGAAGGATGATTTGCAGAGTCGGCCAAATCCGCTTTTCAACTACACCGCAAGTACCAATCAAACGCGTGCCTCTGTGACCGATGGTGCAAGTGACAATCATGGAGCTCCTACGTTACCCACACCTCAACTATCAAACATTAGCCCAATCTCCACATTTCCTGAGAGAACATCGAGAGTGTTCAGTTTCCCCCCTCACAATTTTGCAGCCGAATACATTGATGAGCTTGTTGCTAGCGGTAGATTAGTTTTGCTCAACCACACGAAGCTTTGGCAGGCTAGTCCTGGAGCCGAAGACGAATCTGACGATGAAGAAATAAAAGATGACATTTTCTCGGGAGCAGATTTCGCCGATATCTACCAATCGACCGGAAGCAAGATATCGGTCTCGAAGAAGAAAAAGTCAGAATTCAGAGATGAGAAAAGGAACCGCAATGGTAGAGCAACTAGTGGAAGTTGGTTGCTCAGACAGTCTTTAGGACGCGGACTTCGGCTTGGGGAAAAGATTGGGGAAACTATTGAGATGGCTACCTACAAAGCTATCTGCGCTTCAATAATGTCAATCCTAGCCAGGAGCGTTTCTGCGCTTCACGGAGTGAACGTCATGTCCCACTCTGACATACGATTATACATGGAGACTGATATTGCGCCATCAAGCAAAAATTCCCTTCCTGACGGAGATAAATATGCAGAGGAAGAGATTGTCAAAGCTATCCGAAGAAGTGCGAAGAAAAAGAAACGGCGTTCTAGGTATCAAGGATCTCGTAGCCATGGAAACCATGTCGACGAAAGCTTATTCCTTCAGCGTGACGCAGTAGTGGAAACACTCATTTCGCACTGTCAAATTTCTGCGCCGCTGCTTAAGCTCTTTCCAATTTCGTGGCAACGGGCTTTACTTGGGAATATAATTGCGCTTGTTGCTGCTGTAGTTTCGGACTTCGCGGATGGTATGAAAATTCAAATATTGGGTCACCAGCTCTCTCTATCATTCAAACCGATCACTGCAAGTGATGTCAAACAACAACTAGGCTCGAGCGACTTTCGTTACAATAAACGTCGGTCGCACCAAGAACGATTTGAAGAGGCAGTTCGCGCAACAGCCGAAGATGTTAGCAAGAGCTTGGAATTCCTTGATAGGTGGCATGAACGTGCGCTCGGAGGACGAATGTTACGGGCACAAATCGGGAATTTAATTGCAAGGATTGTCTTGACTCTGACGGACGAAGTTTTAAGTGGTGCAAAGTTTGATTTGTGGTCCGCTCAAGTTGGAGGCCCCCGCATAGTTGCTGGCTTAGAGTTTCGCCAAGAGGTAAAGACATGACAAGTCGCTATGATAAATTTTAATGATTTCTTTACCTCCGATTAAGAATAAAGGGTTTGACCTTGTGTTACCAAAGCCAGCCACAGATACTGCTGCCGGTGATACCGCAACTACCCAAAACCGCTACACCGTCCTGACAATGTAGTACTGGAGGTCCCATATCATCCCCTTCGCCTTCATTTGGATCGGCGTCACAGACGACATGTCGTCTGTCAAAACATGCACCAGTTCTCTTTGAAGCAAAATTATCCTCACTAAGTCAGGAGTTGGTCACAAGTCAAAATCATCAGAGTTTTCCACTCTTTGCTTCTTCCGAGAGGGTTCTTCTTCTGGATCATCGCACTTACTGTCATCCGAATGTTCATTGTCTCCTGATGATTGCGAGTTGCTTCCTGACGCTGCTTCAGGCTCGGAATCGGTTCCCGATGGCTCGAAGTCGGTGTCATCGGCATCATCACCAATGATTTCTTTACCTACAAGAGCAGCGAGACCAGGCTCTCCTTCAGTGTATTTCTCTCTTCTATCGTCATTGTCGTCACTATCCCTATCTATATCTCCAGGACCGTCATCATCGTTGCCGTAATCATCGTTAGCGTCAACATCACCAGCAGCAGCGTCGTCGTCATCATCGTCATCTTCGTCATCCTCATCGTCTTCATCGTCTTCATCGTCTTCATCGTCGTCGTCGTCGTCATCCTCATTATCGTCATCATCATCATCATCATCAACCTCAATATCAACATCAACATCAACATCATTATCACCATCATCATCATTATTATCATCGTTATCATCACCATCATCTCTATCATCATCTTTATCATCGTCGTCGTCGTCGTCGTCGTCGTCATCGTCATCGTCATCGTCACCATCGTGGTTGTCCTTGTCGTCACCATCGTCGTCATCGCCATCGTTGTCATCTTCGTCATCTTCGCCGGCGTCCTCATCGACACCCGTATCTTCATTATCATCTTCATCAATATCGTCGTCGTCGCCATTCCCACCCTCATCATCCTCGATGTCCTCTTCGTCGGTCTTGCCACCGTCTTCGTTTGCTCCGCTCAACGAATCTTTGACCAAAACCACCAAGGGAAGAATGCGAGATTTATCAAAATTCCGATAAAAAGTTAGGCCGAATGTGAGACACGAGACTTGATGCTATGGCAAATCCGCTTCCATCGTTAGTCTAACCACAGAGAAAGACACAAAGGGAAAATATTCCTCCTAACTGAAGAACGAGCTAGTAAGATGGCAAATCAGCTCACCGTTTTCGTTGGAATCCTTAGTTCCGATGTCCACGTCTTCGACATCTTCCTCCTTCTGGTCCGACCCGTCTTCCTTTGGTCCATCGGCCACCATGTCCTCCGTATTATATTGCAAATTTGTAGTGCGTGGCAATAGTTACTGTGATTCAGTCGAGTGGGCAATCCGGTCGATCTTACTGACCTGCTCCAAGAAATACTGTACTAGCTCGGATTAGAGTCTACCTAAATACGAGCTCGTAATACGAAATACTACTACTCTAGTAAAGTATACCATACATAATACGAAACTAGTAGGCTCACTTACTTTTACTTGGATATATAGCTATTAGCTAGTAGGTAGATCTACTACTACTAATAGTACACGTACGACACTACGTTGCAACGACTTGCTGTCTCGGACGTTGCGCACGAGATCAGCCTGAAGAACAGCGAAGATAGAGGAGTTTGCCTTTCGGGAAATCGGAGGATTGAAAAAGCAAACTGCGCACGTATCTTCTGCGTAGTGAAACCTAGCTTCTGAGTCTTGATAGGCCGGAGGCCATGGAGAGACGGAAGCGGAGGTCAATGGTTGTCTCTCAAGAGAGCTGCGAAGGCAGAACTCTTGGGAGATAGACAGCGAGTTACAAAAGAGTATTCTCCTGAATTATACTTAATTTAGATGAGACTATGTTCTGCGAGCATTGCATTCGGCGTCTGTGACCATCGTACTAATAAAGTATGCATATTGTCATTATATATACATATGTATTCACAGTATTGACACGATGTGGGGGTTCGGCAAGGCTAAGGGGCGGGATCCTGGAGGCCGATTAAACAACAACAACAACAACAACAACAACAACAATACTATGCATATATATATATAGAATAATATGCATACTCTAGAGTAGTATTTCTTAAGGCTCGTACGAGCTCGTAGTAAGCATAATATGCATATTATAATATTGTATTAATAATATCCATGTAATATGCATACTAGCCCTAGAGTATATATTATAATATCCATATTCAAGATCTGCGTGTAATCATATTATACTCTAGAGTATAATATCGTGGTGTATATGAATAATAAAAATAATAATATGTACTACTCTCCTAGCAATAAATATTCCAGCTACATCGATCTCTCTAATCTGAAAATATGATCTGCACTTCTGTGAACATCGAATTATTGTTTTTATCAGCACTATCATACCAAGTAGAATGTACACCCCAGTGCAAAATACACTCTCTTCTCTCTTTTTGGTATGTCCCTCTTATCCCGTCTTGTACACCTCCATCTCCTTCAGGTACCTGATTTTGTCCTCAGCAGCGAGTTTATCATACTTGGCACGTTCCTTATCGGAAAGAG
>Ga0099799_10242_pt1 | contig 15939 bp, 15 predicted proteins | sample Uncmet6_SortLC_1_FD_89033 | JGI IMG/M metagenome (GOLD analysis project Ga0099799, IMG submission 89033) | Marine eukaryotic communities from CALCOFI LINE 67, Pacific Ocean - CN11_C50_N6_SortLC_1 | ecosystem: Environmental > Aquatic > Marine > Oceanic | place: Pacific Ocean: Monterey Bay...
CGCGCGAGACGCGCGCGGCGCTCGAGGCCGAACTCGCGAAGGAGCGCGACGCGCGACGGGCGGACAAGTCGCAGTTCGAGTCGCGGGTCGCCTACGGCAAGGAGATCCTCGGCCAGAAGGACGCGAAGTTGACGCAGCTCGCGGCTCGCTTGAACAAGGCCGAGCGCGAGGCGACGTTCCTGCGCCAGTCGCGCGCGTCGCCGGCGTCGGCCGGCGGGTCGGGGCGCGACGCGAAGCTCGAGGCCTCGCACAAGAATTTGGAGCGGGAGTACGATTTGTTGAGGAGGAAGCTCAACGCGGCCTTGGATCGGGCCTCGAAGCAGCTCGACGCCGATGTTTCTGACGACGGGGACCAGCTGCGGTTGTACGCCGGCCGGGTACGGCAGCTCGAGGCCCAGCTCCAGGAGAAGACCATGGCCGCGGCGGTCGCCGCGAGGGAAGCGCACGACGCGCGCTGCGCCGCCGCCGAGGCCGGCGCGGATTTGCAGGACGCGAAATTCGAGGCGACGCGGCTCAAGGGCGACGTCGCGCGCGCGGAACTGGGCCGGACGCCCTTCCGGGCGTCGGCGCGGAAGTCGCCGCGGGCGTCGCCGCGCGGCACGGCTGGATTTCCGTTGCACAACGACGAGGCCGCCGAGCTCACCGTTACTTTGGACACGTACGTGCCGCCCGAGAAGCCGAAGCCGTCGGTGTCGGACCGCCTCGCGGCGCTGCGCGCCGAGCGCGCGGCGGAGAAGCCGCGGGGCCTGCGCGCGGCGAACTCGCCGCCGGCGCCCGTCGCGCGGAAGGTGCGCTTCGACGGGGCCGCGGCGGCGGCGAAGGAGAACGCGTTCACGCCGGCGCGGTAGTAGCCGCGTTCCTCCCCTCCTCTCACGATTAAGATACCTATACCCCTGAAATTCAAGTTTGAGAAATACAAGTTAGTATTCGAGTGTGTGTGTCGCGCCGACGCGTTGAGAGGCATCTAGAACGCGCCCAGGACCGGCACCGGGCGCGCCGCCACGGCGGCAGGCCGGAAGCGCTTCCGCGAGAAGTCCTCGAGGCGCATGGCCGTGCGCTTGCGCTGGAGCGCCTGCTCGGCCCGCGCGCGGTCCGCCGCCGTGTAGCGGCAGGCGTCCTCGAGCGGCAGGCGGCCGACGGCGACGCGGCCGCGGAGCGCCGGCGACAGGTCGAGCGTCGCCCGGACCAACGCGCGGGGGTCGCGGACGCCGCGGAAGCGCTCGCAGCACTTGCGCAGCGGTTCCGCGTGGTAGGCCGCGAAGGCGAGCGCGTCGGGCCTGGCCGCCTCGATCGTCAGGAGCGAGAGCCGCGTCGGCGCCGGGCCCAGCGCGTCGAGGGCCGACAGGGCCTCGCGGCGGCGCAGGCGCGCCATGGCCGGGCTCCGCTTCGCCAGGAGGGCGTCGATTTCATCATCGGCCAATAAAACATGGCGCACGACGGACGTGTGCCGGCCCGCCGACCGCGGCGACAGCGACTTCGGGTCCGATCCGAGCGCCGCCTTGTCCGCGTAGCGGCGCGCGCACGCGACGAGCTCGTTTACGGTAAGCGCGCCGTCGGCGACCAAGTTGCGCGTGCACTCGTCTCTCCTCAACTTCTCGAAGCAGGCCTTGGCCGCCTCGTCTGGTGGCTTTTGATTGTCCAGTTCCTCGAGGCGCCGCGCCGCGAAGAGCTCGCGGCCCCGGGCGTCGCAGCACATGATGCGCGGCGCGTCTTTCCGTAACGAGGGCTTGGCGAAGAGCGCGAGCGGGTCCTTGCCGGGCGGCGGCGCCAGGCCCAGCCGCGCGAGCCAGGCCTGCGGCGCCGCGGCGGCCGTGTAGCCGCCGCGCGAGGCCGCCGCGGCGCGCGCCGCCGCCGCCGGGTCGCAGTAGTCCGCCAATATTAAATTGAGGGCGTCGCCGGGAAGCTTGCCGAGGTTATTTGTGATGTTCGTCGGCGGCACGATCCGGCGCGCGGCCGGCCGCGTCCACTGCGACCGCAGGCCGTCCGTCGTCGTCCAGTAGAAGCGCCCGGGCCGGCTGCGGCTCTCGACGCGGACCCAGAGCTCGCTGGTTTGCGCGTTGACGGGCGCGGCCGGCGTCGCAGCGGAGTTAGCGGCTGTGCGGAGCTGGGCGTCATTTTTGCGCGCCGCGTTGACGGGCGCGTCCGCCGTCGTGCTCGATTTTTCGGATTTGTAATTTTGGCGCTCTCCTGAGTTCATGCTGCGGCGGTTTCCTGTGCAGCTGCGTGTATGAGGCGGAGCAGGTGGTGTGAGGACGTGGGTGCAAGCGCGTATGCCAGTTTTATGTACGCGTTGAGTATACAGGCTTTAAAAAAGGGCCGGTAGCACTTTGACTTTGGTTTGCTGCCTAGTATGTCAACGCTAGGTTTTTGAAAGCTGTGCAAGTCGCCGCGACGAGTCGTCCTGACGTTCCAAGATTCGTGGGAGACCTGCACGGCGATCATCAAGCCTTCTACGTACCGCTCGAGCGCGCGAGCGACGCGGTCGCCCGCGGCGCCGAGACTTCTCTATACCTCTACCCACATCTCGTTTAACGCGCTGGTACGCGTCGCGCGGTGCTTTTGTCTGGGCCCCGGGACGTGACGACATTTTGGCAAGAAGGCACAGCAGCAATTAGCAAGCTGCCAAACAAGGCCGCACCGCGGCGCGCAGCACCGGTAAGCGACGCAACGCGCCCGCCCCACCCGCCGCTCCCATCCCCCGGACGCGCGGCAGCCAAATCGCGCGCGCGGAGGACGCTGCAGCCACCCACCATCACCAAATGCATCCCGCGCAGGCACATAGAAGCATCCACGTCGGGGCGAGCTGGCAAAAGCCATGGATCGTCGTTCCCCGGGCGGCCTCGACTTTTTGGCGACCCCGCCGCCGGGCGTCGCGCAGCCCGTGGTCGCGCAGGGCCGCGTCGTCCAATTTGACTGGCCCGAGACCCTCGACGACCCCGCGACGTCGACCACACCGCCCTCATTCTCGGGCATTAGCCTCCTCGCCGACGCGCACGGCGCCTTCGCGTTCGTGGCACGGCCGCCGAAGCGCCGCGGCAAGCGCGTCCGGGGCCCGAGCGAAGCGCCGCCGCCGCCGCCGCGCACCGCGGGACAGATAGCGCGCCCCAATTGTCGCTCCGTCACGCCGGACGCGCCGCGGCGGAGCGGTCCGTGGGGGGACGAGGCCCGCTCGCGGCCGGCGTCCGCGGCGTCCGCGGGGTCGATCGGCTCCGCGCACGAGGGCCTGCTGAAGACCCTGTGGCCGGGCGCGTAATTCTTTTGTTGCTTTGCTTAGAGCTAGGCCGTCCGGCCTAGTATGTCTATACGACGCTAGGATGGAATGACGTTTTTGCAGTGTTGCCGCTATAAAAGTAACTTGTCGTCGGCGCGCGTCGTGTGGTGGTCCTCTGTCTGGACCCCGTGCGTCAATCGTGAGACGGTGTGACAACCACATCTATCCTGATCTGGCAAGTTTTGAGAGAGTGGCGAGTGCACGCTCCCAACAGGTTACAAATGAACAATAATAAATCCCCGGGCGGCATTGATTTTAAGGCCTCGCCGCCGCCGGGCGTCAAGCAGCCGGCCGTCGGACGCGTCATCCAGTTCGACTGGCCCGAGACGGCCGGCGAGGTCGCGACGACGACGACGCCGCGGGCCTTCTCTGGCTTCAGCCTCTTCGACGCGAGCGGCGCGTTCGCGAGCCGGCCGCGCGGCTACACGGAGGCTCTGGCGACGCGAAAACGCAGAGCCTCTCCGCCGCCGAGCCCCGCGCGCCGCATCGCGGCCGTGACGCCCGACACGCCGACAAGAAAGCGGCCGGAGACGCCGTTGTGGGGCGAGCCGTCTGTACACAAGGACCTGCTGCAGGCCCTGTGGCCGGAAGAGACTCATCCCTCGGTTGAAGAGTGCTAGGAAGGGTGCCCATCCTCTAGCCCGACGCGTGACTCACATCGATATCATCACCTTAACTTTAACTTTAACAAACATTAAAAAGCGTCCTCCTTCCACATCGCGTCCTTCATGTCGTTCGCGAAGGCCACCAAAGCGACGCCCGTGCCCAGCACCGCCTTCCGGAACTTCTGCTTCACGGCACTCAACCCCTTCGCGGCCTTCTCCTTCCGCTCCTGGATCGCCTTCTGCAAATCGTCGGCGTCCTGCTTGTCCGGGTCCTTGCCCGCGGCGATCCTAGCTTCCCGATACCGCCGCTTCTTCCTAGTTTTTTCATCCTCTTCAGCCAATTCAAACATGTCGCTGATGGCGCCCTGGGCGGCCCGTTCTCGCTCTTCCGCGCTTCGCGAGTACTGCCTCAAGTTCGCCTCCTTCCGCAGCCTCGCTTTGAGCTGGTCCTCCGTTTCTTCCGGTTCTTGGTTCTCGTCGTCGTCGTCGCTGTCGGGCGCGGTGTCGACGGAGCCCCGCGACGACCGGGACCATCTAGATGACATGGATCCCCGCGAATCTCGCGCCTTCGTCCGGTAGAACCCGAAGAAGTTCGCGAGGATCTCGAACGAACTTCGTATGGGTATCTCGGCCTCCTTGCGGTTCCTTTCACACGCCTCGCAGGCTTGCGCGGTCGGAGGATTCTCGCTAAACTTGCAGCGCTGGCACTTCCAGGGGCGTTGGGACCGAGGTATTTTGGTAGGTAAACCGTCGTCGTCGAAGGACACTCTACTACTTCGCGCGTTACTATCAAGCGACTTCCGCGACCCTCTTTGTATGGCCTCCTGCGCCTCGTCATAATCTTCCGGGAGCCATCTTAATTTAAACTTGACGCAGGCCTCCCTTTTGAATTTCCTTTCATCATTCACGAGTACTTTCCGGATGACCTCCTCACTTTTCGTTTGAGCTGATAGTAAAGGTTCACTCACCATGCCAATAAAATCATCACTCCCGACCATGTCCCAATCAAACACCTCCATCGTCAGTTCGTCCGTGAGTGGCGGCACGTCAAACACAAATTTCTGTTGGTAAACGGGGTTGTAGTTCCGCGTGATCACCTTCGTCTTCTGTTCCACATCTCCGACACTCACCACAACGTACCCATCCGCTCTCCCGAACATGTCCATCTTCGGCAGGTGGCGGCAGCAGATCACGAAGACCTCGAGCTTCGGCCGCTTGATGATCGTATCTGAGGCCGCGACTCTGCTTTCTCTTTTATGTCTCTTCTTCAGGATGCGCTTGATGCCGATCTCGCGCTTCGCCGCGTGGGCCGACGTGATCTCGACCAGAGCGCTGCGCTGCGCTCTTATTCGTTTCTGGGTCGCGCGCTCCTGGCGGCTCGTCGCCGTGACAGATGATTGCTCCATCCACTCCTCGTGGCTCATGACCTGGCGGCGCCCCGCCGCGGACTCGTCCGAGAAGCGCCACTCGCGGCGCTCCATGGCTGCTTAGTGCTTGCTTGGTTGTGGGCTGGGTTGGCTGCCCCGGCTCCCTGGAGGCCGACACTTTGGACGCAGCTGCGCAAGATGGTAAAAGCGTCGCGGGGGGCTGCGATGGCCCAGTCGTAGCGGCCGCTCCCCTCGCTTTTGCTGTGTCCTCTCCCTTTGTGCAGCGCGGAGATCAAGGTCTGGAGGCGCTCGGGCCGGAGGATCCCTGCGGCATACGAGCCTCTCGAGAGGACTGGAATGACGGACACGAAGCCTATAAAAAAATGCTAGTATCTTACAGGACCTAGGCTTCATTGCATCCGGAGCTTTGGCTTTGTCACAGCCATACGCTGCACGCCAGCGCTTGCAATACAAGGCGCAGTCGCAATTCAACGAAACTACTAGCAGCGGTAGAGATCCTGCTCGAAAAATGGTGCTGCGACGAGCCCTCCTGCTGCATGCTCTCCTGGCATGTGACGCGTTTCAGGCACCGATCGCACCCAGACCGAATCCCGCTCTGCAGGCCAAGAAGCCCATCTCGCCGAACCTGAAAGCGAAGCTGCTGCAGGAGGCCGAGAGCCCGTGGCGCACGGTCCGCAAATTCATCTACGGCGCGTTCGCGCTGTCCGCGACGGTCGGCGGCCTCACGGCGCTGACGCAGCTCGCCGCCGCCGTCAGCAAACAACCGGATGCTTTACCCTTGGAGCAGACCATCCAGAACGTCGTGATCGATTTCGGGGTCGTCGCTGCTTGTGCTTATGGTGCGAAGGTCGACGGCGCGGCCGACAGCGGCCTCGAGGAGGACGACGGCGCCACTTCTACAACGATTGACGACGAGGCCATCTCCAAAAATTTGGAGACGCTCCAAAAACTCGAGGTCACGGTGGCCGGCGAGCGCGTCGCAAATATCGAAACATTACGGAAAGCGGCGAACCAGGCTGTGGTAGTTGTTGCCGGTCCTGCGTCGGTCGTCGACGATGCGTTAAGGGACGCCTTGATCGAGCAGAAGACGCTCGCGGCCGCCGAGGTCCTCGTCGTGCCCGTGCGGACGTCGGCCGAGGACGCCGTCGAGGCGGCCATGGGCCGGCGGAGCGATTCCTATGGGTTTGTCGCGCCGCCCGTCGACGCCGGCAAGTGGAAGGCCTACGCCGCGGCGGAGTGCGCCGCCGCCGCGGGCCAGGGCGCGGAGACGGCGGCCGAGGACGGGATTGTGATCGCCGTGCGCGCGGACGGCACGGTCGCGCGGCGCGGCCTCGGCAAGCCCGTCTGGAAGATGGTCGCGGCGGAGCTGTCCCCGCCGGAGAAGGGGGAGGCGTCTGCGTAACGAACGGCCGCTCCTTACGCACCGGGGTGGGGGCGGAATAGGGGGAAGGATTAGGAAGCCACGGCGAGGCGGCCCCTCGCCGCGAGGGCCTTCGTGAACGGATTCTTGGCCGCGACGTCCTCGCCGCGGTAGCCGCCCAGCGGCTGCTGCTTCTCGGCGCCGGCGGCCAGCGCCTCGGCCCACTGCTTCGCCAGGTCCTTCTTATCGGCGACGCGGTCGCACACCCGCAAGTAGACCGTGGACGGGGCCTGGCTGCTCTTCGTCGCGCCCGTGACGGCGATCATGTCGGTCGCCATGGTCGTGGCCGCATTTAATGAAGACCGCCGCGAACTGTCCGTGACCCGTACCGTTAACGGTACGGGTCACACAGGCCCTAGTGAGTTTTGCGCCACTAGCATTTAAGCTGTTTTACGCCGCTCGTCAGAACGCTGTTCTTCGCCGCTCGCACTTTCCGTCCCCGTAAAAACGTTTCTATCGCTCCCCGCGTTCCGATGAGCACCTTTTCAAAACCATCCGAGCCCGCATGGACAATTTTTATAGTATGGAGTGATGATATGGACTACGTGAGTTTTCAATATAAGAGAGCAAATCATTTCTGTGAATGGGTAAACACAAGTATGGCCAAACAAAATTGCGATGTTCCCGTCCTCGTCATCGTCCTCGTCATCTGGAGCTGGAGCTGGTTCTTCTTCGTCATCTTCCTCGTTTTCATATGGATAAGATGCTTTTTTGTGTGCATCTGTTGCAAAAAATTGTCCATGAGGAAATCCTTTTACAGGACCGCGCGGGTTTACCATTGTTTTTCAGTAGTCGGGAGGTTCCGGCCCTTCCGGGACGCGCCGAGGTCGTCGCTGTGCTCGACGGCGTCGATGCGCTTGCAGCTGATGTTGCAGCAGCCGGCGAAGCGCATCGTCGTTCGCGGTTGTCTGCGTCTGGTTCGTGACCGCTTAAGTATATATATTCTCTCTGGTTAGATATGAAACCTTGTCAGTGAGTGAAACCTCGCTTTTTGCGACGGTTTTCGCAACCGCTCGCCGTCTCAGAGATAGGCGTCGCTGCGAGGGATTGTCGGTAGTCTTTCCAGATGGTCTGGATCGCCCCTTCGTCCCCGGACTGGGAAAAAACTTCTCCGCCCGACCGGGCTACCTAGCGTGACAAGAGCACTAGGATTGTAGGGCTGAGAGCTTTGGGTGGGCGAGAGCGCTGTGTAGAGCGTTTCTGGCTGCAAGCGCCGTGTTCTTAATTTCTCCTTAGAAGTGCGAACACTTGCAGCCGCTGCGCCGCTAAGCGCAAGACTGTAGCAGCAGTGTGCAGCAGCAGCTGAACAGCAACCGGAGCAGAGGCGCGCCCCTGCTACCGAGCCGTTGTGATCGGGGCGGAACAAGACGCAGCGATGGACGCCGACGCCGCCGCGAAGAAGGAACGCAAGAAGAAGAAGAAGTCGAAGAAGAAGTCGAACCAGAGCAGCGTCGCGTTCTGCATCGTCGACGGCGACGGCGCCGTCAAAGAGGTCGTCAAGAAGGACAAAAAGCGCAAGGGCGAGAACGACAAGAAGAAGGAGAAGAAGAAGAAGCGGCGGAAGGACGCCGACGACGCCGCGGCGCCCGCAGCGGCGCCGGCAGCGGCGCCGCCGGCACCCGCCGCGCCACCACCAAAAACGAAGACCGCGGATAATCCGACGGGCGCCACGCGCTTGTTCATGGGGAATTTACCGTGGTCCATCACGGACGACCAGCTATCAGAGGCGTGCGGCTGCGAGCTGAAGGCCATCAAGCGAATTACGGACAAGGAGTCCGGCAAGTTTTATGGTTCGGTCTTCGTCGAGGCGAGCGACGCCGCCGCGGCCGGCGCCGCCGTGAAGCGGTCGGGGCAGGACGTCGGCGGCCGGCCCGTGAAGATCGCGTTCGCGCCTCCGCGGCCCGGCGACGTCTGGCCGCCGCGCGGCAGCGACTCGCAGACGCGCCAGAAGGAGACCGTCGTGCGCGAGAAGACGCCGCGGCCGGCAGATGGGACGCTGAAATTATTCATCGGCAACGTCGCGTACGAAGCCACCGACAGCGACGTGCGAAAGCTCTTCGAGCCCGTGGCGCCGATCCGCGGCGTGCGTTGGGTGACGCACAAGCACTCCGGCGAGTTCAAGGGCTGCGGCTACCTCTCCTTCCATAGCTGCGAGGAGACGGACGCGGCGCTCGAGCAGCTCGACGGGGCCGAGCTGTGCGGCCGGCGGATACGGCTCGACTACACGGAGTAAGTCTTTGTGAGTCTTATGATGTGTGCGTCGTCGGCGCCCGGAGACCAGTGCCCGGCTCTACTGCCCGGGTCAGGTACACCCACTGAGACCCAATTGCGCCCAGACGGTGTTCGCCCGCCGCGTGTTTGACTCTGCGCGTCCCGGTGCCAGTGCACCAGGGCCCGGGTCTCCCAAGGACGCCCGAGGAAAGCCACCAAAGCGGCAAAAAGTGGGTGACCCAAATAGAAGAAACAAATGCGAGTCATAATACAGTCCTACAACGATGTTGCCGCCGTGCGTGAGATCGGTGCCATGGTGCCAGAGTCTGCAACGGTCGTGGTCGTGGAGCACGGCGATGCGCAACTGACCCGTACCGTTAACGGTACGGGTCACACAGGCCCTAGTGAGTTTTGCGCCACTAGCATTTAAGCTGTTTTACGCCGCTCGTCAGAACGCTGTTCTTCGCCGCTCGCACTTTCCGTCCGCGTTCTGACGAGCGGCGTAAAACAGCTTAAATGCTAGTGGCGCAAAACTCACTAGGGCCTGTGTGACCCGTACCGTTAACGGTACGGGTCACAACACGCTTTCCCCACGCTCCTGCGACCGAACGTGGGGCGGGATTACGGCGCTTTCATATGGTACGTCGTACAGCACTACGAAGAACTCGAGGAGGGCTCGTTCGTCTTCACCTCCGCGAACTTAGATAAGCACGATCGGCGGAAGCGCCTGCGCGAGCGCCTCCGCCCGGGCTACGCGCCGTCACCCCTGAAGGCGCGCCCGCGGCGGTCCGGCACTGTTGACGCCGCATTTGCGTGCGACTTCTACCCGACGCGGCGGGGTCGACGGTCCTTGGCGCCCGCTGCACCGCGCCCCTTCGGGAACTGGTTCGAGGCCCACGTAGGCTCGATGCGCACCTTCTACCAGTCGGGCGAGTACGCGAACGGGCTCGTGGTCACGGACGCGCGCACGCTCCGGTCGCGGCCCCGGAGCTTCTGGGCGGGGCTCCTCGCCCAGCTCTCGACGGACAACGCGCCCGAGGCCGGCCACTACGTCGAGAAGGCCTCGACCTACCTCTTCCGCCCCTCGCGCGCCCCGTAGACGTAGCAGAGAAAGCGAATAATAAACCCCCAAACACAAGTCAGCCGAGCGCCGCGGTGGACGCCGCGAAGCGTCCCCTATCTAAACGCGGCGGCTGGAAGAAGGCGTGGTCCAGGGCCTTGCGGCACGTGATCCGTCTAGCTGGCGCGTAGGTCAGCATCTGCGCTAATAGATCAATCGCGGCATCTCCGCCGTTGTCGTCCGAGGGCGCCAAAGCCGGCGCCGCCTTGTCGAGGCGCTGCTCGTGCCACTGGGGGAACTCCGGCTTGTAGTTCGGCAGGCGGGACACGCCGGGCCAGACGTGGTCGTTCGGCGTGCCTCGGACTCTGAAAATGCGGAACAATTCGTCGATCTCCGAGTCGCCGGGAAACAGCGGTTTCGACGACGCCATCTCGACGAAGATGCACCCGATGCTCCAGATGTCGACCGGTGTGCTGTAGTGCTCGGCGCCCAGCAATATCTCCGGTGCCCTATACCATAGCGTGATGACCTCGTGCGTGTAGGCCCTACGAGGTGAACTAAACGCCCGAGCGAGTCCAAAATCCGCCAATTTCAGCGTCCCGACCCGATCCAGCAAGAGGTTCTGTGGCTTGAGGTCGCGGTGCAGCACGCGCCGCTCGTGGCAGAAGGCCACTCCACATAATATTTGGTAGACGAACGACGCCGTCGTTGCGACATCCAACCCGACGCCTCCTCTAGCGTCCATGTGGTGCTTTAGATCCCTATCCAAAAACTCGAAGGCGAGGAAAAGTTTTGAATTGACGTAAACGACGTCGTGCAACGCCACGATGTTCGGGTGGCTCAGCTCCTTTAACAAGCTGATCTCCCTTATAGCGGTCGCGGGCACGCCCTCCTCCTCGTCGGCGAGTCGAATCTTTTTTAGAGCGAGGATCGCGTCCGTCCGGACGTTCCTTACTTTGTAGACGACGCCGTAGGTGCCCTCGCCGACCTTCTCGACCTTCTCGTACTTCTCCATGGTCGGTTATGCAGTGTAGATGGCTTTTTGCGAGCGGACGGTGCGGCCGGGCGGCGGGCTTGGAGCTTCTAAGGGCTCAGGAGGCGTTCCGGGCTGTCCTAGGCCTGAATGCTTGCCGTGGAGCAGCGAAAATCGAGCGCTGGCGCTGTCGACTTAGCGTTTTTTGGGCTGTCTAAGCTGTCGGCTGAGAGCTGAAATCAGCTGCGCATCGATTGGCGCGTGCAACTCTCGTGGGAGATTTCCGTACTAGGTGTAAAGGAAGAGATTTTGTATGAGTGCACAGGCTCGGCGACGACCTTAAGGCAGTAAACTGAGCCTGGATAATGAGCGCGCGCGAGGTGTCGGCGGAGGGCTTGGACCCCCCCCTAAAGTCGAAGCCCCCAAAGAGAGATGCGCGAGTCATTTAAGAAATTTTGGGAGGATTCTGCACCGTCCTGGCGTCCTGGACCGCTTCAGACAGCGAAACCGCCCTGTGGGCTCGTCGCGCCGCGCGGTGCCGCGTCTGCTCGATGGCGTGGAGCGCCGGCCGATGCGCCACCGGGGGAACTCGGAGGGGTAGCCAGGGCTCCGCCTGCGGTTTTTTCGTTCGGTGCAGGCTGGCTCGCGGGCGCTCGGCGACGCGCCGGCTCCCGCGTGTGCTTGAGGGCCCACCCTTCGCAAGACGCGGAGCTGTGCCGGTGACTGCTCGAGGAAGGCCTTCTGATGGGGTGTTGTACGGCGTCAGGTTTCAAATTGAAACCCCCACTAGGCCAGTGTCAATTTTTTAGCTGCGCGAAACGAGCTTTTGGTTGCAGCGTGCTCGGCGCACACCGCACTGCAGCAGCCACGAGCTTACAGCAGTGGTTAAATACCGCATTCACAGCAGCCACGAACTTTGTGTGCTGCGCGATCACTTCTATGAAGTCCTGAGTGTGGCTGCCAAAAAAGTGCTGAAAAAAGGCAACACCGCCGTGTCGACGATAAGACGTCGCGGAACCGGTTCGTCATCGCCGTACGCGTCGTCCGCGCACGCGCCGTCGGCCCGCTCCACAAAAACGTGCAAATTTAACAAAACGCAGGTCGCCCCGCCGCCGCTATGGGCGACAACGAGGCCGCCAAGGGCCTCCTGACGCTCTTCGACGCCACCGCCGCCGCGGCGCCCGTCGAGAAGAAGAAGCGCGCGCACAAGCCGCGGCGGCCCTACCGCTGCGGCCGCTGCGGTTTACCGAAGGCCGGCCACGTCTGCAAGTTCCGCTCCGAGCAGGCCACGACGGGCACGCAGACGGACTTCACGTCCCTGCAATCTCCCGTGAACGACCTCACGCTCCTAGTCCCGCGGTCGCACTCGTCGTCGGACTGCTCCGCGACCTCGGAACTGAGCCCCAACGACAAGGCGAGCGGGCCGCTGCCGACGGCCGTCGTCTCCGAGCGGTCCCACTCCGAGGACGTCGCGGACCCGACTCTTCCCGAAAGCAGCCGGCCGCGGCGCGCCCGCCGGCCGTCGATGCGCCGCGCCGCGTCTTCTGCTACGGTCGAGCCCGCCGACGACTCCTCCGTCGGGAGCGGCTCCCAGCGCTCGCGATCGCGGTCGCCGGCCCGATTCTAGCGCGCACACGGCGCGGCTAAGGGAGTCTATATCTGTTACTCCTAGGCGCGCCTTTTAATAAATCCCGCCGGCGCCGACCTCCTCGGGGTCCACCTGGAACGCGAGGTAGATGAGGTAGACGATCGGCAGCGACCTGCGTCGATGGCGTGTTCTGTACCACACACTCGCGCCGAGGCGTGCGACGCACCGACGTCGTCGTCGTGTGTCGAAGGCACTACTTCCGACGGACGCCGCCCACGCGCGTGACCACCCCGAACACGCTCATGAACGCGAAGTCGCTCTCGCTCTCCTTGCGGAACCGCTCGTTCAACGCCTCCTGCTCCGCATCGAGGCGCGCCTGCTCGGCGCGCTTCTCGGCCTCGCTCGGGCCGAAGAGACCGTAGAGGGCGACGTCGCGGGCGGCACTCGTCGCCGTTGCCCGGCTGTAGACGTCGATGGCCGCGGGATTTGCCTTGGGTTGTGCTGCTCTGGAGGCAGGCGGCTGCAGTGCAGCCACAGTGCTCACTGCTAAAGCTACGCTGACCAATCGCAGCATGGTATTTTGAGCGCTGCGGGCTCAGAGGCTCGAGGGATGCGCCGAGTGCTGTGTGCAGGACCGCACGCAGACTGCACGCACACCAGCCTGGTTTTGTTGCTGGCACTCGGGTCTCCGTTTGACGCTACAGGCCACCCGATGGCTCCTATACGTCTCCCAGATATAGAAACGAGTGTTTTGTGATCGGTCCGCTCGTAAACAAAACGGGTTTCCCCAGCTTGACCAACTTTCTTGGCTTATTTCACGGCTGCGACGCATAGTTGACGCCTGCTTCGCGACGCAAAACACTTCTGGTGGTCAGCGCTCAGTCTCAGAAAGTTTGAGCGCCGCGCGACGCGCCAATAGCCAGATAGCCAGTACTCAAGCGAGACTGCCAAATTGCGCAGCGCGACTCAAGATGAGCTTCGCCGCCGCCGCCCTCCTCCGGCGGAGCGCCCCTACAATGCTGCGGCCCCATCTTGGTGGCCGCCGCGCCATGTCCAGCGACGCCGCCGAGGCCGCGATCGAGATGGCGAAGTGGACGAAATACAGCTACGGGGCCATCGCCTTCTGCGGCGTGCTGTCGACGTACATCGGCATCGTCGAGTACCGCCACATGATGCACCCCCACGCCCACGAGGACGTCGCCTACAGCCACCTGAAGATCCGCGCGAAGCCGTACCCGTGGGACTGCCCGGACTGCAACCTGTTCGAAGCTCAATGCTTTCGCGACTGCAAGGCCGCGGCGAAGGAGTAGATTCCCTGCATACTAATATCCATGTATCTTACAGACATCTCACGTCGCCGAGCGTCAGTGGTGGCAAGGAATCTCGGAGCTGGTACGTGAAGGCATCGCCAGTACGCTCGCCCCGCCGAAACGTCGCGGAGAGCTGCACGCGCGGCGCTTCTGATGAATTCGCGCCGCCGTAGTGCACGAGGCGACAGTCCATGGCCGCGGCGTCGCCAGCAGTGCCGGTCAGGGCCACGGCGGTGGCGGGCGCTTCAATCGGCGCGATGTCCGCCTCAGGCTCGCCGTCGGGCGCGTAGTGCGTCGGCCTCGCCGCGTGCTGCTCGAGGGTCCGCGCTCGTGCGTCGCAGTCGTCGGGGAACACGTGCGTCGGGCCCGATTCCAGTCCAACGTCCTGCAATAGTACCCAGAGCGTCGCGGTAGGCGTCTCCGTGTCCCGAGGCACGTCGGCGTGCGCAGCTTGCTCAGTCGCGCCGGGAAACGCGATCATGCACGACAGCTCGACGAGGTGTGAACCGTCATCTAAGCCTGCCGTGAGCAACGACGGCGCGGCGCGAACTGTCGCAGCGGCGAGCACAGTTTTGACGTCGTCGGTCAAGTCCAAAGCGATGTGTGCTCGCCGCCAAGGCGCGCGGATCTCGGAGCTCAGCGCCTCTCGCAGTCGCGAGGTCCAGGGTCGAGCCGCCGCCTCTGCCAGCGCTGCGGTACGCACGCGCGCGCACGCCTTCGCACACGCGGCGTTGCGAAACACCTCAAAGCCGCAGCGTCGCATTCATTCAACTAGGATGCTGCGTCGGCGGCGGCATGATACCGTGCCGTCAACGCGCTGTCGCCAGTGCTGGTCCCGCGCTGCCACCACAGACGCCAGTGCTGCAAAGACGTGCGCCAGTGCCACAAATGTCAACGCTCCCTCGCCAGTGCTGCTAATGCATCAATGCGCCGCTGCCGGTGCTGCACACTGCACTGTGCTGCTCTTCAGGTGGTGCAATCTCGCGCAGGACTGGCTGAGCAGCGGTGATTCGTCGTGATCCGTCGCGACTTGTCTAGATCACGGATAATTTAGGCCCTACAAGCATCGATCAGCCTTGGTTCAAGGCCTCAGCCTCATGATCAGGCTGGCTTGCTTGCTAGTGTCTTTACGGGCTAGCTGTCCAGACGCGGCCCGCGAAAAAGAAAAAGAGTCACACAAATAAACCTTACCGCAGCTGTCTGAGAAAATACAGCGTCAGGTCGAACGTCGGCAGCAAGACGCCCGCGACGGGCCCCGCCCGGAGCACCGTGAAGCCCAGGCCCCGGTAAAACCGCCCGACGCCGCCATCTTTATAAAGCCGCCGCGCCATTTCAGTAGTTGACGTCCGTTCCCCTTTCAGCGGGTTCTGCGCCTGCACCGCGGTCTTCACGACGTCGAGCGGATAGACGACGATCCACGACGCGACGCCCGCGAAGGCCCCCGCCAGCGACCGCTTCCACAGCGCCAGGTCCTTGCTCTCGCCCCCGAGATAGCGCTTCGCGCCCACGAAGAACAGCATGTAGAAGCCCCGGCAGCACTCCATGCAGAAGTTCGCCGAGAACCCGCACCATAGTGACCTCAAACCTCCACCCTCCACCAACGAGCGACAGACGTCTCGCACATTCATCCCCGGGAAGGCGCACGACTGCTGCAGTACTTTGACCCTTGAAATCACGGTGGAGACGGGAGAAATGACAAAGCCCCCACAAGCACCGGCGGCAAAAACTACGGAAGACGGCGCATCCACATCATCGTCCACGTCAGACAACGAGCGCCAGGCGGAGTCGTAGACCCCAAAATTCGCGCAGTTGATCGCGCCTGCGGTCGCGACGGGCACGCGCCACCCACTAAACAATGCCATCTCCCGCGTGGCCTGGAGCTGCGTCCGCACTTTCAGCGTGTCCAGGGGAAAGCCGACCAATTGGCCGATGCTCCCGGCCACGCAGCCCGCGACCATGGCCTCGTATGGGCTGGCGGCCTCGCGCGGGCTTCGTGTCCGGCGGAGGTCGGCGTCCATGGGGCTGCGGCGCGGCGGCGGCGTCTAGCGGCGGCGGCGTCTAGCGAGTTGCAGCCGTGCGCGCCTACCGCAAGTGCCGCAGCAAGGTTGCAGCG
>Ga0099799_10254_pt1 | contig 15917 bp, 13 predicted proteins | sample Uncmet6_SortLC_1_FD_89033 | JGI IMG/M metagenome (GOLD analysis project Ga0099799, IMG submission 89033) | Marine eukaryotic communities from CALCOFI LINE 67, Pacific Ocean - CN11_C50_N6_SortLC_1 | ecosystem: Environmental > Aquatic > Marine > Oceanic | place: Pacific Ocean: Monterey Bay...
TATTTTGACGATGTTGAGCTAGAGTAATGGACTGGGACTCAATTCGCAAACCTATATAAGTGCTTAATGGATCTTTAAAGATCCATTAAGAATAGGTCCTAGGACCTGGGGTATATGGGTAAGGTATGGGGTACATATCATAGGTAGGTCCTAGGACCCGGGGTATATGGGTAAGGTATGGGGTACATATCATAGGCAGGTCCCAGGACCCGGGGTATTAGTCATTCCACTTGCACGTGGAACCAACCCGTGCATTGGACTCGCCGTGTCCCAGGATCCGCGCGCCCCACGTGTATGGGAGAGTACGGGACACGCGCGCGCCCCACTCATGGTAAATTCGCTAATCCAACCAAAACCTACTAGCAGACCTTCCCAACAGATCATTATACAATCGTCGTTCTGAAGGTTTGCAAAAAACCCGCACGATAGGGAATTCTCGAGTCTTGGGATTCATCCACAGACCTTCCCAACAGATCATTATACAATCGTCATTCGCAAGGTTTGTGGGCGAGTGTGGTGTTCTCGGTGAAGTTCACGACTCGCCGAATCTTAGAATTCACCGTTAATATACAAAAGGTAAAACCATTATTTCATGGGAGCGCTGCTACGGGGGAGGAGCGCGCGGCGCTCGGGGTTTTTAGTCGCTCTCGTCCTCGGATTGGTCGCTCTCTTCCTCGGACTGGTCGCTCTCGTCCTCGGAAGTTAAGTTCAATTCAAAATCACTATCTGAACCACTGGTCTCGGAACTGGTCTCGGAACTAGATAAGCTCGCGATTAAGTGGTCAAGCTCACTACGACGGTGGATAAGCTCTTCACGACGGCGGGTTAAGCGGATTAAGTTGTATTTTCTAATGTGAAAAAAATCACGAGGAGTAATGTGTGCTCTGCAAACGGGACAATCACGGTTATTTAGTTTCTTCAGGCAATCCCAGCACACGCGATGCATACAGCTCAGCGACGGGTCCCTCGTCGTGGTCCAGCACACCACGCAGATGGGTTCTACGGTAAGCAACATCTGACAGGCAACGGCTTCCGACATCGTGCTGCTTTTTACCTAAAAAGAGTGTTTGACGCCCACGCCTGCTAATTCGCGCAACGAGCACGAGCGACACTAAAAACTTCACGGGGGCTCAGGGACACTGCTAAACGAGCTTTGGTGGTCAAATTAGCACGGCAGCTGCGCCGTGTGGTCGTGGCGCACGATGCTCCGTGCCTATGGCTTTTTGCTTAGCTAGCTAGCTAAGGTAAAAATTTCTAGACGTAGGGTGTATGTTCTAGTTAGGTACGATAGATAAAAACCATTATTGCAATGGGAGCGCGCTAGCTACGGGGGAGGAGCGCAGCGCTCGGAGAGGAGGGCTGCCTCCTATTTCTTGGTCGCGGCCGACTCCGCCATTATGTTCTCCTCTATGCGCTCGTGATCACAACGCATAGAGTGAGTGATCATGTTCTCCTCTATGCGCATGAGTATCATTCCGCGTGGCATGGCGCGTCGCAAGAACCCGGGTTTGAGGAATCTCCCCTCTAGGGCAATCTCCGAGAGACGCTCCTCGAAAGAATCCCACCTTTTAATGATCCAATCGGTGTCTACTTCAGGACGTTCATCGTCGATAGCGGCGATACCATTTTCCAAAAAAGTACACATCGCTTCTACCACGAGGTTTATTTTCACTGATCTTGACATCATAGCTTTCTGTACCTCCTCGACTTTCTTCTTGTGTTCCTTTAGCATTTTGCTCGCGTCCTCTAATTTCTTCTTGAGTTTGGCCGCGTCTAATTTCTTCTTGAGTTTGGCCGCGGCCTGCTCGGCTAACATCTCGCTCTCCATGCGCATGAGCTCTTCCTCGTTCATCTCGAAGTCGTCGTCCATCTGATTATCCTGCGTGAGTTTTGCGGCGATGCTCCGTGCCTATCGCTTTTGCTTAGCGAAAGCTTTTGGGGGGGGGGGTAAAAATTTCTAGACGTAGGGTGTATGTTCTAGTTAGGTACGATAGATAAAAACCATTATTGCATGGGAGCGCGCTGCTACGGGGGAGGAGCGCAGCGCTCGGAGGGGGGACCTGGCTTCTATTTCTTGGCCGCGGGCTTCTTGGTGGGCTTCGTGATTTCAATCGGTTCGACTTTCACTTCGACCTCGACGACTTGACCATTTTGTATCTTAGGATACTTTATCGGTAAAAACATCGGACGCACGGGATCCTCTCTTTCGCGCTTACCATTGGGGTTCGCATCGTAGTAGCGGTAGAAGAACTTAGAGAGGTTTGCGGTCGACTGCACGCGGAAAGCTAGACGTTCATTATCGCGCGCTTCGTGAAAGTCCGCTTCGACGACCGCAGTTCCGTGTTCTTTAGCTACAGGCTTCTTGTTCACCTCACACACGTAAATAGCGTGCTTGGACTTGTTAGTGAGCATCGTGAGTTGTTTGACGATTTCGAAATCACCCTCTTCTTTCGCTTCGCGCCAAGCAGCTTGTTTCGGCGTTTCGTTGGCGCGCAGCTTGCCGCCAAAGTCTTCTAGTTTGCCTTTGCTGTTCCGGAGAAAGAACAGACTGCCTTGGTAGATTGGTAGAACGCCCGCTGATTTAATAGCCATCGTATGGTACCTAGGTAAAAGTGTAAGTACTAGAAATTTTGCCGCGTTTTCGTCCACGGCAAAATTATCGCAACGAGCACGGCGCGCAGTGAAACTCCGCCAACGCGTCACGAACACTGTCTAAAAGGCGCCGCAGGTGTGTTTTGACCGGCAGCGGGACGCTGTGGCGCGCACACACTCACCAACAAAATCGCTAACTCGCCGAGGCCACTAGAAGAAAGAAAAGATACTAGGATTTTTCTTACTGTAAAAAAATCTTGACGATAGCAAGAGACATGGACGTTGGTGATTTTAGTGACGTTTCACTAGATAGGTCCGAGGACCTGGAGGATGAGATTGAATATTTTGACACACAAGCCACAGAAGAGGATAACGTTAGTTTAGAAATTGAGGATGCGCACGGAGGCGGCGACGCCTATCCCGATTTCGTTGGCATGAATGTTGTGCACCACAGTGTTTTTGAAGAAGCAGATGGCGCGGAAGAAGAACTCGATGACGACATTGTCATGAAAATACCTGAGGAATGCGACAAGGAGCGCTGTGATTTTGCGGCGTCGCTGTGGAATGTTCGCGGGGGAAGGCAAATCTTTCACGAAATCTTCGGGAGAAGCGCAGACGACCAACGACAGAAGCACGAAGACGTCTTTATGTCAAACGTACACTATGCGAGACGCCTGCAAAAAAACGATTACAAGCTAGACACCGCATATAGCCATTCTAAGAGGACTCCGGGGCAGTGTCGATTGTATGCGAAGGGGCAAGGACGTGGGTGTAACGGACAACAACAATTAAGGCGCAGCGTTCGGAAATTTCTGCAAACGGATGTGTATTACGATTATGACATGGTTTGCGCCTGGCCATCAATTCTATGGATGCTCTGCGAAGACCACAACATATACTGCGACCGCCTTCGAACATTTGTTCAACTCTGTCATGACGGTAAAAGAGACGAGTTTCTACTGCGAAACAAGACGAGCAAAAAACACATTAACGTCGCCCTGAACCAGGACGAGCCCAAATTTAACAGAGCGCAGCGAAAGTGTGGGGAACTGATGTGGCTATTTTATGATTTGATAGGGATTAAAAAATCGATCTTTGAGCTCTATAATGCAGACGACCCACATAGTGAAATTGGTGGTTTTCGTTCAAACCCAGACAAGCCGGAAAATCCCATTTCAACACTTGTAGCCGCCGTGCTGCAAGACAAAGAAAATGAGATACTGCAGCGGGCTTTAAAAGTGACGAAAGATGCATTTGGTAAGGCGGAGTGGGGACCGCTTGCATTTGACGGTTTTCAGCACAAGAAGCTACTCGATCAACGTTTCATTGAAACGCGCCTCGATAGTAAATATGTGAAATGGGCGATGAAGCCAAATCGTATGGACGTGGACTTGGAAATGCTTAGAAGCAAGGTGTCGGAACAAAAAGAAAAGGAGTGGGCTTGGGAAGTTGAGGCCGAAACGTACGAACATCGAGATGAAGAGGGCGTTCCACGCACGCGAGAGCTCGTTCCTGCCGACGGTTTTACGAACATATCTCTTATGTTGCGCGACGAAATGGGGATGGGCAAATCACATCAATTATTCATTCTCATACTACGTCAGTTTACGATGAGGAACGAAAGATGGCTGCGACTAATGCGGAAACACAAGCTTACGCAAGAAACTGAGTTAGACGCATTGATAGAATCTATACCACAGTTTCCGTATTTGGGCGAAGACGTGCTCATTATCTATCATCGCATCGCATTGATCGGGTCGATGAGCGTTAGGTATTGGGAAGAGCTCGAGATAAACCTCTATTCAGACGTAACCGGTCTCATACCAGACGCAGGGCGATGGGTCGTGTGTATTGATTCGCTTTGGCGTTTCGGGGGACTGACCGACTACGACCTGTGCGCCGTGGACGAATTTACGGCATGTCTGAAGAGCATGTCACGTTTAGAGAAAAAGTCTGCGTCTTCCGGAAAGTGGAACGTGTCTGATAACCTACGGAGAGTGTTAGAATCATCTGATCACGTTGTGCTCATGTCGGCGCAAGCAGATAGAATTGAAAAAGAATACTTGGACGACATAGGATTGAAGATGCACTGGCAGATGAACAGCATACCAAATCTTAACCATTATACTTACACGTTCGCACACTACGAGGACAAGAACCACGAATTTGAACCCCTAAAAGAGGCGCTAGATAAAGGTCTCAAGATTGCAATCCCCTGTTCAGAAAACAAGGATCTAAGAAATGTACTTGGTCTACTACAAAAATGGTACCCAGAAAAGAGGTTCAAAGCAATTTACGGCGCAGGTATGTCAGACGAAGAGCGAAAGAGATGCATACAGGAGGCTGAAGCCGAGGGATACGATGCGCTTCTTTATACATCGTCGATGGATTGTGGGGTCTCCATAGACATTGAATGGTATGACATGATTGTGTTTCGCTTGAACAGCCGATCGATCGATGCTAACACTGTCATGCAAATGGTTTTGCGTGTCCGAAAACTCAATTTGAACAAAGTGGTCTTTGTGTGTGACAAGCTCGTGAAAGACTGGGAACATTTACCCGGTTATGAAAAGCCGGTGTTGATGTCATCCAAGAAATTGCCAAAGCGGTGCAAGCCGATTATCACGGGACCGAAGACACTGGGAGCGGTGCGCCAGTATGTGTACAATAACAATATTAAACACGACACTTTCTATTGGAGAAACCAACGAAAGAACTGGTATCAGTTCAACTTACGCGTGCCGCCACCAGAGGTGACGAAAGAAGAAGTTAAGCAATTCATCCTACGACCGGCGTGTATCGAGGAAACGCTCAAGGACGTAAATTATATTAATGAGTCGCTAACGAACATTCTGGAACACGCCGATACAGACACCCTTAGAATAGCTCTCGAGGCCACGCACGCCCCGAGTATGCCGATGGTTAATCTGATGGTGAACCACGCACACGAAGCAGCAAACCAATACCGGAACCTGGTCGCGAACATTACCCGCATTGCTAAGCTGCAGGGGGCCACGGTCACACACGATATTGCAAAACAAACGGTCGTGGACGAGGAAACACAAGCGTCGCGGGCCGAGGCTACCAAGGAGCAAGCCGATGCTGAACTGCAATTACAACGAGACATTATGTTAGCAGAAGACCTGTCTATAGACCAATTGACACAAATTAAGAAAAAAACAAATCGCTGCAAGGCTGAACAAGATAGTTTTCAACTGTTTTACATGCGCGCTACGTTTGGCAATGCTATCATCAATGAAGCGCGGAAAGAGGTAGGTAGGGATGAGGCGGTCAAGTTCTGGTTGAAACGGAAAATCCTTAGAAAAGACGACGGCACAGTTAACACAAGCAAGATTTCTGATACTGTTACGGCTTTCTTAGGCATCACGCCTGCGAAGCAGAAGATAACACTGTCGTTGACGAATAAACACGCCCAAAAGAAGTTCCGTAAGATCACAGCTCTCGCGGACGAGGATGCGGGATTTGTGTCTCCCCAAACCATATTTGGACAGGAACGAATGGCGTTTGAAGAATGCATCGATTCCGAAGGCAATCATCCAAAAGCTGTTTTGCTTGCGCTGTGCAACCTCTTCAAAGCTTTTGGTTTTGAGGGTCCGTGCGACGCCCAAGTCATCACGATTACCCCAGAGATTGAACAGGAAATTCGCGCGAAGCTAGAAGACTATTACAAGGTCGCTAAGCCGACGACCAAGTCGATACCAAAAGGTGTGGTGAAAACTGCTAATCAAATTTTGAAGGATAAATGGGGCATCGGACCGACCATAATAAAACGGAACAGCAGCGACTATAGAATCGGCAGAACGGAGGCCGCAGAGCGCTGGGGTCCAATTACCCATCAACGATATGAGCATTACAAAGCACAAGTAGCTAAGCTCGAACCGGAGGCGTCGCTCGACGACTTTGTATGCAAAGACTTCTTCGAAGCTATGATGAATCCCAATAAGAAACTTCGCAAGCAAACATGCAAACCAAGAAAGCGCACCAGAAATGACGATGGAACGGAAGACGAGAACGCAGCGAAGCAACATAGAACCTACACATCCTGCGAGAAAGAACACGTTGAAGCGCTGGAGCAACAAGCGAAGGACAGCATCATAGATTTCATCCAAGCAGTATGTCAGCCGGGAAATTATTTAAATGTCGATTCCATGGTTGTGGACTATTTGACTAAACGGAACGGTCTCGTTCCTACTTTGAAGTCTGATGGTGATGACAAACATAGAATTGATTTGAATAGACTGGTTCTTAAAGGGGACACAGCAGGAATCATCGAACTATGTAGCGCCAGATTATCGCAGCTTGCTTAATAAAATCATTACCCTTACAAATGGCAACGGAAAAACAGATCCCGTTCTTGCCGCTAACGAAGTTTCAAGAAGCTTTGCTCACGGAGTATCTCCTGGAAAGAGCCACTGGTGAAGGCTATCAACGCACGTATCAACGTTTAAAAGACGATCTCGGCAACAAGGTGCACTACGCGCTTGATTCAGACGGAAAAATCGCTATGACGCCAGCCGGAGACATTTATGAGGAGACATCTAGCCCTAGCGTTACGGGGCAGACCTATAACTATAATAATAAAACTTACACGTACCCTACCCGCCTAGTCACTCGGAAAGGTGTCCAGCGCGTAGAACGGCGTCCGCTGCTCCCGTCAAAGCGCGGAATCATGGATTGGTTTCGCAAGCAGCCGCAGCTGCAAATAGATCGACAAGCACGGCACCGGCCTGGCGGTGGGAAGCGCACAGCGCCGAAAAACACACTTGCGCCCCACATTCCGACAACGACGGTCTGTGGGACAGTCTTCATGGATTCATTTAGGCTCCCAAACACCAAAGTGGGAAAGGATCAGTACAGTTGGGCCTTTATCTGTGTAGACAGCCTTACGAGGATGTGCTATATTGCGCCTACGCATCTACAGACAACCTTGTCGCTAAGCACGAAGCAAAGCGCGGAACAAGAAGTCGAGGGCGAGTACGAGCCTGGAAAAAGGCCTTCATCGGAGCAGACTCTTAGGCATTTTAAAGAATTCATGCGTCGAATTGACATGCTGCGCAAAGAGCACTCTAAACGCACAGGAACGGCGTATCCAGGCGATGTAAGGCCAAACGTTGTGCAGTGCGACTATGGTGCAGAATTTAAAAGAACTTTCCAGAAGGGTCTTGCAAAACTTAGAGACGAGAACAGCAAGCTTGTTAAGGGCAAACGTGTCTATCCATACTTTAATTTAAGTAGAAAAGCGGGTCGTTCTAACGCGAATGCGACTGCGGAATTAATGGTGCGCCATGCAAGAAAATATTTCTTTAGTATTAATAGAAGCTACCAAGATGCCGTTGATCGCTATAAGAAGGAATATTCAAAGAACCCGCCAAAGAAATGGAGTCCACCCGAGTGGCATACTAAGGAGCCTCAGAGATCTGATTTGTACAATTGGTTGCTGGATATTCCAGAGGTGCTACGGCGACTCAATTCAAGATATGAAACGACGATAAAATGCACTCCTATCGAGGCTTTACTTCAACTAAATGGAAACACACACAAGGTAGTTTTGGCTCGCATCAAGACGGCCGCCACCAAACGGATGCGTGGGGCACGCTTTGATCTCAATCTGCCGGGTTTTAGCCCCCATAAAGAATTGGAAGTTGGGGACTATGTGCGCGCCCGGATTCACAAACCTGGAAACATGGACATTAGCTTCCCGCGGAAGAACGCAACCAATAAACAAAACACAAAAGGATCAAGTAATAACTTCTCCCAGGACATCTACAAGATTGTTGAGATAAAGACGTTGTCCAGCAAGGCCCCGATGTACAGGATCGAGAACATAAACCCCCGATCTAAACGTACAGTCAAGGGCTTTGTTGATAGGACTGCTATTCTGTTAATCTCTCCAGAAACGGAGATCGACGGTCGTAAATTGCCCGCACACGAGCAGTTCCTTGGCGAAGAAACGGAATCGGAGGATGAAGACGACGATGAGCCTGTGGTCAAAAAACCGACGCGCAGCGCTTACGAGAAAGAGCTAAACAAGCTGCTCAAGTGGTCTGGCAAAGATTGGACGAGGCTGTTGCGTGGATTAACGTTTAAAATGGATGACGGGAAAACGGCTACGATTATGGAAGTCGAATACCGATCTAGCTCTAAATTCGAGGTTAGTGGGTGGGTGGCTTCGTACCGCGACGAAACGGGCGCGTATGACGAATCTTTTCAGCAGGTTTTGGAGTGGAGCCGAGGCGAAGATTGGTTCAAGCCAATCTTCGACGACTTCATCAAAAAGAAGTTCAACTAAAAATCTTGTGTAATATCAAATGGCACCACGAAAGGGCCAAGGGTTTAAGAGAAGGGTGATCGATAAGAAAGCAAGTCTTCGAGCCTACGAAGCGAGAATGCACACTCTCAGCGATGAGACCATGCAAAAGCTTGCAAACAAGTGGATTGCATCATTCGAGATGTACGACACATATCCCATTGACGACGAAGAGATAGACAGCCGTTATGATTCCTTTCTGGACAATTCAACGTTTCGTTTAGCGTGGGTGTGTAAAGCACGTAACATACCCATACGGGGGTGCACGTCCTCGAAAATGTTGCGGGGTCAGCGAATTGCAGCTATTCGGGAAGAGGAATTGGATTCCATCGTTTACGTCGGGCCTCATTGTGCATTCTTTCCGAACTTCAGATCAAGCGTCTTTTCGCTAAGAGCCGAAGACAAGCGTTACGTGTCGCGGCAAAATCGACCGCCCCCCGAAAAAAATGTTTTGTAAAAGATAAATGACGACCCCCGAACGCGAACAGCAGAGCTGGTACGATCAGGGATCGCGCGAGCGTTGCTCGTACGACGACGAAACCAAAAAGATCTGCGTAGATACCCTCGTCTGCGACGAGGGAGAGCTCTACGCGCTCAAAAAACGCATCAAGTACGTCGTGCATGTCCCAAATAAAGAAACTCCCATTTATTGCCCGTCTGCGGAAGCCGTAGAGTCGTGCCTCGATCGTCACGGCATAGAATTTTCGATGTGGCAGTTGTATCGCCACCTTAAACGCCCTCCCGGTCACGTAGAACCAAAGCTACGAGGCGCGCGGGTGCGTAGAGCTTAATTTGAAGATTTTCATTTTCGTGCGGGTTTTATGCAAACCTTCGGAATGACGGTTGTATAATAATCTGTTGGGAAGGTGTGCTAGTAGGTTTCTGTGGGGTCGGAATTTCATTGGTCGCCGCATTGATCCTGGGGTCCACATTTCATTGGTCACTTGGTGGAATCTAAAATCTATTTTTGGCCCCAAAAAAATGGCGTCGCAAAAGAACAAGATTTACAGCGTCAAATCCTTTTGGAAGTACCACAAACTTGGCACAGCGATCACACTGAACCCTCCAAAGCACGTAGACTGGGAGGACATCCTTCGTGACAAAATTATGCCGTGTCTAAAGAATCCCATTAGTGGCGTCACCGGAACTCCGGAAGAGAAAACGGCTTTTTTTGAGTACATAAAAGATGGCTCTCGTCCTAACCGTATCGCTAGCCGCGTGCGAAAGACTGAGGCATTTGAGTTATTGTATACGTTTGAAGTCACTACACAAACAATTAGAGGAAAGAAACAAATTTGTATGGAAGTCCGTGGTGGTTGGACTAGCACACGCATTCCAGCTTCTTACAGTAAGGACGACGAATTCAAGCAATGTGCTGGAATGTGTGTCAGTGTCGGTCATCATTTAGCCGGGAAAACAGAGTATAGATTTAGAGAAAAGGAAATTATGACAAACTCTTTCTGGAACACCTGGGATGGTGAGCTTACCGAGGAAAATGTCTGGGACGCTTACACCAAACTCTCTGCTTTGCTGCACAATGTGACGCAACCGAATTATTTCTGTGATCGTGTTAGAATTGGTGATGAGTTGGGAACGATAGGCGATCCAAAGTACATCCACATGTGTCCTTATCGTCCATGGACGTGTAAACATAAGAAGTGTATCCTACACACGCACAAATGCTACAATCCTTGATGACGCCGGCCCCCATCCCCAACTCCCCCCCCCAAGTTCGTAAGCCAGTTTTCATTTTTTTGTCGTGCGGGTTTTATGCAAACCTTCGGAATGACGATTGTATAATAATCTGTTGGGAAGGTGTGCTAGTAGGTTTCTGTGGGGTCGGAATTTCATTGGTCGCCACAATGGGTCCCCGGATTCACCCTACAAAGGTCCCGAAGAGTATGCTATAATAACCTTTGGGGACCTTTGTAGGGCAAATCCTAGGATCTGTTTCTAGGGGGTTGCGGGTTTTGTGCAAACCTTCCGAATGACGGTTGTATAATAATCTGTTCGCAAGGTCTGTGGATGAGTCCCAGGATCTGTTCCAGGAATGAATCCGAAAATCCATCCACAGACCTTCCCAATGATAGTTGTATAATAATCTGTTCGCAAGGTCTGTGGATGAGTCCCAGGATCTGTTTCGGGGGTGAATCCGAAAATCTATGCCGGGGTCCAAATTTGGGAGGTCCCAAATTTAAATTCTTTTTTATAATAAAAAAAAACATCCAACAATGCCGAGCCTCAACAAACGTTCCATCGAAGCAATTGGCGAATGTGTTCAGGCATTCAAGAAATTACGCGAAACCAGTGACGATGCACCCGCTTTGAGCGTCGTTGGGGAAATCTTCCATCAAAAGCTATTTGCAACTCCGGATTCGGCGTCTCTTCACACCATCAACAATCACTACTCCAAACTGCGCAAGGAACTGGGGAACGAGTTCCCGACGCTTCGTGGAAGCACGATTCTTCCAAAGATGCCCAAGGAGCTGTCTGACCAACGTAAAGAGAACGAAATAGAAGCCGTTAACAAGCACATTCTCTCGCCGATGACAATCGACGCAGATCTGATGATCACCAAGGCTTTATCTGGTCTGCGCGAAGGCTTGCGCGACCGGATCTACCCAGAGGTGAAACTCTGTTTGTCCTTCTTATGCTGCCTCAGATCTAACGATCTTAACACGCTAGTGGTTCGGAGCAATGGACAGGCCCCGAAGCTGGGAGAAACACACCACTGGCTCGACACTCTCCCCGGGACGTTTTCTATGCTACCGTCGAAGCAAAAGGAAGGAACCGATTACAAAGCTTTTGCGAACATCACCATTGTCAAGCCCGAATTCTACAGTCTGATTCGCCAGGCTTTTGAATTCCTTCTCGACCATCAGAACGCCAAAAAAGCTTGTTACTGCACGCTTGAATCCTACAAGGCCCGCAAGGAGTGTGGAGCTCAGACCAAGAACTGCGAATGGGGATATCGTATCAAAGAGGTCATGATCGATAGAATCGGCTTCAAGCAAGCGGTCACGAATTGGAACGGTTGGGAAGACAAAGAATTCATCAACGAAACCTTTGGGCGTCGCTTCGTCGCTTGCTGCGTGCATCGTGAGATAATCAAGTTCGCGGACGATTTAAACGTGGGAACGCTAGCTGCGGACTACTGCCTTGGACACGTCCTGGGCAGCTCGGCCACGAGAACATATCTTCGTTACGGTGTGCGCCCGACGCAGATTCCGGGTGTCATCCTAAAGAAGGTTCAAGAAGACAATCCGATTGCGATCTCCGAAGACACGAAAATTACTCAGGGACTTTACCTTGAGCAAACGATGTAGCATACTCGTCTATGACGTTTTCTTTGTTTGCTGAGATCTGCTCACGTAAGCCCTCCCCTGCCTGTTCTCCCGATTGCTCCCCATGCTGCGCGCTCGTAGGCGTGGCTCCCCCCCCCCGGTTTAAGTTGATTAGCATTTAATTCCTTTAAAAGCCTTAGAAACTCTGGGTTATTGTCTCGCGTCCACGGCATATTATTATCTTATTGTTATATAAGAAAGATTAAAATGCCACACGTCACGCTCCTAGTGAGCTCAGCAAACGCAAGCTCTGTTTCAGCGGACAAGTCCGAGATCGTTTATCGTATGAAACCCGCTTTAAACATTCCCAAGGATGCCAAAAATGCCTCCATTCAAGTAAACAATAGTCGGATTTGGTTCAATACGCCAAACGTTAACTCAACAAACAATGTTCTCCAATTCGTTATGGGTGGAAGCACGCGGACCTGGACGGCGGATCCTGGTTTGTACAGCCTTGGCGACATCAACACGAGTCTTGCCTACTTCCTCCACAGTATTAACATGCCAGAAGATGCTATTCAATTCGTAGGCTTAGGCTACACGGGAAAACTGCTTGTTCATGTCAAAGCCACTAATGCTACGGGAGACATTACGTTGCTGTGGAGTTCTTCAACCATGGACACGTTTTTGGGTTTTAACACTAATTCTGATTTTACCGTTATCGTTGCAGACGACGAAGAGAGCCAAGTAGCGAATCTGAAAGCCGTGTTCAACACGATGTCTTTCTGGTGCATTGAATGTCACGGTTTGGGGTGTGGCGAACACATGTTCGCGGAGAACGGGGAGCAGGCAGAAATCATACACACGGCCACCCCGACCGTAGCCCCGGGGCAGCAGAATATTTACCAACCCTACCACCCCTTAAAATGCCCCATAACGACGATCGGGCATCAGATCCCCCAAATTAGCTTCGTTTTAACTGATCAGAACCATCAACGCGTGAGCACGCAAGGTGAGGATTGGAGCTTTACCGCAGTCATCTCGTGGGATGAATAAAATATTTCGTCGTATTAAACCACAACAACAATGCCCAAACCAAAGTCAGCGAAACTCTTGTGTACCCCACTCGTATTTGAGAGATGCTTCCTCGGTCAGCCTCACTTGCCCCAAGTTCCTGTACGACTCTATATTCGTATGGTGGACGGGAAAGGAGGCGGCGAAATTGCTTGCAGCATCACGAATCCTGCCTACGACCCGAACGCTCCGGTTCCACAGACGGGAATGGGCAAAAAACGTCGTAAAGAAAACAAATTCAGGAAGGCTGTCAAAGGACATTTGAGAGACGCAGCGAAAGTTGGCCACGTCGCCGCGCTAGGAGCTACCGCGCTTGGCCAGCCAGAGCTAGCTGTTCCTATCGAAATGAGTGCGGCAACACTAGACATTTTAGGCAGTGGTTTAACGCATAACACACCTGCAGATGTTGAAATGCGTCGTTGTATAGATGATTGTAGAGAGACGAGGAATGCTCGAGTAAGGGCCTCGAAAATGGCCGGCAGCGGCGTGGTGTCTGACACCCGCGCTAAAGAAGACAAGAAATCTAAACGAATCAGACAGATTTCGGAGTTTGGCGACACCCTTCGTGGTTTAGGCGCCATTAACAAACAACGACGCAAGAAAGTCCCCCGTTATACGATTAAGGCGGCAAAAAAAAACTCGAGCAGTTGAACAAATTCGTAACTAACGAAGTTATAGGTCATGGACACACAACCAGCTCGTTAGAGCTCAATCAAGTCGGTGAAAAGATGTTTGGAAATTCCTGGGACGGTGCTCTTGGGCGAAACGAGGTTCAAAAAAAGTACAACGGCGGAGTTGCCTTGGTGAATATGGATAAACGTCAGTATGGTCTGCCAAGTGGTACGCACTGGGTCTGTCTTGTCGATAACCATTACTACGACCCCTTGTTACCAAATGGTAATCATTGGGACATAGAACAAAGCGACGCAGAACAAAACTGTGGCCAACGATGCCTCGCTTTCGCAATGCTGTACGTTATGGATTTTCAGCTGGCCAAGGTCGTGTAGGCAAGGATCGGGCCAAAGACCGAGTCTGATTGCAAAATCGTCAATCATTTTTTTTGGCTTTAGTTTACGAGATATTAAATCACGACAAAGTCCACCTCCCATACAGTGTAAGTTGTCCAATGCCAATACAACAAGATATTGAATCCGGAGGGGCTCTTATTTGCTACCCTTGAGGACAGCAAAGGGTTGCTACTCGCCACCGCCACGTCTTGAATAAGCACTTGATAGTCATTTGTTATATTAGTTGAAAACGTTATATTGATTTGGTAATAACTATAGTGACCCATATGATAAATACTTGTACCATTACTTTGTACATTTGGTGCTGAAGGTGTTGACGCGTTAGTACCGTTTGATAACGTTACTGTTCCAGAACTAGTACCTGAAAAACTCAAAGTGCCTTTTGCTTTAGCTCTTAAGCTTGTATTGGTGTCGACTGCAGTCTTTAAGACAGTGCTTCCTGTGTTATTTTCGAGAGAACTGATCGAATTATTTAAATTAGTACTACCGGTACGATTTTTGATGCCGTTGATTTGAGTGTCAATTTCTGATTTTAAATAATGTAAAGCAGCTACGTCTGTTAACGTATTTGCTACCGTCTTGTATCCATTGGTCGTCAATGTCGCCACGGTTTGATAGCCGACAGCCGCTACGTCTGTTAACGTAGCTGTAGCCGTTTTGTAACCAGCAGTTGTTAAAGAAGCTATGGTTTCATAACCCAGGGCTTGGATTTCTGTCAATGTCTTGTATCCAGCAGTTGAAATGTCTGACAAAGTTTGGTACTGCGGGAAATCAACATTTGTAATTGATCCTGACCCATAAGCCGCTAATTCAAGACGAGGCGGCGTCGTGTTAGAAACGTAGCTCGCACCACTAAACAGCCCAAGTCCGTTTAACAGACTATTTTGAAAACTGCTTCCACTGCCGCCGCCGGCCGTGCTTGTCGTAAAGGTCACGTCTGTCACTTTTATTCTCTTCGGAGATGCAGCCGCCTTTATACTTTCAAAGACAATCGCAAAGTAATGAAAATTACCAGCTGTGCTAATCGAAAAGTCTGTTCCTCCGTTAGCAATCGTGTTTACGTAAGCACCAGTTTGTGAAAGTAAGGTTGTCCAAGTAACGTCGTCTGAAGAGCCCAGCACGGAAAAATCGTCGACAGTCCCGTTAGTGTTGAGTTCAGCAATGTTAAGAGACGATAAGTTTTCGCTGCTTGGAATTTCTATCTTTAGCCACGTGCCGTCGACAGTGCCAGAACTAAGACTTAAGTTGGACGTGCCCGTAAAAGTACCGCTACTATTATAGTTTTGCGCGCGAAGTCGTATCCACGACAAGCCAGCCCCAAAGAAAGGTACAGCAGTTGAGGTAAGCGTGAAGAAGATCTTTCCATTAGAATCAGCATTTACTGTGTCGGTGACGACAACAGACGTGGTTGCACTTTGATTATATGTGTGAGTATTTGTGCTTGAACCTATAACATTTACTGTCACTGCATAGTGGTGATCAGTTTTAACTTGACAACTGTAAAGTTCGTATTGATACGTCGCTCCAACGACTAAATTTTCAATATACCACTGCCCTGGATTGTTGGTGTTATAATACGCCCCATTTGCGTATTCGTTGGCATTATGGAGT
>Ga0099799_10255_pt1 | contig 15868 bp, 13 predicted proteins | sample Uncmet6_SortLC_1_FD_89033 | JGI IMG/M metagenome (GOLD analysis project Ga0099799, IMG submission 89033) | Marine eukaryotic communities from CALCOFI LINE 67, Pacific Ocean - CN11_C50_N6_SortLC_1 | ecosystem: Environmental > Aquatic > Marine > Oceanic | place: Pacific Ocean: Monterey Bay...
TCCTCGTCCTCGTCCTGAGAGTCATCAGAGTCTGCACAGATTTTTAAAACCATGGTGGCTGATCTTCTGTTTCTTGCATGCTGTGGTGCTGTGGTTGTACGAACTTGCTATAGCCCATACACTTGGATTTATCTTTCGTCCGGCGGAACACCAGCAAGCATGGGACCGGCTAGGTAGGAGCCTGCTTCGACTTTCTCCAAAGTTTTATTGAGAGCTCCGAAGTTTGAAACAATGTCGCGACTGTCAAGCATCGATGCCAACATTGTTGTGCCACTTCGACCTTCTGATGCAACAACATATATGCAGTTAAATTCATGCCCGAGGCGTCACGTCTACCAGTGAAACCAGCCGCTGCCCGTAGTTTTGCTTTCATTACGACATCAGACTCTCTCAGATGTGTGATAGTAGACCAGTCCCAAAGGTCCTCCTCATTTGTTTGATTTTGGTTTTGGTGAGAATCTACGAGCATTTTTTCGTACGGTAAAACCCAACAAACGCCACTCCTACCCTCGTCCCGTACTTGTCGTACATTTCAATTACGGCATTTACTGGAGTACCTCTGACCATATTGGTGCTGGTGGACAGAGAATTTCTTTTTTGACGCACGCAACACTTCCGAACCAGCGGAATTTTTTACGGACCCGTAGCCGGCGGAAATTCTTACATGTAATTCCCTGGGGAACTCCTTACCCGGGCGCGAAAGGCGTGATGGAACCAATATTTATCCCTGGTAGAGACAAAGATGTAAGGATCAGTTTGGCTTTGTCACGACATATTAGCGAATAAAGCTTGCGGCCGCCGCAAAGGCATGTGTTTTAGCCTTCACGAGCCGGCCTACGGCCGACCGGCTCGCTTCGCGAGCCGCCGGCCCGGTCGAAGCCATTCATTTGATTTGAGGTTGCTCGATTCGTTTGCTTTAATTTAAGTTTCCGTCCACTTGGCCTTTCGTATCTCCCACTAGCCTGAGCTAAAGGAAGCAGAGTAAACTCCTCCCTCAAGGGGGTCCGCGGTCTGAGCCCAGCGCACGAACTTCTTCCCTGAGCTCAAGTCATGGATGATGAGGACCTTTTTAGATACCGTACCGTCGAGATTGTGCTTTGGGGCCGCAGCTAGGGGGCTCGTATACGTCCCCAAGGTGTCCTGGGCCTCTTCAGTGCACAAGAAGACCCAGCCTTGCTGGACCTCACCACCTAAGATAGTTCCCAAAATTTTGGTGGCGTGCTCTTTGACGCTATTGTGGGCTTTTGCCAGGGGTGCCTTTCTTGGCAGCATGATGTCGGACCTAAGGTCTGCTTGAGGGGAGATGGCAGTTACCGTGTGACAATTTGATGACTGAGCTACCTTAAGGTAGCACACTGAGCTTCCCCTGCTAAGCTTGCTCAGCCTTCTTAGTATTTATTGTGTGATGCCCTGGTAGGAATGCGCGCATTGGGGGGCACCATCTTGAGGCGAGGAGTTCTTTGACAATTCTTTGAGGAGCTCTTAACAATTGTACGTTGAACGAAGGAGCATGGTCCTTTCAGAATATTTCCACGGACAAACACTGAAGCGTTCCTGCATTTGTATGCGCTTGCCCAAACATAGGGATTCTCGGCCGGGTTTCCTCCAGCGCTAGGACATTTGATCAAGCGCTAGGATGGTAGCCGCTGGCTTCGAGTGCTTGAAGCTACCGGCATTCTGCTTTTGGCCGCCTCCAATAAGCGGGCAGTATGAGCAGATATACCACCGTATTTAGCCTTGCTTTCCGTGATTATCGCAGTGCATGTGTGCTGAAGGAGGCTGACCTGGGAGCGACTGATGTCACTGATTCTCCCCCGCACAGGGATCTCCCCCGCGCCATCGCCACAGTGTACAGAATTGTTCGTCGACATCCACTCAAATGCATCAAGCTTGGTCCAGGCAAGAGGTAGTCCATCGCTGCGCAAGCCAATTTCGATGCGCTTTTTGATAATTTGATCTAAGAAAGCAGAAGCTGGGGCTTGCGACATTGCAAACCGCAGCCAGAGTTTACTGCTCCCAACAGCGTCACCTGATATGCATAGCTTCGCACAGACTGCCGTGGCAAGAGTTAGTCCTTCTATGGCTTGACTGCATAAATTCAAATTTTTAGATTCCTGTGGTTTTGATCTTATCTAAAATAATCCTCTATGGCATGCACCTGTGCATCGTGGAGTATGACCAACGCAAAAGACGTATGCACAACTAAGATCTCCAATACAAGCGAGGTTGTTGTGTCACGGATCAAAGAAAAGTCAAGCAGCGCGAGTTGCCTACTGAGCCGAAGGTTCTCGCTGCACAGCTGTTCACCGGATCGGGACAAACGCCCTGAATTTATGCGCCCATCATCAATTCTGGATTGCAACATTCTAACTGCCAGAGCACGGAACGCGACCTTCGTCGCCCGACCACAGACTGACACAGCCTTCAATAACGCAAATCGCCCTAAAATCAAAATATTGGCTCTCAAGTGGCTTTCTCGAAGCCAACAGGTTTGCCGCATGACACTACAAGTTAAGGCGCTAGGAACAGTCTTCAAACATTTTAGTGTGGCACTCAAAGTCCCACAAGACTGCAAGGTCATTTCGTGAGTCTCTGGGCTTATGCAATGGTCATCTCTAAGAGCCCGTCTCTGACCTACCACAGAAAGCTCTCCAATAACGGTTTGCCACATTTGCCAACAGCTTTGCACAAATGCCATCCGCCTGGTAGGTTCAAGAGTTATAGATAGCATAGACGCAGAATTTGCAATCTTAGACCACATTTCTGTGTGCTTCACATCGAGAGCCAAGGCCAGCGGGTCTAACAAGTGCAAAGTTTGTTGAGAGAAGCAAGACTTGAGTACGAGCACTGTCCCAAGGGCGTCTAGAGCAAATGGAACTGTACTGTGAGCAGCATTCGTTGTCATTTTGTGCCAACCGAAGGGCAAATAAGATGATTTTGAGAGCACGCTCGTTTGTGCTATCGCCGGAGGTAGAACGTGCAATGCGCTATCTACTCTTAGTCCGCAAAGCGCGTGGTGACTATTTGCGATATTCTTTGCCATCATTAAGACTGACCCCGTTGCTCTGCTGAGCAATCTGCGATCGTGCAGACCTTCCAAAACAGCACGAACCTGCACAAACATCAATAACTAAAAATGCAGCTACTAATTTCTCAGAATTTACCTTGTCCAAGAGCTCACATGGGGTGCGTACTTGTTCTCGATGCTCAAGCAGAACTCTGGCTTTTGGAAGTGGGGGGCGTCTTTGCTCGTGACGTCCAGATGCATGGACGGGCATCTTGGTGCTTGGTTGCCCGCATAACGACAACAATAAGTCGTGCGTCAAATTCATGTTTGTGGCAGCAATGCTGCGCATGCTGATTTGCGAGAACTCAAACGTGGATAGAGAAATTTCCCGTTCTGCAAGACGCCATGAATTAGCCCGGCTCTTGCGACGGAGCTTGAATGAAGCTCCACCGATGAACACTTTCATCCTAGCTGGGATATCGTGAAGAGCGGTAGACCATTGTGCTCGCTCATCGCAGAGGTGTGCCAGCATAGTTTTCCGAACCAATCCAGGAACTGCTCCAGCATGTGATCGACATGGACTCGATTTTTCTTCCCTCGAGATGAAATGCTCGATCATTTGACGCTGCAAGTTAACTTCAATTGAAGTTTCGATCTCCCCTAGCGTGGTACGCAGGGAAGAAGATTCATTGTGACTTGTACATTCTATGTTGGGCTTGAAAGGGTAGGCTGACATTGGATCATTTGAGCTGTCGGCAACCCCGACTATTCGATGCACCTCTTTGCCTAATTGTGGAAACATTAAGTTCTGCACCGTACTCTCGACGAAGATGGCCAGGGGCTGAAATTGTGAGTCTCTTTGAAAGTGATGCGAAGGGTGGATCGATCCATGTAGCAATCCAAGGGCTAAGCCCAACACAGCCACAGATATGCTTTCATGGGCGCTGGCAAATTTCCAAGTGCATTTCAAGGAGCCTGGGCTTACCTTGGTGCGCTTTAATAGCGCAGACGCACAAAGCTCACGACGGTTGTGAACCTGATATTTGACGTGGTCTGCTAGGCATGAGCTCTCAAGCAAGCATGTGTCAAAAACCGGCTTGGCGACCTCAATCTTTCCAAAGCGGAAGCACACGGATGCTTGCATGCTATGCTCCTTAAAGTATATTGTATCCAACATATTGGCTTGAGCCTTCGATCGATCCAGCTGCTCCTGGTCAGGACCCGCAGCTCTGGAAATACATCGCAGCAAGGCTGTCTCCAGAACCGCATCGAAGCTCAAGGTAGCGTCATCAAAGTGCCATCTGGTTTGTGCCAAGGTGCAATATGCGTCTCTGGCCACACTCAGCTTATAAGTTGTCAAAGCTGAGTCGGCGAGGGTTCCCGCTGCAGCGGTTCTCGTGAGTAGCGATTGTACATCATGAAGCATGTCAAAACATTGATCTGTATCAAAAATTGATGCAACAAGAGGAGAAGACATGTTGTGTATTTCCAAGTCGATAATAGAGTCTGTTTGCAGAGAGGAAGTGAGCGTTGCAATCGTTTTTGAGATTGCCGACCAAGCTTTGCGCGCCCAAAGCCGCTGCATGCGTTTAGCATACGTTCGATCGGCGTTATCTACGACAAGGTCACTCAAGCCGCATGGCTCTGGTACCAGATTCTCTCGGCGCGTTGCGTTTGGAGAACGACCCCGCCGTGATAGTGACACTTCAGACGCCAAGGCTAAAAGTAAGCAATAGGAGGGTGCGACGTGTGAACTTGCTTGGCGAGATGTTAAAGAAAATTGCAAGCTTGCAAATGTATGTGTGTGTCTTGCTACTGCGTTTTTCACTGCTCTTGTTGCCCAGAGTCCACGAACAAGAGCTCTGATGCGCATCGTAGTGCTCCGCACCATAATGAGAGTCCTTTCTAAAGCAGCAATAGATACAATGCGTCTGGTGGGAAGTGTGTCTGTTTGTATGTCGCATGTTGGAAACCAACCAAATTCGGCACTATCTTCATTCAGAGTCGGGTTCCCAAGCGCTCGGAACTTTGAGCAGTGTACTCTATTTTCAAGAGCTTTTATGACTGCAGAGATTGCCATACTTTCAGAAATTAATTTTACGGCACACCTGAGGAACATTACGATTGATTGTGATAAACCATATGGTTCGGGACAGACGTTCGCCGACACGGGACACAACGATGATCGTAAGTGATACGCTTGTAAATCCGTGAGATTAAGATTGAGTGCTGAGCTGAGAGACACACCCAATTCTCGCATTCTTACGATTGTTCGGGCTGTGTGACAAGTTGCAGTCGCTATTATTGAGGTTGAGCTATCAAACAGAATATTTTCGACGGCAAGCAAGTGCTTGGGGAAAGCCCGATGTCTCCACAATACTTCCCAAGGGTTTTCAAGCCAGTCACGAAAATCATCGCAGTCTTGAATTTCAATATCTTGATGAGTTCCTAGCTTGCTGACGTCGAGCCAAAGCTTTGCTAGATGCCGAGCTGCATACTCGTACGAATTTGAAATCTTGTTACAAGCTAAAATTTGCTGTCCTCCACTTTGAGAGAGAGGGGTACACATGAGCTGTGCAAGGTGATGTAGCCGCCGATATGTGCAGGTGATATAGCCGCAGGATATATCAGCCAGGATATTCAGGATACAGAGGAGAGAGACAGAAGATCTGTCTCGTACTCGAGTACGAGTTATCGGCTGTCGCTGACACCCTCTATTATTGTGCGCCTGGAGCGCACCCCAGGGAAATCTTCTTTTGGGTGGGGGGGTGGTGCATATGCCAGGGAGTCATCCGGCGCCTAGGCCGCCGCCAAGAAGGCCTTATTCTCTGGCGACCGGCGCTGGTGCGGGCCGGCGGAGACTCGAGCGGAGGCCGCCGAGACAGCTGCCACGGGCACCTTTGTGGCGCGGGTTGCCGCGTCGCCGGGCGTGAACGTGGACGATAAAGTGCGCGGGTTAAGACGGTAAGCGGCGAGGGGGCGGTTACGTTCCTTGAAGGGGTGGTCGCCGGGCGGCGCAACGGGGATGACAGCTATCCAGTGGCGCCTCTGGGCCTGATTCGGGAGCGCGGTCCCGTACTACATAGTATCAGATATGAACACTGAGCTTCCCCTCTCTCACCCACTGCGCTCATCCTGCTTCTGCAGATTGTACCTTAACATCAAGTTGATGTACGGAACTTAGATTCTTTACATCCAGGCTGATATATCCTAGCGGCTATATCACCTGCACATATAAAGGAATGATAAAGGATGTAGAGAGATATAGGATAATCTTCCCGTTCCTTCCCTCTTAGAATAGCGTTTATGGTCCACACTAAACGAGGCATCCCACCTAGTCACAGCCCCTGGTGCGCCTTGGACTCTTTGCACAACCGCCATCTGCACGTGTCTAGGGTATGTGCCCCAGGGAATATCGAAGGAGAGCGGCGTAAAGTGCAATTCCAAATACGAGCGGGATGGCACGGGCTTTCAGGTCGAGAATAATCGTGTTGTTCATCTCGAAGGCATGCGACGCAATTGCGTTGTGAACACAATGCAGGAATGCTGTATCCCAGAGACAACGAACATGCATGGAAAAAGCTCCGTAGAAGGCGCCAGTTATTATTGCAGACAGGGTCTGGACAAAAATGAAACGACGCTGCCGGCGGGCTGCATTTGTCAGGTGGAATATGCCTATATATATACTTTCGCGTTATCTATTGCACACTCTTGACAGATCGAATGCGTTCACACCGTCTTACTATTTCATAGTTCACTTCAATATCCTCACGTGAAAATCAGTTGTGGTGACACTGCAGTCGCACCAAAAAGCATCGCCTGCGCCGTGAGACAAGCTTTCGGGTGTAGCGGAACCCGGTTTATCAGAGCCTGCAGAACTAAGCCACGGAAGATGAGCTCCTCTCTGACTGGTGAAACAATGGCAATCTCAGCACTGTTGTATAGTGTTGGAAGTAGGTTTCCAAAGGTAGAGCTATAGAGTATGTGGTGTGACACGACAACAACTACAAGTAATTGTGAAGACCAGGATTGAAATGGCGAAGCCTCAAGGCCCGATACATCGTCCTCACCCAAGAACGAGCGCAAACGACCGCTTGTGTATAGGCTCGAGGCTGCCACCTCAAGGATGCAACCTGCTACGTACGTGAAGCTTCTTTGATCTCCTGTCAGCTCGGAATGCAAGGTGCTCACAATTGTGCACGCTATCAAGGCCTCCGCAAGACAGCAGATTGCCTAGCGATAATTCAATTGATTTTGCAGCCCATGTTTAATATCCCGGACGCTGCGGTGGCCTCGATCCATCCCACGCAAACCGCACCCACAGTGTCCGCAGTCCTGGGATTAGCAAATCGTTGCTGCAGCAGCCCGTTTTCTCCACAGTAAAGGGTTTGGATGCATCCCCTTGGTCGTCTTACATCATGTAATCGAATGCTTATTGGCGCTGATTGCAGCGACATGTCGATCACCCAGCGACTCTCATCAGATTTGGCGAGCTAGAAATTTGCAGTGCTCAGAGGACCATACTACATGGCAACACCAAAAGGAGAAACCGAAAGACCAGTTTGAACTGCTAATCTTTCTTCCAAACCGAACACTGGTGAGGTGGTTTCCGTCCAATTCAAACATCCAAGTCAGGATTATGCCACCATGGATAGGCGAGTCCACGGACTTGCCTGACAGCGTAGCCACAGCCACCTCACCCTGCTCCAACTTCATATGCCTAAGCAATTCATCAGTCAGACCCAAATTTTGGATGTTAGTAGAAACCATATGCACTCAAAAAATAAGCCGCGCCACCCCGGTCCCCGGGGAAGCGGTGAGCTGGGAGAGGACCACCACAGCCAGCAGTTTTATTTAGCTGGATGATGGTAGGTGGTATAGCTCACTAACTCGTTACGGGAAACATATTGTACTGCCGTAAATGCAACTTTCGTCCACTTCAAGTTGGCCACTAGCCTGAAGCTAAAGGAAGCAAGGTAAACTCCTCCCACGAAGGGGTGCAGAAGTCCGCAGTCTGCGTCGGGACGCGCGCGCGTTGCCCGAGAAGGCTGCGGGGTGGCTTTGTAATAAACTTTGACAGTTGCAGCTCAGGGTTTATACCTACCTTGAAGTAATGTCCCTCTTCTATAGCTGCACGTATGTGTGAGGTGCGGTCACTCAACAGTAGGTGCTGAGGAAACTTGGGCGCCTGTCCGTGGAACTCGTTTGTTGAAAGATCGGGTCCAGGGTATTGTGAAGGCTGCTGTTATGGCCAGGACCTCATAGACCCCCCTCGTTCGAAGACGGGGAAGTTGACGAATACCGAGCGGCGAGTAGGCGATCGACACGATGGAAATTACGCAAGAGGTGCGGATGTCTGTGCATGTGCGTGTGATTTCAAAACTCAGGATGCGTGGACGGTGATCAGTGCTTATTTTGCGGAGAAGGGGTTGGTCCGACAACAGCTCGACTCTTTCGACGAGTTCATCCAAAATACCATGCAGGAACTGGTTGATGATAGCGGTGAACTGACTGTGAAGCCAGAGACTCAATACACGCCTGGACAGGAGTCTGTAACGCGTAGCACCTTTGCTGTCTTATTTAATCAAGTGTACGTCTCGAAACCAACTGCTACCGAACGAGATGGTACTACAAGTAACATGTTTCCCCATGAAGCTCGCTTGCGTAACATGACTTACTCATCCCCGATGTATGTGGACATCAGTTGTGTTGAGCAGAAACACTTACCCCAGCTGTATCAAGGTTGTGCAGCTGAGCTGGAAATTGACGGTGATTGGTACCCATGTGTTGTTACTCACCTTAGTAACGGGTATGCTAATGTGTCATATGAAGTTGCCGGCCCATTGAATAACGACGATGAACAAGTCCAGGTCGTCGAAGAGGAAGGCGTGAACTCGGCCTGTCGAATTAGAATGTTGGCTGAGGATGGCAGTACCCACAGAATTGACTCACCGAAAGAATTCCTTGGATACGTTCCGATCATGTTACGCAGTCGGTTTTGCGTTCTTGCTGATAAGTCTGATAAAGAGCTCTGTGAGCTTGGAGAATGCATATATGATCAGGGGGGCTACTTTGTAATAAATGGCTCTGAGAAAGTTGTTGTTGCACAAGAGCGTATGTCCAATAATCACGTATACTGCTTCCGGAAGAAGCAACCTCACAAGTCAGTATCGCACTGTATGATATTTGCTGAGCTTAGATGGCAGGTACTCTTGGGTAGTTGAATGCCGATCTCACGTGGAACATGGTGCACGCCCGACGAGCACTATCTATATGCAAATGTATAACAAGGCAGGTCGTGGCCAATCTCAGGGAAATCAAATCCGCATGACTTTACCGTACATACGTGTGGATGTACCTGTCATCATCGTTTTTCGAGCTTTAGGTGAAATTGATCTGTGAGTGAAGCCGAGACATGCACACACAATTTAGGTTTTGTAGCAGATCGTGATATTCTCGAACATGTAGTTTACGACTTCTCAGATACAGAGATGATGGAGCAGCTGAGACCGTCACTAGACGAGGCTTTTGTGGTTCAAAACCAAACTATTGCTCTAGATTTCATCGGACGTCGGGGAAGTGCCACAAATATTGGACGTTCGAAGCGCGTTCAGTATGCAAAGGAGCTGCTCCAGAAGGAAGTTTTGCCACACGTTGGCACGGAGGAACAATCAGACACGAAGAAGGCCTTTTTCGTCGGATATATAGTGCACAAGTTGCTGATGTGCTCACTTGAACGCATTGACGAAGATGATCGGGATCATTATGGCAAGAAACGCCTTGATCTGGCTGGACCACTACTCGGCGGGTTGTTCCGGATGCTTTTCCGAAAGCTTACCAAAGATGTACTTGCGTATCTACAGAAGTGTATTGATGAGGGTCGTGATTTCAACCTCGCGTGCGTGTCTATTTGCAGAATGTGGAATAAATTCAACTTGCATAGGTCTGCAATCAAGTCACGTGTGATTACTGATGGTCTCCGATATTCGCTAGCTACCGGAAACTGGGGTGATCGAAAAGATGCTTCGCGTGCTGGCGTATCGCAAGTACTCAATCGACTTACATATGCATCGACTCTTTCCCACCTAAGGCGTTTGAACACTCCTTTGGGACGAGAAGGCAAACAAGCTAAGCCACGACAGCTACATAACACTCATTGGGGGTTCATTTGTCCCGCTGAAACCCCAGAAGGTCAGGCTGTCGGTCTTGTCAAAAATCTAGCTTTGATGTCTTATGTTTCGGTCGGCAGCCCCCAAAGCCCCATTCTTGAATTCCTCGAGGAGTGGTCCATGGAGAACCTCGAGGAGATATCCCCGCAAACGATTGCTGACCCAGGTACAACCAAAATCTTCGTAAACGGGAGTTGGGTTGGTGTTCATCGTGACCCATCAACCTTGGAATCGACTTTGCGATCTCTTCGAAGGCAAATCGACATTGATCCTGAAGTTTCCGTTGTTCGCGATATCAAGGAGAAAGAGCTTCGTATATACACCGACGCTGGGCGTGTGTGCCGCCCACTCCTTATTGTAGAGGCATTAAATGCGAACATGCACGTGCGTGAGGAGATATCAAAATTTTCTCGCCAGGAACTACGATTGCGTAAGTCACACATCCAAAAGCTTGTCAATGGTGAACTTGGGTGGACACAGCTTCTTGTAAAAGGTCTGGTAGAGCTGGTTGACACAGAAGAGGAAGAAACTACCATGATTGCCATGGTTCCGTCCGACCTGAATGAGACTTACTCCTCGACTTACACTCACTGTGAAATACATCCATCAATGATCCTGGGTATATGTGGGTCTATTATTCCCTTCCCTGATCACAACCAATCTCCTCGAAACACTTATCAGTCAGCTATGGGCAAACAGGCCATGGGTATCTATGCCTCAAATTTCCAGCAACGCATGGACACTCTCTCACACGTACTACACTACCCACAGAAACCACTCGCAACTACTCGAGCGATGGAACATCTTCACTTCCGCGAACTTCCAAGCGGCGTTAATGCCATAGTTGCCATCATGTGTTATACAGGCTATAATCAGGTCAGAAACCTTGTATTCTTTTATGCGTGGTTACTCGCTTCCCTACCGCAATTGCACAGGAAGACTCGCTAATCATGAACCAGGCGGCGATCGACCGCGGCCTGTTCCGTTCTACTTTCTATCGCACTTACGTTGATCAGGAAAGTATCCGAGGTCTAGGGGAAGCTTTTCACGAGACTTTCGAGAGGCCAACTCGAGACCAATGCACGGCCATGCGACACGGTTCATATGACAAAGTGGATTGCGATGGTCTAGTAGCTCCAGGATTGCGAGTCTCAGGCGCTGACATCCTTATTGGAAAAACGGCCCCTACAACTCCCCTTGGAATGGATGGCAATCTAAATCACTGTCAGTTTACCAAACAGGATTCATCAACAGCAATGCGTCCCAATGAATCTGGCCTCGTTGATCAGGTAATATAACAAACAAAATCTCACACGCTAGCATTAAGAATTAGGTAATGTTGTCAACCAATCAAGAAGGGATGAAGTTTACGAAAGTGCGGACACGCACAATTCGCATACCTCAAATTGGGGACAAATTTGCCTCGCGGCATGGGCAAAAGGGTACGATAGGAATGACGTATTCGCAGGAGGACATGCCCTGGACTCGGGATGGGGTATCCCCTGACATCGTCGTGAATCCTCATGCAATCCCTTCGCGCATGACTATTGGTCACCTGGTCGAATGTCTGCAGTCTAAGGTAGGTGCACTTACTGGCAAAGAAGGTGATGCCACGCCATTCACTGATGTTTCGGTTGATCAGATTGCTGGGGTGTTGCACGAGCTTGGCTACCACAGGCATGGCAACGAAGTCATGTACTCAGGTCATACAGGACGAATGATCCATGCAAAGGTATTTCTGGGTCCGACATTCTACCAGCGCTTGAAACACCTCGTTGATGATAAGATACATGCTCGTTCGCGTGGTCCTGTAACAATGCTGACGCGTCAGCCCATGGAAGGCCGGGCTCGAGACGGAGGTCTACGCATGGGTGAAATGGAACGAGACTGCCTTGTCTCCCATGGCGTCTCTAGTTTCTTACGCGATCGCATGTTTGCAAACTCTGACCCTTATGCCGTTCATGTGTGCACATCCTGTGGGATGATTGCTCACGCTGACTTGCGGAAGCACTTGTACTGGTGCAATAACAAAGACTGTCAGCATGCCAAAGCAAGAATTGTCCGTGTTCATATCCCATATGCTTGCAAACTTTTATTTCAGGCACGTGGCAAAGTTGAATTACAGTTAAATAAGATTCATTGCACAGGAATTGATGGCGATGTGTATCGCGCCGCGCATTCAAGTATAATGCCATGCATCACTTTGGACTAATCGCATTGCTCGTGGGGGCCAAGCAAGCTGGGGCAGAAACGTGATCGTCAAATACTGACATTCGGATTCGGGCACTTGGGCCGGATGGATCGACTTCTGGGGCCGTACTTAGCTGCCAGGGTACCTACGTTAACGTTAATCTTGACAGGGAACTGTGCTGACCTGACCTCGTACCTGACCTGACTGAACTGGCGCCACGGAGCACGGGGCTGACTATTAGCTCGTGGTCCCCCGCTGTGGTCAACCAAAGGGGCGGGGCCCGCTGCGGGGGCCCGCTGGCGGGGCCTAGGAGCCCGTGGGAAATACGACGCCTTCTAGTTTTGGGCCTGCCCGGGGCCCCGGCGCCTGAGTAAAGCCCCCAGCCGCCGGCCCAGCTTGTCGGGGACGTCGTGGGTTCCTTTGGGGTCCCGCCCGACGCAAGGGGGTCTCTGGGCGAGGTCCTGCCGCCAGTATACAGCTCCGCCCTGGGAATTTGGGATAGTTTATTAGCTCCTAAAGTCGCTATGACGTCAGTCAAACATCCGAAGGGGAATTGTCCGGCGACTGTGCAACCTCGCTGAGCCTGTAGCTCTCTGGCTAACCAGGCAGACACCACAGCGACAGGAGAGCGCTATGCTAGTTCTGTCTCTGCTGGCTGTACACTCCTAGCCTGGTGGGGGGCTGTCGACACAGTCCACATTCATGGTCGAACGTAAACACACACATGGGAAGCAATCAGGGCAGCCTGGGCCTTCACCTTCTTCAAATTTGTCATTATTTATGCGGGTTGGGTACGTTTAGTCGATCGGCCGATGGCTACTATTAATAGAGACCGCATAGTCGAAACCTTCTCGACGTTACTCATTCTCTTGATACCCTAGCGCTATTACGTAGATTGCAGGTGCATGAATCCTGCACACTAGAATCTCTGCACCAGCTTGTCTCAGGTGATTATCTCTCGAATCTATTCTCGAAACTATTGTGAGACTGCAACAAACTCCACGTTCATTGACGTGAGTAATTATATCCATTTTGATTCAAACCGTAATCTTCATCCGTGGAGAGAAGGAAGCACGCGTGACTTTTCCCGAGGCTTTTTGAACGCATTCAATGTTTTTGCCCGTCTGTTCAGGATGAACTTAACGGGCGAAAACACTTGCTACAAGGTAATCTTTTTCTGATCCTCGAAACCGATTCTACTTGAAAGATAGGTCCACTCATCTTCTCAAAATAACCATGTCAACAAGCTACTTGGGAGACATTGGCGAATTTTACACAGAGAAGCAGGGACTCGTTGAAACCCGGCCCTAGGCCTCTTTTCGCCCCATCTGGCGTCTCGTTATCAAAGGCGCCTCTTGGGCGACTTCCCGGCGCAGTGGCCCGCGCCGCGAACACAAGGGAGCTTGGAACGTACCTCACTGGTAACCTCAGGCGGGGCTATGTCAGGTAGTCTGGGCGCGGTGCCGATGGCAATTAGATTGCGGGAATAGGACCGGGGGGCAACGCCATTCAAAACACGGGTCGTAAGTTGACATGTCGATCCTAACTATTCGATTTGTTGCTGGTTTGCTCTGGCACAACTTTTGGCAGCTGCCGTTGCAGCTGTGCGTTGCGCGTGCGGGCTGTTGCGGGCACGCCCCGGTCCGTGGTGCTTGTGCGATACTTTCTGCTGCGTTTCGTGTTGGTTGGTGGTAATTTCGCGCGGTAGTGCTGCCCGCAGACGGTGCTGAGCGGCGCGGCTATTCAAACTTGGCCTGCGGGTGGCGGTTATGGACCAAGCACTACAGCGCCGCCTGCGGCCTCCTGGGCCCTTGTGCCTGCGGCGAACCGGGGTCCGACAAGCGAGCTGCCTATCTGGAGAGCATGAGAGCACTCGCGAAGGATATCGCACTCCACGGCCTGCTGTCCAAACTGCAGGATGGGCAGATTTGCCCTGCGCAAATCGCACAGATCCGCGAGCGGCTCGGTCGCATCTGGCCCTCGCCGTACGTAGGCCAGTGGGTGATCCGCTATACATGCACTGCACTGCCTTGAGGGGAAATGGCGGTGTTCCTGACTTAGACTGAAAATGGAAAAGTGAGAAAATGGAAAAAGTGAGATGGGGCTGCTAAGCAGCCCTGATTCCCAATAAAGGTAGATATTGAAGGCGGACTCCGGAAATCCCGCCACAGGGCCCCGGGGGGCCTCAGATGTATCCAGTCGGCTTCAGTCGGCTCCAATCGAGATATGAGTGGCATGTTGTTTATCGCGGAATCAGTTAATCAGCCCCCCGAATGGAATGTATCTCATGTTGCAGATATGAGTGGCATGTTTTCCCATGCCCATGACGTCGGCGGGATATGCCAGTGGTAAAGGCCCGAACCAGCAACTCCACATGCCCAGCAAGCCTCACTTAGTACGATTGGCGCGTAAATTCGCCGTGGTATCTTCGGCGTGCACTGGTGGAGCCAGCCCCCATACCACCGTGGCTGGATGCTGAACTTTATATATCTTTCCTGTATCATTCCTTCAGTCCTTCGGCTATCACCTGCACCGCAAGGAGCGTTGTTTGCCCGGCCATGATTATTTTACACGAGGTGAAGGGCGTGGCGGCGGCGATGGATGAGAAACACATAACTCCTGCTTTCGGAGTGGGTATGTGTCCGAAACTGGTCGGCGAGGTCCAGTCTGCAAAACGGGCGGTACGCGTAAACGCCTTGTTTGTCCTTTGTGATGAGTTCAAGAACCCAGGGAGTGTGCTCGGTTGCGTGGAAGCGGGTATCGTAGGGGTGTTGAATGACCAGGTGTCGTCAGATTCAGACCCACTCACTCGGCAACGTGCATCAAAAGCATTGGAGATCTGCGCACGCGATGCAAATGGTTGCCGAGCTATGTTAGCAGCGAACACAGCCCAAGTAGTGGCCCCGGCGTTGAATGATGATGAAAATGATGTGCGATTACATGTTTACGAGGCCCTGATCGAAATGTCTACCGGGAGTATACGGGGCGTCCGTGCGCTCGTCGCATCCAACTATCCAGCTATGCTCGTCAGCAAGGCAGCTAATGAGGTAGTTGCAATGCAACCCCTCGCACTGAAGCTTCTACGCAATTGCCTTTATGATGATCAGGGTCTCGAAGATGCACTCGGGCACTCGGCTGTCGAAACTTGCATCACACTGCTCGGGAGCTTCGACACTTCTGTGCGCCACGAGGCTGCCAACACCCTTTCGACATTGTGCTTTGCGGAAATGGCCAAAATGTCTGCTATTCAGGGAGACGCTGTCACCGTGCTTATTACATTACTCAGGGACTCTGAGCAGCATGTCCGATGCGCTGCAACGGGAGCATTGATGGCCATTACCACCACTGATGAAGGGAAGCGTGCGATGGTCCCACCACTTACTGATGGCGAAATCGAGTCTGTTTCTTTGCTTATCCTTCTACTGCACGAAACCCACGACCTGCTGATCACAAACACCCTCAAGTGTATCTCTAATGTCGCTGTGCATCCACTGGCGCGTG
>Ga0099799_10256_pt1 | contig 15851 bp, 10 predicted proteins | sample Uncmet6_SortLC_1_FD_89033 | JGI IMG/M metagenome (GOLD analysis project Ga0099799, IMG submission 89033) | Marine eukaryotic communities from CALCOFI LINE 67, Pacific Ocean - CN11_C50_N6_SortLC_1 | ecosystem: Environmental > Aquatic > Marine > Oceanic | place: Pacific Ocean: Monterey Bay...
TTGAGGAAAGTTTGTAATCACCCCGATCTCTTCGAGCCAAGAACCGTAGTCACGCCTTTCTTTATGGAACGAGTGACGCTGGGTACAGCTGGTTGCGTCGTCAATGCTATTGATTCCTCCCAGGAGCAACTAAGTGGCTATCTCATGTATCCCTTGTGGTCATGTGGTCGCGGCGTTCCAGATTTTTCTGTTGCTTCAACTCATGATCAAGTCAATGCCGATGCTCTCAACGCACTGGTAACATCGCCGCACACTATGATAGCGAGTGCCGCAAACGACAAGATAAATGAGCCGGACTCGAGTAGCGTCGCTAATTCAGGTTTGGCGAACCTGCTTCGTGGAATATCGTCTAAAGCCAAGCAAGATCGCGTGGCTACGATTCAGCTTCAGTCGGAGATTAACTCCTGGCGTTGTCAGAGCCCTGCCTTCCCTATTTCTGAAAGGTTGGTCAAGGCTGTTCATGTACAAGCCAACATCCCCGAAGAGGAAGATTTCGCGCAGCTCGACCCTACCAGGATTGCATCGACCCCAAAGGAACTTATGGCGATGCGAAGATCGCAGCATCATCTAGCTGAGGAAATGAACGACGTGATAAGCAAGTTTGTCTTTTGCGTTCCAACTGCAGGAGCTCGTAGTCCTGTTCTTGCTGCATCAAAAATTGACACGCGAGCCATATCGACGGAGGCTCAGATTACTCCCTTGATTTCTAGGTCACTGCACGCGTACTACGATCCGTTCTGCAAAGTCAACGCGCGTCTCACCTCCTTCTTTCCAGATAAGAAGTTAGTTCAATTTGACGCCGGCAAGCTTCAAACCTTGTCAGCACTCCTTTATGATCTCAAACGCAACGGCCACCGGGTTCTAATTTTCACCCAGATGAGCAAAATGCTCGACATCCTTGAGGTCTTTTTGAATTTATATGCTTATACTTACTTGAGGTTGGATGGCGCAACAGGGGTCGACAAGCGCCAGCGCATGATGGACCGCTTTAACAACGACACAAAGGTATTTTGTTTCATTCTCAGTACTCGAAGTGGTGGTTTAGGAATCAATTTGACGGGAGCTGATACAGTGATTTTTTACGATAGCGACTGGAATCCTGCCATGGATGCCCAGGCGCAGGACAGAGCCCATCGAATCGGCCAGACACGTGATGTTCACATCTATCGCCTTGTGACCGAGCATACTATTGAGGAGAATATTCTCACCAAGGCGAAGCAGAAGCGTCATCTTGATTTCTTAGTCATGGATCAAGGCAATTTTCATGCATCAGCCTCCCTAGAAAAGGAAGAAGGCGCTAGTGGTACGGAAACGAGCAAAGGAGATGTAAATACGGAGAGTCCAAGTGACGTCTTCACTACAGGAGGGCTTCGCGATATACTGGGCGTCAAAGAAGCAGGTGGCAAGGATGAAATAGCTGATAAAAGCGATCAAGGAGATGAAGAAGAAACCAAGGAGCAAATAGAAAAGGCAATGGCTGCGCTTGAAGATGACGAGGATGCAATGGCGATGCGCGTTGCCAAACAGGAAGTAGAGGAAGAGATGAAAGAATTCGATGAAACGGTAGCATTACAAGAAAATCCTGAAGAAGGCGACGAAAGCTCCGGAGATGCCGAAGGAGGGGAAGAGAAGAAAAGTGCCACAGATGGGGCGATTTCAAAGAAATCGATTGCGACAAAGAAGAAGTCGGTGAAAGGCATTCCTGCTGACAAAAAGTCTGCCCAGGGAACCAAAGACAACGATCACGTTAGAAAAGCGGAGGAGGACATGGACAAAGAATTCGCTGAGTGGCAAAACAGAGTGGGCAGCGACATGACTGCAATCGACGCTTCTCTGAAGCCCGCGGAGCGTTATGGGCTTCGCTTTCGAGAAGAAATCGATCCCTTCTATTCAGCCCATTTCTTTGCAAATCATCAACGTATGCAAGAGGCCACAGTCGAGGAGGAATGGAATGTGGAACAAATAGAACAAGCAAAGGATGCCGAAGAAAAGCGAGTTCTCGAAGAGGGCGACCTACTCGCCACGTTGCCAGAACTTGAGACATTGCCGCGCCAACGGCACCTGTATCATCGCGAGAAGACTAGACTCAAGGCAGACAAGAAGCGCCGCAGACTCACGGGAGAGAACTGGAGTGTGCGGGTCGACGCTCTGTCAAAGTTTTCTTATTGGTACAATAGTGACACAGGAGAGGCCACGTGGGATAAACCCCGCATTCTCTTTGATCTTGAAGCCTACGAACTAGCATCGAAAAAGTTCTGGTCTGCCCTTCCAATTAAGCCTCTTGTTCATGTCATGTCCTTTCTTGTCTCCTTCCCAGATAGAATGAAATGTGCCGAAGTCTCTCCTTATTGGCGAAGAGCTGCTAATGACTTTTCGTTCATTAGGCATGTTTTGCCGGTTGAAATGGGCGCGCTTGTGAAGGATAAGAAAAGGCTTGAGCACAACCATTTTCACACAATAGCTGAAGCGGTAGCTGCTGCTTTACCCGGAGATACCATAGGTGAGTCAGTCCATTCAACATTCATTTATCGTTTACTTTGCTTCTCTCTCTTCTCAACTAGCGCATCTGACCTCTGTTTCCCCATACCGATTACAATCAGAGCTTGGTGATGGCCACTATTGGATAAAGGAACCTGGCCTCAAGATTGAATTTCCTCTGCGGATCATAGGAGATGAAAAGGACCCGTCACACGCAACAATCGAACTTGGTGGTACCATCGTTCTCAACGGGGGAAATATCTGGATGGAAGGAGTCTCCTTAAGAAGGCCTCGCATTGCATCTGGCGAAATGAAATCACAGGAAATTCTTCACATTAAGAATGGAGGCAGATTCGATATGTTGAATTGTATGCTCGACAACGACGGTTGCAGAGGAAGTGTAGCTCGGTTGAGCGGGTCGTCAGCGCAAGGAAGGTGGGACCAAGTCGAAATCTGTGGCGCTGAGCGACAAAATTGCGCTTTGAGCCTTGAGGGAGGTGCATCCGTTGAATTGCACAAATGCAGAATATGGAAAAACCATGGTGATGGAGTATTATGCAGCGACAAGTCATCGGTCAAGATGCATGGCTGCGTTGTGAAGGCTAACGATGGCATTGGGGTGTGCTTGAAAGACGAAAGTCGATGTGAAGCTCTCAATTCCAACTTCTTCTCAAACAAGAAGGGGAATAATCGAGTAGACAAGACGAGCTCTATGATGTATAATGAAGAAGGTGCGGAGTGAAATATCACGGGGTCAACATGTTGCTAAATACCTCACTTTCCACTTTGAAGATGGACCGAGCCAAGCATTGCCAGGTCACTAGTGGAAGAAATAAATAGAAAAATAGAGAGTAGAAATGAATCAAATGAACACCTAAATTTTACGGCAGGATAAAACATTTCTGTCCTCATCGACTGTATCTAAAATCCTCTCAATTGAAAAGATGATTTCTTGACCACTCTTCTTCGTGCTTTAAATTGGAAGGAAGAAAGATGTTTGCGGAGAAATTAATCTTCGTGCGTTAGAATTGAGAAAAAACTGTTTTTGCTTTATGCGGCGATAATTCCCTTGGCGTGTACCTTTTCGCCCAGTATTAGTTGCCACATCACAGGAAACGACATAGTTGGCATGCACTTGAAGCTCCCTCCTTTCGCAGAGAGACCTTAACTCTTCCATTTAAATGCATCAACGGATGCGTTGGCTTTCATCGTGGCTTCCACAAGCCCTGTCTCGATCCATTTGATAAATTCCTTAAAAAGAATTACACAATGGAAGCGAGGCTAGTCTAATTCTGTTCGGTATGGAGCTCTCTTAAAGGAGGAAATGCAAAGCCAGCAGTCGAAACGTGTATTTTTCTCGCGGGGCATTCTCAGCTTCCATCGTGAATCTCTAGATGGAAGCTTCCTCGGCCTGCTTGCCTGATCAATACCATAACAGCAATAATTAATGAACAAAGCATAAAATCAAATCAACAAAAAACAAAACATGAACGAGTAGCACTGACCTGGACAGAGCCGCTTCGCCGTTGGAACTTCTTGTCATTCTTTTCTGGCAGGTTACACTTACAAAGCTTGAATCTATATCTGATCTTCATCATCATCCCGACTCAGATATTGATTTATGCTACACGTGAGAACACTGAGCGGACTCGAAAAGGGCAATTGTTCTTGGAATGTAGAAGCCGAGGGGACAGTAGTGACGCAATATTTAGATGGATCACTCACGGATAATGCTTTATTTGTTGCCTTTTTTTCCCGCAAAGAACCAATGAGACTTTCCAAGGCTTTAAAGGACTTCCATTGCTGCTCCCTCGTCTTGACACATTGTCTCACACTCAGCGCAAAGTTTGCAATAATCTTAATTAAACCCTCTTCTTCCTGCAGGATAACGTCCCAGTCCTCGTGTAGATGCACACCCATCCTTTGTTGACTGAGGTAGTATAGAGTTGTTGCAACCAGCTTAGGATCGCCAAGCAAATAAAGAGGGCTGTGTGTGTGACAAGGATCATTCATCATGTGTTTGAAGCCTTCGCACTCATCAGCATGCAATTCCAAAGAGTTGCAGATATCTTCGACCGTTGAAATCGGATGTAAGCCCCTAGTATTCCATGGCAGGTTGAAACCGATCAATCCAAGAAGCTTTTGCTCGTAGAGGCGAATTAGCGAAGGGCACGGCGTGGGGCACGCAAGCAGCTTGGTAAAATACTCGGAAGAAATAGGCGTACCTCCTTCACTCACTCGCTCGTAGTACTCATTGATCGCATTCGCCGACGGAGGTGGCAGAGTCACATGCTTCACTCGACCAAGAAATGTATCTATCTTCAAAGGAACATCTTCCATTTTCCCTGCTAAAAGATAACATGCCAATACAGCCGATGGAAGGTCCCCCCTACAAAACTTGAGCTCATACGCATCCTGTCCAGAATCCGACGAGAAACCAGTATAGCTCTCACCTAATGTGTGGAACAGAAAATATGCTGTGTGTGTAATTCGCTCAACTTGCCTTTTGAAACGGACTTCACCACCCGATTCATTTTGATAGTTGTGGTCGTACGTAGCATTAGTTTTTCTTTCAATTGCAGGATAAAAAGTCTTCTGGCTTTTTCCACGCTGTCTCTTTTGTGAAGACCCGCTCGTGGCCCGAATACTTTCAATTCCACCTTGATCGGTGGGCAATCTCCTTTTCTCGCCTCGAACTTTCGGTGTGGCCCATTTTGGCCGAACCGCCATCATTCGAGTAGCAACTTTGGACAGGTAAATACACCCGTCAATTTTAATTATCCGCGAATCCTCTTCTTCATTAATCACAGAATTCGGCCTGCTTATCCCCACCTTCTTCTGATTTGCCTTTTGACTAGCGAATTCGTAGTCCCACGATTTAGAATTGCGAGCATCCTCGTTCGCTATAGCCTTTCTTCGGTCCAGCTCATCAATCTGTCTTTGTAGATCGGCAAACAATAGTTCCTTTACCTTGCGGCACGGATGGGTCTCTTCCGGCATGAGCGATGCAGCAGCTCCGCTAGCCAATGCAATCGGTTGTGAAGAAGCTGCTCTGAGCTCTTTACGAAGGCGTTTGACTGTTTCGCTGCCTTCTTGCTTACAAAGCTGTCGTACGAACAATTCAATTAGGCCGTCGCAAACAATGGTTGTGCACAACGATCCATCATCAGCAACAGAATTAAGATATTTAGAACTCCCCGGAGAGACTTGTGAATTCATTTCTCGTTTGCTCGCACATTTTCTCAGCCTTGTTGTCTGATCAAGAGCAAGCAAATTTTGAACAAGTGATAAAGCATGTTTCTCACCAAGAGGTGGATGGCCGAATTCGGTCAAGAGAGTAACGATTTCCAGCAGCAGCCTCTCTGCTTGTGATAAGTAGTTTTTGCTTATTTCAGTATCAACTTCACTCCTAAAAAACGCACTCACTGACCCAAACTTGACAACGCCCCCATCAAACCGCTCCAAGTCCGACTTTTTCGCCAGTCGCAGGAGCAATCCTCGCAGAGATGCGAAAAGGACCATCAATGCTCTGCGTCCAAAGTCGACTATTTTCTGCTTCTTTTCCGTGTAAGAAGAGGATGATGATGACACCCCTCCAATGGACAAATTCATGTAACTAATAACTTGATGTGCCGCAAGACGAAAAGAAGCAGCAGTATCCTCAATGATTCCACACCTGCCGCCTCCATCCTTCTTCGATTCCTCGCCATCAGATAAATTTTGTATACCACTATTCATTGATATCTGCAAGAGCGCAAAGTCCCGAACAGTGCCAGGAGTTTGCACAGGCTTCTTTCCCTTCATTGGTCTCGCCATTTTTCCGGCTTCCAAGGCATTATCGTTTTCTGATTCCATTTCCATTCCCATCGCATCCAGAAGGGCAGTTAACAACGATCGAGTCCTTTCTCCCTTCAAAGCATCCTTGCACACAAGAGCAAGGTATTCAGGGTTGGATAGTAAATGATAGGTCTTGCCACCACGTGGCCTTCGCCTAAAGCCTTTGCCTTCAAGACGCTTCCTGTCTTCATCTTTGTTGAAACCTCGGTCTAGTTCTTGCCCTCGCTCTCGACTTCTCTGTCGGTCTCGTTTTCGGTGATTTCGACCCGTCTCGCTACCACATGGCCCATGCTCGAGATCGCGTGTGGCCTCATGGTCCCGCCGATCGAGAGGTCGGCCTTTCATAAATGCCTTGAATGTGCCTTAAATGAGGTCACCGCTGTCCGGGAAAAGGCGAAGGTCGGATTTATTGGATGGAAGATGGAAACGTACCAGAGCAGCACTGTGGTGAAAGAGTTGACGGTGTGACGGTCGTATGCATACTCTAGTATGCATAATACGAGCCCGTACTTCGTACTAGGAGTAATAGTAGTATGCATATTATGCATACAACGCTCGTATGCATATGCTATCTAGTACTCGAGTCAAGAGCAGATTCATTCACTTCATTATACTCTCTACGAGCTCGTAGTAGTATACGAGCGTATAATATATTTATAATATTATGCATGTTTATCAATCATCATAATATTATCATCATACACAATGTAATGCAACACTTGCCGATCAGGCTTTTGCACCTGAATCCCAGAAACACGTGATCGAATAAGGAAGATGATGCGAGCAGCTGTCTACCGCTCGTTCGGGGGGCCCATCATAGTCGAGTCGGTTCCGATCCCGTCGCCGCCATCGGACGGTGTTTTGATTGCTGTTCGAGCCACGGGTGTGTGTCGATCCGACTGGCATGGTTGGAAGGGCCACGATTCCGACATAATCGACCATGGCCTCCCCCTCATTCCTGGTCACGAGGTCAGCGGTGTTGTTGTAGGGGTAGGGAATCTTACCCGCAACTTTCGAGTCGGCGATCGAGTCGCAGTGCCCTTCATCTTGTCTTGCGGCTTCTGTCGCGAATGCCACCCGTCTAGAGACCGATCAACTGTATGCGAGCAGCAGATCCAGCCAGGCTTTACCATGATGGGAAGTTTCGCGGAATACCTTGCCCTACCTCGAGCAGATAGGAATCTGAGCCTGCTACCAGAAGGAGTATCGTTTGTTGAATCGGCAGCGTTGGGTTGCCGCTTCTCTACGGCTTTCAGGGCGGTGCTGCAGCAAGGCAAGTTAGTCAAGGGACAGACGGTAGGGGTGTTTGGTTGCGGCGGATTAGGTCTGAGCTGCATCATGATTGCAGCCTGTCATGGAGCGTCAAAGATTGTGGCAGTAGATCTCAGTGAAAGCAGTCTACGGAAGTCCAAAGAGATTGGAGCCACTCATGTCGTCGATGCAAAAGAAACCGAAGGCGTTCGAAGAGAGGTCATGAAGCTTACAGACGGAATCGGGGTCGACCTTGCCATTGACGCTGCTGGTTTCAAGGCAACATGCGAGGATTCAGTTCACTGTACGAGGCGAGGGGGGAGAATGGTTCAGGTGGGCCTGCCCATAGGCGGACAAAACCCTGCGATTCCTATGGGTCTAGTCGCTGGGAAAGAAATCGAAATTGTTGGTTCGCATGGATGTGCCGCCTCAGACTTGCCAAACATTTTGGCTCTAGTTGCTGACGGTAAATTAGATCCGAAGAAACTAGTGGAGCGGGAAGTTGGACTCGAGCAGGGTGCTAAGGCCATAATGGAAATGGACACTAGCAGTCCTCTCGGAATAACTTGCATCACAAGTTTTACTCAAAGCGAACAAAGGACTAGATCTAGTAGATTATAGCACACTAGCAGCTTGCTGCTAGCTTTATCAAAATGCACATACATAGAGATGTGCCTAGAATTAGCCATTCGTAGATCCTAACCAATTCGATGTACTTTGGGAGGAAACGATTCTTCGGTTGCGGAATACCTGGTACCGGGAGGTAACCATACGGCTGTACAATACTACTAGCTAGTATTATGCATATGCATACGATGCATAGTATGGATACTCGAATAATGATGTTTCACCTCAAGTTTGAACAACCATGAGTCGGGTTTGCCACTTTAACAATACAGCTGTACATGGTAACACTGCGAGCCATACCATCTGGAGACTGTCAACACTGTCATACCAGCCCTAACCCTTCAAAACATTGCTCGTTGACACCACCTTAGCCCCACCCGTGGACACGTTCCACGATTGCAGCTTTTTGAGCCAGGCCACATTGGCACCTTGTTGACGTCAACGTTGTTACTAAGACGTCTCGTACTTGCTTACGAGCAATCATTCTCACACATCTTTTTGCGGGAAGCAGTAGGATCACACATACACATACATGACATGCAACTTTAACTTCCAAAGCCATCTACAATCTGGTGTCGGAGTGACATCTAAGTTAATGTTTGTTTCTCATCTTTCCTTGAGCGGCATAGACCTATTGGCGATGAACGAGGGAAAGTCAATGGCATCATTCGGGCTGTCGTCGACAGATTCTCTGACCGCTGGAAGCATGGAGAGCGTTAAGCCTCGCGAGCAGCAACAGCTGACAGTATCACCGTCGAGAGTGACTTTCAATATGCCAACTGAGCCTCCAACAAAGCGCGCACGGACAATGGCGAATACCGTGCCTGTTGAGAGCATAGTACAAGGTGATTGCAGCAAGGCAATGATAATTGGATGGGTTTTGTCCTTGACGATGTTTCTTTCTCTCTACGTTCTCAATTGCTCACTTTTTTGGCTGACGCCCTCATTATGTAAATATTGAAATAATGGCCACGAATCACAGGAATCATGTACAGTGTAAACCAAGCGGATCGGACTGCAGCAATCGCTCTCGCATCGTCCACCTTTGACCACAATAACCAGACGCTGCATGATCACGAGATTGTCAGTGGAATCGATTCTGCTCTGACAAAACATATAGCTCTCCTGGTTTATAAAGCGCAATCAGAGGAACTCGACAACAAGAGAAAAGTATCAGATGTGGATAAGCATTTATTTGGCGGATCTGCGGAAGATCCGGGCAGAGTAGTTCCAGACCTTGTGAACTCGAAGGGCATCGAAAGTGTGGTCGAGGAAATTAGCTCGACTTGCGAAGTGATCGAGGCCATCTACAGGTGCTCAGCAGATTCAGTCGCCGCATCCTTTGCCCGGGTCGGGAGTGAGCTCCTTCCCCTGATAATTCAGATCACCAATCACGAGGTGCGTCGTCGGCGAGATTTTGCACCTGACAGCACGACTGAAATTGGGGCTCCACCCGAGGCACGAGAAATCGTTCTAAAAAATACCACCAAGATAATCGGTCACTTTGCCAGGGTCGGAGGACTTACTCAAATTCTAGCCTACCATCCTGGCCTACTGGCATGTCTCCGACGCATCATTGCCTGCCCTCTGGGTTTGCTACCCCGCGAGTGCCGCCTGAATGCTCTCTGGGTGACTGCCAACCTCGCGTGCAACCAGGAGAACATGGTGATGATGGCCTGTCACCCGGGTCTGATTGAGACGCTTGTCATTCCCGCCTTTCGCTCCATCGAAGACGAGGAAGAAAATATCGGTGACATTGAAGCCTATATTGAAGCCATACGCAGCAGGGACATTGCCGTTAGAGCAATTTTCAATCTATCATGGGAACCACAAAATAAGCTCCTGCTGTCGGAGCATCTAAATCTTGTAGAGGCACTTCTCAAGACACTCATGTACCGGAAATCTTCCTGGGGTGGATTTGGAAGGGGTGTGAGCGGTATTCTACTCCAGTCTAGGAGGCATGCATCCTCCGCTCTTCGAAATATCTCAGAGGCCCCAAAGCGAAACAAGCAGATCCTATGCATGGCAAATGGGGGAACTCTTCTCGACAAAGTGGCAGCCGCAGCGACCAACGATCCGGACAACGATGTACGCGAGAAGGCAATAGCCACTCTCAACAACCTAGCCTGCTCTGCCACCGCCGACGAATTTGTCAAACGCTCCAGTCTCCTAGACACACTTACAGATACTGCATTAGCTGAAGTTAAAAAGGGCGAGGAGACCGGTACTGCGTTGCATGCACTGCGAATACTTGAAAAATCTGTCCCCACCGATATGGCCAATTACGCCCTCCTCAAACCATACCTCGACCAAGTCACAGCCGCAAAAGAAAGGGTGCGCTTCCAAGTATCTTCATAGAGATTTTGAATAACACACATAGTACTTGCAATCCATATAAATCAAACTCTTTCTTAATGAGACTGAATTATCATTTTTTTATGACGATGCGCAGGCGCATTGCAACTTATCGCGAATGAAAGTGCTCCCCTCCGGTAACTACAACTAGTACTCTAGAGTAGGAGTAATGAATGTCATCGAATTTTAGATGATATACTTTAGTACTCCTAGTTATATACTGTAAATATAATATTTTCGAAATGTGTGATTGAATATTCAATCACCAAAGCACGTAGACCTTTACATGTACTAACTATGCATACGACGACTCGTTGTACTATACGAGCTATTAGTAGATTAAACCACGAGCGTAGAGTATAGTATATAATATAATATATAATATATAATGCCTAATATATACTACTAGCTAGTAGTAATATTATATAATACTACTATGCATATGCATAGAGTACGAGCTCGTATGCAAATTATGCATACACACGTATTACTACTTAGTAATACTAGCTAGTAGAGTATACTCTAGAGTAATATGTTATCATTTATATATATATATATATAATTATATTAATAATACTACTAGTCAAGTACCACTAGTACTATCATACTCGTAAGAAGTATGCATAGTAGTACAGTATGAATACTTTAGTATGCATTATATGCATAATAATATGCATACTATCTAGAGTACAAACTATGCATAGTACTACTACTAATAGAGTACTATGCATAGTAGGTATGCATAGCTTGTACTTAGTATGATGTGTTGCACCATATTGACCGTAGCACATGGGAACACAGTGTCGACAAAAGCGAATTTTGAAAATTTGTCTCAAGCAAAAGTAACGTATTTTTTTAGGCGATTCGAAAATACGGAGATGGTACGTAAGAACCTACGCAGTTCTTGTACCACGGGCACCCCCGCACTTGCCGTTAGACGATTCGAAAATACGGAGATGGTACGTAAGAACCTACGCAATTATTGTACTGGACGACCTCGCACTTGCCGCCTAACGGATTCGAAAATACTGAGATTGTACGTACGAACCTACGCAATTATTGTACTACGGGCACCCCCGCACTTGCCGTTAGACGATTCGAAAATACGGAGATGGTACGTACGAATCTACGCAGTTATTGTACTGGACACCCTCGCACTTGCCGCCTAACGGATTAAAAATACTGAGATGGTACGTAAGGACCTACGCAGTTATTGTACTGGACACCCTCGCACTTGCCGCCTAACGGATTCGAAAATACGGAGATGGTACGTACGAACCTACGCAATTATTGTACTAGTGCACCTCGCACTTGGCGCCTAACTCCGTGCCATGATTTAAACAATACTAACATACAAGGTCGTAGGTAAGTTTAATATCAAGACTCGTGCAATTTATAGCGCGAGTGCTGCTTACTTGCAAATTTGCAACACGGTGCAGTGGACGTCAACTAGAAAGTCCGTTACATGTAGGGATCGTGTAGAATTATTAGCGATAAAAAACTTAGTTCGGTCTTTCACAACGTGTCGTATAAACAAAAAGTTGCCACAAATTAAACAAATCGACGAAATGAGTAGCGACGAAGAAAGCATGTCCGGGCAAAGTTACGAGGAGGAGGTGGTGGCACCTGTCAAGAAGAGGCGCAAGACCAAGAAGAAGAAGAAGGACCCCCTCAAGCCCAAGCGCGGCATGAGCGCTTTCTTCCTCTACTCTAACGCAAACCGCGCGAGGATCAAGGCCCACAACCCCGAAGCCAAATTCGGTGACATTGCCCGTCTCCTTACGGCCGAGTTCAAAAGTCTCCCTGACAGGCAGGCCCAGAAGTGGCACAAGCTCGCCGAGAAGGACAAGCTTCGTTACCAGAACGAGATGAAGCACTACGTTCCACCCGAGGAGGACTCCTCCGACGACGACGACGGCAAGCGCCGCAAGAAGAAGAAGGACCCCAATGCCCCCAAGCGCAGCATGAGCGCCTTCTTCCACTTCTCCAACGCCAACAGAAACAGAATCAAGGCGCACAACCCCGAAGCCAAGTTCGGTGACATCGCCAAGCTCCTCTCCTACGAGTTCAAGCAGCTTTCCGCCAGGGAACTTGCCAGGTGGCAGAAGGCCGCTGAGAAGGACAAGGTCCGCTACCTCGAGCAGATGAAGCACTACGTTCCCCCTGAGGACTCCGACTCCGACGATGGCAAGCGCCGCAAGAAGAAGAAGAAGAAGGACCCCAACGCGCCCAAGCGCGCCATGAGCGCCTTCTTCCACTTCTCTAACGCCAACAGGGACAGGATCAAGGCCCAGCACCCCGAGGCCAAGTTTGGTGACATCGCCAAGCTTCTCTCTGTTCAGTACAAGCAGCTCTCCAACAGCCAGAGGACCAAGTACGACAAGCAGGCCCTGAAGGACAAGGAGCGTTACGCGAGAGAGATTGCGGCTTACAAAGCCGGTCACTAAAGTGGGGATTCCACAAGGTTCAAAAACGATTTCATTTCTTGTTTTGTTATGAATACTTTCTTTGTTTATGGGATCGGGGTTAGGAATAGTTGAGATGTTGGGTACACGTTCCTCAGCGCACTGAATCATCTATTTGTTGGTCTACTCATCTGATTTCTATTCTACTAGATGATTGACCTTCGGATTCCTTGCCGAGCAGTAATATATGTAGAATTTCGACTTCAATTAAAAAATATTTTATTTGATTTCTTTGTCTGAACAATCATGATATCATCACGATTTATCCAAAATGAAAGAGTCGAGTCATGCATACGAGCTTTTATTTTCCGGCCGTATGCATGCTACTACCAGACTAGAGTATGCATGGATATGAGGGTTATGCATACTACGAGCGCGTATGTAGTAATATGCATACGCTCGAAGAATTCATAATATTGTAACATACATACTATGCATAATATTATTACTAGCTACTACTAGTATACATAGTATATTACTAGTATTACCAGGGTATGCATACTAGCTAGCATTATGCATACTACTGTACAACTCTAGTGTGCATACTAGCTAGTACGCTAACACTACTTGTGTACGTGTGTTTGCAGACAGAGAAGTAGATCTATTGAAAGCCGCAAAGATACGTATAGGTACATAAAGATATCTTAAGATACCTACGATGTTGAAGAGCAACCAATCGGCCACGAGCTCGTCATCACATCGGCTCATCGGAAATCGGATATCTTCTTGGAAGTTCATAATTTTCCCTCTGACTATCCACTCATTCCACCTGGCGCCATGAAGATCATCATCGCCCTCCTTGCCGTCGCCTCCGCACTCATATCAGTGCAGAGCGCATCTGCGTTCCTACCAGCGTCCCGCAGTTTCGTCGCCACTCCTCACTCGACCACAAGCACGGATCTCCAAATGATTGGGGGGATGTTGCAGGGCCTTTTCGGCAAGACCAGCGCCGACATTACTGACACCGTTTACTTCGATGTAAGCATCGGTGGAGAGCCTGCGGGACGCATCGAAATGGGGATGTACGGTAATGTGACTCCCAAAACATGCGAAAACTTCCGCGCCCTGTGCACTGGAGAAAAAGGCTTTGGCTACAGCGGCTCTATTTTCCATCGCATAATTCCTGGATTTATGTGCCAGGGAGGTGACTTCACTAACTTCAACGGAACAGGAGGAAAGTCGATCTACGGAAATAAGTTCGAAGATGAGAACTTTGATATTGTTCACAACGGCCTCGGAACTCTATCAATGGCCAATGCGGGTCCGAACACAAACGGCTCTCAGTTTTTTATCTGCACCGAGGCCACGCCATGGCTCAATGGAAAGCATGTTGTTTTTGGAAAGGTAACCAAGGGTCTGGATGTCGTGAAAAGGCTTGAAGGTCAAGGTCAGGGTGGCAGTGGTGCTACCAAGAACGAGGTCAAGATAACGGCCTCTGGACAACTATAGGTAGACAGAGCTGTTTTCTCGTGCCGAGGAAGGTGCTTCGAGGTCAAGTCAAATAAAAGGATCAAGCTCGTAATAAAACAATGAGTGATAAGAAGCAGAATTTTTCGAGTTTATACCATAACAAAATTGTCCTCCCCCCCCTGGTCCTCTCCCTCGGGACGAACGACGTTTCCGGTACTCTTCTTCGTCTTCTTCGATATCCCTGTTGCCTCCTCCTTTGTTTTAGGTTTTCTATCCTCAGATAAAGCTCCCTTTCTCCTTTTTGGGCCTTTGCTTGGATTTGGAACACCAAAGTCGCTTCGTCGCTTCGATTTCTGGCTCGCTACCCCCCCGTGGAAGTTGAAACCGATGGACTCGAGCCTCTGGTTTTGCTGCAAAATGCTTGGTCTTGTTTTCATTGACTGGGAATACCTGTAGTTGACCCTCTGCTGATTAGCCCACGATGCCAGTGCTGGATCTTCCTTGTACCCGACGGGAACGTTTGTGTGTCCATACTTCTCTTTGAACTTAATCAAGTCGGAGAAGTACTTATTCCATGTCCGCAACCCCTTACCCTTTCCACGGAACCACTCGAAGCCAAGATTGTCCAATTTCTCTATCCGCTCCGAATCCAGCCTGCTTTTCTTGCCCTCCTTGAAGTACCTGAAATGGTCGCGTTGTTTACTAACCCACTTCCCAAGATTTACATTACGGGGCCACGCCTGAGGGACGTTGCAGTCCCCAAACTCCTTTTTGTACTGCTGAAGCTGTGCGTAGCGATCTTCCCAAGATGTTGGCGCAGCAAGTCCACATCTCCAGTCGAAGCCGATCATCTCCAAAAGGCCGACCTTCCATTGCGTGAAGGGAGTGGGCCTGCCCGCAGTCCAGTTTTTGTATTCCTCTCTCTGAAGCTTCACCCAAGGACCGAGTTTGTTGTATCCCTTCTCTCGGATCTGCACTCGGCAGTGGGAATGATCGCGTTTGAAATCAATGAGCTGCCGGTACATATCAAGCCATCGCTCTGGCCTCGACGTCGTCTTACCTCGCTCAGCCGTGATGCGAGCTGCGATGATAGCTACCTCAGCCTCAGCTGAGGCAATGACTTCATCGTTCGGATTTTTTTCTTTTGATGAGTCCTTTTTCGACGAAGAAGCACCGTCGGTGACACCGGGCAATTCGACTACCTCGGGCTCACCTGGAGGAGCAGAAGTCTTGGAAGATCCACCAGAATGAGTGGCCCCAGTAATTTCATCAACAGCGTTGCGTTCCTTCGCATCAGATCCCTCGGTAACCTTCCCCCCCCTCGTCGCTTCCTTCCTCCTTTCCCGCTTTTTTTCTCTACTAACAATCTCCTCGTATTGCCATTCGAAACCAAGCTCCTCCAAACGTCGAACCCGTTCGTGATTCATT
>Ga0099799_10257_pt1 | contig 15819 bp, 11 predicted proteins | sample Uncmet6_SortLC_1_FD_89033 | JGI IMG/M metagenome (GOLD analysis project Ga0099799, IMG submission 89033) | Marine eukaryotic communities from CALCOFI LINE 67, Pacific Ocean - CN11_C50_N6_SortLC_1 | ecosystem: Environmental > Aquatic > Marine > Oceanic | place: Pacific Ocean: Monterey Bay...
ACGATGAGCCACCGTCGTGCGGGTTTAAGTGGGAGAAGTTGGAGGCGCGGCGCGGGTGTCCGTCTCGGTCAGTGCCGGCATCGATCTGAAGAAGCAGGAGGAGGAGAACAGGAAGCGCAAGCTCGAAGAGGACGGTGGCGTGGACCTCTCAGTGGCTGCGGGCGGGGTAACCGTTTCACTCTTACCCAGCACACAATCACTGCTTTCTGAAGGGGGCTGGAGGAAGGGAGCGGGAGCAAAGACTAAAGATGAACGACAAAGGAAAACTCGCAAGTTTGTCTCATACGAAGACGTAGTGAAGCGAGAAGAAAGAATCGGGAAAGAGAAAATTATCGATATGCGTGGTCCTTCGATAAGTGCGAGCGCGCCATCAACCGTCGTTGGACCAAATATAGTTGACGGGAAAGTCCCCTTGGGGGAAGAACTCTTGCATAATCTGACTTTGCTACTCAACACATATGAAGAACAGGTGCGCACAGCATCTTACTACGTCGTGTCAAACCAGAAAAAAGTTGAAAGCCTCAAATCTGAGATGGGAGAAACGGAGCGAACCCTAAGTGGCGTGCAGGGGCGTATATCCAAACTTGAGCGCGTACTCAACGTTTTTGATCGAATGGAGCGACTTCACAGAGAACTGCTAGACGCCGACGCAACTAATGGCACCTTTTCTGAATCGCCAGAGCAAGCGAATGATTTAATTTCAGAGTTGGGGGACAACTTCACAGAAGAAGAGAAAACAGCTCTACAGTTTTACTCGGAAATGGTCCCATCTCTTCTTGAGCCTATAGTACAGCGACAGTTGAAGCAATGGGAGACTTTTGGTGCAAATGAAAAAGAAAGGCTGATGATGTCGGCAATAAGTTTGGGTTCTTCAACTGTGATGAATTCCAATGGATTTCTTTCCAGCGTAAATGCCGATCAAGCGGCAGCCACAAAGAGATCTTTGTTCGTCAAATATATCTTACCTCGCGTTAAGAGAGACATGATGTCGTCTCAATGGGATCCTATTGAGAATGTCGAGAGTGGTATTGAATTGTACGACGCCACTCTTCGTGTAGCGAAAAACGTCTCTATCTCCTGGGGCAACGATATCGACGAAAACGACGAAGATATTTTGCTCGAAAGCCCGTTCGGTTCCAATTTGTCCGTCGAAACGAAGGACTTGGAGAGTGTTGTCCGGAATGAGGTGATGTATGATGTCATATTCGCTAGGCTTTCGCGCTCTCTAGCGCTTTTCAAACCCTCATCATCATTAGTCGATGCAAACACAGGTAAATTGCACAATACTGCGCTTCACTTGTGGATATTGCCATGGCTTCCCTATTTGGACTATAACTCTATGCTACCGACCATTTTGCCTGACATTCGACGGAAGCTGCGTAGTATGCTTGCCTTTATCTCAAGAAGCTTCGGCCTTGGGAAGGACATGGTATTTTTTGAGTGTTGCATCAACGCCCTATCTCCCTGGCGAGGTGTTATCGACAATCGTACCTTGCATGGCCTGGTATCCGACATTATTACACCTAGATTAGGAAGCTATCTTTCCCAGATTGACGTGAAAAGATTGGTCTCTGACCAGAATTGGGAAGATGTCAACTTGCTTTTCCGTATTCAAAGCAGCGGTATCCTGTCGAACATAGAATTCTTGAGCTTGTTGGAGGGCGAAATTATTTGTTCCTGGTCTTGCACGATGCATGAATGGCTCCTATCCAGAGACCGCAATCTATTACACGTTTCCGAATTGTACGCCGGATGGAAGTCGAAGCTATTCAGGGGGGCGCCCAAGAGCTCCTCAGTAATTTCGTCTGACTTAATGATTTGCCGTCATTTCTGTGCGATTCTGAGCATGATTTCCGCCTCATCCAAGATGGATAATGACGCGCTAGAAGATCTCATGCCACCTAAAAGTGCCGAAATCAATTACCACTCTGTCTTAGCGAGAAGGACGAAGGAAAATCGACTTCGAGAGGAGACCGAAATGAGGGCAAAGGTTGCGACAGAAAAGTTCGATCTTCAAGATCACCCGGTCGCCGGCGCAGGTGTTTCAGTCCACCGAGGAAGAGGTACAGCAACCTTTCGTGACGTTGTGGAGGATTTTTCTCGCCAAAATGACATTCCTTTTGCACCTAGAATGGGAGCCAATGCTTTGAAGGACGGCAAGCAGATCTTCCTCTTCGGCAGCGTCCCTGTCTACTTCGACAAAAGCGTTGTCTTTGCCCTTCGTGGTTCGCTATGGTTCCCCACTTCTTTCGAAGATCTTGTTCTCGCTGTGAATGCATGAAGAGGAAACAGCCTCGCTGCTACTAGGAATTCCGATTTCTTTATTGCGAACGAAACGACACAACGTCTTCATCATCATTATATATATATATATATATAATATTCGTAGCTCTTTTAATAACTACTAGCTAGAGTATGCTTACGAGCTCGTAATTTGTAAATCTAACCCTACTACGAGTCCTACTAGAGTACGAGTAGTATACTCTCGTATGTGCATGCCATAATAATAATAATATGCATACGAGCTCGTATCCATACTCATAAACAGTATTATATTATGCATAATACGACGAGTACGAGCGCGTATTGTATACTCTAGTACGAGTAGTATGTATACTCGCTAGTACTAATCTAGTACTAGTAGAGTAGTTTGCATACTAGTAGTAATACGTATAATATAATAATATGTAATACGTATACTCTACTACGAGTCGTAGAGTATATTATTTTTATTACGAGCTCTTATATTATTATGCATAACAGCAAGAGCGTCAGTCCTTTGTGCGTTACGGACGATGGACTTACGTTAACGTTAGCGCGATCCGCGCCGAAAACAAAGCAGCTGGCAGAGTAAGTGCGGGAAGCACGGTCGCTGCAGTTACAGGGATCCCCCTTCTACACAGGAACTGCTCACTATCTATCCATGAGTGGAGGGGATACTGGCGAAGATGTTCATCCCTTAGAGCATGGTGAGTCGATAGACAGTATATGTGTTGGTCTGGCAACCGAGGCGGAATATGTGCGGTATAGATGGGTCAATAAATCCGGTTGGGTCTATCGGCAGTCTCGGCTGGATCTGGGCGGAGGGGGGTTATCGCTTACTTGTACTTTTAGACCTGGTACACATTCTACGTGGTCCTACGTGGGCAATGCTAGTTCCCGAGTGTTGCGTCGGAAGAAGGGATCGGTCGACACTGTGCTATACCGGAGCTCGGACTGGCTTCCACCCGCTACTCTTATTTACTCATCAGCGGCTGGCTGCCATCGTCGCCATCGTTGTCATCGTCATTTGGTGCCTTAATTCTGAATCACGATTGCATGGTTTCTGTATCTTCCATCTCAAATATCTTTCCCTCATTTTCGTTATTATTTATTATTCCACCCTCCTCCGGACTTATTTGCAGATTGGGTGCTCTGGGAACACCTTGGGGGTGCCAAATCCCCGAACGCATGGAAGGAGAATATGAAGCAACTTTGCTCCTTCTCAACCGTGGAGGATTTCTGGCGATACTTCAACCATATCCCCAAGCCGGCGGACATTTTCTTCGACGGGGACAGCAGGAAGAGGATTGGTCCGACGAACAAGATCGTGGAGGAGTACAGCCTCTTCAAGAAAGGGGTCGAGCCGGAGTGGGCGGATCCGGCGAATGCCACTGGAGGGGAGTGGTTTTGTCGACAGTACCTGGATGGGGATGTGCTGAACTTGTGCTGGCAGAACCTGGTGCTGGGCTTGGTCGGTGAGACAATCGAGGATGGCGTTAGCGGGGGAGAGGGATTACGCAGCTATATCAACGGTTGCCGCGTCGTCGATAAGGGAAAGTCATATCCCATGTTCCGACTTGAGCTCTGGATCAGCACAAAGAATCCGGACATTAAGGAGAAAATACGCGCGAAGCTGATGGAGGTGTTGACGGAGGGAACTCCGTCGACCAGGAAGAGACCGACAAAGGTTGAATGGAAGGACCATAGCTAATCGTATAAGTGATGCTCGTGTTTTTACTAACTTTAAACTTTGAATACATTGTGTAAAGGACCTTAAGAGCATTTTGAATGGTAGCATACAAACAATCAATGAATAGACTAATATATATCTTCACAAAAATGGGCGGAAGCTCGTTTTCAATTCAAAACCTCACTCATCTATATACTCCTCATCACTACTTTCGTCCGCGTCTTCACTATCAGCCTCTACCTCCCCACCTCCTCCATCGTTCATGGATGCGAGGGCATTGAGCACATGCACTCTAGCAAATTGATTACGGAGCCAATGCCTTCGTCGATTTTCTTCTATTTCCGCCATTTGAGTTTCGACCCTATTTTCATCGTCCGAGTCTTCCTCTTCATAGTCACGATAATAGAATGTGCGAGGGTCCATTCCTCTGTAGTCGTCAAATGGATAGTCTTCGTCATCGCTATCCATTTCTTCTTCGACCCATTCTTCTGCGCCATCTTCCTCCGCCTCACCATCTTGGACGGAACCATCAACATTCATATCCAAAGAATCCCCGAGGGAACCCGAACCTGGGGCGTGGGAGGTGTTCCCATTGTCAACTAAGCTCTCTGCAGCCACCTTTCGGTCGTCTTCGACAACAACGCTACCAACAGTCGCCTCTGAATTACGTCTCTCTTCTTCTAGCTTCGCTGCGATGGCCGCCTCTTTTCTTTTTCTCCCCTTTCGCAGCTGCTTCTGCTCTGCAGCAACGATATCATGGGAGTCTACCGCCCAATCCCACTTGCACATGTTCAAGATGTAAAAAACACAGTCGTCCCCTAACAGGCTCATGGGACTCTCCGAGCGCCGCTGGCACGCGAAGAGGGTCATCGCTAACCTCTGGAACTGGGAACCGAACGCAAGATGCTCGGCGGGATTCCACAGCCGGTACACAACGCCGTAAGAAAGTCGACCAACGAATTCCCGATTGTCCCTCCACGCATTCCCCCAGCCCCAGATGGGCATGCGGCCGAAGGGGGTATCGGAAACGTGGGCTCGGCCGGGGAGGATGGTGAGGAAGCTATCGTCATGCGTGAGCATCTTGTGCTTATTGTCGTAAACTATCGCCTCGTCCCCCTCCAAAGTCGAGTGGATATAGATGCCTCGCACTTGGCCAGGAACAATCTCGATTGGGTTGGCAGATAGATCGAGCTCGCAGTAGCTTGTAAAAGACGGGCCATGTGTCTTGGAGTAAATCTTGTCCCAGTGAATCTTCTTCATGGAAATTTCACCCTGTTGTGGTACAACAGAGCGCTTCTTGTCTTTTTTCTTCGTAATATTGAACCTACCGCGAAGACTGTAAGGCGACGAGGCGGCTTCCGTCCGAGAGGCCTTCGCGACCGGAGAGCAGCTGATGGAAGGGCTGTCCTTATCGTCCTTCGTCACCCAAACTGTAAGAGGTCCTAGCCGACCACGGACAGATATGCTGTTGATGACAACCTTTTGAACAGGCAAGCTACGTTTGCATTTAATCGGAAACACGATGCCACAGAAGGTGTGATCCTCCCGATCTTATGGATTGAGAGCGATATTCGGGAAGATGAGAGTGAGATTATTGTTTATTTCACATCCATTGCATGCAGCCGTTAAAAGGTGTAGGGTTTGGCACATGGGTACGAATTGCCGTGTCTGGAGCAAGCGGAGCATCTCGAAATCGTCGCTTACCAGTTGTGTCTACAGTGACGGACTCATTGATGGTATACGTCGCTTCGGTTGGGCGGGAGAGAGCGGCCATTATTCAGCGTTCGCAAAAGGTGGTTCTTTCGGCGGTGAAAGGTGGTCCAATGAGAGAGGAAAAGAAGATGCGTCCAAGATATTTATTATTTTTTGTTATTATTTAGTTGATGATGATAATCGCTTCGAATGTTTTTACATGTACGAGCTCTTCCATGCATTAACATTTTCACGCGAGTATTTATTTGAGCAAATTTACTGGGCTTCATTACACGTCGTGCACAGCCTACTAATTTTGCTCTTTGGAGAAATCATGGGAGTCAGCCGTGTCGGGAGAAGAATGAATCAGACAACAGAAAAACGTGACGGGGGGGGGGGAGATGACTATCGTACGAGCTCGTGAAGATTTTCATTCCTTTCGTACAGTATTATGCATACTCGCGTACATGTGACCAAAGAGCTCGTTACAACAAGGGAAGAACAGAAAAAAATTCTTATGATCCTACGATCATGTATGCATAATAGTATGCATACTATACTGTATCCATACACCTTAGCTAATACGCTGTGTATTACATCATCATGTACGTTTAAAAAATGAAATAATAGCATACTACAGACATGCATGTATGTATGATGTACGAGTCGTATGTATGTTATATGCATATTCATACTATAGTACAAGAGTACTAGCTAGTACTCAGTAGGAGTATTTAGCTCGATGTACTAAGTAAGTGTGTATGCATATTATGCATAATATGTGAGCTCGCTCCCACAGTGAGCTCGTACACACTATTATACATATAATAATATTATATGCATATTATTATTATTGCGTGGCACAATTTTTACCCTGGAAAATATACTTCTAATCTGGCAGGACTGCGAAAGGCTCCTGATCGCTGAGCACGTCCAGAATGGAGTTGCTTCCCACCCAGTTACTCGGATCGATGAGCGCATCATGGAGCTGGTGCAGACTTCCTGTTCGTTCGCCGCTGTAGAAATAGTTGTCTTTATGGGGTAAGGTGACAGCGTAAGATTTCAACTCAGAAGGAAGGGCCGACTGGCCGGACGAAAAACTTGATTGGTAGATGTTAGGAGTGGACCAGCCAGCTGTGCTGTAGGTGGCTGCACCGAGATGAACGACGTCCTCGTCATTGTCTAAGCAGTAGAGAAGGACGGCATCAGACTTAGAGGAGAGAGCGAAGCTTCCAGACTCGGACGTCCAAGCATTGCCGAGGAGGTGCAAAGAATCCGACTTGGAGCTTCCGGATTCGTAAGAGACCACGGATCCAGCAGGTATCCCCCCCACTGGGATGGAAACCTACAGCGTTGATGCCAAGCAGTTTGGAAATGAATGATACGACCAACCATTAGTTGATGATTGATGAGTAAAAGATCAACCCGGGTTGCGAACAAGTCCTTATCACTCGTGGTTGGGTCCTTCCAAAAGGCACCTATAACCAACTTACCTTTATGACTCCCTCGTTAGATGTGAATTGAGTCCCAGTCCAGGCGTTGTCGGTCATGAACAAGGTAGCGTCCTCCGGGAGATCTACCATAGCAACCATGACGACCGCATCGGGGTTGTCGCTTGCCATGCCGATAACCATGACATCGCCGGCAGAAAGACCGAGGCATGTGCCCCTGGCCGTAGCAGTCGGATGAGGGGTTGGTGAAGGAGTCGGATGAGGGGTTGGAGAAGAAGTAGGGGGTTCAGTCTGCTTGCTGCTGCAGTAACCGACCCCCTCCGCCGGGTCGTCACGGGGCATACCAAAGTAGTGCAAGGCGAGTTCAGGGTAATCGACGAAGGGGTTGCGGTTGCCCTGCCAGACAGAGCAGGCTCTTTCGTTTCTCAAATGCTCGGCCTCATCGACTGGATCAGATTCATGCCATCGCAGAAGCTGGGACAGAAAACCCATATCGGCCGGATTGTTCGGATCAGGGCAGTCGGTGAGTTGTAAGTTAAGGGTGTACGGCTCAGAGCCATCGTATCTCAGAACCATGTAGAACAGTGCACGCGCAATATCGCCCCGCGCGCTGGCGGGGGGCAGGAAGGTTTTACCGTCCCTCTCTGTGTCGCGTGCGGCCTCGCTGTGGGCCGGCCTTACACAGTCTGCCCGGGTCTCCCCCTCGGCGATGCCGCACCTGGAGAAGAAGCGATTTGACCGGTTGGAATTGACGGTGGAATCTGATGGGCGGATGGCATGAATGTCTGTGAAGTCCGGTCCAGAACTCGAAATACCGTGGCTTTTGGGCCATAGATGCTCACGATTCCATGTGTCCGAGGCACCATGCGGCTCGGCGGGATAGAAGGTGTCTCGGTAAACGAGCCTTACCTCCGTGGGGTCGGTCGGATTAGCATCAAGATCAATGAGAGCATCCCAAACGTCGGGCCCGCTGGAGGTGTATGGCAGCCTATCGTGCGTCGACCGGAGGAGGAAGGTGAGCTTGGCCGCGTCGTAACGGTCATCTATGGCCGAGTAGTACGTCGCCTCGTCGCACCGAGAGAACTTTTGCGCCGATGCGGTGGGGAGAGAAGATGCCGCCACGAAGGCGGTTCCAGCGATAAGGAAACCTCTCGACATGACCACATTTCCTTTTGTGGAGAGGGGAGGACAGGTAGAAGGTGCGAACCGGTAATGGCACGGAGGTCCTCTACCGGTCATCCGGTCATGGATCGTGGATCCTAAATGGGACCGGGAATCGGCAATAGGGAAAAAGCTGATCTGACATGTTTAAGCCGATCGTTTATAGGTAGAGCATGCATAGAATCCATACTGATAAAGTATCTACGAGAGTACGCATACTCCTAGCTAGTACTACTGTTGTATGGTATGCATACTACTAGCTAGTTTGTGTTGTGTTTAATCGGCCTCCAGGATCCCATCCCCTTAGCCAGCTCTCGACGATTCCACCGGTTTCATGGGTGGGTGCGTCTGGGCCAGCGGGGGGCGGGATGCCCTAGGCGCCTCCCTAATAAAAAATTAATTTGTATGTAACATGTAAGCAACTCTTTGACGACAAGAATATCGGCGACAGTAGCAGGATTGCTGGCGGCAGAAAGGAGTCCGCAATTAGGGGATTGCGAGAGTGCCAATGATGGCGGCCATAATGACCCCCCAGGGAAGGAGCATGTTGATGTCGCCGCCGTTAGCCTCCATTTCGCCGGATGTGGCAAAATCCATGAGGGACAGGAACGCGGGGATGCTGGCATATCCAATCGCAGTGAGTGCATCGACGTCATTGGTAAGCGACCAAGCCAAGACGGACCAGCCAATTCCCTGCTGGCCAAGGATCTTGGTCATGAAGGACTTGGTGGCAATGCTCTTTTCGGGAAAGCCCCACGCCTTGAGGGCCGATTTAGGAGCAAGACGGCACTGAAGGGTGGCGAGAGCGGTGTAGACAATGTACGCCTTGACAGCATTACCGGCATAGTCGGCGCCGGTAAGGGCACCGTATGTAGTGACTGCGGTAAAGAGAGTGTCGAACATGATTCCGCCCGAGGAGACGCCAACCTCTGAAGGAGTGTCATTCAATAGGGCCTTGACGCCGAGCACGGCTTGGGGGACGAGGCCAGCGCCAATGGCCTGGAGGACGGGCATGCCCTTGGAGACGACGGCATAGGCAGTAATCGCTGTGGAGAGCAGCTTTGCACTAGCGACTTCTTGGATGAAGGAATCGACATTATCACCCTTGAGACCGTAAGCCTCGTTGTTCTTAGCAGGAGCAAGATAGCCGAAGGTACCCTGCAGACCATAGAGGGCCGTGGCTACCTTGGCCGTGGCTTCGGCGGGAAGAGGTCCAGCGCCGCCGCGGACGGAAATGGCCTTGTTGACGGCTGCGTTGGGGACGAAGGTCCTGGCGGCATCGGATGCGCCGGCGAGCGTCAGGACGAGGGAGGAGAGGAGCTTGAGATTCATGGTAGACTGTTAAGTGGCGATCAGTATGTGATATGATCGAAGATTCGATTCTCCTTGGCTTTCGCCAGCGCCCGCAAGTTGCAGTTGGAGGTTGCACGAGGGGGACGAAAGATTTTACATCTACGCCTTCTACGTAGCTAGTGTACTGCAATACATAGACGCGCTAACCTGTGGCAGACGCCTTTTTCCTGGGCACGCGTGTCGCAAGATCTTCTTGCGACACACACACATTTTAGAGGCAGGCTTTCGATGGATACTTAGGTGAACGAGCTAGTACAAAAAGACTGAAAAGGAAAAGTAAACCGCCATTTTTCGTTTCGAGTCACTCTACTAGCTAGAGTAGTATGCATACTACACGTGTACTAGTGGGGGTAAGAGCTCCTAATTAGTGTGCATAAGTGTAGTATCCATACAGCTTTACAGCTGTACTACTGTATGCATAGTACACGTGTACGAGCTCGTATGTCGAAGTTTCTGGGAGGTTATGCATACAAACATGTTCATGATGTACGAGCATCATGCATATTGTTCATAATATATAGTGTATAATATACGAGTCGTTGTATAATATAATATATTATTAATAAAATAATATTATGATGTACTACTATACACGTGTACGAGCTCGTACACACTAGAGCAGAAGCCGTTATAAATATACTACGGGGGGTGAATCCTATTTATTGCGTGGGAGTGCGAAAAGCTGTTTCGGAGCTGTCTCCTCATCCCAAACCCCAACCTGAGACCAAAAAAAAAAAGAGCAGGCATGATGCCCCCCGGGATACTCATGCTGTGGTACTTGATTGCAATCCTTCCGCTCGTGGCCTCTGGCCTGGCGCCTAACGGTGGCAGCGGCGGCGGCGGCGGACGCGCGCTCGACCGACGGCAGGCCATCGCTGGGGCGGCGGCGGCTAGCGCAGGCCTGTTGATTCCTCCGGTCCCAGCATGGGCCGAAGCCGAAGCGACCACGCCAAAGATCTCCGCGAAGGTCGTGGAGACGGTCGACCTCGAAGCGATCAACGCCATCAGGGCCAGGGTCTCGACCGCGGCTCCCGCCGGAGGAAAACGCGACCAAAAGAAGGGACCCCCCGCCATCGTTCCGGCGGCCGATCCGCCGCCAACCCTCAGAATCCGGGGGGGGAAGGACGGCAAAACCTCCATCAAGATCCCGAGGGTGGGATACTCCCTGTACAAGACTCCGGCCGAGGAGGTAGGGAGATGCGTAACGCTGGCCCTCCGCTCCGGCGTCCGACATATCGACGTGGCGTCCCTGTACGGGTCGAACGCACAGGTCGCCCCGCCCCTCAAGCAATACCTTGACGGGGGGGGGGGCTGGCCTTGCCACCCTCTGTCGGGAGGAGGATCCTGAGCTGCTTGACCTGTTTGACGCGACAGCCCGGTCAGAGGAAGATCACAGCCTGGCAACCCTAACCAACATTCAGGCGTCCGTCACCATCCCGCCGAACGATATAATAGGACGCCGCGGTCGGCGCGAGGGGCTCTTCATCTCGCACAAAGTCTCCAATGCTGAACAGTCGTATGATATCAGCACCGTTCGGCGGGCGGTCAAGGCAGCGATCGCCGAGCTTGGATGTCAGTACCTTGATTTAGTATCCATCCACTCTCCACTTACCAACAAGGAGCAGCGTCTTGCCACGTACGAGGCGCTGATTTCCCTGCGAGAAGGCGGTTTTGTCAGATCCGTCGGGGTGTGCAACTACGGCCTTGGACCTCTCAAGGAGATTGAGGAGGAGGGACTGGGCCTACCCGCGATCAACCAGCTTGAGATGAGTCCGTTCAATATGCACCGGGAGCTGGTCGACTGGTGCTCCGCAAACGGAGTTGCGGTCGGTTGCGCCGCGTGGTCTAAGCTTAGCGGAGCTGACGGACCAGCGAAAGAATGGGACGCTGTGTGCAGTTTGGCCAAGGACAAAGGCATGACCCCCGCACAGACCCTTGTCAGATGGTCGATGCAAAAGGGATATATTTGCGTCCCCCGATCGGGATCGGCTTCCAAGATCGAGCGAGTGGCAATTGCTGCGAACAGCTACGGTGGTGTCAACCCCAGCGGAGACAAGTTCATTCTATCTGGAGCGGAGATGGCATTTTTGGACGGGCTTGATACTGGCTACACCGCAGGCAAACTTGGAAGACGAGACGGTTGGGGGGACAGTGATGTAATCGGGGGCGCTGATTGGGACCCTACAGACTTCTCGTAACATGTTGTCTGTAGTATTTTAGCAAGTACGAGCTCGTAGTCTCCATATGCCATACAGTAAGTATACTGCAGATAGAAAGATGAAAATACTCTAGTAATATTATTACTTCTGAGTCTAATAGTACTTCTAAGTACGTTGTATGCATACAGTAGTATCCATTGTATTTTGGATAATAATACGCGCGTACTACACTCACGTATGCATACGTCTAATAGTACATACATACATACATGATGCATGATGTAATACGAGCTCGTATGTAAGACAAATACGACTCGTACATTACTAAGAGCGTGACTAATGATGTATCGCGCGCATGCGCGCAAGTCGCGGGCCGTTTAAAGCAATCCACACAGTCAAAAGGAGATGTTGAGTCCTGCCATGCCATCAATCCGTAATGACACCCCCTCATAGTTCGGCTGGCCCATTTCCCCCGTTGCTATCCCCACTGTTTACACATAGTGCCCAAGGTCCCCCGGTGATATAATTGAAACAATGGATACGTCCGCTGATGTCGAAGCGGCTACGGCGTATCATCGTCTCGATGGTGGCGACGACGAAGGCCATGGAATCGACATTGTATCCCTGGGATCAAATTCTGAATCGGACGAAGAGGGAGTCTTTCTCCTTCAATCGGTATCGGATGAAATGTCTGAGGGGCAAGGTACGGATCTGGGTGGCGGCGAGGACGATTACGTCCTCGTTCCACAATCTAGAATAACCCACCGAAACCTCCTCAATCTCTTGGCTTATCTGAGCAGCCTGTTCGTGCACTACGCCATCGGTATTTGGGGCCTCAACGGATTGATTCCGACTATACGGGAGGTCACTGACGCGCACCGGACCCTGCTAACCCCAGCAGACTGGACACATTGGATTTGGGCACTCATTTATTCCGTAGAGGCCATTTTCATCCTTGCCCAGCTAACTCCAAAGTACCGTTCCGTGCGAGTTGTGCTACAAGGTGCGGGCTATTTTTTTGTGTACTCTTGCATGGCTCAGATTGCCTGGACCGTACTCTATACCCTCGGCAAGTTCCTACCTGCGTTCGTAATGATGCTGACAAATTTGGTGGCCATGTGCTTTGTAATAATGTCTCAATTCCTTGCGCAGAGCCGCGGAGAAAGCAGGACGGAATACTTCCTTCTCCGTTTCCCTTTCAGCCTACACGTCGGTTGGGTGTTTGTGGAGACTGCCACCAATTTCAGTATGTGGTCCCAAAGCTTTGGCGTATCCCAGGGCTGGCAAGTGTGCGCAGCAATTGTATCTCTGGGCATTCTATTAATGGTTGCATCTCTCTTTCTCGGGGCACGGACGGCGAAGGGCCTGGTAGTTCCGTCGGTAATTATATGGGCCTTCGTTGGGATTGGTTTAGCCTTGAGACATCCTGCTCCATCAATTATTGACATGTACGAAGATTCAGTTATTAGTGGTGTACGCAGAGCATCTCTCTCGTTCGCAGTGATCGTCAGCAGCGTTTTAGCCTCGCGGTTGGGATTCCATGTTGCCGAGGAGTGCTTTACGATCCGAATCGTCGAGCACTAATAGAGAATGACGTTGGGAGGCGGCGATCAATTTCATTGCTTTATGTAACTTAAACTTGTTCAAAAAATTAGCGCTGATATCGCGGATCACTTTTTCAATTTGTTGAGGTATTGTTCGAATAGCTTTTTCTCCACATCTTCTTTGTCATCTTGGACTTCATCCTTATTCCAGATCTTCCCCTGCAAATCTTTGACGAGATCAGTCGTAGGATCCGCCGTGCCGCTCGCAACATGCTCCTCTTCTTTCTTCCCCCAGATTTTGTTCGTCCTGTCTTTGACAAGGTCCGAGCCCGGGTTGACACTTTGGGATGGACGTTCCTCTGGCTCCTTCTTATTCCAGATCTTCCCCTGCATATCCTTGACACGATCAGTCGTAGGATTTGCCGTGCCGCTCGCAACATGCTCCTCTTCTTTCTTCCCCCAGATTTTGTTCGTCCTGTCCTTGACAAGGTCCGAGCCCGGGTTGACACTTTGGGATGGACGTTCCTCTGGTTCCTCCTTATTCCAGATCTTCCCCTGCATATCCTTGACACGATCAGTCGTAGGATTTGCCGTGCCGCTCGCAACATGCTCCTCTTCTTTCTTCCCCCAGATTTTATTCGTCCTGTCCTTGACAAGGTCCGAGCCCGAGTTGGCACTTTGGGATGGACGTTCCTCTGGCTCCTTCTTTCCCCAGATTTTGTTCATCCGGTCCTTGACAAGGTCCGATCCTGGATTGGCGGTTCCGGACTCTTCCCCCCTTTCCTTAGCATTGAAAGCCTCTTTGAGCCACTTGGCCTTTCCGGCTACGCCACCATTACCTGTAGATTCAGTCGCCATTCTTACAACAGCAGAAGGCACCGGGGGCGTTGGGGTTGAATAAGTCCTAAAATAGGACAGTGCGGGGAACGGGGAATGGCTGGGTCAAGGCGGGGCGTGGGGCGGCAGCTGAAGTTGCGCAACCGTTTTAGTCGCATACGACTCGACTTGACTCGTCGTACCCGACTAAAACAATGAGAAGCAGCTGCGTGCCTTACTCGTAAAAAGGGATTCAAACTTAAATCTTCGTAAAATATAATACTACTTTTTATCGGGGTAGTACTTCTTCGATAGCTACTACTAGTCCAGTATGCTTACTACTAGAGTATGCATACGAGCTCGTAATGTAGTGTAAACTGATGATGTAAGTATGTACTATCTAGTGTTAGCAGCTAGTATATAGAATTTATGAATGTGTACCAATTGTGTGTACTTGTACATGTATGCATTATTCGACCGACCTTTCCGTTCTTCGCCAAGAGAACTGTCCATGAACACGAATACGTGCCTTCCTACATTATTGCAGCATGGCACTTCTCTCAGCCGCCCTTCTCCTGGCCTCCTCCTCCCGCCGCTCGAAGGCAGCCCGTCGGCTCTTGACCGAGGCCCGCATGCCTTCCTCTTCATCGCCGTCTTGGTCATCCCTGTCGTCGGTTTGCTTCGTCTGTTCGATACGCTTCTGGAGCTGCTCCCTCCTTTCATCGAAGCTACCGCTGTTAGAAAGTTCTAATGCATCTTTGGAAGACCAGCTGGCGACCGGGGCAGCGACCGGTGTATCGTTGCGTTCCGTATCCTCTCCGTAGTCGTCTCGCTCTTCCTCTTGCTGGACAGAGGTTTTGAAGGCTGTCTTCTTGAAGAAGTCCGCTCTCTGCGCCACCATTGACGCTGGCTTTGCCTCCTCTCTGCCTCCTTCTTTCCCATGGAAAGCCCCCTGGAGCCAAGCCTTTCTACTCTCCACGTTGCGTTTGGTGCAGCTGCTTTTGATAACCTTAGTGGCGTCGTTTGTCGGAAGTGGTCCATGCGACCTTAACCTACTGGAAGTCCTGTTTACTTTCAATCGCCCGGCCACCCCACCCTTCTTCCCATTAGCATCGAAGGCCTCGTCCTTCAGCCACTCTGACAGTTTTGATACTGACGCTTGCGTCGCGCTTGTGGCCTCCACTGCCTTCTCCCTCGTCTGGCTGGCTCGGGCCTGGGAGAGGATCTGGCTCGGCGTCAGCGGCTGGTTGCCACCGGAGAGGAACGTTGCCCTCCGGGAGGGAACTGGAGCGGGAGGCGCTGGAGAACGCGCCGTCGTCGGCGCGCGCTTCGGTGCCCTTCCCTTCGTCGGGGTCGACTGGATGCGCTGCTCCGTATTTCCGCCGCTGACAGAGGAGCGGCGACTCCGGTCGAGACGCTTTTGCTGCTTCTTATTGTTGCCGCCGCTGACGGAGGAGCGGCGACCGCGGTCGTGGTGCTGTTGCTGCTCCTTCTCGAAGCCCATCAGCCACCCCCGCAGCTCCTGCACCGAGGAGTTGGAGGAGGCGCCGGCCTTCCCTTTCTCCTCCTCGGGGTCCTCCTCGGCTGGGAAGGATTGCTTCATCCTCTTGTCCGCGCCGCGCTGCCCCCTGCCTTCTGTGCCACTGAGCTGGGACTTGGTCGGCGTGTCTCGGTTCGTTGGGGATTCCCTC